>Ga0209267_1000475_pt1 | contig 29445 bp, 30 predicted proteins | sample GraSoiAngelo_137_FD_185894 | JGI IMG/M metagenome (GOLD analysis project Ga0209267, IMG submission 185894) | Grasslands soil microbial communities from the Angelo Coastal Reserve, California, USA - 14_0929_09_30cm (SPAdes) (version 2) | ecosystem: Environmental > Terrestrial > Soil > Grasslands ... | reverse complement strand
CCTAAATGGCGGGGCCGCTCAACCTTCTGAAGGTTGGCCCGAATCCGGCGTCGATGATTCTCTCCAATTATTGGTTCGGCCGCCGCGTTTTTTGCGTCTGCGATCCGCCGGCACCAGGTCTGGGCCGCCCCTTGCCAACGCGCGCCTAACGAAAGGAGAAGTCGTCGATCTTGCCGACGCTGCCGCGCGCGCACGCGGTTACGCTTTTACTGAATACGCACGTCCGGAGCCGCAGTACGATCCGGCGGACCAGATTTGGTTGCTCGCCTACGATCAAAAACTGATCGGAAAACATTTCATTGTTGCGGTCGGCGACCGTTCGAAGCGAACGACGATCCTGGAAAGTACGAAGTAGAATGGAGCGCGTCGGACGTGCGACATTCCACCGGCGCTGTTGAGAAGTTGAGCGAGCAGCGCGATTGTCAATCTTATGGGACATAGTCACGGCCGAGATAACGTGAGGAAACGGGCACGGCGCCGCAAAAAAACCGAGCGCCTCGCCGACGCGAAGCGAAAACCGAAGCCGGCAAAGCAGGCTTAGCGGCGGAAGAGCGAAGACCGACGACAGATAACAGACGATCGCGCGCAAACTCCTGCGATATCGGTTTACGCAATATTGCTTTTAAGGCCGCGCTCGCCACCAGAGGACCGGGCGTGTGCGCAAGCTGCTCAAACACCGCGTCACGCCCGAAGGCGAAAAAGTGTAAGGGGTTGACGCAGCAAGAACACGGCGATTGATTTCGTTTCCGATTTCGTTGTAACATCGAAAAAGTCGGTTAACTGAAGGAAAGTTTATGTTCACACTAAAGAAATCTGTCGCCCTGGTCGTAGGTTTAGTCGCGCTGCTCGGCATCATCCCGTTCGTGGCTAAAGCCGTGCGGACCGATGTGTCGCGCGATTTTCCCGTTTACAATAATCACGGCAAACCAGATTTAACCGTCGATCCGAAGCGGTTCGTTAACCAAATGGAAATCATTGATCGCTTGTTCGATGCGTCGAGCTGTGAAATAGCGGAGGGCTCGGTCGGAGGCACTGGTTATCGGCGTTTGCTCCGGTTCGACACTGTGCTGATCAACGGCGGCGACGGCGACCTGGTGGTCGGCAGTCCGACTGACCCGAACAATCCATATCATTCGGTGTTCATTTATTCGCCGTGCCACATGCATTATCACATCATCGGTTTTTCCAATTATCAATTGCTGAACCTGGATCGCACTATTGCCGCGCAAGGACATAAACAAGCCTTCTGTCTCGAAGACCTGCTCAAGTACACGAACGATAACAAGAGCAGCGGTTACGTCTGTGCCTTCCAGGGCATCACGACTGGCTGGGCGGATTGGTATTTCAAACAGCTCAGCGGCCAATGGATCGACATTACCGGCGTGCCGGAAGGCGATTACATCGTGCACGTGGAGATCAACGCCGCGCACACATTCGACGAAGGCGCGAACCGCTATTCGAATGTGATCGAAACGACGATTCACATCCCCGATCCACGCAACAAGGTAACGATCGATAATTCTCCGGCGGCGACGGACTAAAGGCCAGCGGTCAGAGATCAGACGTGCCTAAAAGGGAGTAGCAGATTAGCGGCCGTTGTCGGGATGAAACCGCCTTGAGACGTGCGAGTCGGCGAAAGTCCGTCGCGCCATATCAGGTGGCTGCAGTCTGGCGGCGGCAGCGAAGCGCCGAAAAAGCGCAGCACGGCGCCGGGCCGTTCTACGCTGGGCGAAGTAAAGGGCGCCGTTTTGAGATAAGGTGAGTGTTAATTTCATGTGCGTCTCCGATCCCGGGGAAAGGTGGCCGATGGCAGATCGATCGGACGCAACCAATCTACAGGGGAAACGCGCGTTCCCTAATTCTTTCGAAAAGCTGAATGGAGCAAATGGGATGAGCGACATAGAAGGTAAAGCGACGAGGGCACGAGCGAGTGAAGCTGGGCAGCAAACGAATTTCGAACACTGAAAGCTGAAAAGAAGAGGTCAGCGAAAAGGAATGCGGTCAGGTCCTTTAGGAGTAGATTGTCGTGTGCCGACTTATATTTACGAGACCACCGATCCGACCAAACCGATCCGAAACTTCGAAGTTAAGCAAAGCGTCCATGACGAACCGCTTCGGAACGATCCGGAAACTGGCGAAGCAGCACGGCGCGTGATCTCGGCTGGCTACAATCTTCTGATTCGCGGCAAATCGGTTGGTCCTTCAGTCGGCTCAGTCGGTTAGACTGGCTGCGTCGGTTATAACAGACGAGCTGACATGCGAAGGAAGGATTCAAACACATCGGCGCGGTCGAGAGTGTTGGTGCTGGTCGATGAATCGAACGTCGGCAGTTCGGTCCGCACGGCGGGGCGTGGCCTTGATTGGATAAAGCTGCGTGAATTTCTGGCCGGTCCGAGCACGGGACGGGAGCTGATCGAGATGGTTGTTTATGCCGGACTTCCGCCCGCGATGCCGATCTGGCAGGAAGAACGCGACAAGAAGAATAAATTTATGCAATGGCTGCGCTCCAACGGCTTCATGGTTGTGACCAAAGACGGGTCGCCCGCTGAGGAAGGGCGTTACAAGGCGAACGTGGACGTTATGATGGCGATCGACGCGCTCGAGCTTTCGGTCGAAATGCAGCCCGATCTCGTTATTCTCGTAACCGGCGACACTGATTTCGCTCATCTCGCGATCAAGTTGAGGCGACGCGGTATCCGGGTGGAAGTGGCATCCGTTTCGCAAAATCTTGGGAACATATTGAGATCAGCCGCGAATGAAGTGATCGATCTCGCGCCGTTGTTTCAGACGTTCGAAATGATGAAGATCCAGGAGCCGACACCGAATCGAGCGATGCCGCCGCGCCAGAACCAGCAGCAACACCAGCGGCGGCGCCGGCCGCGGTTTGGCCCGGCCAAAGCTCGAAGTGTTTAACGATTTTTTAGTTAGCTACGTTGTCCACCTCGCGCGGTCTTGCAGGATTGTGTGGAGATAGTGACAATCGCACGGTTTCGATAAGTGGTGATCGAAGCCGGCGAGCTTGGCGACGCGGACATCGCTCGGATAGGCGTAGCCGGACAAGGCGATGGCCAGGACCCGTTTCCCGCGACGGCGCGCTTCGCTGACCAGCGCGTAGCCAGAGCCGTCGGGTAGCCCGATATCGCTCAGGATGACATCGATCGGCGGCTCGGTCTCAAGCCGATCCATACCGCTCTTTAAGCTGTCGGCCGGGAAAACGTCGTAGCCCCAACGCCTGAGCAATCCGGTAAGCACCTGCCGGGTGTCCTGTTGATCTTCCACCACTAAAATCCGCATATCGGCCCCCTGGGACGGTATCTGATTCGGAAGTGGGCGGTTGTTCGGCCGTGCCACGCCCGAAAAAGTCATTTGGATGAGCGGGAAGATTGATCTGGCAGAAGCATCATGCAGTTTTTATTGGCTCTGCGGACTTTCCTGTTGTGGACGGGAGACCGAATGAACTACAATCCGCGTCCTTGTGAAGGCCCATCGTTTCGCGGGTTTAGTACTCTCGTTCAGTTTGGTTTTGGTAGGTGGCGCCTACGCCGGCGGGACCTACCAGCGCACCGATGACCACAAAAAGGCGCTCGTTTGGAACAACGATCCCAAACCCGGAGACGTCGCGACCTGGTCTGGCGATCGCGACGCGAACGGTTACGCGACAGGCCCCGGCACACTCCAATGGTTCCGGGTTGAGCCAGGATTCAATATTGGAGCCCGAAAGCGAACTCCGATCAGCAGTTATTCCGCGACGATGCTGCACGGGAAATTCAACGGCGGTGTTATGACGGTTGACCACGGAAAAACGTATCACGCGACGTTTGCCGATGGTCAGAAGAAAGGGCACTGGATTGCCGGGCCGTTAATTACGAAAGGAGAAAGGGCCGAATCCGTAAAATCGAAAGAGGTCGCGAGGGAGGCGCCCAGCACGGAAAAAATTTCAGAAGAAAAGACGCAAGCTCGCGTTGCAGAAGAAACAACGGCGGATGTTCCAGCAGAAGGATCCGCTCAAGATGAGCCACGGCGTAGCGAGCCCGCGAACATTCCAACTTCAAGTTCCAACGCAACAAACGAAGAATCTTCCTCGAAGGGAACAGAGAAAGTTTCTCAACTGCCGGTCGCTCAAGCGCCAGCAGAAGGACCGGATCAATCGGCGACGCCGCGAGAACCAGTGACCAGGAAATCGGCGCTCGCGCCGGGCCCGGTCCGCGCGATGGAACGACCGACTCGCACCGTCACCATAAAGCCAGAGGCCGAGCCGGCCAGGCAGTCTGAGCGCGCGAAGCCGGAAAAAACACAAAAGCCGTCGAAGATCGCGAAACCCGCCTCCTCTCAATCGCCCGAAGCGGACACACAGGTACGTGAAGATATCCCAGCAGAAGGTCACGTCTCCGCTCAAGATGAGCTACGACGTGGCGAGGTCGAGAAAAAAGAAACTCCAGTGGACGATTCGCTCCGCACATTGACTGGGCCGCCCTCGTCGCTGCGTAGCAGCGCGCCGCCGAAAACAAACCCGCCAACTCAAATTTCGATGCCTTCAACCACAGCCGTTTCGCCGTCTCCACCGCCGACTGGCGCGAAGCTGACTGCCGTGCAAGCGATGGACATTGCCGACATCGAAGCGCGCACAAAAGGTCACGATCTGGGCGAGTATCAATTGCCGAAAGCCGAATACAATCCAGCCAACGGCACCTGGTTGGTCGCGTACGCCGCGCGCGACGCCGACAAAGACGCGAAGAAGCTGACCGTCACGATCCAGGACAAGACCGGCAAAGCGGAAGTCGGCAAATAGGTCAGACGACAGAGGTCACAGATCAGACTTCGTCGCCCGCCTTCGTTAAAACTCCGGCGTGGCAAGCAAGAATCGGGTGGGCGGCATCTCACCGCGATGTAAGCTGACTTGGAGAAATCCATGACTCAATCAAAAGAGCGCGATTACGTTCTCGGAACGCACGACCAAGAACTGGAGCGATTGGGCGTGCAGCATCGCGCCTGGCGTCCGGTGGTGTTGGATTGCTGGAAAAAGGCGGGCATCACGGTTGGAAGCCGCGTGCTCGATGTCGGCGCCGGGCCCGGCTATGCGACTGTCGATCTTGCGGAAATTGTTGGACACATCGGACGAGTCGTCGCAGTCGAGCGCTCGAGTAATTTTGTCAAAGCGATCAAGAGCGCGATTCAGGCACGATCGCTTCCGAATGTCGACGTTCACGAGCTCGACTTGATGAATGATGCTTTGCCGGAAGGGCCTTTTGATTTCGCCTGGTGCCGATGGGTCCTTTGTTTTGTCTCCGATCCAGAGCTCCTGGTTAAAAAAATCGCGCACGTTACGCGTCAGGGAGGTCAGGCAATTTTTCACGAGTACGGCCATTACAGGACGTGGCGTTTTTTCCCGCAGCGCGCGAGTTTGGAAGAATTCCGAGCTCACGTGATCGCCACCTGGCGTGAAGCCGGCGGCGAGCCGGACACCGGCCTGCAATTACCGTCGTGGTTAACGAAGAACGGATTTGACGTGCGCTCGGTAATGCCGCGAATTTTTTGTCTGCGGCCAAACGATTACATGTGGCAATGGCCGGCCCAATTCATTCATGTGCATCTCTTGCGATTGCAAGAGCTCGGTCGAATCGATGCGACCTTTGCAAACAAAGTCCGCGCCGATCTGGCTGCGGCCGAGAAAGAAGAGGCTTCGTTCATGCTGACTCCGCTCGTGCTTGAGATCGTAGCGGAAAAAGTGTAGGTCCGAGCCGGACTGGCGGTATAGAAATCGTTTCCGATTTCTATTGCAGCGAACAATGTCTCCGCGACAGGATTTGGACGCGTCACATGAAAGATCTAACGCAAGGATCAATTACCAGACATTTGCTGCACATGTCGGCCTTCATGGCCGTGAGCATGATTGCCCAAACGCTCTATTTGCTGCTCGACATGTATTGGGTCGCACATCTCGGCAAGGAAGCGATCGCAGCGGTTGGTGTCGCCGGCGCTCAGATGATGATAGTTCTGGCGTTGACCCAAATGCTCGGCGTTGGCACGACCGCCGTTATCTCCCAAGCCGCGGGCCGAAAGGAGCAGCCACACGCAGAGCTGGCGTTCAACCAATCGTTTGTGATGTCGATTCTCGTTGGATTGGCGTTGGGGATTTGCGGCTTCGGACTAATGAGCTGGTATTGCAACACTTTCACGGCCGATTCGCTCACAGCCTCTTTGGCAAAAAGTTATCTGATTTGGTTCATCCCCGCGCTCGTTCTCCAGTTTCCTCTCGTCAGCATGGGTTCGGCATTGCGAGCTACGGGCATTGTCCAGCCAACTGTCGCTCTCCAACTCCTAAGCGTGGTGCTCAACGGCGCGCTCGCTCCGTTTCTCATTTTGGGAATCGGTTTCCCGAGACTCGGCGTCGCCGGCGCTGCACTCGCTACGTTTATCTCCATCCTGGTGGCCGACGTCCTGTTGTTTATTTACTTCGAAAAAAAATATCATTACCTGCGGTTCCGATCGGCCCAGTTTCGACCGCAAATGAAAATGTGGTGGGCGATGTTACGCGTCGGCCTGCCCGCCGGCGCGGAGTTTGTGTTGCTGTTTTTTTACATAACGCTCGTTTACAAAATCATCTCCGACTTTGGACCGGCGGCGCAGGCCGGCTTTGGTCTCGGAGTGCGGGTAATGCAATCATTGTTTCTGCCGGTGGTGGCGCTGAGTTTCGCGGTTTCACCCATGGTCGGACAAAATTTCGGTGGTCGTAAAGCCGAACGTGTCCGGCATTCCGTTTACTCCGGAATCGGACTTGCAACGCTCTTAATGCTCCTGCTCGCAGCGATCACGTGGTCCGCGCCGGGAACGATGATCCGCTTTTTTTCAAAGGACGCCGCCGTGATTCAATTCGGCAGCGATTATCTCCGCATCGTCGCTTTCAATTTCGTGGCTGCCGGAATTGTCTTTACCAGCTCGAGCATGTTTCAGGGATTGGGCAACACGATGCCGCCGTTACTCAGCTCGGCGTCGCGCCTGTTTCTTTTTGCGCTGCCGGCGCTGCTGCTCGCGCGCACGCCGGGGTTTGACATCAAACTCCTTTGGTACCTCTCAGTCGGATCGCAGGTGCTCCAAGCCTGCATGAATTTGTTGCTGCTCCGGCGCGAGTTGCACAGGAAATTAAGGTTTGAAGACGGTGCAGATTTCATTCCGGCAAGCGCGACTGCGTCCTAGAGTACCAACGCGAGAGGGGCACAACGTTGCTCCGTGCGCGTTGCTTGTTGCAGCCGCTTCGTTCTTTTTTTCCGTGGGCGACGGAGCCACGCTCGGGGGACATCAAGTTCAAAGTGGCGGCTCGCTCGACCTTCAATTTCCGCTGAGCAATTATTTCCGGGAATACGCAGCTCAAGGCGGAAACCCGAGCCCGACCACCGGCCGCGCGTTGGTCTTTTTTCCGAACGGATTCGATCCTGCCCGGTCGTGGCCAATTCTGATCGTCACCTCGACGACCGATCTTGATCGCACGAGTATTATGGACGCGCCCTGGTATCGCGACGCCGCAATAAAGGAGGGCTGGATTGTGCTCGCGACCGACACCACCATCCGTCCACGCGCTGACTCACTTCAATGGCGATTGTCGATCCTGACTGCCGGATTGCGGGTAATTCGGACTAACTGGCCACAGTCAGCGCAATGGCCGGTCGCGTTTGCGGGATTTTCCGGCGGAGCAAAGCGGGGCGGCATTCTTGCCGCAATGCTGGCAAGCAACCGTGGATTTAAAATCTGCGGAATGTTTCTGGCGGGAATCAACTCCGACCGGGTGACCGCAGCCTACAAAGATTATCAGCCGCCGGCAGACTTTTTGAATACGCCAATCTGGATCAGCAGCGGCACAACAGACCAGATCGCTCCGCCGGGCACCCAGGAAGGAGTTTATTACTCGCTAAAGCGCACCGGGTTTAAGCAAGTGCGGCTTGAGAAATTCTTCGGCGGTCACGCTCTCAAAAGCGCCGAGATTCAGCGCGCTCTCCATTGGTTTCGACAAGTCGGAAAATTCTAGGCTGATCTCGAAGAGGCCAGGACTCGAGGAGCGGAATTCGGTCTTGCACTTTAGTGCACAGACAACCAGCTTTCTGGTCTCATTTTTTCACCACCATGCGATCTCGAATCTTGATTTCTCTTTTCGGTTTCTTGTTACTGTCGATCCTGTCTGCTTCGGCGCAGTCGCTGCCGAATACCACGCGTCTTCTTCGTTTTCCGACGACTAACGATCGTGAAATTGTTTTTTGTTACGCGGGCGAGCTTTATACCGTCGCCAAAGATGGCGGCATCGCCCGCCGCCTGACGAGCGGCCCCGGTTACACTTCCTTCCCCCGCTTTTCGCCGGACGGAAAACAAGTCGCGTTCACTTCGGAATACGACGGCAACCGCGAAGTTTATGTGATGCCGGCAGAAGGCGGCACGCCCAAACGTCTCACGATTTCGGCCACGCTCGGGCGCGATGACGTTTCGGATCGAATGGGACCGAATAACATCGTGATGGCGTGGGAAAACACGAAACCGCTGATCGTCTTTCGCTCGCGGATGAAATCGTTCAACGATTTCATCGGTTCGCTCTTCACCGTCGGTCTCGATGCCGAGCTACCGCAGCAAGTGCCGGTGCCACGCGGCGGATTCACGTCCTTTTCTCCGGACGATTCGAAAATGGCCTTCAACCGCGTTTTCCGCGAGTTCCGGACCTGGAAACATTATCGCGGCGGCATGGCCGACGATATTTGGATCCATGATTTCAAAACCGGCGCGACCGAAAATCTGACCAACAATCCGGCCCAGGACATCTGTCCGATGTGGGGTCCGGACAACAAAATCTATTTCATCTCCGATCGCGATGGTCGAATGAACTTGTTCGTTGTCGACCTTGCCTCGAAGGCAACGAAACAACTCACGAGCTTCAAAGATTTCGACATCAAATTTCCGTCCATCGGCAAGGACTCGATCGTTTTCGAACAAGCCGGCTACATCTGGCGATACGATTTGAAAAGCGGACAGGCGACGCCGCTGCCGATCGAGATCAAGGAAGATCTCGCGATTGGACGCTCAACTTTGGTTGATGCATCGAAACACATCGAGTCGGTGAATCTGGCGCCCGATGGCGAGCGAACGATCGTCGTCGCGCGCGGCGATATATTTTCGGTGCCGGCGAAGGAGGGCACGCCGCGCAACTTGACCAAAACATCAAATGCGCACGAGCGGGATGCGGTTTGGTCGCCCGATGGAAAATGGATTGCCTACAACTCAGACGTCACTGGCGAGAACGAATTGTATGTTCGCGCGCAGGACGGCAAAGGCGACGCCGTTCAGCTAACCAGCGGCGCCGACACTTATTACTACACGGCGAAATGGTCGCCTGACAGCAAGAAGCTGCTTTGGAGCGATCGTTTGCAGCGACTGCGTTTTGTCGATGTTACTACGAAAACGGTAACGCAGGTCGATCAGGACAAATGGGGCGAGATCGAAATTTTCAATTGGTCGCCGGATAGTCAGTGGATCGCATGGGGGCGTCCTGAAGAAAACGGATTGCCGCGGGTTAATCTCTATTCGCTCGCGAACAAACAACAGACCGCAGTGACCGACAACTGGTACGGTTCCGGCGAACCGATCTTCAGTGACGATGGAAAATATTTGCTCCTTGGCTCGGCCCGCGATTTCAAACCGTCGTTTGGCGATGAAGAGTTCGCGAATATCTATCGCGACATGGAGCGCGTGTATTTAGTCACGCTCGCCAAGGAAACGGAGAACCCGCTCGCTCCAAAAAGTGATGAAGTAGGCAAGGCGGAACAAAAACGCGAAAAAGAGAAAGCCAAGGAAGCGGAAGAAAAAAAGCCGGAAGAGAAGGCGGCCGGTGAAAAAAAGCCCGAGGAAAAGAAATCCGAAGCCGCCAAGCCGAAAAAGCCGGTCGTAGTTAAAGTCGACACCGACGGCATTCAGAACCGCATCGTCGGGCTCGAGATCACCCCGGGAAATTACCGGAACATCCGGATGGTGGACGATCGCATCTTTTATCTGCGCCGCACCGCTGGAGACGACGTCGGCGAAGAAGACGATGATGGCGACGGTCGCGATCGGAAATCACATCTTTGCTCCTATAGCCTGGAAGATCGCAAAGAAACGGTGATTGGCGATGCGAACGATTACCAGATCACGTTCGACGGAAAAAAGATGCTGGTAAAAATCAAAAAGGATTACGCGATCATTGACCTGCCGAAAGACAAGATCGAGACCAAGGACCACGAGCACAAAATCGAAGGATTGGACATGCAGCTCGACCGTCACGCGGAGTGGAACCAGATCTATTTCGAATGCTGGCGGCACATGCGCGATTTTTTCTACTCGCCGACGATGAACGGCGTCGATTGGAAAGCGATGCGCGACAAATATGCGGCGCTTGTTCCGTTCGTGAACCATCGCAACGATCTGACTTACTTGTTAGGTGAATTAATTGGCGAGTTGAACAGTGGCCATACCTACGTCGCCGGCGGCGAGCGCCCTGACACGCCGCGCGTGAAACTTGGTTTGCTTGGCGCGGAGCTTTCGCGCGATCCAGCCACGAAGGCTTACAAGATCGATCGAATTTTACCTGGCGAAAACTGGGACAAGCATACGCGCTCGCCACTCACGGCCGTAGGCGTCAATGTTAAAGCCGGCGATTATATTCTCGCCATCAATGGAACGCCGGTCTCATCGCTTGCAAACCTTTATCAGGCGCTCATCGGCACCGCGGACAAACAGGTAATTCTGCGCGTGAACTCGAAACCATCGGACGCGGGCGCGCGCGATGTGACCGTGGTCCCGACGGCCAACGAAGGCCCGCTCTACTATTTAGATTGGGTGCAAAAGAACATCGATTACGTGACCAAGAAAACTAACGGCGACGTTGGTTACCTCCACATTCCGGACATGGGGCGGCCGGGGTTGAACGAATTTACCAAGCTTTATTTCCCTCAAATCCGCAAACACGCATTGATTGTCGATGTTCGCGGCAACGGCGGCGGTTTTGTTTCGCCGCTGGTGCTCGAGCGATTGCGGCGCGCGTTCGTGATGGTGGGGATCGCGCGCAACGGAATGCCGCAGCCTGATCCAGCGCACGCGTTCATGGGTCCGATGGTCACGTTGATCAACGAATTCTCCGCCTCGGATGGCGATATTTTTCCCTTTCGATTCAAAACGCTTGGTCTTGGCAAATTAATCGGCAAACGGACCTGGGGCGGTGTTGTTGGAATTCGGAACTCGCTTCCGCTGGTTGATGGCGGCAATTTTTTCAAGCCGGAGTTCGCACTTTACTCCAAGGATGGAAAGGAATGGATCATCGAAGGACACGGCGTCGATCCCGATATCGTGGTCGACAACGATCCGGCGAAAGAATTTCACGGCGAAGACCAACAGCTCGACCGCGGGATCCAGCAAATCGAGGAAGAACTGAAGACGAAACGCTACGAGCTGCCGCCGGTTCCACCGTATCCGGACAGAAACCCGGCCAAAGCGACACAATGAGCGGTCATCCCGAGCGCTCCGTCAGTCCGGCTCGGACCGAGGGATCTCCCAGTCGAAGCGCGGATCACACAGGCTAGTTCGTATGATCAACCGCCCTGTGAGAGATCCTTCTCCCGCGATTGCGGGACCAGGATGACGGAAATGTTCATTTGAACTTGCATCGCCGGAGTAATGCGCCGATGCTGAGTTCATGCTGACGGAGCGGCCCGCCTTCGCTAAGGCTTCGGCGTGGCAGACAACTTCGAACAGCGCGAAAGCCATGAGAAAAAATGTTAACTGATCGACAAAGAAGCGTTTTGGATTTCATTCAGCGCGAGCAGCGCGACACAGGACTCACTCCGAGCACGCGCGAAATCCAAAGTCACTTTCGATTCGCCAGTCAAACGTCGGTGATGCAATACATCGCCGCGCTCGAGCGGAAAGGATTTCTGCAACGTCATGCCGGCAAAGCGCGCGCGTTGATCACGCCCGTCCAAAAAGTCCGCATCACCGATGTGCCGATCTACGGTCAAATTCCGGCCGGCATGTCGGCGTTGACTGAGCAAGACATCGAAGGACACGTCTCGCTCGACACGCACTCGGCCAATGTTTCAAAAAATCACGGCACGTTCGCGCTGCGAGTGCGCGGCGATTCGATGATCGGCGCGCACATTCTGGACGGCGACGTCGTGATTCTGGAACAGAGTAAGGAGGTCCATAACGGCGACATCGTGGCCGCATTGATCGACGGTGAGACGACATTGAAGCGATATGTCGTCGATCATGGCCGTCCTTATCTGAAAGCGGAAAATTCGCGCTATCCCAATTTGATCCCCGCGCGCGAATTAAAAATTCAAGGCGTCATGGTTTCGCTCGTGCGCAAGCACGAACGGCGGAAGAAACACTAGAACGAAGTCATTTTTTCATGGAGGGCGCCGCGCGATCGGCGCTTTTATTTTTAGCCAGGAGAACATCGGTTTCGTCGTTGAAATGTTCGCTTGAACATATTTCTTCTTTATGCCATGGTTGGCCATGGCGACGCCTGCGGTCATTATCGATCTTCGGAAAGCACTGTCCGAACGATTTCCACAGCGGCCAGCGCCAGCCGCATCGGTTTTAACCACTGGCCTCTCTTTTCTCGATCAAACGAGCGGGGGTGGTTTGCCCAGGAGTGCGATTACAGAATTGATTACACCTCGAGCAAGCGGGGGCAGCGCTTCCCTTATTCATGCACTTTTGCGATCAGCCCAACGCGATCGCCACTTCGTCGCGCTGATTGACGGCTCCGACTCGTTCGACCCCGGCTCATCGGATAATTCCGCTTTGCGGCATTTACTTTGGATCCGCTGTCGAAAAGCATTCGACGCCGTCAAAGCGGCCGATCTCCTTTTACGCGATGGCAATTTCCCGCTGGTGATTGTCGATCTTGTTCTGAACACGGCGGACGAGCTTCGAAAAATTCCCCAGACAAGCTGGTATCGTTTGCAACGGCTGGTCGAAGCTGTGCCGACGGCATGTCTCGTGATCGACCGGCAAAGCTTGGTGAGTAGCGCGCAATTGAAAATCATTCTCGAGAATTCGTGGACGCTTGAAACTTTGGAAAGACAAAATGCGATTTCGCGTTTGCGATTTCGTGTCCAACGCTTGCACCTAAAATCAGAGATCAGCGGTCAGAGATCAGTGGTCAGTTATTGATGTTCGCGACGATTTATTTGCCTAATTTTTATTTACAGGCGGCAATGCGGCACCATCCCAAATTGCGCGCACAGCCGGTGGCTTTAATCGATACGGCAGAATCAAAAGTGTCGATTATTCAACTAAATGAGCTCGCCGAAAAAGTGGGCATAGCGAAACGCATGACTCCAAGTCAGGCCCTGGCGCGATGTTTGCAGGTCGTCATCCGAACCCGCGAGCGGGCGCAGGAAAATGTGATCGGCGAAATTTTATTGCAACACGCGTTTATGCTTTCGCCGTTTGTTGCAGCAAGCGCCCCCGGGGTTTGTACGGTTCAATTTACGGACAATCGCGATCTGACCCCGAAACTCTCACGTATTATTGCAAAACTCGCGAAATGCGAAATTCACGCTCAAGCCGGAATCGCACCATCGCCCGACACCAGTTTTCTCGCGGCGCATCTGGCCCGACCCGTGTTGCAAATCGAGGAGCCAAAAGAATTTCTGGCGCCGCTGCCGATTGAAACACTGGCGATGGTGTAATCCGGTGGATCGGCCGCTCCGCGGGCGATGCTAAAGATATGTGGCTTGGCCGCGTTGATTAAGATCGAGCAAGGGACTGCTCGATCCACCTAAGTCGCGACTGGCTTACGTTCGTATAATAACCCATAAACGAAACCGCCGAGCGCGCCGCCGATCAATGGTCCGATCCAGTAAACATAATGATCGTGCCAGAACCACGAAGCGAGTGCCGGCCCGAACACGCGGGCGGGATTCATTGCCGCACCGGTCAACGGACCTCCGAATAAAATGTCGAGTGTGATCGTTGCGCCAATGGCGAATCCGGCGAGCGTCCGGCTGCGTTTGTCCACGGCCGTACCGTAAACGACGAAGACCAGAAAAAATGTGAGGATGGCCTCGACCAAAATTCCCTGCATCGCGTTCAGATTAATCGCGAGCTGAGGCGTTCCCATCACAACGACGTCGCGTCCAAAAAGCCCGAGACAAATGAGCGCCGCGATGAAGCCGCCAAGAAGTTGCGCGCTCCAATAACGAATTGCAGTCGCCAGCGTCATGTGACCGCCGCAAAGCAAACCGAACGTGACGGCCGGATTCAAGTTGCCCCCTGATATGTGTAACGTGGCGGAAACAAACGCAGCGATGGTCAGACCGTGTGCCAGCGCGACGCCAAGCACGTCGTGTCCGGCCGTTTTAATCGCTCCGATGCCGACGAAGATAAGAGCAAATGTTCCGATAAATTCCGCGAGCCAGGGACGAAATTTTTCCATAGCGCAATGAGATCAGATCGCCAGCCGACTGACAATCTTGTTGTAAAGGTCGCGCCCGAGCGTTAACCGCCGGCGTAATTCGGGTATTTCTCGCGCAGTTGCCGCGCAACCTTGTCGGCCTCCGCTGTTTTTCCGGCGCGCTGATAAGCGGTCTCGGCTTTCTTCAACGCTCGCGGCGTGATCGCCGGATCATCGTAAAGCAACGCAACGCCCATGAATGCTTTGCTCGCTTCTTCAAAATTGCCGCGTTCGAGTTGAGCATCGCCGGCCAGCAAACGCGCTTGCGCATTCACCTGCCCTTCCGGTTGAAGCACCATGATCTGCTCCGCGATTTTCTGGGCTTCATCCGGTTTATGAGCCGCGATCTTCACGTCGCCAAGCTTTAGCAGCACTTTTGCTTTACCCGCCGGATCGGTCGCGACCTCCAAATATTTGCCGAGCGCGTTCTCGGACTCGTCGAACTTCTGCTGCCGCGCTGCCGCGTCGCCCAGATAAAACCAGAAATCCGGTTTGACCGGTGGATTGTCGATCTTTCCGAGCACCCCAAGATATTTCTCGGCGGCGGCATAATTTTTCTCATTGTAATACTCAATACCCATCCACTCGAGGATTTCGGCGGGGATCGTTCCGGCGGCGTTGGCCGCGAGAAAACCATCGACCTCTCGCGTGACTGCGGCGCGATCGTGCAAACCGAAGTAGGATGAGATGATGCGCATGGTCGCGGGGACGTAATAGTGATCCTTGTCGATCTGACGGGCCGTGTTCAGCTCGGCGAGCGCGGTTTTGTAATCTTTCATCTCAAACGCGGACTTGCCGATGTAGTAATGCGCCATCGACGCGGCCGGGCTTTTCGGAAATTCTTTCAAGAGCTGACGAAACGTTTCGCTCATCCCCTTTGGATTTTGCTGCTGACCAAGAATGAGCGCTTTGTGTTGCAATGCCTCTTCGCGGTCGCGCGCTCCGGGATATTTCGCCAGCACGGCATTCCAATCGGAGAGAGCCGCGTCATAATTCTTGTCGTTCTCGTATGTTTCGGCCCGCCTGGAAAAGGCCCCGGGGGCGAGCGGATTGTCCGGAAAAGCTTGAACGAAAAACCCGAACGCTTCGACGATCCCCGCGACGTCTTTCATTTGCAGATAACAGGAACCGAGTTGATACGCCGCCTCAGCCCGCAGTTTCGGCGAGAGCTGCGAAGCGCGCAGTTCGGAAAAGATCGGCGCAGCGCGCGGATAATTTTGTTGCTTATAAAGCGCCTCGGCTTTGAACAGTTTCGCCTGATCGGCCCGTTCGACCGGGGGATTGGTAGCCAGAAATTGATCGACCTCCGGCGGCAGCGTGGAGGGATCCGAATTATAAATGTTAATGAGACGCTCGAACGCCGCATCTTTCGCTTCTTCGCGATTTGGATGTTTGTCGATGATTTCGCGATAAAGCGTTTCCGCTTCCTTGGCGTGTCCGAGCTGACGCTGGCTGTTCGCCGCGAGCAACATTACTTCCGCGCGCATTTCTTCCGGAAGTTGTTGCTGCGTTTTTTTGTAATCGCTCAGGAGCTGCCCGAATTGACCCGTCTGATATTGCACTTTCACGACGCCAAGCTGAGCCAGTGGATGCCAGCGGCCCGCCTCGGGCAGCGACCGGCCCTTTTGAAACAACGCCATCGCCTTATCAGCCATGCCCTTGTCGATCTTGCCCCTGTCAGATTGCAGAAGATCCAACGCGATCAGACCGGCGCGCACAGTTGTTTCGGCTTTCAATGCCGGTTTCTGTGTTTCATTCGAAAGCGCCTCGTATTGTTTCAACGCGTCTGCTTTTCGTCCGCGGGCGAGCGCAATCCGGGCCGCGGTTTCGCGCGCATCCTCGCGATATGGATTCGGATTTTTCGCTTCAGCGACCTGCTGATAAATGTCGCAGGCTTCGTCCTTGTGATCGAGCGCTTCGAGACAGCGCGCTTCGAAATAATGCGCGGAAAGCGCAACTGCCGCGTCTTTTGATTTCGTGGCCGACCGGTGAAAAAGGGGCAGCGCGGTCGCGTAATCTTTTTGGGTGAACGCCATTTCGGCCAAGGCATAAGCGGCAGGTCCGGCGAACTCGCTCTCCCCATAATCGTTCAACACTCTCTGAAAATTTGTCCGCGCGGTGGACGATTTATTGAGATTGCGATAACACTCGCCTAACGAGAAATAGGCGTTCGGACGACCCGACGCCCCCGGATAATCATCCAGATATTTTTGATACTCGGGAATGGCGAGATCGTAGAGTTTTCGGGTGAAGAGCGCATTGGCGTACTCGAGTTGGCGTTTTTCGGGTTGTTCCGTCTCCGCCGCAGGCGGTCGCTCGGGTGTTTCGTCAACCGGCAACGCGCGCGGCACCGGTGGCTGAGGCGGCAGACCGGGAGGCGGTTGGGCGAGAGCTAGATCGACAAGCCAAAACAGCATCGCCAGTCCGAGAAGACCGGCCACGCCGCGCGCATTTTTCATTTTGCGGTCGCGAAAGCGACGTTGGTTATTCCCGCTTCGGTACAGATGTTCAGCACGCCGATGATATTTTTGTAAGCGCCCGCTTCATCGCCGCGAATAATCACTGCTTGTTCGGAATTAAGTTGGACAAGGCTCTTGAGCAGGTCGGTTAGCTCCGCGCCGGTGAGCGTTCGTCTATTTACGACGACGTTGCCGTCTGCTCTCACGTTGACGACAACGTCGCCGATTGGGGCGCTCTTTTCCTTGGCGGACGACGCTTTCGGCACCTTCACGTCGAGCTCGTTTTCATTTCGTGCCGCGTTCCAGGTCAGAAGAAAGAAAATCAGGAGAAGCAACAGCACGTCGACCAATGGGGCGAGCTGAATGCCGGGATGTTGCAGCGGCGCGTGGCTACGCAAATTCATGAAGGGAAGATGTCGGTCTTGCGAAGGGTGCTGCGGTTATAATTCGTCTTCAATAAGCACGGGGGTACGCTCCGTCCGGCTGCCGTATTGAAGCGAGAGCAAAGCCAGCACGTGCGTGGTAGCAGATTCCAATTCGGAGATAAGTTTTTGCGCTTTGCCGCGAAACAAGGCGTAAGCCATCATCGCTGGAATTCCTATCGCTAGTCCGGCGCAGGTATTGACCAACGCTTCGCTGATTCCTTTCGACAGCAAAACATAACGGGCCGTCCCTAAGTCGGCGCCGAGCGCGCCGAACGAGCGAATGATTCCAAGAACTGTGCCGAGCAATCCGAGGAGAGGAGCAATCATTCCGATATCAGCCAGATAAGTCACGCGGTTGTTCAAGCTTGCGGCCACGCGTGTTCCCTCCGTCTCCGCGATCTCGCGCACCTGTTGGAGATCGGCGTTCGGATTCTTAGTCGTAAAATCGAGCATCCTTTGGACGACACGCGCAATCGCCTCGCCATGCCGATTCGAAACCGCGAGCAGCCCGAAATAATCACGTTTTCGTAACAGTGCGTCCGCCGTGGCCATGTAGCCGCTCGAGACCACCGCGCCGCGGCGAATCGTCATCGTGTAAACGATCACGAGCATGACAAAGAAGACTGAGAGCGCGAAAAGCACGATCATCACCGGGCCGGCGGCGATCAGCGTTTCCATGATTGTCTTGGAATGAATGTCGGGGACCAATGATGGTGTGGCAGCAGGCGCCGCGGCCGGCGGTGGGGTGGCGCTCGGCGTCACGGTTTGCGCGAATAATGGAATTCCGATCGCGAGAGCGATCAGCGAGAGCAAAATCTTCATGCCAAAAGTGCTCTAATCATAGACGCCGCCGGGACGGATGCAAATAGACGGCTGCGGGTTAAACCGCGTTCAAACAGTGGAGTTGCTCAAGCGAATCGGTCTCCTTCGATCCGGCGGCGGACACGAAAAACGTGGGCCGGCTGAATTTCGGGGTCGAGCTCTACATAATTGCGGCGACCGTGCCAGATGTAGCGCGCCTCGCCCAAAAGATCGTGCACCTGATAAGCGTCGCCCTCCATCGTGCCAAATTGCTCGATTGGAACCTCGACAAACGAATGTTGCTTGCGGTGCGGGTCGAGATTCACCACAACCAAAATGATATTGTCGCGCGCCGCGGTCATTTTCCCGTAACAAAGAATCGCGTTGTTGTCGGCGCGATAGAAACGCAGGTTATCGTGAAAATGGAGCGCGCGATTCGTCCGCCGGATTTCGTTCAAGCGCGTGATCCAATCTTTAATGTTACCGGGCGCGTCCCAATCGCGTTCTTTAAATTGGTATTTTTCGGAATCGAGATATTCCTCGCGCCCGGGCAACGCTTCGTTCTCGCAAAGCTCGTATCCGCTGTAGATGCCGTAGAGAGGTAAGAGCGTCGCGGCCAGCACAGCGCGAATGATAAAGGCGGGGCGCCCTCCATCCTGCAAGAAAAACGGCAAAATGTCCGGGGTGTTCGGCCACAAGTTCCCGCGAAAATATTCGGGCATGTCTGTCTGCGTTAGTTCGGTCAAATATTCCGTCAGCTCCTGCTTCGTATTTCGCCAGGTGAAGTAGGTGTAACTTTGACCAAATCCGGCTTTGGCCAGCTCTTTCATCATCTTCGGCCGGGTGAACGCTTCAGCGAGAAAGATCGTGTCCGGATATTTTTCGCGCACACGTGTGATCAAGTATTCCCAAAATGCGACCGGCTTAGTGTGAGGGTTATCGACCCGAAACGTGCGCACGCCGTGCTCAGCCCAGAAAAGAACGATGCTGACCATTTCCGCCCAAAGCTCGGCCCATTTTTCGCACCGAAAATTAAGCGGAAAAATGTCCTCGTATTTTTTGGGGGGATTCTCGGCGAATTTGATCGAACCGTCCGGTCGCTGATAGAACCAATCCGGATGTTCGCGAACGTACGGATGGTCCGGTGAACAATTGATGGCGAAATCGAGCGCAATCTCCATTCCGCGCTTTCGTACTTCACCTTGGAGCCAATCGAAATCCTCCAGAGAACCGAGCGCCGGTTCGATTGCTTTGTGACCACCGGCTTCGCTTCCGATCGCCCACGGCACGCCGGGATCGCCCGGCTCAGCAGTGACGGAATTGTTTCGCCCCTTGCGATTGGTGTGGCCGATCGGATGAATCGGTGGAAAATAAATCACGTTGAAGCCCATCGCCCGCGCGTCATCCACTCGCGGCAAGCAATCGCGAAAGGTCGATCCACGATCGCCGCGGCCTTCAGCCGAGCGCGGAAAAAATTCGTACCAAGCAGCGATTTGTGCCGTTTCGCGCTCCACAATCACGCGCGGCGGCGGCACGTATTGCGTCGCCCACGATCGGTCGGGATAAGTCGCCATCAAAACTTCGAGTTCTCCGGAATGAACAATGTTATTAATTTGGGCGTTGTCTGCGCTGAGAACGCATTCTGACAATTCGCAGAGCCGGGTTGAGTCCTCCGCGACATGTGCGCGCTTTCCCGCCGAATTAATCAGGACCGCGCCTTCAAGCGCTTCAGCAGTAAGATCGGAAATGCCGGCTTCGAATTTTTTCGTGAACTCATCCCGCCAGCTCCGAAAAGTGTCCGTCCAGGCTTCGACCGTGTACTCGTAAACGCCGGCTGCATTCAGGGAACAAATCCCGCGCCAGCGGTCATTGTCGACAAAACTCATCGCGGTCTCATGCCAGCGAGGTTCACCAACAAGGCGCCACTTTAAAGCCGCGGCAACGACGTCATGTCCGTCTTTGAAAACGTCTGCTTCGACGGCGAGATCATCTCCAGCAATCCGCTTGACCGGATAGCGTCCGCCGTTAATCAACGGCCGCAGATTCTCGATCACCGCGGTTGGAAAGGCCCGAGCCATGGGCCTTCAATCAACTGAAATTAATTGGATGCGAAAGAAGAAATCGCGCCGCGGAAGATTAATCCGCCACCGGACGGATTCGCTGTGGCGAACAATTGATCAGGCGGCGAAATAAAATGCGCACTGGTAGAGTCCGCTGGTGCGCGTCTCCTCACGACGGACGCTCGTTCCGAGAACAGCTTCAAACATGTCCTGCTCGAGACGTCCGATGATCGGATATTTTTCGAGCAAATTAAAAATGGGTGAATGGCACTCGAGGATTTGGGGACCCTCTTTTTCAGAAGGGAGAAATTGGGCCATGTAACCTTCGCTATCGCGCACTTTTACCAGCCATTTTGCGCGTTCGACGACGTTATCCGCTTTGGCTTTTGCCTTTAGCTCCGCCGTCCGCTTTTCAAACACATTGTAAAGAAGCTTTTCCGGTCCGTTCGCTCCGTAGATGTCGCGAACCGATTTGAGCAATTCGAGAGTAAACTGATTGCTATCGACCGGAAACAGATCATGACTGCGGCGGGTCAGCCGATAAACCATTTCCGGCCGCCCCATTTTCTGCGGGCGTCGCCAGGTGTCGAGATAGCCATCGCGCTGGAGGGTGAGGCAATGTTGCTTGATCCCCATGTAACTCATCCCCATTTTTTCGACGAGCTCGTTGACCGACATTCCTTTGGTTCGCTTGAGTGAATTGACAATTTCCAGCCGCTGGGTGCGGCCGATCTCGGCGAGCAATCGCTGGTTCATGGGTGATATCACAGTGTGCACCGACTTTACACGCCTCGATCTTCAAAAGGCAACACCTAAATATCGCAAATTCCGGTGGCAAAAGAGATTATATCGCCGGCTAGCGCGCGAACGGAAGATCGACAACTTCCGCAGGAATAACAGGATGTTCCACCGATGTCACTTCGAGTCGGGATCCGATCGAATTAAATCCGCGTTTTATATAGGCGAGCGCTATTTCGCGCTCGCCACTCCGAGTGGCGCTGGTGATCCAGCCGATTTCCTTTCCGTCGGGCGCGGTCAAGCGCAGGCCAGAAGCCAGCGGAATATTTTTTAGCGAAACCAATCCACCGAGTTGCTTATTTCGCTGTCCCGACATTTTCATCCGCGAAATGGTTTCCTGACCGATGTAGCAGCCTTTTTCATAGTCGATGCAACGCTGCTCAAGGTTGGCTTCGACCGGAATAATTTCGCTGGTCAATTCGCGTCCCCACCGTGGAATTCCTTGTTCGATCCGTAAAACTTCCGCGCAATTTTCGTCGCAAGACTTAAAATCCTTCGCTAATTCGGCTGCGAGTTGGTCGCGTTGAGCTGATTCACTCCAAATATCGTGACCTGGCGGGCCGAAGCGATTTATCGAGACCATGCGCGTCGCAACCGAAGAATTCGGAGGAAATGGGCCAATCACATGAAAAATCGACAATCCCGCGGTCACATCTTCGATCTGGACATCATCGGCGATGATGTAGCGCTCGAGTCGCGATTGAAGCGACGGTTGAAGTGCCGGATCGCTATCCAGCACAAAGGACTGCGCTTGCGCGTGCAAAAAGAGATGGGCTTCCATTTTGCCCTTCGTATTTAAAACGCACGCTTCGATGGCATTCGTCTCCGTCGCCTTGCGGGCGTCGTTCGTTAGTTGCCCGTTTAGAAACCGCAAACGATCCGCTCCGCTGACGCGCAGCTTCACGCGTGCTGAAAGATCGAAAAATTGCCGCGCAGGCGAACGAAGTTGCGCCGTCATTCGCTGGCGCAGTTTTTAAGATTCGTCCGTCCGCGCGCTTTCACCGCGGAGCAACTTCGCGAGGAGATCCATTGGCGATTTGGCTGCGGCGGATTCCCCAGGCTGCGGCTCGGGCGTTCCTTCGGGCGAAACAGCATCGTGTGGCGGCGTCTCCGGTTGATTTGTTTCGATCGCGGCCGGCGCAATCAATTCGCCCGTCGACTCCATCGAAACGGATTGGTCCGTTGCGGGCTGAGGTTGCGACTCTGGATCCGCCGGAGGCGGCGCAATATCGACATCATGCACCGCAGCCGCTACTTCGCCCATGCTCGAAATCGTTGCTGCCGGTTCAATCGGCGGCGGTTTCTCGAAAAGCTCCAAGTCCTGTTCGACGGTGGGCAGCGGCGTTTCTGGAAAATACTTGCGCGCGATGACCGAAAAATCTTCCTCGGCATAGCCACGTTGCTCCTGCTCAAGAAGCCGATCACGTGCAGCAGTAGCGACGGCCAGCTCGAGGTGATACGACAATCCAAGCCGGCCCGCGATGAGCATGTCTTTAAGCATGTGTTTGAGCGCGAAGTGCGGCTCGAAATTGCCATCGATCATCTTTGGCAATTTCATCGACAATGTTTTGGAATAACTGGCGTTGTTCTGGAGCGCGGCTACAAACTTGTCGGAGGAAACGCCGGCATGGTTGATAAGCGCGAGCGCCTCGGCCAAGGCCTGGACACTCGCGCTGGTAACGATGTTTGTGGCCAGTTTGACCACCGTGGCCTGGCCGATCTCGCCAATCTCGATGACTTCTGTGGAACTCGCCTCGAGAATCGGGCGCGCTTCGCGCAACGCGACCTCATCTCCCGCCACGTAAAAGACGAGCTCGCCTTTTTCCGCGCCCATTTTGCTGCCGGTGAACGGCGCCTCCACAAAGCGCGCGCCTCGGCGTTCCACCAAATCGGCAGCAACTCGCATGGAATGCGGCGCTACAGTCGGATGCGCAATGACAATGTGACGCGCTGCCAACGCCGGGGCCAGTTGCCGGACCACGTCCAAAAGGGCGTCGTCGTCTGAGACAAATATCTGGATGTAGTCGCACATCTCGGCCAGCTCGGCCGGTGCGCCGACGAAATTAGGGAAGGGACGCGGGTTGCGGTTCCAGACAAACACCGGGAAACCCCGACGACGCAGATTGTCTGCGACCCGACTTCCAATGATGCCGAGTCCGATTACACCGACGTTTTTCTTGGTTCGACGGGCCATTGAACTTTCCGCGGCTTTATCGCACCTTTGGCCGCCTGTTTCAGCCTCCGGCGAAAACCGCCGTCGCGCAATCCAGAAGTTCGCTCTGACCGAGGCTAGAGTGGCCGCAGATAGCCGGCTTCCGAGCTAAGATCGACAACGGAGCCGGCGGGAGCCGAGCGACGTGGACGGGAAAGCCCGCGATGGGTTCACGAGCGGGGACGCGAGTGAATCAATCAGTTTTTGGATCGCTGCGGCCCGTTTCTGATTTGCCAGCTCAATCGCGATATCGTTGCGCGCTTCGTCGAATGTCTTTTGTCGCGCCGCCTGGACATCGATTAATTTCAGAATGTGAAAGCCGAGGCGCGTCCGGATCGGCCGACTGATTTCGCCGGGGCGAAGTTTCAGCGCCGCTGCCACGAAATCGGGGGGCATTCGAGCGGCGGAAAAATAGTCGAGATCGCCGCCGCGCAGTTTCGTGGCTTCGTCTTCCGAATTCTGCGCCGCCAGCGTGGCGAAATCTTCGCCGCCAGCCAGCTGAACAGAAAGCGCTTCGATCGCGGCGTGTTTCGCCTCAACAATCTCGGGCGCAGTCTCAGGCGGCGCGGCCAAAAACAGATGACTCACGCGAAGCCGTTCGGGCACGAAGAAATTTTCAAGATGCGAACCGTAAAAGCGCCGACATTCACCCTCGGTAACATCGAGCTCGGGTGGTATCCGCTTTGAAATCCATTGCCGTGAACCGAAATCATTTCTGAGCATTCGCCAAAGCGATGACTCTGAAAGATCGCTTGCATTCAACGCCAGTCTCCACGTTTTATCATCACGAAATTGCGATCGCAGCAAGCTGAGTTCGTGCTCCATCTCCGTCCGCAGAATTTTTTCCGACCGGCCATGCGCTCGCGCAGCCGCATTCGCGATCAGATCAGTCAGCGCTGATTGCCGTTGGAGATTTCTTTCTTGGCCGTGGTCGGTGCCTGCGAGGTAATGAAATTCGGCCAGTGTCCGATCCAAGTCAGCTTGATAAATTCCGCGGTCACGGACCAATGCTAATAAATGACCGCGGCCGCAGATGGTTCCGAGTTTGTCATGGAGAACAACTGAACTCGCGGCGAATTCACCGCAAATGATTCCAGTGGTAGCGGCAATTCCAATCGAAATCCAAGTTATGGCGATCCGACTCACTTTAGCGCGAACTGCGAAAGATAGTAAGTCGCCACCGAGCCGACAATCTGAAGACTCTGCGCGCTCAGCTTGTCGATTGTGTCCTCGGCGGTGTGCCACGGAGGGTAATGAAAATCGATCACGTCCACGACTGGAATCCCGATCGCATTCAAGGGGGTGTGATCGTCGGTAATGTCCTGATCGAAATAGGTGAAGTAATTTCGCAACTTAAGGGCATCGGCCGAGGCAAAAATGTCGCGAGCTATTTTTGTGGGCGAGTTCGGTGGAAGCGTGATATCCAGCGAGCGATCGCCGACCATGTCGAAAAGAATGCCGCCTCGAAATGATTTGGCCGATCCGTTTTGCGCAAGTTCGTGGGCAAAGTGGCGGCTTCCATAGATACCGTCGGTATCGTTAAAATTCTCAAAAGCTTCCTCGCCGTCGAAAAAAACGAGCTCGATCTTTTCCGCCAGGTCTGGCTGTCGAGCTAACACTCTTGCCAGTTCCAGAAGCAAGCCGGTGCTCGAGCCTGCGTCATTCGCGCCGACGAAGCGAAAGGTGTCGAAGATTTTCGTGTCATAGTGCGAACAAAGTAAAAACAATTTGTTGGCTTTCCCACCTGCACCAAAACGCGCGATCAGATTTACGAACCGCACCTGGCCGCGGGGTGTGTTTTCTGTGAACGCCTGCTCGCTCACGCTCCAACCGGAAGATTGAAGTTCCCGCTTGATGTAGGCGCGCGATTTTTCGATCGCCTCGGATCCCGGTGTCCGCGGACCGAAATCGACCAACCGCTGCACATGAGCGAGCGCCTGATCGCCGGAAAATTGCGTCCAGATTTTACCCGAGGGCGCTTTGGCACAGGAAGTGGCGAGCATTGCGCCCAGACAGACTCGCCCCAAGGAAAACGACATCTCGGTTTCGTTCAGCGATCGCTGGAATTCAAACCAACAATGCTCAAAATGCGCTGGAGATCGTCATCGCCGTAGTATTCGATTTCGATCCGGCCGCGTTTCAGCCCGTGATGAATCGCGACATTCGTGCCCAAGTGTTGACGCAATTTGTCCTGTAAATCAGCGATCGTCGCGGACGTGACCGTGATTTCCGCAGTCCGGCGCGCCCGCCTCTTCCAGCCCCCAAGATGTCGCGCGACGAGACGTTCGGTTTGGCGCACGCTCGCGTTACGACGCAAAATCGTCTCGGCCAGTTGCACCTGCTCCTCGGCCGCTTTGACCCCGAGCAGAACTTTGGCGTGCCCGACCGAGAGCAAATCCTGCGCGACCCAGGTTTGGATTTGCGGATGCAAATCGAGCAAGCGAATCGCATTTGCGACCGCGGCGCGGCTGCGGCCAACCTTGAGCGCGATGTCTTCCTGTCGCATTCCGAATTCCCCGGCCAACCGGGCATAGCCTTGCGCTTCTTCGATTGGATTCAGATCGGTCCGCTGAAGGTTCTCGATCAAAGAAAGCTCAAGCACTTCCAAATCGCTCGCCGTCCGGACGATGACCGGAACGTCGGCAAGTCCAACTTCCTGCGCTGCGCGCCAGCGTCGTTCGCCCGCAATCAGTTCGTGGCGTCCGTCGATCCGCCGGACAATTAGCGGCTGAATGATTCCGTGTTGTCGAATTGAATCGACCAATTCCTGCAACGCTTCGGGTGCGAAATTTTTCCGCGGTTGTAGCGGGCTCGGAACAATCGTGGCCAGCCGCACGTGATGGACCGACTCGCCAGGATCGACCTCTTGCGGAACGGGCGCCGGACGAGTCCCGATGAGCGCGGCCAGACCCTTGCCGAGACCGGTCTTCGCCATCTTCGCCATGTGTCCGAGGCTATCGAAGCGCTCGAATAACGCAAATGGCAATCAGAAACCCGCAAGGGTTGCGCAGTTTTTAGCCGACGGATAGCATGCGGCAATGTGGCGCGCGCCCGAAGTCTTCACTCTGGGACATTCTCCGGATCCGGACGACGCCTTCATGTTCTACGCGATCGCAAAAAACAAAATCGATGTGCGCGGCTATCGTTTCGAGCACCGGCTGGAAGACATTCAAACGTTGAACGAACGAGCAACTCGCGGCGAGCTGCACATCTCGGCGATTTCCATTCACGCCTACGCCTACGTTGCCGACAAATATGCGCTGCTGCAGTGCGGCGCGAGCATGGGCGATGGATACGGACCGATTGTCATCAGAAAAGCTTCAACCGCGAATGAGAATGTCGATCTTCGGAAGCAATTAAGAAATCTTGTGATTGCAGTGCCAGGAAAAATGACGAGCGCCTATCTCGCACTGCAACTCTATCTCGACGATTTCAAACACATCGTTGTGCCGTTTGATCAAATTTTCGATGCGGTAAAACGAGGCGACGCGGACGCCGGTTTAATTATCCACGAGGGGCAACTGACTTACGCGAAGTCCGGTTTCAAAAAAATTGTTGATCTCGGCGAGTGGTGGAAAAACAAGACCGGACTGCCACTGCCGCTCGGCGGAAACGTTATTCGGAAAGATATCCCCGAGAATGTGCGACACGATCTTTCCGAAATCATGCGTGCGAGCATCGACTTCGGTCTGGCTCATCGCGACGAAGCTGTGCAACACGCTTTGCCTTACGCGCGGGACATGAACGAAAAGCTGGCGAGCAAGTTCATCGGCATGTACGTGAACGACTATACTCGTGATTACGGCGAGAGCGGGCGCGCTGCGATCCGCAGATTTCTGGGCGACGCACGCCGCGCGGGCTACATCGACAATCTGGCCGAAATCGAATTCGTCGAGTGAGTAAGGGAGACTATTTCTTCGGCTTCTCCGTTTTACCAACCTGCTTCATTACAAACGTTTTGACCCGACTGAATTCTTTTTGAAACCCGTTGGTAAAATCGTGCGTGCCGTATTCGAAAAGGACGACGAAGCAAAAGGTGAAGAAAACGAACAGAGCGACCCAAAATATCCCGCGCAACAATGACATGGCGGCAAGCCTAACTGAGGCCGAGTTTTAGGTCAATCTGGGCTGCCTGCGGAAACTTCGGATTGATCGGCCTCGGAGAACTGCCAAGCTAATCGGTCATGCGCGTTCCGTTGCTGGATCTGAGCGAACAATACCTTGCGCTGTCGGACGGGATTCGCGCAGCGACCGATGAAGTTTTGGCCAGCCAGCGCTTCATCACCGGCCAGAAGTTGGCCGAATTTGAGAAAGCAACTGCGCAGTATTGCAGCGTGCCGTACGCCATCGGCGTTTCATCCGGAACAGACGCGCTCCTGGCTGTTTTAATGGCGCTGGAGATCGGACCGGGAGACGCGGTCATTACGACAGCCTACTCTTTTTTTGCGACCGGCGGTTGCATCGCGCGCGTCGGCGCAACTCCGGTCTTCATCGACATCGACCCAGATACCTACAACATTTCACCGACGGCGCTGAAGTCCTACATCGACGAGCATTGTCATCGAGTTGAAGGAAAATTGCTCAACGAAAATCGACAAACGATTTGCGCCCTCGTTCCAGTCCACCTCTTCGGTTTGTGCTGTGAGATGATTGAAATACGCCACGTCGCGCGCGAGCATAATCTGCTGCTGATCGAAGATGCGGCTCAGGCCATCGGCGCCGATTGCCCGCTCGACGGTGGATCAGCCAAAGCTGGGACAATGGGCGATGCCGGCTGCTTCAGTTTTTATCCGTCGAAAAATCTCGGCGCCGCGGGAGACGCCGGAATGGTGGTGTGTCAGAACGAACAATTCGCCAATCGAATGCGCATGTGTCGGCAGCACGGTATGGAAGCGCATTATCAGCATCAATTTATTGGCGGCAATTTCCGGCTCGACGAACTGCAAGCCGCCATCCTGAAAGTAAAATTGCCGTATCTTGACGGTTGGTCAGCTGCGCGCCGCGAAGCAGCGAAGTTTTACACGAATGAGTTCCGGCGGGTTGGATTAGACGAAAAAATCAAATTGCCGGTCGAGCCTTATGGGGAGAGTGGGCTCAGGAACCATCATATCTATCATCAATATGTGATCCGCTCGCCTCGACGCGATGAGTTGCGGGAGCATCTTACCGAACGCGAAATCGAAACGGCCGTTTATTATCCGCTCGCCCTGCACGAGCAGCCGTGTTTCGAATACCTCGGCTATAAACCGGGCGATTTCCCGGAAGCGGAAAGCGCCGCGCGCGAGAGCCTGGCGCTTCCGATCTATCCGGAAATCTCGCGCGAAGCGCAGCAATACGTGGTAAAGTGCGTCGCTGAATTTTTTCAATAGGCCCGTGTCCGCGACACTTGCCAGCGGCAGAGCGTGAGTTATATCAGAACGCGCGAGGGTAGGTACCGAAGTGGCCAAACGGGGCAGACTGTAAATCTGCTGGCTTTACGCCTTCGCTGGTTCGAATCCAGCCCTGCCCATTTTCTTTTCGTATCTTAGCGCCGGCGTCTTCGGGCTTTGCCACGCGAAGATGTCGATCTTCGGCGCGGTTTGGCTTTCGTCCTCTTGGCGGCCGAGCGCTTGCGCGATTTCGCAGGTTTTCTTTTCGCGGCTTTGACGCGCGAAGTTTTCTTCGGCCGCGGTCGGGCGAGTGCGGGTTTAACTATGTGCGCGACTGCTTTTTTTGCGCCGGGACCAAGACGACGTTTACTCGCTGCTTTTCCAGCCATCGCACCAACAATTCCTCCGACAACGGCACCGGCCGGACCTACCATGCTGCCGAGCGCAGCGCCGGCGACGGCTGCGGCGGTTTCTTTGGGTATTGGCGGAACTTCAATGTTTTCTTGCGCGTTTGGATCATCGGCCATAATCGGAACTCCTTCTTTAGAGCGTTGTCGTTTTAGGTAGTTCGCTCCTCGGGACGGGCGCAGTCGTGATGAAACAAAAAAACGGCCGCCGAGGCGACCGCTTTTAAGAAAATAATTAACTAATCGAGCCGATTAACGGCCGCGGCGTTGTCCGCCATCGCGGCGCCGATCGCCGCCACCGCCATAGCCACCGCCTCCTCCGCCGCCTGGGGGCCGCGGTTCGCGCGGACGTGCTTCATTAACGGTTAGTGCTCGTCCTTCGAGGGTCTTGCCGTTTATTTCCGCTATCGCCTTTTGCGCGTCTTGGTCGGAGCCCATGGTCAC
>Ga0209267_1000470_pt1 | contig 29534 bp, 17 predicted proteins | sample GraSoiAngelo_137_FD_185894 | JGI IMG/M metagenome (GOLD analysis project Ga0209267, IMG submission 185894) | Grasslands soil microbial communities from the Angelo Coastal Reserve, California, USA - 14_0929_09_30cm (SPAdes) (version 2) | ecosystem: Environmental > Terrestrial > Soil > Grasslands ... | reverse complement strand
GACGGAGCTTATGACCGCGGTTCGAACGTTGCAAGACCAGAAGCTGATGTCGGAGAGCAAGAATCTCTGCTTGCAGAAAGGCACGAGCCCGGAAACAATCTCGCAGAGACAAAAGTAGAGTCAGCATGACCCGGGAAGGTTACCGGTTGTGGTTCGGTAAATGCAACGATTTCAATCTGCACGGAGTTTTTAGCAGGTATGATTCGGCAGGGGTAGCCGAAAATGAAGGTATTCGCAATCATCATGTTGACCCTGGCGGGTGCTGTCGTCCAAAAACAGGACACGCGTCTGGAAAATATCCATGGCAAGACCGTTCTGGTTTTTACGCCGCATCCTGACGATGATGTCTTTGGTGCTGGTGGGACAATCGCCCTACTCAACCGCAATCTCAACAAGATCTACATCGTGATCTACACAAATGACGACAAAGGCTCGTACGATCCCAAGATGACATCCCAGGAGCTGGCCCGAATCAGAAAGGCCGAGGAAGAAGTGTCCGAGGGCCTACTTGGCACACCGAAAGAAAACATCATATGGATGGGATATGACGACGGCATGCTGGAATATGCGCCACAGCCGAAGCTCGTTGAGGAGGCCACAGCCATTATCCGGCGCATACGCCCCGATGTACTACTCAGTGTGGATCCCGGGGAATGGTATGAGCGATGGCACAAAACGGACCATCGCATGGCGGCTTTTAATACTATCGATGCGGTCCGTGCGGCGGAGTTCTGGCTGTATTTTCCGAATCAGCGCCTGCAGCAAGGCCTGCAGCCGTACAGAGTTCCCGAAACGTATTTCTTCTACCCTTCGCCGCAAGAAGCCAATTATTACGTAAACATCGATGCGGTGGCCGAACTCAAATTCGATGCGGCCGCTAGACAAGTCAGCCAGTTCGAGCCGGCGGTCAGCCAGTATCGGTCCGATTGGGAGCCTGCCGATCTGGCCAAAGCCAAAGCCGACATGCGACGGCAGCAGCCTCGAAAGGACGGCCATTACGTAGAAGCCTTCCGCTACGCCACCAGTTTTGTTCAGTACTGATCATCTCTCGCGCGGAATCCGCAGTAACGGAGACACACCAACTCTCCGTGTCACGGTTTGCTTCGTTCCACGGCATCGTGCAGTTTCTTGGATAATTTCTCAATACGCTTGAGCCGTTCATTCAAATTGCTGGAAAGCAAGCCGCGACTAATGGCCTCAACGTCAGCAGGTATCGTCTGCGACAGGTTGGCCAATTCCTCTGCATCTCTTTTGAGCTCTCGCAAGTCGGGCCTATCGCTTAGGTGAGTTGCATTGTGCTGTTCCGGGGGCTCGGCCCACCGTTTTCTATCATGACCGTTTCCCACTGGACCGTGATATTGCGGCCATGCGACGGAGCAGACCAAAAGGACAAAAGTTGAGAGGCGAATCGTGTTCATGACGATACTCCCATGCAGGACCGCATTCTAACTCTGCCTGGTAGACCTTCCTACAACTTTCGAGCACCTTAACACGAGCACCCGAGCACCTCGAGCACCTTAACAAGCACCTTACAATAACCCTCTTGACAGGGGGCTTGTGGTGGGGTATTAGAGCTCTCATTCCAACCATTCACCCCTCACCTCACAACGCCAAGGGGGCAATATGAAGGCACTGTCAGTTGCTAGCCGGGCTCTGAAGTTGGCTTTCGCTTCGGTTGTAATCACCCATGCTTCTGCCCTAATCGCCCAAGTTGACCGCGGCAGTATTGTGGGCACAGTGAGCGATGCCAGTGGCGCAAACGTGGAAGGGGCAAAGGTAGCTATAAAGAATTTGGCTACAGATCAGTTAGTTGAGGTCACAACGGATAGCTCCGGGGCATATGCAGCCAACGTGTTGCGCATTGGCGCGTACTCAGTGACCGTGGAAAAACAAGGTTTTAAGAAGGCCGTTGAGCCGAATGTCGGCGTAGGCGTCAACCAAGTGGTACGGGTGAATCTAACTCTGCAGGTGGGTTCCACGACCGAATCAGTAGAGGTAACCGCAACGGCCCCCTTACTGCAGACCGAGACCTCGTCCCTAGGAACGATAGAAACGGAGAGGCGGATTTCTGACCTGCCGTTAAACGGCCGCAACTTCATTCAACTTGCCTATCTGGGGCCAGGCGCTAATAGCGGCCAGACCGGCTCCAACGTGTCCGGCGGCGTCTTTGAGAATGAAAGGGCGAATGAAGCGCTGTCTGTAAATGGGCTGCGGGTTTCGAACAATAACTTTCTGCTGAACGGCGTGGATAACAATGAATTCGGCCTCGGAGGTGTTGTCGTGCTTCCGCCGCCCGACGCGATTCAGGAATTTCGCACCGAAGAAAACTCCATGAGCGCGGAATTTGGTCGCGGCGGCGCTGCGGTGAACGTGGTAGTGAAGTCCGGGACCAATCAGATTCACGGTGGCGCATTCGAGTTCATCCGCAACGAAAAATTGGACGCGAGAAATTATTTCTCTTTCGCACCCACGCCAAAACCAGCTTTTAAGAGAAATCAGTTTGGTGCTTTCCTCGGGAGTCCGATAAAAAAAGACAAGACATTCATTTTCGGCGATTACCAGGGGACCAGGGTGCGGGAGGGCCTACCCTACATATCCACCGTGCCGAACGCCGCGGAGCGTGCCGGGGATTTTAGCGACCGGTTGACAGGGCAATCGTTTTCGCCTTGTCCCGCTCCCGGTCCAGGCGAGTCGTTCGACACAGGCACTATTTTTGACCCGTTTAGCACTCGCAACTATACGTGCGTTAATCCGGATCCGAAAACCGGGCAGCCCGTAAGCGTTCAGCTCCGCGATCCGATCAGCTACAACAGCCAACTGAACGTGATCCCGCCTACAATCATCGATGCGACGGGTTCGAATATTGCCAATTTGTACCCAATGCCTAACGGTCCGGGCTTGTTCAACAACTATTTCTCCAGTCCAAGTCGGATGAACGATCAGGATTCGTTCGACATTCGGCTCGACCATCATTTCCGCGAACCGGATCAAATCTTCGCGGGGTACAGCTTCGATGATATCCGTAGCTTCAGGCCAGGACCGTTAGGGGACCTGGGCGGAGCAAGTTGCTGTCCAAGTCGCGACAAGACGCGAGCTCAGCACATTAGCCTTGGATGGACTCACACTTTTTCAGGGCGCCTGCTCAACGACGCTCATGGCGGGTTCTTCCGCTACACGGTGAATGCTTTGCCACTGCTTTTCGGCAAAAACCTGTCTCAGCAGGTGGGAATTCCCAACGCAAATCGTGGCGACGTGAACTCTTCGGGATTGTCTTTTATCGATGTCGCCAGCTTTACTTCTCTCGGCGACTCGCTCTGGACGCCCGAACATGCTTTCGAAAACATTTTTCAAGTGGCGGACACTGTGACCTGGGTCCGGAACAAGCATTCTTTCAAGTTCGGCATTGATTTCCGCCGGCAGCAGCGGAACTTTTTTCAGCTTACGGCGTCTCGCGGACAATTCAGTTTTCCCGGCGGATATACCGCGGACCTGACCACCTCGACCGGCGGCAACGGACTGGCTGACTTGTTGCTAGGAATCCCAAATTCGTCCGGCCAAGATTTCCTGACCGGGCTGTATCCGACACGCTATTGGGACCTCGCGGAGTTCGCACAGGATGATTTTCACGTTTTGCCGAACCTTACTTTGAACATTGGCTTGCGGTATGAGGTGACTTCGCCCGCCAACGGACGCGTTGGTAACTTCGATCTCGACCGCGCTGTTGTGGTGAATTCCTATGGACCGAATGCGGTGCCTCACGCCGGCGTTCAGTTCGATAAGAGCGACTGGGCCCCTCGCATCGGTTTAGCCTGGTCGTTGCAGAAGAAGACCGTTGTCCACAGCGCCTTCGGCATCTTCTATTCAAGCGAGGGTAACATCTTCGATGACTTAGGCCTGAACCCGCCGCAACTGGCGTTTGCATCGCGCACCTTCAATGTGGGCCAGGTGCCCTCCGCGAGCCAATTTATATCCGCCGGTTTTTCGCCGACGATTCCGTTCGCTGATCCGAGCCACCCCATTGGGGTCGTGCGAACCACTGGACCTGTGCGTCGCATGCCGCGGATCCTCGAGTGGAACTTGGGCATTCAACACGAATTTTCGCAGAACTGGGTGGCGCAAATTGGATATGTCGGCACGCGTGCGTACCACTTGTGGAACCATGAGGTCAGCGACCTGAACCAGCCTCTTCAGCCGTTGGACTCCAACTTCTCTGATGCCACAGGTAATTTTGGTCGGCCATATTTCAACGTCTTGCCGGACCTGAGCAACATATTGCCATTGGATTTTCCACAACTTCAGATGACCTACAACGCTTTCCAGGCTTCGCTGAACAAACGCCTGTCAAACGGCTTTAACTTCCTGGCCTCGTACACGCTGGCTCACAATCTGGGCAACGCGGATGGCAACGTGGGCGCCGCAATCCAGGATGCTCACCATCCAGAAAGAGAGTATGGCCCGGTCCTGCCGGATCTTCGGCACCGTTTCGTCGTGAGCTATATCTACGAGCTACCGGTTGGCCGAGGCCGACATTTCGTAAGTAATCTCAGCAGTGTTGCCGAGGGGATTATCGGCGGATGGCAGATCGGTGGAATAACGAGTGCGCAGAGCGGCGAGGCATTCACGGCCGGCATGTCCGGTGATCTTAGCAACACCGGAAGTGGGAGTTATCGGCCGGACCAGATCGGCAATCCTTACGAGTTTTCTACTGGGACGGCCCAACAGGCGAGTCTGGGTTGCGATAATCCCGGCCACCAAACGCTGGCGTGTTGGTATAACCAGGCCGTATTCGTTGTGCCGTCTTTGGCCCCCGGACAACAGGTCGCGCACGTGTTCGGCAACTCGCGGATTGGAAACCTGCGCGGCCCGAAGCTTGTCAGCGTGGATTTTGTTCTGCAAAAGAGCTTCAACCTGCGTGAAACTCACCAGATCGAGTTCCGCTCCGAGTTCTTCAACATGCTGAACCACCCCAATTTCGGCCTGCCTGGCAACACTGTGGATCAGCCAGGAGGAGCGAGCATCACCAGTACCGCGACGGACAACCGGCAGATCGAGTTCGCCTTGAAATACAAGTTCTAGCCCGACCCGTTTCGTTCTTCCGTCTCCGTTAGGTCACAAGGGTGCCTTTTCTTTTGTCGAAGCAGAGTCGTATGCAGGCTTTGCGAGCACGAATTGCCTGATCGCCCTTCGGTTTCGCACCATTTGGTCGCGATGGTTTCTCGACAATTTCCGATAGAGATCCAATTCCCGCTCAGCCAAAGTCAATTGATTCAGGTCCCGATAGATCTGCCCAAGCTTGTAGTGCGCCATTTCGGAGTTGGGATCCAATCGAATTGCCTCGAGAAAACTGGCGACGGCCTTTTCGCTTTGTTGGCGCTCGGCATAGACTGCTCCTAATTCAAGGTGGGCAACAGCCATCCGGGGGTTCAAGCGGACTACCTTCCCGAGCAGAGATTGTGCCAAGTCGAGACCGTCCGATTGACCCGAAGCCACGTTCTGACGAAAAAGCGCCGATGCATAGCAGAACACAGCCTGGGGATTCTCAGGAAAGCGTCCCGCTAAATGCCGCAGCCGAGGCTGTATCTTTTCCCATGCAGCTACGATTACAAAAGTGGGCAACGCATTCCAGGCGAGAAAGGCGTCAGGAGAGGTGGGATCAGTCTCCAGGGCGTCCATAAACGTGTCTGCGGCATCGCCATATTGGCGGAGGGCGAATTGAGCCAACCCCTCGCCGACATGCAGGCGCGCAGATGCAGGAAATTTCTGTGAGGCTACGCGAAACACCTCGAGTGCCGGACCAAATGTCAGATGCACAAGGTATTCCGCCGCGAGGTCAAAATAATATTGTTCGTTCCCGGGATCGAGATCCACGGCGCTTTGGTAATGACGCACGGCTTGCACATAGCGGCCTGCGTCTTCTTCGAGTGATGCCTGGAGGTCGTAGAGCTCGGCATTCGGTTGTTGATCGACTGTGTGTTCAAGCAACTCAATGGCTGCCTGCGATTTACCTTCCTCCTTGTAGGCCAAGGCTAAGTTATAGGCTGCGAGATGACTCGTGGGTTGCAGCTGCAGCGTTTGCTGAAAATGCGAAATCGCTTCCGAGTAGGTGCCACTCGATGCAAGCATTACGCCGAGCGCTAAGTGTTGTTCCGGAGAAAGACCTGCCGGCGGAGGAGGCAGTTGCCTCCATGAAGGGTCGCGCATCGCGAGAGTACTGCGCACCAAGGCAAGGTAAATCTCGAACGATTGCGGAGTAAGGTCGTATGCGCGTCGATAATCACGACTTGCGGCAGGTTGGTCGGCAAGTTGTTCGGCTATTTCTGCGGAGAGGACATAGAACTTCGCACGGGTTGCACTGTCTTGGGGAGGGGCTACCCTTGCTAGCACTTTCTGAGCCTCACCCGCTTTTTTGAGCTCGGTCAGGCTTCGAGCCAACTCATAGCCAGTCTGGAAGTCCCCGGGTTGGCTGCCCCACGCCTTTTCAAGGTATGGGAGAGCGTCTGCAGATTTTCGACTTTCCGCCAAAATGGTACCGAGACCTACTAACGCTGTGAAATTGTGCGGCTCCTCCGAAAGAGCCTGACGAAATGTTTTCGCAGCGTCATCACTGCGCCCCAGCCGCCAAAGCAGTGCGGCAAGATTGTTGTAGCCCATCGCCGCATGAGGCAGCAGGCGAATGACTTTCCTGAAACTGGCCTCGGCCTCCGCCGAACGACCGAGCTTCGCAGTTACGAGCCCTCGAAGGTTGTTCAGAGAGGGATTGTCCGGTTCACGGGCCAATGCGGTATCTATTTCTGCGAGCGCCGCGTCAGGTTGTCCGGCTTGCAATAATTGGAAGGCTCGGTCATACGCGGAAGATGTATTGGCAGGATTTCCCTGACTTTTCAGTAGCGCACACGGAACAGTTACGACGAGGAAAGCCAGAACAATCGGTCGAAAATAGCACGACAAAACAGCTTCAAAACTTTTCCTGACCAACAATACCCTTTCCCTCTTGGATCACAACCAAGCGATTGGCAGGCACGTGTTCCAAGATTTCCTGCCTGTCGCCTAACCATTTAATCGTTACGCGAGTCGCTTCGCGCGCGCGGCCGAGGCCGAAGTGTAATCGGAAGTCGCTCTGCGAGCAGAAACTGCCACCGCTGCGCACCTCCTGAATTTGCCGGCGGCCCTCGGCTTCGACAATCACACGGGATCCTATTGCGGCGCGGTTGGCACGCGTTCCCACAAGTCTAACAAGCAGCCATGAGTTCGGCGAAGGCGACTGATTCCGAAGCAACGTAGGGAAGTCATTCAGATTGTTGATAACCACATCGATTTGCCCTGTACGAAAAATGTCGCCAAAAGCCGCTCCCCGGCTACAACGCGGAGACACCAAGCCAGGTCCGCCACGCGCAGAGATGTCCTGGAAGCGGCCGTTTCCCAAATTGCGGTACAAAATTTTCTTGCCTTCCTCTTCTTTCGGCTTGCCGTGCCGTCCGCCCAGCCCCGGAGGGTAAATCGCGCCCGTGACGATGAAAACATCGAGCTGACCGTCGTTATCAAAGTCGAAAAAAGCAGTGCCCCACTTCACGGAAGAAGTCTGTCCACTTAGGCCGGCTTGGAATGTGCGATCCGAAAAGAATCCATTCCCCTGGTTGTGGTACAAGGACGTGGTTTGATCTGAGTAGTTCGTTTTTATGATATCGAGAAGACCATCGCCGTCATAGTCCCCAGTATCCACACCCATTCCGCCCTGCGAGCCCCCATTTTCGTCAACGGCCACTCCAGCGAGCAGGCCAACCTCGGTGAATGTCCCGTTACGATTATTTTTGAAAAGCAGGCTCGGGGTCGAATCGTTCGCAACGTAAATATCGGGCCAACCATCGTTGTCATAGTCGGCAACGCAAGGCGTAAAACCATACGCGGCATCGGAGTTTGCGATACCAGTTGCTTTGGACACATCTGCGAAAGTTCCGTCGCCATTATTGTGATAGAGAATGTTCTTTGATCCTTGCAATCCTGCGGGCCCGTGTAACACGGGCGATTGCACCCCGACCAGGGACGGATCCGAATCGTACAGCGCGAGGCCGGATTCGTCGGCAACGTAGTTGCTGACGAAGAGATCGAGATGGCCGTCGCGGTCGTAATCGAGGAAAGCCGCCCCGGAGTTCCAGTGGTCCTCAAGTTGGAGCAGCCTGGATTCGCGGGTGACGTCGGTGAAGGTGCCATCTCCGTTATTGCGGTACAACACGTTTTTGCCGTAATAGGTGACGAATAAGTCCAGGAAGCCATCGTTGTTGTAATCCCCGACGCATACTCCCTGGCCCCAGCCGGAGCGCGCGAGATTGGCTTTGGCGGTCACGTCCGTGAATGTTCCGTCGTGATTGTTCCTATAGAGGTGATTTGTTGGCTCTTCTCCTTTGGGGAACCGAGCTAGCCCCGAGCCATTCACGACAAATATGTCCAGCCATCCATCATTGTCATAATCGAATAGAGCAATTCCGCCACCGGTTGTGGAGAGAAGAAAGTCTTTGCTTTCGTGTCCCGCGATCACAGTCCTCGCGGTCAACCCAGCCTGAAGGGCAACGTCAACATAGTTTGGGAAGTACTCGTCCTCGCTGCCAGTCTTTGCGGGTAAGAGAAGAGGGAAGGGCGGCAAAGAGCAAAGCCCGAGCCGGAAAAGCATCTGGAGGGTCTGCCGGCGGTTCACGGGCCAGATTTTAGCATGGCTCGTGGCAACGGTGGTTGATACCGGGTTTGTTGGTTTGTTGGGTTTGTTCTGAACATTAAGCAGCGCATGTAACTCAGCGGACGGCTTTCAAAAACGTCAGCAGGTCCGCCATTTGACTAACACTGATCTGCTTCTCGAGGCCTTCGGGCATCATGGAAACCTTGCTGACGCGCATGCTTTTGATGTCTTGGCGAGCAATGACCGTCGCCCTTCCCTGCTCCTGCCGCAGGGTAATCGTTGCGGCAGTCTGCGCGCTCATAATTCCATTCGCGATGTCTCCGGATGCCAGCTCCACGACATAGGTTTCAAAGCCGTGTTCGATTGACTTGCTGGGCAGAATGATGTCTTCCAAAAGCTCCGATGCGGGATGATTGCGAACTGTTCCGAGGTTGGGACCGACGGCCACGCCGACGCCGTCGAGAGCGTGACATCTCGAGCAGACGCGCGTGAAGGTTTCTTTGCCGCGCGCTACGTCGCCAGCCATGTTTAATGCCGGCTGATATTCCTTCAAGACTTGCTCGCGTTGCGCCGAGCTCTGCTCGAAAAGCGACCTTGCCAACTGTCGGACAGCAGGATCGGAGTCCATGAAAAGGCGGGGCTTGTACGGTTCGAGCTGCCAGGTTTGCACGTCTCCGTTCTTCACGGCCTCCAGCAGAAGACGAACACGATCGGAACCTCCGCTCAGGAGGGTGTTAGTAGCCTCCGCTCGAACGGTAGCGCTCATGCCATTCCACTTCGCCAGCAACAATCCGCCTACTTTGGAACCTCTGACGGAGCTAAGCGCCTTCACGGCGGCGATCTGAACGGCGTCGGGCTCCTGGGGGTCCAGCAGGCTTTCCAGTAAGTGTGCCTCGCGATCGGATTTTGCGAGCGCCAAGAGCTCCAATGCGTCAGCTCGTACAGTGGCCTCGGCTTTGCGATCTGCGGCTATGACTTCAGCGCGCTTCAGCGCTTCTGAGGCAGCGGAGTCGTCCGGAAGTCCGAGCGCCGCCAGGAGATGAACCGCGGCATGACCGACTGGCCCCGGCCGGCGCTCGAACATTCGCAGAAAGGTATCGCGATCTGCCTTTAGCGCTGCTTTGGCATCAGCACCATTCGCGCGAACGCCCTCAGCCATGCCGTCGAGCGTGGCCCCGCCCCACCAATTGGAATTGCGTTGGGAGCTGTTCGCCACGGTTGCGAGAAGTCGCCGCATTTGTTTCGTGTCGGCTTTCATGCCGATCACAGAGCCGACTTGATGAAAGAAATCGCGACGTCCCTTCGTCTCGCTGTTGGCAAAGCGAGAAACCGCCAGCTCGAAGTACGGCAGCGCACGACGCGGAGGTGCGGTAAGTGCAGCCACCTGCATCCACGGGTCTTCCACGCCGTCTGCGAGAAGCTTGTTCTGAGCGGCTGCTGCATCCGGGGAGTCAATCAATCCCAGCGTGCAAAGGAGCTGGAACCGCACCTTGGCATCCGGGTCGCCGGCCATCTGCGTGAGCTTCCGAGCCAGCACGGGAGACTTCGCCAAGTAGGGTTCGGCCAGGCGAATTGCGTTTTCGCGGACACCCGCTACGGGATCGTCGAGCGCCTTTGTTACTAGACTGGGCTCAAGTTTTCCCAAGCCATCGAGTGTCCACAATGCGTGCACGCGCCCCAGCGGTGACGTGCTTTCCTGGAAAAGTCGAACTAGCAATGGAACGGCATCGGTGCGATGGCGCTCTACTAGCAAACGCTGAGCCGTCCGGCGCCACCAGATGTTTGGGCTAGCCAGTTTTTGGACAAGCTCCGCGTCTGACCCTTGGCCGAGTCGAATGTCTTTGGCGAAGGCTAGGGGCGACTTTGAATCGGGAACAATCCGGTAGATTCGACCGCGATCTTGTCCGTTATAGAGGTATCCGGCATGATAGGTGTCCGCGGCCATCCACTCCGGATGCTCAATGGTGTTGCGGTAATAATCGATGAGGTACAGCGCCCCATCCGGCCCGATGTACATATTGACTGGCCTGAACCACGCATCTGTCGAGGCAATGAACTCGGCGTTCTGTTCCAGGCGGCGCGCGAGGTAAGTTGCGCCCGCATCTGACCAGACATCGCAATGCACCATGTTGTGCGCAGACTCAGCAACGCAGGCCACGCGATCAAATGAAGCCGGGAACGTGCCGCCCATGGATGGCAGTGTGATACTGCACGAAGAAGTGAGCGTTCCGACGTCTGTCAGGATTTCGAATCGCGGATTTCGCGTGATCGGAAAAACTTTGTTGTTCTCATCCGTGGAAACATCCTGCTGAACGTTTGACACCAAGAGAGCGGGATTTCTCTGCAAGTAGCGAGCGGCGATAACATCGTGGCGTCCATTGCTGTCGTTGGTGACGGTGAAATGGCGTCCCCATTCATCAAAGGCCTGCCCATATTGCGACCAAGCGGATAAGAACTCCAGCTCATGTGTTTCTGGCCTGAATCGTACGCTGCGCGGCGCCATTTTTAACCGCGGCCCTTGCCCATCCGCGAAGCGAATGTCGCTTCCCCGGTCTCCAAATGGGTCCTGGAATACCACGGTGTGAATCGGTCCTTGGTGGTTTAGGTAGATCCAATTATCCGGACCGTAAAGCGGACCGTTCACCATGTGCTGCGGGTTTGTGAACGCGAAACCGGTAAGGACTTTTTCACGGACGTCAGCCTTGCCGGTTCCGGTTGTATCCTTGAAAAACCACACGTCGGGAGCTGCGGTCACAAGGACGCCGCCCTTCCAGCACATCACGCCATTTGGCATGACGATTTGATCAGCAAAGACCGTGCGACGATCGGGAATTCCATCGCCGTTCGTATCCTCAAGGAGCACGATGCGGCCTATCGGCCTGGTATCGAGCGGATAACCGGTATCCTCGGCGACGTAGATGCGCCCATCTTCGTCCCAATCCATCGCGACGGGGCTCTTGATCAGCGGCTCCGCGGCAAAGGGCTCAATACGAAAGCCCTTGTCAATTCGAATCGTCCGGAGAGCTTCTCTCTGGCTATAGGGGGGACCAGCTTGGGTGCGAAATCGCACAAAAAGACCGCCGACCATCATGCCAACTATCAACAGCGAAAGGGCACCGATAAGCCAGACGCGTCTGCGGGATAATGAGTTTACAAGAAGTGGCATTGTGTCGTGTTGGAAGCCTCGCGATGAGTATCCGGCGTGGGCAGAAGTCTACGCTCACATCTTGATATGTCAAGTCCGACGACCCCCAACACCCCCAACCCCCAAAAACGCACAAAGTAAAAATTGCGCTCACAGAGCGTGTCTTGCGCAGATTTTGTGATTGTCCCTACCAAAAACCTCGTCGGGCAACCACCAGAAGTTATTCGTACTGCATGCCCGTCACCTTTCGGAACAATTCGAAGGGCAAGCGTCCTGCCACAAAAAACTAAAGTTCGCATAGCAAACGGGCACACGGCTCGTTCTGCATTCCCACACGAGCGTTTGCAGGCCAGTCTTCGATCAGGCAGCTTTGCGCGAGTAAAGGTGATGCAGGCCGCCGACTTTCGGAATCTCGATCACCTGACCGAGCGAAGGAAGCTCGACCGGTCGGCTGACGGGCGCATCTTTTTCGAGCGACAGATGCGTACGGCATCTTTCGTAGTATTCGAAATAATCCTTCAGAATCCGGCGCAACCCGGCCTCATGGAAAACAATGACGTGATCCAGGCATTCGCGACGGATGGAGCCCAGCAGTCGTTCCGCAAAGGGATTTTGCCACGGCGATCGCGGCGCAGCCAGGTGTGGCTGGCGAATTGTTACGGGAGAGGCGATTTTACCGGTAATCGCGCTGCGCAAGTGAACTGGCTCTCGCTTTCGGAACGCATTCGGTGGTAGTGAAACGATCGGAGTTGCGAAACGCTCTGTAACCAAGATCGCAAATACCGGATGATTTCATTCCAGGTGTTTTTAGAGGTTGGCGGGATGCCGCAGTTAGCCCGAGTCTTCGAGAGAGTCAGGCAGCCATTGGGGTCTGATACAAGGATCGGCAGTGGGGCTGCCATCGAAACGAGCGGAGATTTGCGATTGGTCTTGACACCGGCGTAACCGGCGTTCGACCTTCCCGTGAGGTATGCGTGCGATGGTTGTTGAAGTAGCTCCTGAAATCGAGCAGCTTGTTTTCGAGATCGCCAGTCGTCCAGAACAACAGGTGATCCAAATACTCTCGGCGAAGGGTGCCGATTAGCCGTTCCACGAATGGATGGGACAGGGGAACGTAGGGGATGGACTTGATTTCTGTCACCTCGAGTATCCGCAGATTCGCTTGCCACTGATGGAACCGATAGAGCGGATCATTGTCGGAGCTCAGGTACTTCGGCAACCAGCGATGCCCTCGAATGGCGCAGTTGAACATCAGACATAGTGCGACACCATCGACCTTTCCCGCATGGACGCCGAAGCCAATGATCCGGCGCGTGTATTGATCCATGACGACCAGGACCCAGTGGGTCCGCAACGTTGCCGACTCGCACTGGAACAGATCCATGCTCCACAGGCGGTCTTTCATGTGGCCCAGGAACGTCAGCCAGGAGGGGCCATCGGAGTCCTGTCCCGGCCGGTAGTGATGGGCAAGAATCCTTCGAACCATATCTTTGTCGATTTGGATGTTGAACGCCAAGGCGATCTGTTGTGCGATTCGCGGACAGCCCCAATTGGGATTACGTTGCTTCATTTCGACGACCACATGAATGAGATCTACGCTCGGTCCTTTCGGACCGGGCTTCCGACGGCGATTCGTGGAGAAGAGCATCCGGTACTTTTGCTTGCTCAAGACTTTGTGAAGCCCTAGCAGTGTCGAGGGCTTCAGTGCAATTGCGGAACGGAGAAGACGAGTGGGACGCACCAGGAGCGCCAGCAAGCCGGCAAGGATGCGGTCCCCCGCGGATAGATTGGGCGATCGTTGCCGGGAGCGATTCACGATCAGGAGCTGGTGTTTCAGGAGAAGCGACTCCGCGACCAGGGAACGGACGCCACCAGGTCCGAGCAACCGGGCCAGCGTGGCGATCAAGTGGATAACAAGAACGGCCAGATTGCGCATCGAAGAATAGTAGCAGGATGGGAAATCCTGAGGAATCATGAGCGAAATAACAATTCGCCAGGCACAGCTCCCCGGATAGCGATCAACGATTTGCTCACCGACAGCCAGCGAAGCGAACAGAGCGGATTCGCTAATCTCGTGAAGGGATTCTTCGGGATGTTCAGAAATCCGACTGCACACGAAGCTCGTGTTCTATGGCGCATGAGCAAGGAGGATGCCGAAGACCTGCTTTCTATTGCGTCTCTCATACACAGGCGGATTGACGCAGCCCGGTGAGACGCTTCGGTGCCGAGCCAGATGGTAGCCCAAGTAGCCCAACTGAGGGACTGAAAATCAGTCATGTTTCCCGGTAAGCGACACACGATAAAGCATTTAGGATTTCAACCAGTTCGGCTGTTAACCGAATTCTTGGAAACACCCTGGAGCCGCTGTTCTCGGCAGCCGCATTCGTTACATTTCGCGCAGTTTCTTGAGCATGGCGGTCGCGTTCGTATTTTGCGGATTGACCGAGAGGGATTTTTCGTAGTTCTTGGAAAAAGCTTTCAAAGCTCTCGCGTAGACCTGAGCGCCTTGTGCGGGTTCATCGCTGTAGACTCGCGCAGGACGAAGTCGGTTTTCAGGATGTATTCCGTCCCGTGCGGATTGGGAGTCTCTCGTTTTACGTCATTCAGAAGAGCTTGAAAGGCTAGGCGCGCAAGCTCCGCTTGTGACATCTGAATCGTGCTGAGGGGTGGGAGGATATACTCACTGAAGCGAATGTTGTCAAACCCAACGACTGAGAGGTCGCGTGGCACGGCAATTTTTTCGACATAACTTTTGCGCATTACGCCGATTGCTGTCATATCGTTAGAACAAAGAACTGCCGTCGGCCGCGACGGCAGGGCCAACAATTTCGCGAATGCTTCTACTCCCCCTTCCAGGGTGTGGTCACCCTCCACGATCAAGCGCCGATCCAAAGCCATCCCAATTTCTCCCATCGATTCGATAAACGCGTCTTTTCGTGCAACCGCAGACTTGAGCGTCAGAGGGCCCGTAATGAACGCAGTTCTTTCGTGACACAGGGCCGCAAGGTGTTGCACCGCTTGCCGAATTCCGTGGAGATAGTCGATTCGAATGTTACTCACGCCCGGACGGGGGAGACCTACGTCCACGAAAACCAGCGGCACATTGCGAAGCTTCAAGTCACCGAGCAGGGCTTCCTCCATGCCGAACGTCATTACCGCAACCCCTTCGACTCGATGCTCGAGTAAGCGCCTCACCGCAGTTTTCATTCGTTCGCGATCGTGAACCGTCGAGGTCATCAAGATTTCGTAGCCGTGCTGGACGGCTGTATCCTCAAACACGTGCACGATCTCGGGGAAAAACGGATTAGTGATTTCCGAAACGATCAATCCAAAAATCCGGCTTCGGCCCGAGCCCAGCATGCGCGCCTGCGTGTTTGGAAAATAGCCAAGCTCCTCGACAACTTTCCATACTCGCTTGGCCAGTTGCGGATGTACCGTGGGAATCCGGTTGATGGTGCGAGAAACGGTCGCCGTCGACACTTTCGCGCGCTTGGCGATCTCTCGGATATTCATCGTGCTCGCGCTTACCGACCTTCCGTTTCTCTCAGGACTGCGAAGTTCAAGCCGAATCTCTCGAGCGATGCTGGGTAAACGATTACCCGAAGCTCTATACAAATAACACTGGCCCGTTCAGCGCGTCAAGCCTACTTTATGGATCGCGAACCCACCTCAACCACAAAAAAATGCCCTCGAACCCGCACGATACCGCTGATGTTTGCAGAATGCAACTCTGTGGCGCAAACACAGGCCACGCGATCTGTACAATGGTGCTCAAGGCTAGCTCCAGGGATGGTATAAAAAGTTCTTGACAACCATCTGCGAATCGGCTAAATAGGCGTCATGCGAGTAATCGATTACTCGCATTTGATCTGTGTCCTTCTTGAGCTTGCTGCCCCACTCGGGGCAACGCGATTTCGGGGTTTACTCGCGATCGAGTCAGATCAGATATCTGAAACTGGTGCAGCTCTACACTCTTTTCTGGAGGGCGCCTTGCTACGAACGAAACATGCGTCAGCTTTGGTACTTTTGCTTTTCTCCACGCTCCTGTTTCTCCAGCCTCAAGCGAGCGCACAAGGATTGTTTGGAAGCATCAGCGGGATTGTCACCGATTCGAGCGGCGCGGTCGTTCCGGACGCAACCGTCAAAGTCACCAATCTCGACACCAATGTCGTGATCACTGTCAAAACGAATAGCGCCGGCCTTTACGGCGCCACCAGCTTGAATCCAGGCAGGTACAAAGTAGAAGGGGAAGCCAAGGGCTTCAAGACCGCCGTCCTGAGCCAGTTGACTCTCGACGTCAATGTCAATCTGAAGGTCGATTTGAGCCTAACTGTTGGCCAGGTCACAGAATCCGTTGAAGTAACTGCCGCCAACGCGCCCATTCTGCAAACCCAGCAGTCTGATCTCGGTCAAACCGTAAGTCAAAAACAGCTTGAGGAGTTGCCCACCTTCAGTTCATCGGGACGCAACGTTTACAGTTTGCTTCCTCTTGCCGCAGGCGTGTCCCAACAGACTGGCTGCGATGGCTGCGGCAACTACGGCAATTTGCGCATCAGCGGCAGCCGCCCGCGCAACGACGACAGCGTGCTGGACGGCAGCACCATTACCGCACCGGTATTCGGTGGCGCAGCGGTTACGCCATCGCTGGACTCCATCCAGGAGTTTCGCATCGAGCAGAACAGCATGTCCGCCGAATACGGTAAGGCTGGCGGCGCCATCCTCATCGCTGTAAGCAAAAGCGGCACCAACGAATTCCACGGATCTGCATACGAATACAACCGCAACCAGCACCTCGACGCCCGCAATTTCTTCGAGAATCCCACTCAGCGCAAAAATCCCTTCGACTACAACGAGTTCGGAGGCAGTGTTGGCGGGCCAGTGTTGAAGAACAGACTATTCTTCTTCACCGATTACCAAGGAATTCGTTCCCATGGCAGTACCATCAGCGCGGGCAACTTAGTTCCCAATGCGGCATTCCGCACCGGCGATCTCGGCGCTCTGTGCACAGGCTTCAATTCATCCGGAACGTGCACAAACGCGAGTGAACAAATCCATTTCCCGGGTACCTCCAATCCAGTTCCCTTTAACAACATCGCGAATACCGGCCAGATGAGTGCTATCTCCCAGAAGCTGCTAGCCATATGGCCCACTGGCTCCGTGGTCCAAGGTATTGGGACAGACGAATTGGACTTTAGTTCGCCATTTAACAGTACGGTCAACAGAGTCAACCCTCGCATCGACTTCAATCCTTCGCAATCTGACCATATTTTCGGAATGTTCCACAGCCAGACCGGCCGCTCTCTGGATTACAACCTTATCGTCGGGCCGGCCGGTCAGCGGACGCAGCGGTCCAGTGATTATGCGACCACTGTCGGATGGACCCACATGTTCACCGCCGCTTTGCTGAACGACTTTCGCTTCGGATACATGCACCGCATCGGTGACCGAACGCCGTACGGCGCGGGAGGGACCTCGCCTAATGACTTTGGAATCAGCGGCATTCCCAATTGCTTATCGAGCGTCCCCGATACATCCGGTGGAAGTGAGTGCGGCACGCCCGGAGTGAACATTACAGGATTCGCCGGCATTTCCAACAGCGGGATGCTCTACGAACCCGCGTCTACTCTTCAGTTCAGCGACGTGGTGACCAAACTTGTCAGTCGTCACAGTGTTAAGACCGGCGGTGAGTTGCGTCACTATTCGATTGACAATTACCAGCCCAATGGCGTCGTGGGGAGCTTCTTCTTCAGCGGCTCGCAAAGCGGCAATGCCTTCGCAGACTTCCTCTTTGGCGCGATGAACAATGGCAGCGTTCAGGTGCAAAATGCCTTCGTTTCCTCACGCGCCTTCTCGTACGCATTGTTTGTACAGGACGATTTCAAACTCACCCCTAAACTGACCCTGAACCTCGGGCTCCGATGGCAATACGATCAGTCCTTCCACGAGACACACCACGGTGATGCTTTCTTCGATCCGTTCACCGCGCAGTGGCAGCAGTTCGGCGTGAATGCGCCCGATACCACATTCGATCCCTCCGTCAAGGAGTTCGGGCCTCGCATCGGCCTTGCTTGGAATCCTCGGGGCGGTTTCGTCGTTCGCGGCGGTTACGCCATCATGTATCCGAGCACCACAGGTCACGGCCGTGCCGGCGATGGCCAGCCCGGACCGAATCTCCTCGCCACCACGCCGTTCAAGGCCGGTACAAACTGGGGCGGACTGCCAGCCGTCACCAGCCCAAGCGTTTCCGCGATTACTGCCCCCATACCGGTCAACGGTGATGTCTCATTTTCTTTCTGGGCGCCACGTAAGCAAACGCCGACCTACGTCCAGTTGTGGAACCTCAACCTGGAGCAGCAACTCGGCAAGGAGACCGTCGCCCAGCTTGGCTACGTGGGCAGCCACGGCACACATTTGCCTATCAATTACGCCTACAACATCTGTCAGCAGACGCCCGCGAGCACCGCGCAAGAACCCAATCCGTTCAACTTCATTGGTCCTTCAACCAGTCCGTATTGCCCACTAGCCGCTGCGGCCGTGGAAGCTTCGGGAGCCTCGGTGTATTGCTGCCTGACGGTGAATCCCGGCTATTGGGGACTCTCCAGCTCCGTGTATCATTCCTTGCAAGCGAGACTCGACCACCGTTTCTCGCACAATTTCTCACTCCTCGCGAATTTAACCTGGAGCAAGCTGATCGACGATTCCTCTTCGGACTGGGGCGGCTTCTGGTCGCTCGACGTGCTCGGGCAAGATTTCTACAATCGCAGAGCCGAGCGCTCCGTCAGTGCTGGCGACGTGCCTGCGCGTTTGACCGTTGCGCCCATTGTCGAACTTCCTTTTGGGCCAGGTAAGAGATGGCTAAATAGCGGGATCGCTGGTTACGCGCTGGGCGGCTGGCGCCTAAGCGCCATCTACACCATTGGCGCAGGAACTCCATTCGGCATCACCGATAATTCCTATGGATTCTGCAACGGCGCTGGTGTCTTGTCCGACCGCCCCACGATGATCGGCAACCCCCTTCCGTCCGGCTTCCATCAGACCGTGCAGAAGTGGTTCGACACGACTGCGTTCGATTTTTCCGGAACGTGTCCCGCCGCTGGCCTGCTCACGGTCACTCATCCATTCGATGTCACCAAAGCCTTCGGGAATGCACCCCGTTATTTCTCGAACATTCGCAATCCCGGCGTCAACAACTTCGATTTCTCTCTGCAGAAAGATTTCAAGATCCCCGTCCGAGAAGGAACGCGGCTGGCTTTCTCCGCAGACTTTTTCAATCTGCCGAATCATCCCGAATTTGCCGAGCCCAATGCCGATCCCACCGTTGGGAACTTCGCCAGTATCACCCGCACGGCGCTGGACAACCGCACCGTGCAGCTCGGCTTGCACATATATTTCTGAGCCATTCGCATCAGGGCTTCGGAGGCAAACGCGAATGCTTTCTCTTTGCGTAGGTGTTTGCCCGCGTTCAGACGCGTCGGCATCTTACCGTCCGTGCCATCCAAAGAACCACCGAATTTGCTGTCCGCCATGGCATTTCTGTATGCTGCCAGTCCATTGCTCCCAAACGTCACCGATCGCGACGCCAAAGCAATCGACGCCCGAGTCCGCGAGAAGGGGCGAATGCTCCCGGAGGCCTCCGCTATATGGAGGGCTGGGTAGAAACAAATTTTGATCGTTGCTTCCAATTGATGGAATGCGAAGATGCCAACCTTCTCCGAACCGTGGACCATCCGCTGGCGCGACCTCGTCGAATTCGAATCTGCGCCGGTTCGCCGCTCAAAAGACGCGGCGGAGATCATGAGCTCAATTCTGATCTAGCGTTTCTCGCGCTCTATCAGGAAGGCAGGAAAACATGAACCAATGGTGGCCGAAATCATTCTCATCCCTGATTTTTTTGCTCATTGCGCTAGCAACGAACGCCTTAGCACAGCAGCCGCAACCCTTCGCTCCCGACAAGATGGAGACCGTACTCTACGGCGTTGCCTATTATCCCGAGTACATGCCCCATGATCGCCTCGACCAGGATATCGAGCTGATGCGCAAGGCGGGAATCACCGTCGTTCGTGTCGGCGAATCCACTTGGAGCAGTTGGGAGCCTCGCGAGGGCGATTTTCAGTTCGCCTGGATGCAGCGCGTCCTCGATCGCTTGCAGCAAGCCGGCATCAAAGCGATCTTGGGCACTCCCACGTATTCAATTCCAACTTGGCTGTACAAGCAGCATCCCGAAATTGTCGTCACGCACAATGGTGTCGCTCCTCCGCTCAGCGATCCCTACTCTCCCAGCTATCCGCCCGCTCTCACTCCCGGCTTTTACGGTCCGCGGCAAAACTACGACTTCCTGAATCCGTATTTTCGCCAAGCCGCCGAGGGCGTCATCCGCCAAATCATCAGCCACTTCAAAGACCATCCGGCAGTTATCGGCTATCAGATCGACAACGAAACGTTCCCCACCGGCATTCCCACGCGCTACATGAACGCCGCTTTTCTAGATCGGCTCAAACAGAAATACAAAACTCCCGCCGCCATTAACTCCACCTGGGGACTGGTCTACTGGGGCCAACTTGTCGACACGTGGGAATCCCTTCCGCCCCGCGACGGCATTCTCAATCCCGGGTACAAACTCGAGTGGGAAAACTTTCAGCACGATGTCATCACGGACTATCTCGCCTGGCAGGCCAAGATCGTCAACGAGTACAAGCGCCCAAACCAGTTCATCACGCAGGATTTTAGCGGCGGAGTTCACACCAACCTGGATCAGTGGGCCATTGCCCACAACCTTGACATCGTGGCGGAGAATCCCTACTTCCAAACGCAGCAGCGCCTCGATGGTCGTGGCATCTGGCTCTCCGGCGATGTCGGCCGCTCCCTGAAGCACACCAACTATCTCGTGACTGAAACGAATGCGCAAACCATCGGCTGGGATTCCCGCACCCAATACCCTCAGTATCCGGGGCAACTCCGTCTTGTCGTTTACACGCACTTAGCTGCCGGCGCCAACATGGTCGAATATTGGCACTGGCATTCGCTGCACTACGGTCAGGAGACCTACTGGAAAGGCGTCCTCTCTCACGACCTCGAACCAAATCGCACCTACGACGAAGTCTCCCGCGTTGCTGCCGAACTGAAAAAAATCGGACCGCAGTTGGTCGATCTCAAAAAAGAAAACAAGGTCGCTATTCTCTTCAGCGCCGACTCCGCGAACGCCATCAGCTACATGCCCTTCAGCGATCATGTCGGCTATATGACTGTGCTCCGCCAGATGTACGATGCCCTCTACGATCTCAATGTGGAGCCCGACTTTGTTTCGCCCGATTCGACCGATCTCTCCACTTACAGAGTCTTACTCGTGCCGCCTTTGTATAGCGCCTCCGATGCCGTGCTCCAGCGGGTTTCCGACTACGTCAAAAACGGCGGCCACGTGGTGATGTCCTTCAAAAGCGGCTTCACCAATGAATACTCGACCGCTCGCGACGTCATGGCTCCTGGGCCACTTCGCACCGCCGCTGGTTTCCACTATCAGGAGTTCACCAACTTGGCTGAGCCCCAGCGACTCAAGCCCGACCCCTTCGGAGTCGGCGAGCAAAACAAAGGCGCCGTCTGGGAGGAGTTCCTTATCCCGGATACTGCCCAGGTGCTCGCTTCCTTCGACGATCCCTATTGGCACTTCCCAGCCGTCACGCGCAACCGTCACGGCGCGGGTACGCTCACTTATGAAGGCAGTTACCTCACCGAGCCCCTGCAGCGCGAAATCATCAGGGATGTTCTCAGACGCGCCGACCTGACAGGCCCGGACCAAAACCTCCCGGCACCAGTGAAAGTTCGACATGGACGGAATGGACAGGGAAAACTGTTGCACTACTACCTCAACTTCTCGGGAGAAGAGCAGTCATTTTCCTATCCTTACGGTAAAGGGGCAGAGCTTCTGACTAACAGCTCCGTGCAGCAAGGGGAAATACTCAAGCTGCGACCATGGGATTTGGCCATTGTCATCAACGAGTAAGGAGCGTTGCTAGGAGCAGTGGGGATGCCATTGCCAAAAGAACTTTTAATTCCTGCATTTTCACGATGCTACGCTGTCTTCGTATAATGATTGACTACTGGGCCTCAGGTGCCTGTCTCCGCAAGGAATTATCGATCCCCGCCCCAGGGCTGCTTTCGACAGGCGCAATTTCAGATCCCTATGTCCGCGCAGAAGATCGGCGGCCCCTGCCGCGGGCGTGGGTTGGAAAGCAATGCTTCGAAACATCGGCCTGTTTTCTCGGCAGCCCGTATTCCTTACATTTCGCGCAGTTTCTTGAGCATGGCGGTCGCGTTCGTATTTTGCGGATTGAGCGAGAGGGATTTCTCGTAGTTCTTGACGGCTTGGGTCTTGTCTCCCGCGGCCATATAGGCTTCGCCGAGGCTATCGTAGGTGTTGGCCGAATCCGGATACAACTCCACGTTGAGCTGAAAAATGCGAATCGCGTCGGCAGTTTTCTTGCGCGACAGCAAGCGGTAGCCCAGAGAATTGATGGAGCTCTCGGGGACTGCCTCGGCCTTCAGCAGAGCGGCGAAATCAGCGATGGCTTGTGAAGCGCCGTTCACCCGGACCGCCTTGGCGAAGCGCGTCGCGACCGAGTCGTAGCTATCGTATTTGATCCAGGTGAATGCCAGTTGCTGGCCGCCGATGGCGTCATGCACGATTGGCTTGGCGATGGCCAAGCCATTCTCGCTGTTCGTGAACATCACGATTGCTGTTTTGTTTTTGAGCTGCGCGGCTACAAAGCACTTGAATGCGCCGTTGTCGCCCCAGTGCCACAGCGAAACACTTTTCTCCGTGCGTTCGATGCCCCAGCCGAGTCCCCAGAACAGATTTCTCGAGAGTTCCCGCGGGACGCGGTCGGTGCAATTGATACACGCCGGATCAAGGGCGACCTGTGGCGTTTCCATTTCGCGCAGCGTTGTGGGCTTCAAGCCTGTGCCGGTCAGCACTGCGGAGAGAAAGAGGGCGTAGTCATGGGCGGTGGTATGCAGGCTGGCAGCGGCGTTTGCTTCCTTTGGCTTGCGCTTCTCCGCAGGTTGTCCGTCGGCGTCGTGGCCGGTCGCAGCGCGTGCGTCGAAGTCAGGGCGCCAGATGTAACTGCTGCTGGCCATTCCCAGCGGTCGAAAGACTGCGTCGGTCATGAAGTCATTCAAGGGCTTGCCGGTGATCTGCTCGACGGCGCGTTGCAGGTAGACGAAACCCTCCCCGGAATAACTGAAGCGTTCCCCCGGCGTGAAGCGGATCGTGAGCGGGTTGCCGTCGCCGCGCCAGTTGGGAAAGCCGGTGCGGTGACTCAGGACGAAGCGAGCGGTAATTTTCGCGAGTCGGTCATCGCCTTCGATGTACGGTTTAGAAAGGTACGCCGTAAGCGGGGTATCGAGCGACAGTTTGCCTTGATCAACAAGCTTGAGCACCGCGTAGGCAAAGACCGGCTTGCTCAGTGAGGCGGCTTCAAAGACCGTGTCCGGCGTAACCGGCTCACTCGATGTTGCGTTCGTGACGCCGAATCCGTGCAGCCAGTAGGTTTGGCCGTTGCCGACCATTGCGGCCGAAAGCCCCGGCACGGTGGCTTGTTCCATTAGGCCGGGAATGTCTCTTTCGAGCGATGCAATCGCAGAATCCTTGAAAGGGTTTAATGGCACCTTTCTTGATAGAGAGGAGACCTGGAGCGACGGAATCACCAGGGTCGCGCAGACCAGGAGACTGGCTACGAGCAACGAAGATGCAATGGTGTTGGCGACGGTCATAAACGCTCCCGGAGCATGCGTTGTTGGATACCGTATAGACGCGCGAATCCGGCTGCCGTTAGGTTCGAACCTCCGGAAAAGCATGTGCTCCGGCTGCGAGTTTACTTGGCGACCCACACCACGCAATCATCCCTTCGCCCCGGTGATTCTCCAACAACCGAGTGTCGGTAGACGTCTATGACTTGTTTAGTGTTGCGGCGTCTTAAGCATGTTGTCGAATCTGACCTCGGCAGGAGCGGCCATCGCTGCGAGGTGATCCACGTCGAACTCTTTGTACAGGTCAAGACAGAACAGCTCCGGAGCATTTTGAAACGTGACCGGAACCTGCAGCACATAATCCAGACTGGCCATGCCTTCGTGGACAACCACATCGGAAAAAACATCTGGCTGAAGCGCTGCGGCAACCAGGGCGATTGCTTCGGTGCGGATACCCCTGGATTCCAGGCGTACCTTTTTTGCGCCGCTACGTTTTCTAAGCCACTCAGCAATCTCGATGAGTTGAGCCGCCTGAATTCCAACTGGACGCTCGCCTTCCCCATCCAGAATCTGGGCATACGAAAATGGCTCGAGGTCCTTCCAGGTGTCGCCAAAGAAAATGAGGTCGAGAGCCAAAACCTGCTCGTCACGATTCACGCGGGCGGACACATCCGCCGCTGCGGCCTTGCGGCCCTGATCGTGAAGCACGAGGGTAACGGGAGCGTCTCGAGGAGCATCGATTCCTTTCACCCAAACGCCGCTGGCGGCTAAACCATTGTCCATTTCGAACAAATAGGAAAGCGTCTCAAGCCCTTTGTTCTTGGTATTGGCCAGAGTCCAGATCCGCGCCAAACGCACCGGCTTGCAGCGAACAACGGAATTTAATTTCTGTCGTTCCGAATTCTTCCCGTCAGACTTCGCGGTGGCGCCTGACGGAAGGGGTGAGCGCTTTGTTGCGCCGGCCATCTTGCGCGCCAAATCGAGGATGGTCAGATTCTCTTTCGGGAGCCCAACAACGAGTTCATCATAAGTTTTGATCTCCTGGCCCGCGGGAATTTCCTTCTCGACGACCGGCATGCCGAATTGCTGGCTGAAGAAACGATAGGCGTGCTCGCGGTTATCGAGCTGATAGTTATGGGTGCCGGGGTCGCGGTTCTCGTGCCACTGGAAGACCTCCTCTTTGCCATAGAGCTTGAAAAAAGGGCGAATGCCGTCGTAAATCAACGGCTTCACCAGAGGCGCACGAAAGCAGCAATCGTCTTCCGCATTGTGGATGAGCAGCGTGGGGCGCGGGGCCATCATCGCGGTGAGATGCGTGTAATCGACGTTCGCGAGAAGATCCGTTCCGTTTTGTTCGAGGTCGCCTAAGTCACCGTATTGCCTGGCTTCGACCTTAGTCGTGGTTGAGGAATAACCCGCGACGGGCACTGCGACGTTTACGCGTTCATCCAGGGCGCTTAGAAAAATCGTCTGCCATCCGCCGCCGGAGAGCCCGGTGACACCGACGCGATTGCGGTCCACACTCGGATGATCGCAGAGGTAATCGAGCCCGCGCCGCATTTCCAGCAGAAAAATGCCAAGCGCATTGGCGCCGACCAAGTCCAGATGAGCCCCATACCAATGTTGGTTCCCCTCGACCCGCAGCTCACCAAACGCGAACCATTCCAAGTTCAGCGCCAGGATGCCATGCTTCGCGAAATTGATGCACCGCTTTTGTTTGTATTCGACCGCCTTCCCCATCGGGCCGACGTGCCCATGCACATTTAAAATGGCGGGCACTTTGCCCTGCAGCTTTTCCGGTTCGTAAAGAATCGCGACAGATTGAAAGCCGGGAACAACTTCATAGCGCAGTTTGCGAAGACGGTATCCTTCGTGAGTCTCGATCGTCCCGACCTCCTCGAATTTTGGCGAGGAGTTGACCCATTCCGGCGGCCAGCCGTGAAACACAACATCTTGCAATAAGTGTCGCCGCAGGCGTTGGGACTCCGCCGTCCATTGCGCCGCGCTCGTCGCAACAGGCGGCGGAGGGACGCGGCTCAGGATGAACGACTTCATCTGCAACAAAGCGGCACTGGGCGCGAGTATTTGCTCCCCCAATACGGTCTGAAGGTCTTCGGGGGCGCTTTGCGCGAAAGTCTCAGCAGAAAACAGAAAGCAAGCGAGGAGCGAAAAACCAATCGCGTGGATGCGATGTTGCAGGAACCGCATGAGCACCTCCGGTTACGAAAAAGGTGTGGGCACCCAACTCCTATGGCCGCGTTTGCCTCGCAGCCTTTCACAATGAGGATCAAGCCTCGGCAGCAAGGGCTGCGGGAATTTGCAGGGGGACGAGGAAATTGCTTGCGAGAAGATAGGCGTAGAGGTGGCCGAGAGGAGGCGCGACACGCAGTTGTTTGGCGGAGACCCAGCCGTTCGTTTCGCTCCATTCCAGAGCGGTGGCCGAAAGACTCTTGATCGATTCCTGCAAATCCACTCCAGTCATAGGATAGGCGTAGATGCGCACGTTCTGCGCGAAGAGACGAGAGAGAGCTTCCAGACGCCTGCCTTCTAAATTGAAATAAGGATCATCGAAGGCTCGGATCAAAAGCGAAAGACCTGCGACGAAGCGCACGGGTTCTTTTGTGTAGCGATTCACGAGGGCCGTCATGGAATAAAGCTCGCGTTGCCGAAATAGGAGCACGTTGCCTTGCTGTGCGAGAAGTGCACCAATACGACGCAGCAGGTCGGGGATTTCTGGGGCTGACTCTTCGGGCGTCAATGGAGCCGCCGACAGGCAGAAGGTGCCCATCGCTTCGGAGCTGGTTTCGCCCAGTTCCCTGCGAAGCTCCTCGAGGGCTGCCGCCAGCATTTGTGTATGAATCCGCCCATGAGCGGGGTCCACGTGGCCGAAGTATCCTGGCGCGAGCACAACGGCTTTCTTGTACAGGACCTCATTGAGGGGAACGGCGGAGCCGGTAGAGCTGTAGAACACCGCCTCGGCGAGTCCTGCGTGCACGAGGTATGCCAAAAGCGTGGGGCGATCCCAGCCGGCGAACGCCGGGCCGCGAAAATCAACGAAGTCGATTTCGATTCGTTCTTTCACGACTTCTGCCAGGCCGGCGAAAAACGATTCCTTCGTCGCTAGTTGATAGAACGCGGCGTAGATGAGATTGACGCCCAGAATGCCGATGGCTTCCTGCTGAAGGACATTCGAGGAATCCCGCATGTTAATGTGCAGCAGAATATCGTTGGGTGGACCGCCAGGCTGCAACTGAAACCGGAAACCAATCCAGCCATGGGGGTCGTTGGTTCCGGCATAGTTACGCGCGGAGACGGTATCCACAAAGGAGAAGAAGCGGGTCTGCGACCCGCGACTCTTTGCTAATTGGTTAAGCAGCTGAGCCCACTCGTTTTCGAGCATGGCTTCAAGCCGCTGCCTGGAAACATAGCGCGAACCGGAGCCGTAGAGATCGTCGCTGACTTCCTTGTCGTACGCGGAGATAGTTTTGGCCACGGTGCCGGAGGCGCCGCCCACAACAAGAAACCAGCGCGCGACTTCCTCCGGCGCCGATTTCGGCGAAAGAACCGAAGGTCGATGGATCGAGATTCAGGGTAAGCGCTTTCTGGTGGGTGTCGAGTTTTTCAGTGGAAGGCATAGCCACGTTCCCGTCGAGCGAACTTCTCCGAGAGGCGCGAAGCGCCCGCGACGAGTTCGCGAAACTCGGCGAGAGAGAGAAATTCTACTATAGAACCGCGCCGTGCAGATGACGAGAAAGACCGCGAGCGACTGACCAAGCTCTTCCTCACAAGGGAGCTTGGTGGCAGAGCCTAGCAAATGCGACCATGGTCTGCGGGCGGTGGCGCAATGAGTACGCTTAGAGAGGTGCTTCAAGAGGCAGGGGGACGGCGAGTTGCCGTAGGGCATTTCAATTTTTCTGAGTTGGTAGTATTGAAGGCGGCAGGCGAGGCGGCCAGCGAACTCGATGTGCCGGTGGTCATGGGAGTGTCAGAAAGTGAGCGAGAATTTCTGGGAGTGCGCCAGGCGGCAGCGCTAGTGCAGAGCATGCGGGAAGAAAAGGGTCGACGAATTTTTCTGAACGCAGACCACACACATTCGATCGCGAAAGCGGAAGAGGCAGCGCGGGCTGGATTTGACATGATCGTATTCGACGCTTCGGAGAAGCCGCTCGAACAGAACATTGCGGAAACCCGGCGCGGGGTGGAAGCCGTGAAGTCCATTCGCCCCTGGGTTCTGGTCGAAGGGGAAGTCGGCTATGTGGGCTCGGGTTCGGAAATCCATGCGAAGCGGCCTGACAATATCCGGCTGACGGAGCCGGAGGAGGCGAGGGAATTTGTTGCGGAAACGAAGGTGGATTTATTGTCGCCCTCGGTGGGGACAACGCATGGGATGCTAGCAAGCATGCTCCGGGGAACGGAGCGCAAGCGGTTGGACATCCAGCGAATCGCAGCCATCAAAAAGATCGCAGGCGTACCGCTGACGTTGCATGGAGGGTCCGGGACGGACAACCAGGACTTCCGCGAGGCGATTGAGGCCGGGATCGCCATGATCCACATCAACACAGAATTGCGCGTGGCTTGGAGGAGAGGACTCGAGCAGGCGCTCAAGAAAGAGGTCGGGTCCGTAGCGCCGTACAAGGTACTGCCCGAAGTCGTGCGCGAGGTGAAGGCGGTGATGGTTGAGAGGCTGAGATTGTTCAACGGCAAGTCATGACAAGTGCCGATCCGAATTTGGCGTCCTGCCCGATGTGTAGAGTAGCGCGACCACGCGATCAAGCCCCGATAGTCATCAAACCGCCCACGTGGCTCATAGGACTTAGCCCTGACTTAGCCCTCGAACGCGAGGGATTTCCAGAGCAATTCCAATAGCGATTCACGCTGGCAGCGCTCGCAACCTAAGGTAAACGGCCTCTCGCGAGAGAGGCGTTTTTCTTGCGATGGCTCTCAAAAAAGCAGCTACTCGTCATCCGCTTCCAAGCGGAAGAAGACACCGTTCTGTTGGTGACCGATTACCGAGTAAAGGTTGCGAGCGGGATTTGGGCTTTCTGACTGAAATGCAAAGTTGGCTGATTCGGCCGACCAGTCAATCGTTGCTCCAGTCCTCACAAACCTTCCCCGGAAATTCTGCATCACGTTGACCACTTTCGCAGAGTCGGTAATTCCGCTCCACTCGATATCGAACGACACCATGGCCGGAACGGGAGCGACGGGTGGAACGCCCAGGGCGGGGAACCCAAGACCGTTGGTGAGATTGTTGTATAGATCGTGCGCGTCCGTCACAGAGACGTCGCGCACCCGGAGAGAGGCTACGCGCTCTTCAAGGTCAATTTCCATTGAATCTCGCGAGGTGGGAATCACCCAGAAGAGACCGTTTGCGGCTATCCCCGGACTTTACCTATTTCTACGCGATGTCACACGAGCGTGGTAGGCACAAACGCCGGAAAATGGTCCTAGCTAGGCCCTTCCACAAATCGGAAAGGTTTCCTACCAGCATCGGCGTTAATCAGACACCACAATAGCGAGGCTTTAGCCCCTCAGGAGTTGCATTTTCTATTTATGAGATACTTCTGGGCACTAGTCATTTCTTCGCTGGCTGCGCCGGAGCCTGCTGCTGCTCGCTGCTGGGCGGCACGATGTTCTTCATCCGCATATACGTGGCCAGGTTCCCATAGTGCTCCAGGTCATGCATGTTGTTGACTGTCAGCGCGCTCAGCCGCGGCGCGTCATTCCCAAATAGCTTGATCGTTTGCGCGGCGGTGGCATCGGTCATCCCGTCGTACGCCTTATCACAGTAAGCGAACGCGGCATTCAGTGCAGCAATGAGTTCCGCTTTGGATGTTTTCGTGTGCTCGATGTTCGGCGCCGGATTTTTCTCCCCCAGTGCGATCGAGCAGAACGCGTACTGCGCATCGGCCACGTGTCCGACGATCTGTCCATAGCTACGCACCGTGTCAACGGGTTTAAAGCTGTAATTTTCCACCG
>Ga0209267_1000465_pt1 | contig 29728 bp, 32 predicted proteins | sample GraSoiAngelo_137_FD_185894 | JGI IMG/M metagenome (GOLD analysis project Ga0209267, IMG submission 185894) | Grasslands soil microbial communities from the Angelo Coastal Reserve, California, USA - 14_0929_09_30cm (SPAdes) (version 2) | ecosystem: Environmental > Terrestrial > Soil > Grasslands ... | reverse complement strand
TCTCCCAGACCCGGACCTACGAGCTGGCCGGCAAGACGCTCGGGATCGTCGGCCTCGGGACCATCGGCAAGAAGGTCGCGAAGCGCGCTCAGGCCTTCGACATGCACGTCCAGTACTACGACATCGTGCGGCTCACCGAGCACGCCGAGGACGCCCTGGACGTGCGCTTCGTGCTCTTCCCCGAGCTCCTGCGCACCTCCGACGTCGTCAGCCTGCACGTGCCCCTGACCAACGCGACGCGCGGCATGATGGGGGCCCGGGAGTTCGCGACGATGAAACGGAGCGCGATCCTGATCAACACCTGCCGCGGCCCGGTCGTCGACGAGGCGGCCCTGCAGGTGGCGCTGGCGTCGGGGCAGATCGCCGCGGCCGGCCTCGACGTCATGGTCGAGGAGCCCCCGGCGGCGAACCACCCCCTCTTCGGCCTGGAGAACATCACGATCACCCCGCACTCGGCCGGACCGACGTGGGAGAACTGGGCGAAGGCGTTTCGGAACGCCTTCGACAACGTCCAGCGAGTGGCGGCCGGGCGAAAGCCGCTGTGGGTGATTCCCGAGCTGCAGGACCTGATTTAACCCGGCACTCGCCACCCGGGTTCCCTCGTCGCTTCCGGAAAGTGTCACGCGTACCCGCCCCGGCCAGACCGGGGCGGGGCGCGCCGACCGGCGTCCGGGTTGACGCGCTAGGTCATTGACACCGAAGTAGAATCGGGCATAATCCCTTCGCTTTTCGGCGCTCGCACCTCTCCCGCTCGTAGTCGGGTCCGCTGCCGGTAGCGAGGAGGCTTATCATTGGGGATCAGGCCGTGAGGGGCAGGATGCTATGAAGAAGTTCATCGTCAAGCGAATGGGACTGGCGCTCATCTCGCTCTTTCTGCTCTCGCTGACGATCTTTCTCCTGATGCGCGTCACCGGCGATCCCGCGGTGCTCCTCGCCGAGCCCGGCGCCAGCCAGGCGGACCTCGACGCGATTCGCACGCAGTTCGGCCTCGACCGGCCGCTCTGGATCCAGTACGTGAGCTTCATCTCGCATCTCGTTCGCGGCGACTTCGGCCAGTCGTTCTACTACCGCACGGACGTCTTCGAGCTCTATCTCTCGCGGCTACCGGCGTCGTTGTTACTGGCCTCGGCGGCGATGTCGTTCTCGCTGATCGTCGGCATCCCAACCGGGATCATCGCGGCGGTACGGGTCAATCAGTGGTGGGACAGCGTGGGGAAGATCTTCGCGCTGCTCGGGCTCTCGATGCCGTCGTTCTGGGTCGGGCTGGTCATGATCCTCTTCTTCTCGGTCTACCTCGGCTGGCTACCATCGTCCGGATCCGGGACGGTGCTCCATCTGGTGATGCCGTCCATCGCCCTCGGCTGGGTCTTCGCGGCTTCCCACATGCGCCTCACGCGCTCGTCGATGCTCGAGGTCCTGGGCTCCGAGTACGTGAAGCTCGCGCGGCTCAAGGGGCTGCCGGAAGCGCTGGTCATCTCCAAGCACGCCTTCAAGAACGCGCTGATCCCGGTGCTCACCTTGGCGGGGATCAATCTCGTCATCATGGTCAACGTGGCGGTCGTCGTCGAGACCGTGTTCGCGTGGCCGGGCGTGGGCCGCCTGCTCTTCGAGGGCATCGCGTTCCGCGATTTCCCGGTCGTGCAGGCGACCGTCCTGCTCGGCGGTGTGATGATCGTCGTCGTGAATCTGCTGGTCGATATTCTCTACGCGGTTATCGACCCTAGGATCAGATATGAGGGCTAACGCCCCTGGGAACTGGAGACGCACATGAACGGTAGCAGCGCAGCGAACAGCCGCTCCGCGTCCGTGATCCTGACGCTCCCGTCGCGTCTGGCCTTCATGCGGGCTCAGGGCTTTCCGACCATCCCGATCGCGATCCTCCTCGGCGTGCTGCTGGTGGCGATCTTCGCGAACGTGATCGCGCCGCACAATCCCGAGGTCGGCGTGCTCGGTGACCGGTTCCGCCCGCCCGCGTGGCAGGCGAACGGCACCATCGATCACCTCCTCGGCACCGATCACCTCGGCCGAGACGTACTCTCGCGGCTGATCTTCGGCGCCCGGATCTCCGTCATCGTCGGGCTCATGGTCATCATCGTGGCCGGCGTCGTCGGCACCGGGCTTGGGATCATCTCGGGCTACATGGGCCGCTGGGTCGACCAGGTCATCATGCGTCTCACCGACGCCTGGCTCGCGTTGCCCGCGCTCACATTCGCGATCTTCCTGGCGGCCATCATCGGTCCCAGCGCGAGCAACATCATCATCATCCTCGCCCTGGTCTACTGGACGCGCTACGCGCGCGTCATCCGCGGCGAGGTGCTCTCCGTCCGGGAACGGGACTACGTGCGCCTCGCCGTCGTCGCCGGCTGCTCGAAGTGGAAGATCATGCGCAAGCACATCCTGCCGAACGTGATCAACTCCGCGATCGTGCTGGCCACCCTGCAGCTCGGTCAGGTGATCATCGCCGAGGCGGCGTTGTCGTTCCTCGGCGTCGGCGTGCCGCCACCCCAGCCCGCGTGGGGGCTGATGCTGGCGGATGGCAAGAAGGGCCTGATGGCGGGCTACTGGTGGCTGACCGTGCTACCGGGCTCCTGCATCATGCTCATGGTCCTCTCGGCGAACCTTCTGGGCGACTGGCTTCGTGTGAAGTTCGACCCGCAGCTCCGCCAGTTGTGACCGGTCCGCTCCTCGACATCCGGCGCTTGTCGACGCACTACGTCAGCGCCCGCGGCACCCGTGTGACGCGGGCGGTGGACGACGTCACGCTGTCGCTCGACCAGGGTCAGACGCTCGGCATCGTGGGTGAGTCGGGATCGGGCAAGACGACCCTGGCGCTCACGTTGCTGCGGATGCTGCCGCCGGCGGCCAAGATCGTCTCGGGCGAGATCATGTTCGAGGGCGTCGACCTCATGAAGAAGTCCGAGTCCGAGATGCGACGAATCCGCGGCAAGCGGATCGCGATGATCCTGCAGGACCCGATGGCGTCGCTGAACCCGCTCTTCACCGTCGGCGATCAGGTCGCCGAGCCGATCCGGGTCCACGAAGGCGCCGGCCGCCGCAACGCCTGGGGCCGAGCGACGGAGCTCCTGAAGGCCGTTCGCATCGCGGCGCCGGAGCGACGTGTGCGCGAGTATCCCCACCAGCTGTCCGGTGGGATGCGCCAGCGCATCGTCGGGGCGATCGCGATCTCGTGCGAGCCCCGGGTGCTCATTGCCGACGAGCCCACGACGAGCCTCGATCTCACGATCCAGGCGCAGTATCTGAAGCTCCTCCGTGACCTCCAGCGCGCCCATAACCTGGCGCTGATCTTCATCACCCACAACCTCGGTATCGTCGCCAAGATGTGCGACCAGGTGGCGGTGATGTACGCAGGACGCCTGGTCGAGGCCGGCCCGGTCAAGCAGATCTACAACTCGCCGGCGCACCCGTATACGCAGGCGCTCCTCGAGTCGATTCCGCGGCTCGGCGACAGCCGCAAGCGGCTCACCGCGATCGACGGCCAGCCGCCGGATCCGTCGGCGCCGCCGCCGGGCTGCGCGTTCCACCCGCGGTGCCCCAAGATCATGGACCGCTGCCGCACGGAGGCGCCGCCCGAGTTCCGCGTCACGGACACCCAGACGAGCCGCTGCTGGCTGTCGGCTCCCGTGAACGCCGTGAGGGGCTGAGCCCGATGGCCGGACCCGTCCTGGAAGCCAAGAATCTCGTCAAGCACTTCCCGGTCAAGCGCGGCATCTTCTCGCGCCAGGTCGCGGTCGTCCGTGCGGTGGACGACATCTCGTTCTCGATCGACCCCGGCAAGACCCTCGGGCTCGTCGGCGAGTCAGGCTGTGGCAAGACCACGACGGGGAAGATGGTGCTGCTGCTCGAACGGCCGACGGGCGGGATCATGCGATTCGAGGGGCAGGACCTCCAGGATCTCGACGGGGGGAGCCTGCGCGCGTACCGGCGCTCCGTCCAGGCCGTCTTCCAGGATCCCTTCGCGTCGCTGAATCCAAGAATGCGCGTGGGCTCGATCATCGTCGAGCCGCTCGTCACCAACGAGTCCTTGCCGGCCGTCGAGGTGAAGAAGCGCACGCTGCGCCTGCTCGAGCTGGTGGGCCTGCCGGAGCGCGCGGCCGATCTGTTCCCTCACGAGTTCTCCGGTGGACAGCGTCAGCGGATCGCGATCGCGCGCGCCCTCTCGCTCTCGCCCAAAGTGGTCGTGCTCGACGAGCCGGTCTCGGCGCTCGACGTGTCGATCCGCGCCCAGATCCTGAACCTCCTGCGCGATCTTCAGGCGCAGCTCGGCGTGTCCTACCTCTTCATCGCCCACGACCTCGCCGCGGTCGCGCACATGAGCCACGCGATCGCGGTGATGTACCTCGGAAAGATCGTGGAGGTCGGAGACGCCGACACGGTCTCGAAGTCGCCCAAGCATCCGTACACCCAGGCGCTGTTCTCGGCGGCGCTGCCGTCCCATCCGGACGAGCGGCGCGACGAGATCATCCTGGCCGGCGAGGTGCCGAGCCCGATCGCGCCGCCGGCCGGATGCCACTTCCATCCGCGCTGCCCCTATGCGCTCCCGCGCTGCTCGAGCGAGGAGCCCAAGCTGCTTGCCGAGTCCGGTCGCCTGGTCGCCTGCCACCTCTACCCCAAGTAGGGGTTCGGTTGGACTTCGTCGCGCTGCACGCGCAGTCGAAGCCCGACGCGGTCGCGCAGATCGAGGGCGACCGGTCCCTGACCTGGCGAGAGCTCCTGGAGCGTCGAAACCGCGTCGCCAACGCGCTCGTCAAGCAGGGCGTGGGCCGTGGCGAGCACGTGATCATCTACGCCCCCAACTCGCTCGAGTACCTCCTGGCCTCGGCGGCCACCCGCGCGGCCAACGCGGTGCCGATCCCGATGAACCACCGCCTCGTGGCCGACGAGGTGAGCTACATCCTCGAGCACTCCGACGCCGTGGCGGCGTTCGTCGGCGGCCCCTACGTGGCGATGGCGGAGGAAGTCAGGCGCCACGCGGCCCGTGTGCGCCTGTGGATCACGCTGGGCTCCCAGCACCGGCCCTGGGCCACGAGCCTCGGCGAGCTCCTCGAACAGGGCGGCACGGATTCACCGGCCGTCGATCCCGCCCAGGGCCTCGGCGGCTCCATGATCTACACCGGCGGGACGACCGGAAAGCCCAAGGGCGCGCTCCGCGCCGCCTCTGACGCCCAGACCACGCTCGCCTTCATGCAGGCGCTCGGGATGATGCACGACGATCACGCGCATCTGGTGGCCGGCCCCCTGTACCACTCGGCGCCGGGCTCGTTCTCGCTGTTCGCGGCCCTGCTGGGCGGCACCGTCGTCGTCATGCCCCGGTTCGACCCCGAGCAGGCGCTGCACCTGATCGACAAGCACCGGATCACCAGCACGTTCATGGCGCCCACCCTGGTCAAGCGCATCGTCGATCTCCCCGAATCCGTGCGCGCGCGCTACGACGTCTCCTCGATGCGCGCGCTGATCGTGGCGGCGGCTCCGTGCCCGATGCGGGTCAAGGAGGCGGCGCTCGGCTACTTCGGCGCCTGCCTCTACGAGTTCTACGGCTCGACGGAGCTCGGGATCAACACGATCCTCCGGCCCGAGGACGTCCTGCGCAAGCCCGGCTCGTGCGGCCGGGCGGCGCCCAATATCGAGATCGCGCTGCTCGACGACGAGGGCCGGCCCGTTCCCACGGGCGAGCCGGGCGAGGTGTACGTCCGCCGATTCCGCGGCATGTTCGACGTCTATTACAAGAATTCCGAGGCGACCGTGCAGACCGAGCGCGGCGGCTGGCATTCGGTCGGCGACGTGGCGTGGGTGGACGCGGAGGGCTTCTACACGCTGTGCGACCGAAAGCGCGACATGATCATCTCCGGCGGGGTCAACATCTACCCCGCCGAGATCGAGGACGCGCTGCACCGGCACCCGGCCATCGAGGACGTGGCCGTCTTCGGCGTCCCGGACGACGACTGGGGCGAGCGGGTCCACGCCGCGGTGCAGCTGCGGCCAAACCAGGCCCTCACGGCGGACGAGCTCCGGGCGTTCGCCCGGCGTCATCTGGCCGACTACAAGGTGCCGCGCGAGGTCTCGTTCCCCGAGAATTTCCCGCGCGACACCGCCGGCAAGCTCGTCAAGAGGCTGCTGCGGGATCCTTACTGGGTGGGACAGGACCGGAAAATCTGACGACGTTGAACGCGGAAACCGGCTTCGAGAAGCCTTTCAGCGTGAGGCCGCCCAGCTCCTCGACCTCGACCATCGCCTCGACCGCTCCGAGCACGCGCTGCGCGATGAGGATCTGCCGCGGCCTGGCCTCGCCGCAGAGCCGCGCCGCCAGGTTGGTCACGGTGCCGATCGCGCCGTAGTCCATCCGGCCCTCGAACCCGATCGCGCCGATCGTCGCGTACCCTTGCGCGATGCCGATGCCGAAATCGAGATCGTAGCCGCGCTTGCGCCACGTCACGAGCAGCTCGTCGACCCGCCCGCGCATCGCGACCGCCATCCGCACCGCGCGCTCGGGCGCGTCCGGCACCGGCACCGGGTCGTTGAAGAAGATCATCATCCCGTCGCCGGTGAACCGTTCGAGGGTGCCCTCGTGCTCCAGGATGGTCCGTCCCATCGCGTTGTGATACTCGCGCAGGACGCTCATGACCTCCTCGGGCTCGGACGTCTCGGCGAAGGCCGTGAACCCGCGGAGGTCGAGGAAGACCACGGTGATCTCGCGGCGGTGGCTCTTCAGCGGATCCTCGGTGTCGCCGCTCACGATCAGCTCCGCGAGCTGGGGCGAGAAGAAGCGCTTGAGCCGCTCGAGGCGGTCGAGCTGCGCGAGCTGCTGCTCGACCCGTTGCTCGAGGGTACGGTTCCAGTGGGCGAGCTCGTCGTGGAGCAGCTTGATCCTCAGCAAGGACTTCACGCGGGCCAGGAGCTCGGGCTGGTTGATGGGCTTGGTCAGGAAATCGTCGGCGCCGGCCTCGATGCCCTTCACGCGCTCTTGCGTGGGATCGAGCGCCGTTACCATGATGACCGGCAGCATCGCCGTCGCCGCGTTCTGGCGGATCCGCCGGCACACGTCGTACCCGCTCATCCCCGGCATCATCACGTCGAGCAGGACGAGGCCCGGCTGCTCCTTCTCGATCTTCGCGAGCGCCTCAGCGCCGCTGGCGGCCGTGACGACCGCGTAGCCTTTCACGGCCAGGAGGTCGGCCAGGAGCTTGACGTTGACCGGCACGTCGTCGACGACGAGCACCTTCTCGGGCATCGCGCGCTTACTTCCCGCCCCGCCGGTCGAGCATCTCGCGGACCGCGTCCATGAACTCCTTCACCTTGATCGGCTTGCTCTGGTAGCCGTCGAAGCCGGCGGCCATGATCTTCTTGCGGTCGTGGGTCATCGCCGACGCCGTCACCGCGATCACCGGGATCGCCCGCGTCGCCGGATCGGCGCGTAGCTCGCCGAGCGCCGTGATCCCGTCCATCCCGGGCAGCTGGATGTCCATCAAGACCAGGTCGGGGATCCGCGCTTTGGCCAGACGCACGCCGTCCTCGCCGGTGCCTGCCTCGATCGTCTGGTAGCCCTTGTACTGGAGCACGTCGCGCACCAGCTTGAGGTTCTTCTCGTTGTCCTCGACGATCAGGATCAGCTCGTTTGCCATGGCTTCACCGGGAGTGTGAAGGTGAACGTCGCCCCCTGACCCAGCTGGCTCTTCACCCAGATCTTGCCGCCGTGCAGCTCGACGAACCGCCGCGACAGGGTCAGCCCGAGTCCGGTGCCCTCATGCTTCTTGGCATAGTCCGACCCCACCTGACGGAATTCCTCGAAGACGGCTTCGTGGTCCTCGGGCGCGATCCCGACGCCGGTGTCCGTCACCGAGATCTCGGCGGAGCCGTCCGCGAGCCCGGCCTGGACGACGATGCGGCCGCCCTCGGGCGTGAACTTGATCGCGTTGGACAGGAGGTTCAGGAGCACCTGCTTGACCTTCCGCTCGTCGCCCTTGATCTCGCCCAGGCGCGGGTCGACGTCGACCGCGAGCGTGATCGCGCGCCGCGCGGCGCGCTCGCGAACCAGGGTGATCGCGTTGTCGATCGCCTGCGGCAGGTGGAAGTCGGTCACCTCCAGCTCCATGCGCCCGGCCTCGATCTTCGCGAGGTCGAGGATGTCGTTGATCAGCGACAGGAGGTGGCGACCGGACGTGAGGATGTCTTGCAGGTACTCGTCCTGCTTGGGGTTGAGCTCGCCGAACATCCGGTCGAGGAGCACCTCGGAGAAGCCGATGACTGCGTTGAGCGGCGTGCGCAGCTCGTGCGACATGCTGGCCAGGAACTCGGACTTGTGCCGGTCGGCGACCTCGAGCTGACGGCTCTTCTCCTCGATCTCCTGGAAGAGCTGCGCGTTCTGGATCGCCAGGGCCGACTGGGCGGCGAACGTCCGCAGGAGCTCGATGACGTCGGGCGGGAACTCGCCGGGCGCCTTGCGGTTCACGATGAGACCGCCGATGATCCGATGCTCGCGGAGCAGCGGCACCGCCAGGAGCGCATGATAGCCCTCGCGAAGCGCCGCGTCTCTCAGCCGGCTCTGATACGTCGGGTCCTGCTCGATATCGGGGATCTGCGTCGGCTCCAACGTGACGGCCATCCGGCCGACCGCGCCCTCGCCCTTCCGGATGCGGGTCGCGCGCAGCAGCTCGACGAAGCCGATGTCGAGGTTCTGGGTAGCACGCAGATGAAACTCTCCCGCCTCCTCGTCGTATTCGTAGACCGCGCCGCCGTCGGTGCCCGAAAGCTGGCTGGCCTGAGACACGATCGTCGAGAGCACCGTCTCGAGGTCCAAGGTCGAGCTGACCGCTCGGCCGACCTCCCCGAGCGCTTTCAGCTCGTCGACCAACCGCGCCAGCTCGCGCGTCCGCGTCTGCAGCTCCTGGAACAATCGAACGTTCTCGATGGCGATGACCGCCTGATCGGCAAAGGTCTGTACGAGCTCGATCTGCTTGTCGGAGAACGCTCGGACCTCGTGACGATAGACCGCCACGGCACCGACGACCGCATCGGCTTTGAGCAGCGGCAGCCAAACAGCCGAACGGGCCCCGAGCACCTGAACCGTCCGAACTCTCAAGGGGTCGCCCTGTCGGTACGCGATGTCATCGGTCACGTCGGTGATCTGGATCGGCCGTCGCTCCGCGAGCATGCGCCCGATGCCGGTCGTCGGCCCAGGTTGTCCGATCGGCCCGCGGAACAGGCGCTCGGCTTCCGCACTGAGACCGCGGAACGCCACGGTTCTGAATGTCGCGCCATCGTAGAGGTAAAGAATGCCGTGACGCGCCGAGCACAGCCGAGTGGCATTGTCCAGGATGGCATCGAACACCGGCTGGGTGTCGGTCGGAGAGCTGCTGATGACCCGTAAGATTTCGCTGGTCGCGGTCTGCTGCTCGAGCGACTCGGTGAGCTCATGCGTGCGCTCCTCGACCTTGCGCTCGAGCCCCGCGTACGATTCCTTGAGCTGGGCGGCCATGCTGTTGAACTGGTCACCGAGCGCCTCCAGCTCGTCGCCCGTGCGGACGTCGATGCGCTGGTCGAGCTCGCCCGTGCCGATCCGGGCCGCGCCGGCCTGGAGCGCCTGGATGGGCGTGACCATGCGGCGGGCCAGGACGAGACTGGCCCCGACCGCCAGGAGAACACCCAGAACGAGCAGGACGATCGTGCGCTGGATCGAGGCGTAGAGGCTCTCGAACGCCTCCTCGAGGGGCTGCTCCACGAACACCGACCATTTGAGCGACGCGATCGTGGCGTAGGCGGTCATGACCCGGCGGTTTTTGAAGTCTCGCGCGATCGTGACTTGAGGGCGCGCCGCGCCGGGGGCCGGGCCGGCGGACAGCGCCGCCTTGACCTGCTCGAGGTTGGCGAAGGTCGTCTTCTGGAGGACCAGGCTGATGTCCGGATGCGCGATGAGCACGCCCTCGCCGTCGACGACGAAGGCGTGACCGGCCTTGCCGATCGTGATCCGCGAGACGACGTCCCAGATGAACTTGAGATTCACCGCGGCGACGGTGACGCCCGACTCCTTGCCGCTGCCGGCCATGGCAATCGTCATGTAGGGCTCGGACTCCTTCCGGAAGGAGACGGGCCCGTGATAGATCTTGCCGGCCTTGGCCTCGAGGAACTCCGGCTCGTGCGAGTAATCGGTGCCGCTGCCGGTGACGTCCATCGCCAGGCGCGAGACGCGCAGCTGCTCCTTGCCCTCCGCGTCCAGGTAGCTGATTTCCGTGATCGCCAGCACCTGGCGCAGGAGGCGAAGATTGTCGACGCGGCGCTGGTAGGTAGCGGCCGCGGCCGGCCCGAGCTGAGGCTGGGTGGTCCAGCTGATCTGCTGCTCGATCTCCTTGATGTACGCCTCGATGCGCGCCGCGACGCCGATCGCCTTCTCGCGCTGCAGCGCGACGAGCGCCTCGCGGTTCTCGTAGTAGGAGAAGTAGATCTCGATGGCGCCGGACGCCAACAGGGCTCCACTGACCAGCCCGGCGATGATGATGACGTACTTCCGGAAGAGATGGCCTCGGGGTGTCACGACTCCCGCTTCACCCCGACAATATCATCAGCAGCCGCGGGACCGATTTTTCCAGGCAGCGCTTGATCTCGTCACGGCAGGCGCGGAAGACGTCCTCACCCTGGGTGGCGGGATCGTCGATGTCGCCCTCCTCGCCGACGAACTCCCGGAGCGTGAACACCGGCCGGTCGCGGACCTCGTCGAAACCGGCCAGCATCTGCTTCTGGAGTACGGTCATCGTCAGGATCAGGTCCGCCCCGGCGAGAAGCTCGCGGTGGCGACGGAGATCCGTCGAGACGAAGTCGTTCTCGCCCAGCTGGATGCCCTCCTCCCGGAGTGCCAGCCGCGCGTCGAGGGAGGCGATCATGCCGTCTCGCGCGTAGTTCGCGATCCCGCCGGACCTGACGCGGACGGCACCGTCGACGCCGTGCTGCGCCAACATCCGCTCCAGCAGCACCTGGGCCATGACGCTCCGAGCGGTGTTGGCGTGGCACACCATCAGGACGGTTTTCACGGCTCCTCGTACCGCGACTTCCAGAACCGCCGGCCTCCCCCGAGATCCCGCCACTCGTCGGCGGGGCGCTCGTCGATCTTCTGGCCGAACTCGATGCTCGGGGGCTGTTTGAGGTTGCCGCCGAGGGTCTCCGGGAAGATCTTCGTCAGCTCCTCGGGATCCCAGCGACGTCCGTGCTTGATGTGCCGCACGGCGTGGGGCTGGGCGAGCAAGGTGTAGCCGAACCCGCGCGCGTGGAAGACCTGCCCGTTGACGTTCGCAGCGGCGTCGCTCGCGAGGTAGACCACGATCGGCGCGACGTTGTCGGGATCGCGATCGGTCCCGACCGCTTGCTCGCTCGGCCACTTACCGGTCTGCTCGAAAACGGCGCGGCCGCGCGGCGTCGAGTCGATCATGCGCGTGGCGCCACTCGGCATGATCGCGTTCACGGTCACGCCGTACTTCGCCATCGCGTTCGCGGTGGACCAGGTGAGCCCGATGATCCCGGCCTTCGCGGCGGCGTAGTTGGGCTGGCCCGGCGCGCCGAGCGCCGACACCGACGACATGCTGATGATGCGGCCGCTCTTCTGCTCGCGCATCGAGACCGAGGCCGCGCGGACGACGTTGAACATGCCCTTGAGGTGCACGTTGACCACCGCGTCCCACTCGTCCTCGGTCATGTTGAAGATCATCCGGTCGCGCAGGATACCGGCCACGTGCACCACGATGTCGATCCGGCCCCACGCGTCGATGGCCTGCTGGACCATCGCCGCGGCCTGGCCGAAGTCGGCCACCGAGCCGTAGTTGGCCGTCGCGGTGCCGCCGTACTTGACGATCTCGTCGACGACCGTCTGGGCGGGCGTGTTTTCCCGGCCCTCACCGCTCAGGGAGGCGCCGAGGTCGTTGACGACCACCTTCGCTCCCGCCGCGGCCAGCGCGATCGCGATCCCGCGTCCGATTCCCCGTCCGGCCCCTGTCACCAGCGCTGTCTTTCCGTCGAGCATGCCCATGGTCACTCCGCCAACGGTCGATAGTAAGGGTTCCCTGCCTTGACCCACGCTCCGAGCATCTCGCGGAACTCTCGGCCCATCGGATCGATCCCGCGCATCGGCATCGTCCCGCGTCGGATCGTGAAGTCGTGGGGCGCCAGCTCGCCGGCCCTCGCGAAATGGCGCGCGGCCGCCTCGGTCCGCCCCTGATTGAACAGCCATTCACCCAGCCCGAACTCGGCGCGCGCCCGCTGGTCGTCGTCGGTCGGCAACGACTGCAGCGCGCGAATGCGAGCCTCGGGCAAGGCCGTCGTCTCGCCGCGCACCCAGGCGCGGAGCGCCGAGAGATGCGCGGCCGCCTGCAGCCCGGTGATGTGCTTGAAGGTGTCGGTACCGAAGGCGACGTCGTTGGGGCGCACGATGCGCCCGCGCTCGTCGATCCAGAGGATCGTCGGCACGTTCACGAGGTTGTAGAGATCGGCGAGCACGTGCGTCGTGTCGATCAGCGACGGGTGTGTGGGCTTCGCCGCCTCGATCCACGGCCGCGCGTCCTCGGCGCTCTTGTCGATGGCTACCGTGATCACCGTGAAGCCGAGCCCCCGGAGCTCCTCGTGTAGAGCCTGCCAGACCGGCAGGTCGAGACGGCAACCTCACCAGGAGGCATAGGCCACCAGCAGGATCTTCTTTCCGCGATGCTGGGAGAGCGAATGCCGCCGCCCGTCCAGGTCGGGAAGCCTGAAGTCAGGCGCCTCGAGCGAGGCGAGCGCTTTCGCCCGCTCGGCCGCGCTCACGCCGAGATAGGCGGCGCGCTCGTCGCGATCGACCGCCACCGGCCGGCCGGACGTCTCGGCGCGCTTGGCGTGTGCGGTGCCCTCGGCCTCATCGAGCTCTGTCGCGCGTCCGTCGTCGATGACCGTGAACCGTCTGTTCTCCGTCATGCCTCGCCTCTTCGCTTCGTTCGACCGGACCCTTCGCTCAGGACCCGCCGTCGGGCCCGCCCTCGCGCGCCGCCACCGCGACGTCCACGCTCCAGTCGCGCGCGACCGTCGGGCTCATCACGATCTCCTCGATCACGGTCCGCGGGGGCAGGGTCGCGCACAGCAGCACGGCGCGCGCGACGTCCTCCGGCTGCATCATCGTCGCCCGCGCCTTGTCGTCGGGCACCAGGGGCCGCCGCGACAAGATCGGCGTATCGACTTCGCCCGGCATGATCGTCGTGGCCCGGATGCCCTTGGCGCGCAGCACGTTGTGGACGTGCCCCATCAGGTTGCGCACGCCCGCCTTGGCCGCGCCGTACGGCGCGCCGCCGATGAGACCAGGCCGCAGCGCCGCCGCCGAGGACACCGTGACGATGGTGCCGCCGCCCCGCTCGATCATGTCCGGCAGCACGGCCTGGGTCAGCGTGTAGACGGCGTTCAGGTTGACGTTGATCACGCCGTCCCACTCGTCCTTCGGCACCCAGCGGATCGACCGGGCCCGGCTCGAATAGCCGGCGTTGTTGACGAGCACGTCGACCCGGCCGAACGTCTCGATCGTCCACCGGACGAGCCCCACCGCGGCCTCACGATCCTCGATGTCGACGGCGCGTGCCGCCGCCCGCCCATGGGCCGCGCCGATCTCGCCGACGACGGCGTCCAGCGGCGCCTTGCGGCGGCCCGTCACCACGACCTGGGCACCCTCGGACGCCAAGAGCTTTGCCGTCTCCCGGCCGATCCCACTGCCAGCGCCGGTGACGATCGCAACCTGTCCCTCGAGCACGCCCATCCAGGGCCCTCCTAGGCCAGACGAGAATACTATGTTGTAGCGGGGGCCGTGAGGCCGGCCGCGTTCTTATTTCCAGGCCCAGGTCGGCTGCTCGAAGTGGGCGACTCGCGTGGGCCGGCCGTGCACGACGACCTCGCGGATCTGGTAGAGGACGGCGGCGGTCGGCGCGTGGATGAGGGACGACAGCAGCGGGACCTGGATCACGGGACGGTCGCTCTCGGGAATGGTAATCAGTCGCGGGACGCCGGGCTTGTCGAGCTCGGTCAACGGCACGAGATACACGTGCGCGACCTCGGCGGGATTGGGCGCCAGCTCGACGTGCTCGCCGGCCCACGCGACGACGGGCGTGATGATGAAGCCCGAGCGCGTGCCGTAGTCGTCGAGGAACCCGAGCACCGAGCTCGCCTCGAGCCCGAGACCGACCTCCTCTCTGAGCTCGCGCAGCGCCGCGCCCTCGGCGGTCTCGCCGGCGTCGATCCGTCCGCCCGGCAGCGCCCACTGCCGCGCGTGCGCGCGCAAGGTGGCCGTGCGCCGGGTCAGGAGAAAGCAGGCGCGCCCTTCTTCGTCTGGGAGGAGCACGACTGCGACCGCGGCGGGGCGGCGGCCGTCAGGGGCGATCGGCTGGCGCGCGAAGCCGGCGAGGTTCTTTTGCACCCGCTCTCTGAGCGCGGCGTCGAATCGACTCGCGTCGTCATCGGCCATTCGGCTCTAGTTCGCCAACGGGTGCAACACGTCGATTGCGTAGGCGACGTTCAAACGCTCGCCCATCCACCCCGGCATGGCGGTCTTCGCGTGGATGACGATCCCCTCCGTGTCGTGACACGCCCGCACCATTACAGCAGGATCGTCCGGCACTTTGGAGGTGGGTGGAACCTCGGGTATGAGCCGCCCGTCCGGAAGGCGAAACCGAAGCTCGCCGTCGGGCTCCCGAACAAGCTGATAGCCCTCCTCGTGCACCGCCCGATGGTGCCGGCGACACAGTAGCGCCAGATTCGACAGCGTCGTCGGGCCACCTTGAGCCCAGTGACGGATGTGATGGCCCTGCCCCACTCGCACCGTGCAGCCCGGGAAACGGCAGCCACGGTCCCGGTGATGCAGCGCGCGGCGTAGCGCCGGCGGAATCGTCCGGGTCCGGGCGCCTACCTCCACGACATGGCCGTCGAGCCCGTGTGTCATCACCACCTTGTTGGCGTCGCAAGCCAGGCGTCGCGACGTTTCCGCGGAGACGCGGGCGCCCTCTTCGAGAACGGACTGCCCGGGAGCATCCGGATCGGCGAGCGGCGCGGCATCCACGTGGACGACAACCTGGTAGCGCTCGCCGGGTGCACCGGGATCGATGCCGTGATGCAGCGCTGTCTCCGCGAGCAGCGCGAGCGCGTCGGCCTGCTGCTGGGCCATGGTGGGCGTTTCCGCGGAACCGTCTTTCGGGCTGTCGAAGTCTTGTGGGCGGGTCTGCGCATACAGGGTCTCGCGCGCCGCATTGAGCGCCTGCATGAGCACGGCGCCGACCTCGGGCGTCAGCCGCCCGCGGATCACCACCATACCGTCCCCGCTTTGATACACCTGCAGTTCGCGGCGGGCGTGCCGCCGCGCATTGTCTTGCGCCTCCGACTTGCGATCCATCCATCGCCAACCGCGCACAATGCGCTCGACGTGGTCGGCGGTACCGGCGCGGCCCACCGCCAGCAGTCGCTCCTCGGTCTCGGACGTGGCCACGCGGGTGAGCGCCCGCACCTTGGCGTACGAGAGCTCGCCATGCGCCAGGGCGTGAGCCAGCCGCGGCAACCTCTCGAGGGCGTGCGCGACCCGGACTCGTTCGCGGGCTGCGCCGATGTCGGGCCCCACACGCCAGCTCAGCCAGGCGGCGCAGGAGCGAAAGCCTGTGTTCCAGCCGGCACGGTCATCGAATTCGCGGATCAGATCGAGCAAGCGCGCCGTCGCGGCGTCGAGGTGAGCCGACAGCTCGGCGATCTCGTCACCGAGTCGATCGAGTGAGCGAGCTTCCATGACGAGTCCCCCTTTCATGGGGCGACTCTATACCCGAGATTTCCGAGCGAGCTTTCGCACTGCGATCCACATTTTTTCGGCAGACGCTCGCGCGCGATCATTTCCGAGCTTCTATGGCGCGCTGGCGCGCAATCCATCGAGCGCTGCCGACAACAGACGCTCGAGCTCCGAAAACTTGTCAAGCGGAAATTTCGGGCCCTGGCGAGATCATCCAAGCCCCCAGCTCCGCACGCGCGAGGGGACGATCTTGAACATGACGCGGTTGGCCGGCATGGACTTGCCGCCCCAGAGCCGCTCGAGGCCTCGATACTTTGCGTGGAAGCGCTCGATGAGCGCGCGGCGCTCCGGGCCGTCGGACAAAAACTCGGCGCGGCCCTGCAGAGTGACCCCGCGCACCTCGCCGCTGCCCGACACGGCCTCGGCCACGACCGACACACGCGGGTCGCGACGCAGGTTCCGGACCTTCTGTGTGTCGGCGACGCTGATCATGGTCACCGACGTCGGCGCGTGCAGGAACCACATCGGCATCGCCATCGGAGCGCCGTCGGCCTGCACCGTGGCCAGCACGGCGACCTCTTTGGAGGCGAGAAACCCCTGGATGCGACCGTCGTCGAGGGCCATCTAGTACGCGGGCACCTTGCCGGCCGTCACGCCGGTCTTGCGCACGGCCGCGACCTCCTCGGCGGCCTTGACCGCCATGAAGCGGCTGTCGCTGGCGAGCGTGACGAACTGGTAGCCGGCGGCGATCATCTTCAGCGCGTAGGCGGCGGTGCCGTTGTGGATGCCGGCGGCCACGCCGTGACGCTTGCACGCCTCGACGATCTTCTGCTGCGCCTCCACCACCGGTGGGTCGGTCTGGTCCAGGCGCGGCTTACAGCCCATCGTGAGCGAGAGATCCGACGGGCCGACGTAGACCGCGTCGACTCCGGGTACGCGCAGGATGTCGTCGATGTTCTTCACGGCCTCGGCGGTCTCGATCATCGGCATCACGATCAGATCGTCGTTGGCGTGGTCGCCGTAGTCGGCGCCCGCGTAGATCGAGGCGCGCACCGGGCCCCAGCTGCGGTAGCCGCGCGGGGCGTACTTGCAGGCGGCCACCAGCGCCTCGGCCTGGGCCCGCGTGTTGATCATCGGACAGATCACGCCGTACACGCCCGCGTCGAGGATCTTCATGAGGAGCGCCGGGTCGTTCCACGGCACGCGCGCCAGCGGGATCACCGGTGTCGTCGAGATGGCCTGGAGCATCGTCACCGCGGTCTGGTAGTCGACGACGCCGTGCTGCATGTCCACCGTGAGCGAATCGAACCCCTGGTGGGCCATCACCTCGGCCGAAAACGAGCTCGGGATCGACAGCCATCCGTTCACGACCGCCTCACCCCGGGCCCAGATCTTCCTCAGCGTGTTCTCTCTCACGACGCTCTCCTTGCTTGGAGAAGGGGGCTCCGCTTACGTGAGCTCCGGACGGCACACGACGCGGAAGTTGCACCACTTGCAGATGCGCAGGTCTTCGGCCTTCTCGAAGTCGTCGATCGCGGCGACGTTGGCCGCGGGATCCACGAGGTAGGCCTTCATCGAGCGCACCGAGAGGCGGAGCTGCTCCTTGATGGCCTCGAGCCGCTCGTCGCTCCACGTGAGCTGGGTCACCTCCGGCTCGCGCAGGTTCGCCTCGAACAGGTCGACCTTCGCGGGCGGAACGCCGAGCACCTCGGCGGCGTAGAGGGCGTAACAGCCCAGCTGGAATGCCGCGCCGTCCGGGGTCGAGCCGCCGGTCTTCCAGTCGACGAGCGCCAACCGTCCCTCGTCGGTCCAGAAACCGAAGTCGGGCGCCATCCACACGGGAGTGCCCTCGAACTGGAACACCTTCGACCAGTGCTCGATCGACCAGTGCTCGGGTGAGGTCTTCCGGATCGCCGACACGAGCGGCAGCCGGAAGAAGTTGCGGAGGCAGACGCCGACGTTCCGGGAGAGCGCCTGCCACACCTCGGGCTTCAGGTCCACGGCGTATTCGTGCTCGTACAGCGCGACCGTCTTCGGATTCTCACGGTAGCGCGCGGCCTTCGACGAGCGCCACTCGCCGCGCATCCGCTCGACCACATCGGCGATGAACGGCTCGATCGGGAGATCGCGCCCACCGGCGAACGCGTGGAACGCCATCTCGATCGCGTCGTGGACCACGCGGCCCGCCCACATTTGGCGTGACGCGAGCTGCTTGAGGATGTAGAGGCGGCGAACGTCCTCGGGGGCCCCCGCGTCCCACCCGCCCCACGCGCCGTAGTAATGGTAGAAGTACCGGCGCCGACATTCCTGGAACGTGTTGTCCCGACTGCGGGACCAGGAAAACTCGTTGGCGAGATCGCCCATCGGCGGCATTGTCGCACGGCTTGACGCCCTTGGGCCCTCGCTGCTAGCGTGGCGCCATGGCGGACGCGTCGTTCACGGTCGAGTGCCCGTGCTGCAAGGCCAAGCTCACGCTCGACGCGGAGCTTCGGGCCATCATCGCGCACGTGGCGCCGCCCCCGACACGGTCCGTCGACGATCTGGGCGCCGCGTTCGACAAGCTTCGCACGAAGTCCGCCGAGCGGGAGGAGCGCTTCAAGGAGCAGCTCCGCGCCGAAGGCGAGAAGGGTAAGCTGCTCGACCGGAAGTTCCAGGAAGGCCTCAAGCGGGCCAAGGACGATCCCGAGCCGCCCAAGCGACTGTACGACCACGAGTAGCATGAGCGGCGACCTGCTGGGCAACCTCCTGCGGCAGGTCAGCCGGAGCTTCTACCTTTCCCTCGCCATCCTCCCGACCGCCCTGCGCGAGCCGATTGGCCTGGCCTACCTGCTCGCGCGCGCGGCCGACACCATCGCCGACACCGAGCTGGTGGCGCGCAAGGACCGGCTGGCCCACCTCGAAACCGTGCGCCGGGCGTGCGGCGGCGAGCCGGCCGACGTCGCGGCGGTGGCGCGCGCCTGCGCGCCCCATCAGCACCGCGTCGCGGAGCGCAAGCTGCTCGAGCGCCTTCCCGAGGCGCTCGCCCGCCTCGAAGCCCTCGCGCCGGCCGACCGGCACGAGGTGCGCGCGGTGCTGGCGACCCTGACCTCGGGGATGATCTTCGACCTCACCCGCTTTCCCGGCGAGGACGAGAAGGGCCTGGCCGCGATCGAGACCCTCGAGGAGCTCGACCACTACACCTACATGGTGGCCGGCTGCGTCGGGCCGTTCTGGACCGTGCTCCACGTCACTCATCGCAAGCGGCTCGGCGATTGGGCCTTGCGCGAGATGAGCGAGGAAGGTGTGAGCTTCGGTAAGGCCCTTCAGCTCACCAACGTCCTGCGCGACGTGCCCGGCGACCTCGCCCACGGCCGGTGCTATCTGCCGGCGCGCGAGCTGGCGGCGCTGGGCATGGGCCCCCGCGACCTGCTCGACCCGGCCGGCGCGGCGCGAGCGCTGCCCCTCTACCGCCGGCTGATCGGGCTGGCGCTCGAACACTACAACGTCGGGTGGGACTACACGCTGGCGATCCCGCGGCTCGAGTGGCGCATGCGGCTGGCGTGCGCGTGGCCGCTTCTGATCGGGCTCGCCACCTTGGCCGACCTGGCCGCCCATCCCAACCCGCTCAGCGTGAGGACACCGATCAAGATCTCGCGTGGCGAGGTGCGGACCTTGCTCGCGCAAACGACTCTCACCGTCTGGTCCAATCGGGCGCTCACCGCGCACGCCGCGCGGGTGCGCGCGCGCATCGCCGTCTAATTTCTTTCTTGCGCTAGTGAGGTCCTCGACCGCAGGGTAAGAAAGGCGGGAATTCAACGTCCCCAAGCATGGAGGAGACGATGGAACGCACGTTCGGTCAACCTGAGCCCTGGTCACCGCCCCCCGCACCGATGGCACCACCTGTTGCGCCCGCCCCGCCCAGGCCCGCGCCTGCGCCGCCGGCCGCGCCGATGGCGCCGAAACCCAAGCCGAAGGCAAAGGCCAAAGCAAAGGCTCGCAAGAAGACCAAGGCCCGGCCGAAGCGGAAGGCGAAGGCGTCAGCCAAGCGCAAGACCAAGAAGAAGGCGAAGGCGCGTCGGCGAGGCTAGTCGATCAGAGAGAGGCCCAGGAGGGTCGTGGGGTCGATCCTCGCCCCGACCACCTGGGCCCCGAAGTGAAGGTGCGGGCCCGTGGCCCGTCCTGTCGCTCCCACCGTCCCGAGAGTCTGGCCGCGCTCCACGCGCTCGCCCTCGGCGACCGCAGTCGAGTCGAGGTGGAAGTAGGCGGTGTAGAGCCCCAGACCGTGGTCGAGAACGACCAGGCGGCCCGGGAAGAAGAACTCGGCGACGAGCGCGACCTTGCCGGCGTTGACCGCAATCACGGGCGTTCCCTTCGGAGCCGAATAGTCGCTGCCGGAGTGTGGGGAGCGGGGCTGGCCATTGATGATCCGGCGGGCGCCGAATCCGCTGCCGGCCGTCGTCGTGCCCACCGGGCTCGTGAACTTTCCGCGCCAGAGCCGCTCGGGAGTGATCGTCCGGTAGAGCGTCGCCAGCTGCTTGCTCTCGGCCACCGCGCGGCGCTCGGTCTCGGGGTCGAGATCGACCATCGTGCCCGGCAGGGTCAAACGCTCCACGTGAAAGTCACGGCGAGCGATCTTCATGCTTCCTTGGGCGCTCCGCGGCCCGCGCCCGGGCTCGACGACGCCGACCCGCCAGGCATGCGTGCCCGGCTTCGTTTCCAGATCGATGCCGAACAGCGCCGCGTGGCCGCCGGCGTACGGAAAGAACGTCAGGGGCTTGCCGTCCACCGAGCCTTCGACCGTGGCAATCTCGGGGACGTCCTGCACGAGAATCCAGGCGACGTCACCGATCCGAGGCTTCGCGGGGTGCCAGGTGACGGCGGCCCTGTCGGCCGCGATGGAGGCTTCCGCGGCGAAGAGGAGGCCGAGCGCGGCGGCGGCGAGCCCGGCCCGGGTCACTCCGGCCGTTGCTGGCGGAGAAACTGCTCGATCTCGGCCACGAGCTCGGCCGCCGGCGGCAGATCGCTCGGTCCTCCGGGGGCCGCCGGCGCGGGCTCCTCGGTATCGCGTGACTCGAGCTTCTTGACGTAGTTGGCGATCTTCGAGTTCTGCGCGACGATTTCCTTCAAGTTCGTGTCGAACTGCTTGCCGGCCTCCTCGAGGTCGCTCGCGTCGATCGTCGCACCCAGGAGCGGCGCCACGCGCCGCACGAGCGCGAGGGTGGCCTTGGGATTCTCGATGCCCGAGATGTAGTGCGGAACGTTGGCCCAGAGACTCGCCGTCGCGAATCCCTGCTCTCGGCAGATCGTGTTCAACACGCCGACGATCCCGGTGGCCCCCTCGTATTTGGTGGGGCGGACGCCGAGCCGGACCGCGAGCTCCGGGTCCGAGGCGCTGCCCGACAGGCGGACGGGGCGGGTATGAGGCACCTCGGCCAGCAGCGCCCCGAGCGTCAAGACCAGGGCGACCTCGCAGCTCCTCGCGAGATCGAGCACCAGATTGCAGTAGGTCTTCCAGCGCAGATGGGGCTCGATGGCGACCCCCACGATGACGTCGCGCGCCAGATCCGATCCCTGGGCGATCGAGAATTCGGTGGCCGGCCAGGTGATCTCACGCTCCGTGTCGGAGCCCGGCTTGAAACGAACATAGGGCCGGGAGAGGCCGAAGTGGTAGAACTCCTCCGGATCGATCTCGGCGAACTTCTCGGCGTGAAACGAGGTGCCCAGATACCGCACCGCCGTCGTCGCCGACTCGGCTGCGTCGTTCCAGCCGCCGAACGCCATGATCAGGATCGGCCGACGCAGACCCTCCGGCCGGGAGTGGACTTTCAGGGCGTCCATACTTTGTTAGGGGGAGTCTAGCACGAACGGCCGATTGACCGGCTTCCGAGGCGACGGTACGATGACCCGCAGTCCGACTTCCTGAGGAGGATCTGCCCATGTACGGGAAGCACTGGCGTTCGCTCGTGATCGGAACCGCGCTCCTGCTGGCCGGTGGCTGCGCCTCGGGCGAGGAGTGGCAGACCTGGCGCTCGAACACGAGCCATTTCGCGTCGAAGGAGCACTTCGACTTCTCGATGAAGAATCGCGCCGGCAGCTCGCCGACCGTGACCCGGCAGGACGTCGCGATGGCCCAGAGCCAGAACTGGTTCGGCAGGGCTGTCACGGTCAATCAGGATCAGATCCTCGAGCGATAGGGTGGATGCCCCGGTCACCCAGGCACCCGCCTGACGGATCGGGGGGCAGTTTGGCGCCGGGGCTGTTCCGGGGGAGGCTGAGCAACCTTTGGTGATCCAAAGGCTTAGCGGCCTCCCCCGACTGGCACGGCACATGCCACGTGTGTCACACATGATAAACATAAAGCTCGGACGCGCTCTCGCTTCCCTGGCCGCGGCCGCGACCCTGACACTTTCCGGAAGCACGGCGTCGGCCGCCGACGCCCCGGCCGATCGGGTTCTTCAGCCCGATCGGTACACGTCGGACAGGGGACGCGCGCTCGGCCAGAAGCACCAGGGAGCTCTTCGTGATCTCAACGCGAAGATCTACCACTGCATGCCGTGGCTGGACGTGAAGCCGGAAGGCATCGGCTTCTACAAGCCCAAGCACATCGACGGCGATACCCGCTACCTGTCCCTGAACGTCAACGTCGATCAGCAGCCGGCCCCGGAATTCACCCGGCTCAGCGTCCAGGACCGCGTCTCGGCGATGTTCTCGCGCTACGTTCCCCACCTCCTGCGCTCGATGGCCACGAACGATCTGCTCAAGGAGCCGAACCTCGACGGCTTCACCGTGATCGCGAGCTGGCTGAAGGCCGAGCCTGCGAGCGGCCAGCCTGCCGTCATGGAGACGGCCGCCGCCTTCATCCCGAAGCCGCTGGTCACGGACTTCCTGCGGGGCCGCGCCGGCGTCGCGCAGCTCGCCGAGGGCGCGCACGTGATCGCGTGGGACGGCGAGACCAAGCTCGGAGTCATCAAGCCGAAGGCGTGGGCCGATGATTTCGTGCTCACGTACAAGGTGGCCGGCTACACGCCGGATCCGAGAGTCACCTGCCCCTGAGCGAGCCTCCCGAATTCGCCGAGGCCCCGGAGGCGGAGACGTTTCCGGGGCCTTTTTTTGTCCGGCGTGCTCAGGCCGGGCGCGGTGACAGCGCCGTGCGGATTCTTTCAGCGATCCGTCTGAGGGCCATCGCGGAGGCGCGCTCCGCAGCGCTGGCGACGAACGGGTCGCCCTGGTCGCAGGCGACGGCGAGCGCCCGATCGAAGGGCACGCTTCCGAGGAAGGGGATCCCCGCGTCGGCGGCGAGCTTGGCCGCGTCGGGCCCCATGAAGAGACCGGCCATGTTCTCCACGAGCCCGAGCACGGGCGCGCGCGTGTTCGCCGCCACGGTGATCGACCGCCGCACCACCAGGTGCGACACATCGGACGGGATCGTCACCACGACGATCCCGGAGAGCGAGGGTACGAGCGAAGCGATCGTCGAAAGCCGGTCCGTGCCGGGCGGGAGATCGAGCAGCAGCACGTCCAGGGTTCCCCAGTTGGTGTCCGCCAGGAACTCGCGCAGCGCGTTGGCCTCCATGGCGCCCCGCCACGTGTGCGCCTCGTCCTGGATCGGCGCATCCCAGGTGAGCGGAGCGGCGTCCGTGGGCAGTAGCAGGTCCATCGACATCACCTTCACGCCTAGATCCGTCGACGGGGGCTCGACCACGCTGTCGGCGATGACGAGTCGCCGGCCGCGCACGCCCAGCACCTTGGCCTGGGTCGGGCCGTTGAGGTCCGCGTCGAGGACGCCCACCTTCCAGCCGTCGAGCGCGAAGCAGCAGGCGAGGTTCGCGGTGAGCGCCGACTTCCCGACGCCGCCCTTGCCCGACACGATGGCCACGACGGTGCGGACCGACTCGAGCCGCTGCTTGAGCCGGCCTTGCTGCGCCTCGACCTGCCCCGCGATGTTCGAGCCGCCATCTCCCGCGATGTCCTTGTAGCGCTTCACGCGGCCTCCTTCGCCCAGGCCGCGCGACCGATCACGAGGAGCGCGGCCACGGTGACGATCAGGAACACGATCGCGCCGACACGGAAGGTCACCTCGCCGCCCCAGGGCGCCGCTACGCTGGCGGTCTCGGGGCGCACCGCGACCTTCAGCACATGCCAGGCCCGCACGGCCATGAGTGCCGTCAGCACTCGCGCGAAGTCGCGGCGCGAGAGGATCCAGCGCTCGAACCACGCGCGACGCTGCGCGAGGAGGTACGGGATGAGCACGATGAAGACGAGCCCGAGCACGATCCACACCATGCCCGACTGCACCATCCGTCCGCCGCGGATGCCTACGCCATGCAAGGCGAGATAGAAGCCGCCGAGCCAGTAAACCACCCCGTAGACCAGGTACGCCCGGGCCGCGAGGCGGAACCGATCCATCAGGACGGAGCCCGGAATCGGGAGCCCCACTTCGAGCGGACGTCCGAGAGGAGCTCCTTCGTGATCGTGCTCTCTCCTCGTCCCCGCGCGTAGGCCTCGACCGCCTTGATCACCATGCCCCGCGCGAACGACGGGATGGCCTGCAGCCGCGCGCGGGCGTCCTCGTCCCAGACGAGCTGGTAGTCGACCGGCAGCCCGAACGTCAGCGACGCCGGCAGGTCGATCATGGCGCCGCCGTGGCCACCGGGCTGGTAGCCGCACGCGGGATCCTCCGCGAGGTAATCGCCGTGGGTCGCGTACGCGCGGCAGCGGCACCCGCCGCAGATCTTCGAGAACTCGCAGGCGCCGCAGCGCCCACCGAGCCTGGGGTCGCGCAGGTCACCGAACACCGGCGCGTCGCGCCACAGGTCGGCGAAGGATCGCTCGCGCAGGTTCCCGGCCGTGACCGGCATGTATGGGCACGGCGTGACGTCGCCTTCCGGCGTGATGCGACAGTAGTACTTGCCGGCCGGACACGAGCCGTGGGCGTAGTTGCGGAGCAGCGGCGAGGATGGGTTCATCTCGTAGAGAACCCGCCGGAAGTGCGGGGCGCACTTCGCCCGGATGAGGAGCCCGTCGCTCTTGCCCACCGGTGTCGACCACGGATCCTCGAACGCCTCCGGGCCGCTCGCAGGGCGCCGCTCGCCCAGCCCGAGGAGCGTCCGCACGAAGGACGGCGGACCCCCGCCGACGCCCTGCACCTTCGCGAGATAGGTCAAGATGCGCTCGTAGGCCGCGGGGTCGATGTCGGTGAGGTCCTTGCCGCGTCCGGTCCGAACCAGGAAGAAGAAGTTCAGCACCTTGGCGCCGAGCTCCCGCGCCAGGTCGATCATCGCGGGCACCTCGCCCACGTTCCAGTCGGTCACCGACATGTGAAGCGAGAAATCGAGTCCGGCGTCGGTCAGCACGCGGGTGGCCCTCACCGCGCCGTCCCAGGAGCCCGGGAGATGGCGGAACGCGTCGTGCCTGGCGCGGTCGATCGAGTCGAGGCTGATCGAGGCGCCGAGGACGCCGTGCTCCCGCATCGCGCGCGCCTCCCGCTCGCGCAGGAGCACGCCGTTGGTGCCGAGCACCGTCGTGAATCGCTTCTCCGCGGCGTAGGCCGCGATGTCCCAGATGTCCTTCCGCAACAACGGCTCGCCGCCGGTGAGGATCAGAAAGACGTTGGGATTGACGCGAGCGATCTCGTCCATCACCCGCCGGCACTCGTCGGTGGACAGCTCGCCCCGCGTATCGGCACCCGCGAACGCCGACATGTAGCAGTGCGAGCACTCGAGATTGCACCGCTGAGTCAAATTCCACGACACGCTATACGCCGTATACGGCGTCGTCGACCCTCCACTCGTGCCCGCAGCGGGCTCCGCGGCGCGCGGTGAGATGGAGTCGGTCACGTCCGACGACCTGTGACGGATGACGGATGGCGGTCAGCCGAGACCAGGGTGGACGTGGGAGGTGGGGAGGGGGTGGGGGTGCCTCCCGGGATCCGTGTAGTCAGCGCTGCAGTCACGCGAAGCATGAAACTTGGCCGACCGCGCCGAGCAGCAGTCGGATCCCGGGAGGCACCCCCACCCCCTCCCCGCCTCCCACGCCTATCGCGGTTTCTTGTTGGACACGTACCCGGCGATCACTTCGTTCATGGTCTCGCGAGCGTGCCCAATCCCCTCTTCGCACACAGCAAGATTGATGGTGGTCACGCCTTTGGCTGAAGCGACGCGCTCGACTTCTTCGCGCGTCATGTCGCGCATGAACCCGGCCGGGACGCGATTGAGCCGCGCCGTCGCGTCCTCGGTCCACGCAAAGCCGGTGCCGCTGTCGCTCGAGGCGATGCCCGGCAGGTCGGCCGGCTCGAACTTCGTCTTCGCGAGCAGGGTGTCCCAGCCGGCGCCGAGCTTCTCGCGTCCGACGGTCTCCTCGATCATCGGCAGCGCGAGCTGACAGGTGATGACCGGGATCTTCCGCGAGCGCGCGTATTTCTCGACGCGCGCCTTCGCGCGGCGTCGGAGATACGCGTCGGTCACCTCGCGCAGGGCGTCGCGGGCCTCCGCGGACCATTTCACCTGCACGCCCGGCATCGACTCCTCGGCCTCGACCCCACCCTCCTGGATCGCGATCGCTTCCACCGCTTCCTTCGAGATGATCTGGAACTTGTCGGCGGCGGCTTTGCACACCGGGCACGTGACCACGGGGTTCGGTCCCTTGACCGTGTAGCCACAGATGGAGCAGATCGCCGTCGCCGCCTGGGCCTCGGCGCGCAGCTTCGCCACCGCGACGTCCTCGGCCAGGATCTGCATGCGCTCGGCCATTCGCGTCGGCATGAAGATCGCCATCGCCTCATCGATCACCTTGTTGGTGATGACGGTGTGCCCCTGCTCGATCGCGTAGCGCAAGAGCGCGGTGCGGGCGACCCCCTTGACCTGAGGCGGCACCCGCTCCATCCGCGCCTCCGCCTCCTCGGTCCACGAGATGATCTCCTCGGCCTTCACGTCGAGCGGCGGGTAGAACCGTCCGCCCGTGAGCAGCACGTTGCACGGCGCCAGTCTCAGGATGTTCTCGGTGTTGGAGCCGAGGTCCGTCTCGTTCTCGTCGGAGTGGACGCCGACCCGGCCCAGGATGAGGAGCCAGGGCTGCTCCTTGCGGGCGAAGGTCAGGATCTTCTCGAAGCACTTGCCGTCGAGCAGCGTGATGGCCAGCTCGCCACCCGCGTCGGCGGCGAGCTTCCGGCCGATCTCGAGGTGCGACTGGTAGATCTTGGCGAGGCCGGTGTCGATGATCTCCTCGTGCAGCTGCTCCTGCTCCTTGAAGCGGAAGATCTTCGAGGCCTTCTCGTTGAGCACGCCGACGATGCCGTTGAACATCGCGTAGTGGAGATAGGGGTCGTACACCGCCACCGCCTGAAGCGGCCGGTGGAGCGCCGCCGCGAGCCCGATGCCCAGCTTGAGGCCGTTGAACGACTGCGGTGAGCCGTCGAGGCAGACGACGATCGCGCCCTCCTGATCCTTCAAGGCGTCGGCGTTGCGCACGATCAAGGTGTCGCGCGTCACGCGGCGGACGAACCGCTCGGTGACCGAGCCGATCTGGCTGTCCTTCACCGCGCCCATGCCGAGGGCGCCCATGACGACCAGGTCGTAGTCTGACGCGAGGCAGTCCTCGATCAGGACCTTGTAGTGCTTGCCGTCGATCATCTTGGGCTCGAAGTCGAGCTCGGCCTCGGCGGCCTTCTTGGCCATCACGTCCAGATACGATTCGGAGATGAGCTGGAGCCCCATCGCGATCAGCGAGTCGTGGATCTTCCGCTGACGCTCGAGCTCGTTCTCGTCCTTGTACTCCTCGGGCAGCGTGTACTCCATCTGCTTGAACCGGTAGTCGTGCAGCCGCGCCGCGTACACGTGCACGCCCGTGAGCCTGGCGCCGCACGTCCGGCCCAGCTCGACCGCCAGCTCGATCGCGCGGTTCGAGCAGTCCGAATTGTCCACCGGTACGCAGATGTGCTTGAACATGAGGTCCCCCTCTAGCCCTTCGAAGGGGGCCTCGACGGCCCCCTCCGAGCCTCCCCCAGGATTGCGCGGGCAAAGCCCGCGCTCGAAGAGTGTCTACTCACACACACTCCCACTGCTTACTTCAGCTCGAAATCGACCGTCGCGGTCGCCTTCGGCGCGACCGTGAGCTCGCGTGTCACCGTCTTCGGCTCGTCGTACAGCACCCGCCCGTCGTTGTCGGCGCCCTTGGGTCGGAAGCCGGCGTGCCACATCGTGACCTTGTAGGTCCCCGGCGGGACGTCGGTGATCCGGAACGCGCCGCTGTCGCCGGTCACCGCGAAGTACGGGCTGTCGTGCACGATCATCCACGCCGACATGTGCGGATGCGCATCGCAGAGCACGCGGACCACGCCCGCTTTCTTGAGATACTTCGTGACCTCGATCATCTGGCCCTTGGTCGGCAGGGCGACGTTGAACACGGTCGGCGCGCCCAGGAAGCCGTGGGTGTTGTGCAGGATCGGATCGGAGTTCCGGATCGCCACCTTGTCTTTCAAACCGACCGCCGTCACGTGGCTCACGAAGACGCACTGGTTGTTGTCCAGGACGACGTCGCCGCCGCCCTTCTTGCCGCGCGCCACGCCCTCGATCAGGATGACGCTGCCCTTGACCCCCCGGTCCGCGGAGAGCACGAGGGCCTCCACCGGCTTGCGCTCGCCGCAGACGTCCCGGTTCTTGTTCACGGGGATCGGGTCGAGCTTCGGTGGTGTGCCGACGAACTTCACGGTGCCGGTGACGGTGCCGCCGTCCTGCACCGTGGCCACCTCGTAGGCGAGGCTCGGCGTCGCGATCAGGAGCAGGAACACCGCGGTGCGGGCCGCGCGATGACATATCAGGGCTCGCGGTTGAGCGACCACTCGAGCGCGAGCCAGAGGCTCCGGCTGTAGCGAAAGAACCACAGCGGAAAGACCACCACGATCGGCACCAGCACCGCGAGCTGAGCCTCCGTGGAGAACCCGAACCCGGCCCACAGCAGAAAGAATCCGCCGATCGCGAGGATGACCGTCGCCGCGTAGTTGACGTAGATCGCGCCGACGAAGTAGCCCTGCGCGCGCTCGAACCGGAGACCACAGAGCGCGCACGCCTCCGCCATCCGGAACCATCCACGGAAGAGCGGGGTCGCTCCGCAACGAGGACAGCGCAAGCGGATCGCCCGGCCCAGCGCCCGCATGAGCCGAGTGGCCGGCCGCTCCGATTCCATGGTTCACCGTGCTGCCGGCCTCAGAACCGTGCACTCAGTGCTTCGCGGGCTCGGTCGTGGCCGCCTTGACGCCGACCGTGCGCTTCATGACGGCGAATCCGTCGGGCAACAGCACGAAGATCAGCAGGGTGGCGATCACCAGCGGCGTGACGGCGACCATACCGAGGGTCCGCGTCTCGAACTTGAGGTGCATGAAATACATCGCGACCAAGGTCGCCTTCCCGAGAGCCAGCGCGCAGAGCAGCACGCCGATCGTGAATTTCGCCAGCGGCATGTAGATCACCGCGATCTCGATCACGGTGAGGATCGCGAGATACCAGAAAATCGCCATGTAGTTGGGATGCTTGTGCTCGGTCGTCGCCATCGCTTCGACCCCCTAGAGCAGGTACATGAAGGTGAACACCATGATCCAGACGAGGTCCACGAAGTGCCAGTAGAGACCGGCGATCTCGACCGCGTTGTAGCTGGCCGCGGGCTCTCGGCGCTTGGCGACGACCCTCAGGATCGAGAGCAGATAGATCACGCCGCCGGTGACGTGCAGGCCGTGGAAGCCGGTGACGAGGAAGAACGAGGTGCCAAAGAGCGAGGCGCCCCACGGGTTTCCGTTGATGTGCAGGCCGCGATGGATCAGGTGCGTCCACTCGTAGGCCTGCAGGCTGACGAAGATCGCGCCGCCGAGCGCCGTATAGAAGAGAAACGTCTGCGCCCGGATCTTGTCGCCTTTGCCCAGCCACTCGAGCGCCTTCACCATCGTGACGCTCGAGCAGATGAGCAAGAAGGTCATGAGGGCCGTCAGGT
>Ga0209267_1000453_pt1 | contig 30011 bp, 29 predicted proteins | sample GraSoiAngelo_137_FD_185894 | JGI IMG/M metagenome (GOLD analysis project Ga0209267, IMG submission 185894) | Grasslands soil microbial communities from the Angelo Coastal Reserve, California, USA - 14_0929_09_30cm (SPAdes) (version 2) | ecosystem: Environmental > Terrestrial > Soil > Grasslands ... | reverse complement strand
AGCAAAGGAGCATAGAGGTCGAGAGAAAAAGAAACTCAGCGGGCAGTCAGGGCACAAAGAAGCAGAAAAGATGAGGACCAGAATTCAGCAGACGGCCTCACAAAAGCCCGAATTTCGTGCATAGGTTAGGTTGAATCGGTCGGCGTAGCCTCCTGATGCTCGTTGAGATCGCCAGTGTCGATCTTCAACTCTCATATACCTTCGAGCAGGTGCCCCATCTTGCGTTTTTTTGTTTTCAGGTAGGCGCGGGACATCTTGGAAATACGAGGCTGGCACGGTACGCGCTCGACGACGCGAATACCCGAGCTTTCGAGCTGGCGAACTTTTTCCGGGTTATTGGAAAGCAAGCGAATTCTCGTTGCGCCAAGTTTTCTCAGAATTTGCGCGGAGAACTCGTAATCGCGCGCGTCAGCCGCGAAACCCAGGGTTTCATTTGCTTCCACCGTATCCATGCCCCCGTCCTGCAGTTCGTAGGCCCGCAGTTTGTTCATCAGCCCGATGCCCCGGCCTTCTTGAGGTAGATAGAGCAGAATTCCCGAGGATGCCTGGCCGATTTTTTTCAGTGACAATTCAAGCTGCGCGCGGCAGTCACACCGGAGCGATGTGAGAACGTCGCCGGTCAGACACTGCGAGTGGACGCGCACCAGCGGTGCGGCCTTTCCGTGCAATTTGCCGCGCACCAGAGCGACTGCCTCTTCGAGAGGGCCACAGCCCTTGAAGCCATAAATGGTGAAGCGCCCGTAACGCGTCGGAAGAGCGGCATGCGCGACCATCTGCAGGTCGGCGACTCTTCCATTGGATTTCTTGCTTTGCGGTGATTTTGCGCTCATGGAGAAATGAGAAGTATAGCAGGGACTTTGTTTCTCACCGATTTCAGGTCGCGTTGCCAGCTGTTGATTCCGCGTCTGATATTTGATGCGCGGGCGGCTACCAACGCTACTGGCTTTACATCGAGCGGCGGATTGATTAGCTTTAGCCTGAGACGCCGGGCAAAAATGGAGACAGCCACACCGATTCGTGACCTACTGTTCACCCTGCTGCTGAAGGTGGGCGTGGCGTCGTCCATTGCCGCGCTGCTGGCGCGGTGGAACGCCTTTCGGCGCGTGCTCTTCACCGAAGAACGAGATCCCGACCAAAAACTGAAGCTGATGCTGTTCATGACGCCGGCGCTGATCGTGGGGGTGACGCTGCGGCTGGTGGGAGGGCCTTCCTACGCCTTTGCCGATTTGTCGCTGGAGGGCGCTTTTCTGATGGGACTTCTTGGCGGGCGCGTGGTGGGGCCGATCGGCGGAGCGCTCATCACGATTCCAGCGCTGATCTCGCGCGAATGGCTGGCCATGCCCGCGGCCTCCACAGCGGGGCTGCTCGGGGGATTGATCCGGCAAGCGATTCCCAACAAGGAGGATCTCTGGAATTTCGGGCCGTTCACCTTCTTGAACATCCCCAAAGCGACGGTGAAGCTGCTGCGCAAGGCGGAATTGTCGTGGGAGATGGCGCCGCTGACGACGTGCATCGGCCTGGAGCTGGGGCGTGTGGCGCTGGTCGAGGCGACAAAACCGAAGTGGCTCTTCGCGATCGACGCGCACTGGGACTGGTGGCTGGGACTGACGGTGATCGCGACGCTGATGTCGGTGGCGTCACCGCTGAAAATCTGGAACAACACGCGTGTCGAGATGAACTTGGAGCGTCACCAGCAACTGCTCTTGAAAGCGCGCATGGATGCGCTCTCCAGCCAGATTAATCCGCATTTTCTTTTTAACACATTGAATACCGTGTCGGCGCTGATTCGCTTTGATCCGGATTCGGCGCGCGGCGTGGTGCTAAAGCTGAGCAACATTCTGCGGCGGCTGCTGCGCAAGCATGAAACGTTTGTGCCGCTGCGCGAGGAGCTGCAATTTATCGACGATTATCTGGACATCGAGGTGGCGCGATTCGGAAAAGACAATCTGGACATCGTGAAACAGATTGACGATGCGGCGCTGGAAGCGTTTGTGCCGAGCATGCTGCTCCAGCCGATGGTGGAGAATTGCCTGAAGCATGGTCTGGCGCCGAAACTAGGCGGGGGAAAAATCGAATTGAGAACGACAAGCCACGAAGGGCGCCTGCGCATTGAGATTGAAGACAATGGGGTGGGCATTTCGGAAGAGAAGATGCCGCACGTGTACGTGGAGGGAATCGGCCTGAGCAACGTGCGCGAGCGGTTGCGCGTGCTGTACGGGGCGGACTTTCACTTGGACATCCAGAGCCGGCCGGGGGAGGGAACGGTGATCCGCATCGAGATTCCGGAGTTAGTGTCGACGATACAGGAAGTGAGGTGAACAAGGCGGCTAAGCGGTCCCTCGGCCTCGATGCTAGCTCGAGGCTCAAGGAAGGAGGGATAGACATGTCTCGTCGCCTGTCTGGTTGACAAAAATGCGCGGCATCATTTGCGGCTGGATTGGGTTGTAGTTACGGCAACATAGGTGGAGACTAGGGTAGATTCATCCCTCTCAAAGAGCGACCTCAGAAATCCGAGTCCCCTCGAGGGCTGGGCGCTTTGATATTCGCCCGTGCAGGTGCGAGACTAAGAGGAACGAGACCCCGGGCGCAAGGATGGCACCTAGGGCACACCAAGAGAGAGGAACAGTGGCCAGTAAGAATTTACCAAACCGAAAACAGGTGGCCGGTGTGCGCGGCCGCCCAGCTGCCTCTTCGCCGGAACTTGCACGAGAGATGTGCACGTGCGGGCACCGAGCCAGCAGCCACGCCGCGCTCAAGTATTCGTGCCAGGCCCCCGGCGACCGCAAAGGCTTCTGCCCGTGCATGCGCTTCATTTCAGCGAAGGAATGGCGAGGGAATAAAGCTCGCTCCTCATAGCGAATCCTCAGGGGAGAAGAGTCGGGGCAATCGCCAACCACGATTGGCTGACTCGACAGGTGCCCGAACAACGAAAACCAAGCTACGACTCCTAGCCGTGATTAGACTTCTCGACAGGCCGGTTGTTTCCGCTGGACAGCAAAAACGAAACGCGTCGAACACAAATTGAGGGATAGCGCCGATCGGTGGGGTTGCGAAGTGGAGAACTAGCGGTCTCGGTCAAAATATTGAACCACGTGCTCGGGTGCGGCGAGGCGCCAGGCTGCCTCGAGAGCACGGCGCAAGGTGGGCTTCCGGGCGGTCTTTAGGCGAATGCTGGTGGCGCCGCGGCGTCCCCAAGCACCCGTGCAGGGGTGGAAGACCGTGGGTTGTGCTTTGATGAACATCTGCTGCTCAAGGGGCGTGAGTTTCACCATGGCCCAGCCATCCTCGGGGTAGCCGAGCGTTGCGAAGATCTTTCCAGCGACGCGAAAATCGGGATGCTCCATGTGCGCGCTCTCCTCCGTTTCGGGGAAGCTCAGGGCCAGGCGGCGAAAGTCGTTGGGAATCATGAACGCGTCTCCAGCGGGCGGAAGATGGGCACGATAGCATAATGGGCCAGCAAGCGAACCTCCCCCCCTCACAGATCAAGAGCCATCTTCAGAGCGCGGTTTAGTTCGAGGCGCGGATCTGCTTTTCGCAAACGCAACGACGTTGTCACACATGGATCCAGCTCGAACGCTTCTTGCCTTCTGCAAAGTCAACGGCGACTTTTGTGGACAACCCTTGAGCATTGGTGAATGGCGGGCGCAGATGGGCATACTACCACTGGATAGAGTCTTGCAAGCGGCGAGGTCAGCTCGGGAAGGAACCGAGGGGGAGTCCAACGACTCCAAGTTTGCGGAAAGGAAGAGAATCTGATCAGGATTCTTGGTCACCGTGCGGGCAAGGCAGCCGGCAAAGATTGAGGTGTGTGCCAGGAGATCGATTGGCGCTGGAGCAGAGCGATCGCATAGCGAATAGGGATGGCGGCTCCTGGAACGGAAGCGGACAGAGACGAGGGTTTGGCGACGGAAACGGCGGGGGCGCGCAGCCAGCGGCCTTCCACAAGACCGACTACGGCGCTTGAGTCGAGGGCGAGAACCGGGGAGCCACTCTGGCCGCGAGTTACGGCATGGCTGAGGAGGAAAACTTCGGTCGGGGCAGCGGATTTTTCGAGTTGGGTGGATTCGTAGGAAAGAACTTGGCCGGAAGAGCGGTCTTCTTGAGGGGCTTCGAAGGTATGAGCATTCTGTAGCTTTGAAGGATGAAGCGAAAGGGCGATAACCGGTTGGCCGCGGAAGGCTGGATCATGAGCAAGCGCCAGGAAGGTCACTTTGTGGTTGCCGGCGAAGGGATTTGGGGTAGCGAGGAGAACGGCAACGTCGTGTTCTGAGTCCACGGCTATGACTGCGGCTGGGAGCAGGCGAGGCGGACGATTGGGGCGGCTGATCAGGATGTAGGGCTGGCCGCCGTCCTTGAAAGTCTCCAGGACATGGGCGGCCGTAAGGAGATAGCCCTGTTCGTTAATGAAAAAGGCATTGCCGAAGAAACTGTAGTGGTAACCGCGCGAGGATGGAGATTGGTCAAGCTGATAAACGATCGAGCAGACCGCAGCGGAAAGAGCGGCGTCGTTAGCAAGGTCCTTGGACGCCGGACGAGCCGCCACGCAGCATAGTAGACAAGCCAGAAAATCTACCACCCAGTAAGCGCTACTCCCGGTGTTCCGCCGCATTCGTGGCAAAGAGTTTTTCCCAGGCCCTTGTGGGGCGATGAATAGGAAGGTAGCAGCGTGGGGAGAGGTGGGGAAGGCCAGAAAAGGGACAGGTAAATAGGAGTTGACAGAGAGCGGAAATAACTGTATGTTCTGTAACAACAGAAACAACAGACATAACGAAAGCAACACCAAGCCTGCCAAGCAGGGAAGGGCAAAATGCGAGAACCGACAAAGAACCGCTTAACGCCCGTGGCGCAAAAGTTCATTTTGCACTGGGGAGAGATGGGCACGCGCTGGGGCATCAACCGTACGGTGGCGCAGGTACACGCGCTGCTTTTCCTGTCGCCGCAGCCGCTGCCCGCGGACGAGATTTCCGACACGCTGGCGGTGGCTCGTTCGAACGTGAGCACCAGCCTGCGTGAGCTGCAAGGGTGGCGGATCGTGCGCGTGGTGCACGTCTTGGGGGACCGGCGGGACCATTTTGAATCGATCAAGGACGTGTGGGAAATATTCCGGATCGTCTCGGAAGAGCGAAAGCGGCGGGAGATGGATCCGACGCTGAATGTGCTGGCGGAGTGCGTACGCGAGGTCAAGTCCAATCCGCAGGGAGATGCGTACACGCGGGAACGGCTGGAGAGCATGCTGGAGTTTTTGACGGCCATGACCGGTTTATTCGAAGAAATCATTCGCATGCCGACGGGGGCATTAAAGGGCGTGGTGAAGCTGCGGGGGAAGGTCATTACGCTGCTGGGGAAAAAGGCGGTTAATAGTTGACCGTCTAGAGTTGCAAGTCTCGGAAAAGGCAGAAGAGGTCTAAAACAGAGAACCCCCAGGAAGAGAAGAAATAATGCCAGGGCGCTGGAGAGCGCAGGCGGCACGCAGAGAACTATGAAAGAGAAGAAACGATGATTTCGCTGGTGAGTGAGTACACGGACGGGAAGGGTCGGCACGCGCGGGGATGGCTGTTTTTTGACGCAGAGTGCCGGTTCTGCACGCGAATCGCAAAGTGGCTGGCGCCAATTCTGGAGCGACGCGGGATGGCGTTGGCGCCGTTGCAGGATCCACGCGTGGGGGCGTTGCTGGGATTGTCGCGCGACGCACTGATGCGAGAAATGCAGTTCGTTCTGAGCGAGGGGAACCGCTACGGCGGGGCGGACGCGGCCGTTGCACTGGCGCGTGAGATTTGGTGGGGCCGGCCGCTGTTATGGATTTCGAAGATTCCGGGGATGATGGGAATTCTGCGCAAAGGATATCGATGGATTGCGGGGCGGAGGAGTTGCGTCGCGGTTTCTTGCCCGACTGAGCGGTGAGGAGATATTGTGGCGAGCCGTGTTGTTGAGATGTGGCGGTGGCAGGGGGCGATCGATCGCCGGACGTATGCAGTTGCCGGTGGCAGCGCGTTTATCCTGAAATACTTCCTCGACAAGTTTGTGGCGTTCGCGGTGTTTGACCGGCCGTGGTTTTTGTGGAGTTACTGGCGGCCCTTGGGGCCGGATGCGCGCCTGAAGGCCATTCCCTCTGACACTCGTGCGTTTGTGGGCGCGCTGCTAGTTTTGTCGCTGCCGTTCATCTGGTTGGGCGTGACATTGACGGTCCAGCGACTTCGAGATGCCGGGAAACCGCTCTGGCTGGTGGTGTTTTTTTTTGTTCCGGTGATCAACATTTTGTTCTTTCTTTTGCTCTGCGCGATGGGATCGCATTCGGTCACCGCGCAACGTGCAGCAATGCCGTGGCCGGAGACGCGCAAGCTGGATCGTTGGATTCCACGGGGCGCCATGGCGGCAGCGGCCACGTCAATCGGGATGACCATTGCGATTGGTTCAATGTTTACAGTATTGGGCACGGAGGTGCTTCGGTCCTACGGGTGGGGGTTGTTTGTGGCGTTGCCGTTTTGTCTTGGGTTGTTTTCGGTGCTGGTATACAGCTACCACGAGCCACGGTCGTATAGCAGTTGCATGAGCGTTTCGCTGGTACCCATGGCGTTGCTTGGCGCCGTGCTGATCCTGGTCATGATCGAGGGGCTGGTCTGTATTTTGATGGCCGCGCCGTTTGCGCTGGGGCTTGCAGCGCTGGGCGGAATGCTGGGGTACGCGATTCAGGCGGGGTATTGGCTGAATAAAGATACTCCGGTAATGCTGTCGATCATCTTGTTGTTTACGCCCGCCTTCCAGGGAGCGGAGCGTTGGGTGACACCGCCGGCAGAGACGTTCGAGGTGCGCACGGCGATTGAGGTGCACGCGCCACCGGAGAAAGTGTGGAATCAGGTGGTGGCGTTCGCGGAGATACCGCCGCCGAAAGAATTGTTGTTTCGAGCGGGAATTGCTTATCCGATTCGCGCGGAAATTTCCGGCCACGGAGTTGGCGCCGTGCGTCATTGCATCTTCTCGACGGGACCATTTACGGAACCTATCGAAGTGTGGGATGAACCGCGGCTTTTGAGGTTTGGCGTGACCGCGAATCCGGCTCCATTGAACGAGCTCAGTCCGTACGGGAATATTCAGCCGCCGCATTTGCACGGGTACTTCGTTTCGAAGCAAGGGCAGTTCTTGCTGAGGGCGCTACCCGGAGGACGGACCCGCTTAGAAGGAACAACGTGGTATCAGCACACCATGTGGCCGGCGGCATACTGGCACTTATGGTCGGATTACATCATTCATCGGATTCATTTGAGGGTGCTGGAACATATGCGAGCCACGGCCGAGGCTTCCGTCGATTGAGGAACGGCTTCGACAAAGAGGACGCGGAGAAAGATCCCAAGGTACGAACATCAGGATTTGTCGAGGACACGTTTGTAATAGCTCTCGTAGGCGGGTATGACGTCGTTGGCGCAGAATTTTTTCTTGGCGCTGATGCGGGCGATTTTGCCCATTTCGCGGCCCCGGTCGGCGCGGGACAAGATTTCGATGGCGTAGCGCGCGGCTTCCTTCACGTCACCGGGTTCCACCAAAAATCCATCCACACCATGCTCGACGACTTCGGGCACGCCGCCGACGTTTGTGGCGATGATGGGAACTTCGCAGGCCATAGCTTCGAGGGCGGCCAGGCCGAAGGATTCAAGCTGAGAGGGAAGCAGAAAAAGATCGGCAGCGGCGAGCTTTTCGTAGACGTTGTCCTGTTTGCCAAGGAAGAAAACGTCTTTCTGAAGACTGTACTTGCGTACCAGGTATTCCGCCGCTCCACGGTCCGGACCGTCTCCGATAAGGACCAGCTTGGCCGGCATCTTGGCACGGACAATGGCAAAAACTTCGATGACATCCGGGAGGCGTTTGACGGGGCGGAAATTCGAGAGATGCATGAGGATGGGTTCGCCATAGGGAGCCCATTGGGACGCAAAACCCTTGTCGGCGGTGCGATTGTAGAGTTCGCAGTTCACGAAATTAGGAATGACTTCGATGGGGCGCTTGATATCGAACTCTTTGATGGTTTGATTGAGCAAGTAGCGTGAGATGGCGGTGACACCGTCGCTCTGTGCGATCGAAAAGCGCGTGATCGGGAGATAGCTGCGGTTGCTCCCGACCAGGGTAATATCCGTGCCGTGGAGAGTGGTGACGAAAGGGAGCCGTCGCGGCGCGGCCATCGAGCGCGCCAGCATGGCGCTGACGGAATGCGGAATGGCGTAGTGGACGTGCAGCAGGTCGAGCGATGCGGATTCGAAAACTTCGAGCATTTTAGTGGCGAGCGCCAGCGTGTACGGCGGATGGTCAAAGAGCGGATAGGAGACCACCTCCACTTCGTGGAAACGGATGCGTGGATCGTTGGGATTCATGCGGATCGGAGGAGCGTAGCTGATGAAATGAATTTCATGGCCACGCGCGGCGAGCTCCATGCCGAGCTCGGTGGCCACGACGCCAGAGCCGCCGTACGTGGGATAGCAAGTGATACCGATGCGCATAGGATATCCGAGTCTCCCTCGCGTTAACGGGAGCCGCTAAGATGCGACAGATTCAACTTCAGCGGGTGGTAGCTGCAAGACATAAGAACGGGGGTCTCCTTCGGTTGCGCTCCTGACAGGTTCCAGGCCTGCCTCTACCACTGCCGGGCTGCCGACGCACAGGGGATGAATTCCGCCAGGCTGCGATAGTGGCTTGCCGGGGCAGGGAGCCGAATGCTAGAGTCGCGCCCACCGCCTGGGGCACCGAGCAGCCATGTGACGCCCCTATTAGACGCGGGGACAGGGAATTCCGTGACACGACTTTCCGGCAAGGTGGCGCTCATCACGGGCGGAGGTACGGGGATTGGTCGAGCGATCGCTCTGGCGTTTGCGCGGGAAGGTGCCAGCGTGGCCGTGGCGGGACGACGCCTGGAAAAGCTTCGACAGGTGATCAACGAAGTCCACAAGCAGGACGGCGCCGGGTTGGCGATGGAGTGCGATGTGAGCCGCGCGCGGGACGTCGAACGAGCGGTGAAAGGGACTGTGGAGCGATTCGGCCGGGTGAATGTGCTGGTGAACAATGCGGGAACGCTGCATGTATCGACGGTGGAGGGGATCAGCGAGGAAGAGTGGGATCGGGTGATGACCGTCAATGTAAAAGGACCGTTTCTGATGTCCAGGGCGGTGTTGCCGGAGTTTCGAAAGTGTGGCGGGGGAGTCATCGTGAACCTTGGCTCGGTGCTTGGACTAGTAGCGGTGAAGGACCGCGCGGCGTATTGTGCGTCGAAAGGCGGCGTGACCATGCTGACGAAGGCGATGGCGCTTGATCATGCGCATGAAAATATTCGCGTGAACTGCATCTGCCCTTCGATCGTGGAGACAGAATTGGTGAAGGGGGTATTTGACCAGAGTGAACAAGGACAGGCATTGCGTAAGGCGCGCGTTGCGACCATTCCTCTGGGACGTATCGGGCAGCCCGTCGATGTGGCGGAGATGGCTGTGTTCCTGGCTTCGGAAGAATCGTCGTGGCTCACAGGAACGGCGATTCCACTAGATGGAGGTGTAACGGCATACTGAGTCTTACGCTTCTTAGTATCTTTTTTTAGTGCCAAGCGGAGACCAGTGATGGACAGGAAGCCATGGAGGGACGCGCTCGCAAGCGACGAAACTTGATGACCAAGAAAATGTCGAAAGAGGAGAAACGGGTCACCGAACTCGTGCGGCAGCGGATGAAAGAAAGCCGCTCGACGGAGCTCCTGGGATTCGATGTGGAAAGTGTGCACGCGGGGCGGGCCATTTTCCGGCTGGACGTGCGGCCAAACCACAAACAGATTCATGGCGTGGTGCACGGAGGGATTCTGGCGGCACTGGCGGACACTACGGCAGCGATCGCGGCCTATACGGCGATACCAAAGGGGACGGAGATCGCTACCGTGGAGCTAAACATCAATTATCTTGAGCCGGTGTCGGGCGGGCGCATCAAAGCGGATGCGCGCGTGCTGCGCGCCGGCAGGAATTTTGTTGTAACCGAGTGCGAAATCTTCAACGAGAGCGGGTCGCTGGCCGCCAAGGCACTACTCACCTTCGGAGCAACCGCCGGGCATTCTCTTTACAAGTAGATGCTTCAGAGAACTTACTCCTCGCCGCCCTGGGATGATTCTTCTCCATCCTTGTGGACGTACTTGATCACGCGCTTGAAGATGAGCAAGTTGGGACTGCCCTGGCGCGTGAGCTTGATGCAATCGCGGTCGTACCATTCAACCGTGCCGCGAAGCACTTCGCCATCCTCGAGAACGACGGCCATCGGAGTATGGGACTGCATCTGCTTGACCCAGTAGAAGTTCTCGGCGTGGGTTGTTTCCGGCGGCGCGGGCTTTTTGTTCGGGATAGGACCGTTGTGTTGTGGGCGGGGTGCGCTCGGCTCTTTGACGTCCGGGAAGCCCGGACGAAACATACGGCGATTCACCATGACTGCTCCTTCTAACCTACGGGGTGGACTATCTGTTCCCTATGATGCGTGTGGAAGCCTGCCGGTTACAGTCTAGCCACTTTATTTTGCAATGGCGAATATTTGGCACAGCTGATTAGCGGCGGGGCTCGGAAGCCCACGAAAGCACAGGCGCAAGAGAGGTGGCCAGGGCGTCGAGGCCGAGTTGGCGGTTTAAATTGCGGCGCGCACCTGCGTGAAGTTCGTCAAAGCCGGCGATGGCGCGGAGAACCCAGGCAGAATCGACGGATTTGCCGAGTGACTCCAATTCCTTCGCCAGCGGTGCATTGCGCAAGACCGGCTCTTTCAGTTTCGACGTAAGTTCAAGGAGATCGGTGAGCAAGCCGTAGAAAACGCCGATCTGATCCTCGAAGGTAGAATTGCGGTCCTTGGCGAGTGCCGATGTAGCAGAGAATAGCTCGGCGAAACCCTGGCCTTGTGCGGCCCGTTCGAGGATACGCAGTGCGTTCCTACGGTGCTGGGCGGCCGCATCAATATCCATTTCCATGGCCAGGCCCGGGCTGCCCTCCGCGAGTTGCGCGGCGAGTTTAATTTCCACGGGTTGGCGATGGGTCTTTTCTTTCAGGATCTTCTCCACGGCCGACTGCGGCAGCGGCGCAAAATGAAATTGGAGGCAGCGAGAAACGATGGTCGGCAGAAGCGCATAGGGCGAGGGCGCGGTGAGGATGAGCGTCGCCGAACCGGGAGGCTCCTCGAGCATTTTCAGGAACACGTTGGCGACGTCCCAGCGCATGGTCTCCGCGCCATCGAGGATGAAGACGCGGCGCCGGCCCATGGGTTGAAAGTAGGCCGCGCGCTGAACAGCGCGCAGCTGGCCCACGCGCAGCATGGGGCGCGCGACGGGACTCTTCAGACGGACAGGATCGGGCACGAGGGCCCACACATCTGGGTGCGACTGCAGGATCAGAGGCACACGCTCGACCGTGGCCGCGTCGGCGCTCTCGCCCCGCTCGACGAGTCCCTGTTCGAGCAGTGTTTGCGGATCGGCGAGCTGGGAGATGCGCTGACAAGTGGCGCACTTCCCGCAGAAATCGTCCGTAAGGCGCTCGCAATTCGCGGCCTGTGAAAACATACGCGCGAGAGTGAATTTGCCCACGCCCCGTGGCCCCGTGAAGAGCAACGAGTGGGGGACGCGTTTACTGCGCAGGGTCCCGCGGAGCGCCGTTACAATGCGCTGGTTCCCGAGAAACTCGGAAAAACCCATACGCTAGCGCTCCTCACCCGAGGAAGCCGATGAAAGCACTCCTTCGATGGCGGCTAGGACGTCGTTGGCAATTTCTTCCGGTTCGCGCATGGTGTTGAGCGCGGCATCAAAACATTGAATCGTGGCCCAGGGCGCGCGGCGGGAGAGCGAGTCGTACATCTCCGCGGCGTCTTCCAGGTGCCGCAGGCTGGCCTCCAGCAAGTCTTTCGGAGCGGAGGTGTAGCTGCGCGCAGATTTGCGTTCCACCAGTCGCTGCGCTTCTTGAGGTGGCACGCGCAGGTAGAGGATGAGGCTCTCGCGGGGAAGGCCGTAGATGCTGTACTCCAGATGCTCGATCCATTCCAGGAATTCGGAGCGCATCGCCGGAGGGACGCGAGCGGTCTGGTGAGCGAGGTTGGAACCGATGTACCGGTCCACAAGAACAATTTGGCCGTTGCCCAGCGCCGCCGTAAGTTTATGCTTGGCTTCGAAACGGTCACCGGCATAGAGCAGAGTGGTAAAGTGGGGATCGACACTTTCCAGCGAGCCCAGCTCTCCATTCAGAAATTTGCCGACCATTTTGCCGAACCAGGAATCATATTGAGGAAAGCCAGTGGAATAGACGGAGTGGCCGCGAGCCTTGAGGGTAAGTGTCAGTAGATCAACCTGCGTGCGCTTGCCACTTCCATCGATGCCTTCGATGGCGATAAGTTTTCCCGGAGCGGTCATTTTCATTGTGACCGCGCATCCATCAGCGGCCGAACGCCAGTCTAACCGCGGAGAGTCTGCGCTGCAATGCCGCGCGTGCTAGGATTCGGACTCGAACATGACGCAAACTTCGGTGCGGGAAAATTTGCTGCGAATTCAGGAGAGGATCGCCGGCGCGGTGGCGCGCTCGGGGCGGCCGGCGGAGGAGATCACCTTGATCGGCGTGTCGAAGACCCACCCCGTGAGTGCAATCCGCGAAGCGTATGAAGCAGGGATCAGGCACTTTGGCGAAAACCGCATCCAAGAGTGGGAAGGGAAGCGCGCTGGAACGGAAGGCTTGGACGCGACGTGGCACCTGATCGGTCATTTGCAAAGCAATAAAACGGCCCGGGCCGCGCGGCTTTTTCACAGCATAGACTCCGTCGATGATCTTGCGATCGCCGAGCGGCTGGACCGCGCGCGAGCCGAGACAGGTATCAGCGGCAAATTGCGTGTTCTAATCGAAGTGCGAGTGGCCAAGGAAGAGACCAAGAGCGGCATGGGGATTGAGGAGCTTTCCGCTGCGGCGAAGAAAATAGCGGATCTGCCCCGGTTGCAGCTTGCCGGGTTGATGTGTATTCCTCCCTTTCTGGAAAAGGCCGAGCAAGTCCGGCCCTATTTTAGACGACTGAAAGATCTGCGCGACGAACTAGCGGCAACATTGGGTTTGGCCCTACCCGTTGTGTCGATGGGAATGTCCCACGATTTTGAAGTAGCGATCGAAGAAGGTGCGACCGAAGTGCGCGTGGGTACCGCGCTTTTTGGAGCACGTGACATCACCTAAGGAGTCGTGAGGAGTCCGATGCTGGAGGTCCAAGAGCGGGAAGGAAAGGTGATTTTTTCGGTGAGGGTGCAGCCGCGAGCGAGCAAGGACGAAATTGCTGGGGAAATGGGCGGAGCATTAAAAGTGCGGCTGCGAGCGCCGGCGGTTGAGGACCGCGCGAACGAGGCGCTGGTGGAATTCCTGGCGCAACTTTTGAAAACACCCAGGTCGGCTGTTAGAATTCTGGGCGGCGAAAGAAGCCGCACGAAACGCTTGGAAATCCGAGGCGTGACCCAGCAGCAGATCCTCTTGCTGGTGGTGCAGGACGCTTGAGGCTTGAATCATGGCCGAGTGATGGAGCTGCTTCCCCGATGAGCGCAGATATTCAAGGCATCCAGAGCGATTTGCGGGCCGCCAAGATCGATGGCTGGCTCTTCTATGATTTTCGCGGACGCGATCCCATCGCGCAGCACATCCTTAGTCTGCCCCAGGGAATGAGGACGCGAAGGTGGTTTTATTTCATTCCGGCGAAGGGAACGCCAAAGAAGCTGGTGCACAAGATTGAGACGCAGTCGCTGGCAACGTTGCCCGGGGAGACGCTGTATTACTCGGCCCAGGATGAACTGCGAAAGAACCTTAAAAAAATGTTTGGCCGCGCGAAGAACGTGGCGATGCAATATTCGCCAAAAAACGCAATCCCCTATGTGGCCATGGTGGATGCGGGCACGATTGAACTCGTGCGCAGTTCGGGCCCCAAGGTGGTCAGTTCGGCGGACCTGGTGCAGAAATACGAAGCGTGCTGGAGCGCCGAGCAGCTCGAATCGCATCTGTCGGCCGGAGTGGCCATCGATGGGATTGTGCGCAAAGCTTTTCAGCTTGCCGCAAGGAGTGTGCGCGAGAAAAAAGCATTGACGGAATTTGATTTGAAGAACTGGATACTGAAGGAATTCGATGCGGCGGGAATTTGGGCCGAGGAAGGGCCGGACATCGCGGTCAATGCCCATGCCAGTGATCCTCACTATGGCCCTACGGCGGAGTCCGCCTCGCCGGTTCGCGAGGGCGACCTGCTTTTGATGGATGTTTGGGGGAAGAAGAAGACGCCCGGGAGCGTTTATTATGACGTCACCTGGATGGGTTACCTGGGCGCAAAAGTGCCGGAGAAATTTGCGAAGGTGTTCGAGGTGGTGCGCGAGGCGCGTGATACGGCGACCGAATTGATTCGCAAACACATTGCCGCCGGGAAGCCGCTGCAGGGATGGCAAGTGGACAGAGCGTCGCGCCGCGTGATTGAAAAAGCGGGTTATGGGGAGTATTTCTTCCACCGCACCGGTCACAGCATTGGAGAAAGAGTGCACGGCAACGGCGTGAACATGGACGGGCTGGAGACACATGACGTTAGGCACTTGATCGCGCGCACGTGCAATTCAATCGAGCCAGGAATTTATCTGCCGGAATTCGGCGTGCGCAGCGAAGTAAATGTGTATATCGGCGATGATGAAGCCCGCGTGACGGGGTCGATTCAGAACGAAATTCTGGCGTTACTGGCATAAGCCAGCAATCAGCAAGAGGAAGATGGATGGCAGACGAGACAGCAACACTGGCGGCTCCACCCCAGGATTCCAGAAGCGAGACGATAGCTTTCGTCATCGGCGCGGCAGGATGGCTCGTGCCTGGATTAGGTCATGTTCTCATGAAGATGTGGGGCCGTGCGGCGGCGTGTTTTCTGACGGTAGGCATTCTGGTGATTCTTGGCACGGCGATGCGGGGCAACGTTTTCAGTTCAAGCGGAAGCGATGCTTTCGATTCGCTGGGCTATTTGGCAGATCTGGGCACGGGAACGTTTTATTTCGTGGCCCGGTCGCTCGAAACGAAGGGCCCGGACGTCTCGCATGCGGGCGGCGATTATGGGACACGGTTCCTCGCCGCCGCAGGTGTGCTGAATCTTCTCGCAGCACTGCATGCTTATGAAGCAGCGCGAGGACGCAAAGCATGAACTTCGGAATAGGATTCAAGCTTAGTCATCTGCAATCCATGATGCTCTTCGCACTGCTGATTTCCATCGCCTTTGGCTTCCTGAGCCGGCGGCGGCCGATCGACCGCGTGAAATACATCGTGTGGTCGCTGTTTCTCTTTCTCTTGATCGGCGTGGGAATCGGATGGGCGATGTATCCGTTCTCACGCTGAAAGAACACCATTTCGCGGTGAACTGACGGTAATTTCTACCGGTGTTATCGTCGTTAGTTAGAGCGAGCGAAGTAGCTGGAAATAGGCGGGGGCCGGTGACGAACAACTCCCATGGCGTGAAGGAAGTGCGGGTCAGAAATCAGTCAGCGAATGTGTGGGCAAGGCAACTCGCACAGCGTTCAGGACTGCGGCGAGGTCGATGATTTCCTGCGCGATGGCTCCTCCGATTGGCGGCAGGTATCCGAACGCGGCAGCAAACATTCCTAAAATACTCAATGCTATCCCGCCGATGGCGGATTGAAGAGCAATGTGACGCATGCGCCGCGCGATATGCATCAGTTCGTCCACTCGACCCAGGGAAGTCTCAAGGATAACTGCATCGGCGGCCTCGGAAGTAATGTCGCTTTGCGCTCCAAAGGCAACGCCGACCGTTGCCGCTTGCATTGCCGGCGCATCGTTAATGCCATCCCCAAGGAACAGCGTAGGGGCCTGCGCCGCCTCCTGGCGGACGATAGCAACCTTGTCCTCCGGACTCTTGGCGGAATAAAGTTCCGTGATTCCAACTTGTTTGGCCAGATGCCGCACTTCCTGGTCGCGATCGCCAGAAACGAGTAAGATATGGTTGACGGCATGGCGCGGTCTCAGATGCTTAATAAACGTACGCCCTTCCGCGCGAGGCATGTCATGGAAACGAAAACTGGCGGCATATACGTCGTCGACAAAGAGCAGGCATTCCAACCCCGGAGCGACCGGTGGTAGCGCAAGTTGTCGTTCGACTACCTTCTTGCGGTTTGTAATCCAAACACTGTGCCGGTTAACCTTTCCTCTTAGCCCCTCACCGGGACGCTCGCTGATTTCCGAAACAAGTTCTGCGGGAAGGTTTGCGCTTTGAGCGGCCTCAAGAATCGCCCGGGAAAGGGGATGCTTTGAATAATGCTCCAGGCTTGCAGTAACGCGGAGAACCTCATCCTTTGCAAATCCGGGAGCACAAAGGATCTCGGACAACGAAGGTTTACCGTATGTCAGCGTTCCAGTCTTGTCGAAGATAAGGGTGCGGCAACGGTCGATCTGCTCGAGCACGGCTGGATTCTTTATGATGATCCCGCGTCTCGCGGACAAGGAAATTGCGCCCATCACCGCCACGGGGATGGAAATTAGCAGTGGGCAGGGTGTTGCTACGACAAGCACGGCCAGGAAACGGTGGGATTCGCCGCTGGCTGCCCAAGCGATTCCTGCCAGCAAGAGCGCCACAGGTGTATACCAGGCGCCAAGGGCGTCTCCGAGCCGGCGGATGCGGGGGCGACGCTGTTCTGCGTCCTGCATCACGCGCATAATTCTCGCGTAACGCGAATCTAGTGCCAGCTTTCCGGCACGAATGTGCAAGGCAGCATCGCCATTTATGGAGCCCGAAAGCACTTCCGAGCCTGGTGTTTTGGCGATCTCGAATGGTTCACCCGTGAGATAGGCTTCATTCATCTTTCCGTGGCCCTCGATGACCACTCCATCGACGGGACAGATTTCGTGCGGAAATATGACCAGGGTGTCTCCTATAGCTATGTCCTTGAGTTCTACATCCGATAGAGCGCTTGCGTATTTTCGGTGGGCGACTTGCGGCATCCGCTTAGCAAGCGCATCAAGCACCGAGGAAGCACGGCGGCTAGCGTATTGTTCAAGGGCCGTTCCCCCTGAGAGCATCAAGATTACGATCGCAGCGACAAGATATTCGCCTAGAATTACCGAGGTGATGATCGAGATTCCAGCGAGGTGATCCGATCCAAATTCCCGCGCAAAAAGTTTTTGCGTCAACGGCACAAGGAGAAATACGCCGCCGATGATCAAGACCACGAAAAGGGGAACTTGCCAGGCGATTCGGGGAGTACTGAGAAGATATCGAAGAAATAGATGAAGAAGAATGCCTGTGATTGTCAGAAGCGCAATGCTGTTCGGCCTCGTCCACAGAGTAGGCACCCTGGGCTTTTCCACGCGAGCTGTGGCCACTGCTTGCGTCACTCGAGCCTTCCTCATGGTTGTTCGGAAACGATGATATAGCGCCAGCGACTTGCTTCCGAATCCAATTAGACTTGTGGCCCGGTTTTGCGCATCCGGTGGTCCAATAGCGGCTGCACTCTTTCAGGTTCAGCGCATGCGCAGGGCGTAAGAACTGAGCATCTTCATGTAATTGCTGCGCTCGAAGGCACCGGGATTGGGGGCTGCGCGGTAGCTCATGCTGCCGTGCATTTGTTCAATCGATTCGTACTCATGTTCGGTCATCCAGAGGACGAGATCGTCCAGGATGCGGTGTGGGTATCGAACACCGTTTTGAATGAGCGCCGAAGTCATCATGGCGACTTCTGCCCCGGCCATCATGCACTTCACAACGTCTTCGGCGCGATGGACGCCGCCGGTAATGGCCAAGCTCGGCCGGACGGAACCGCAGAGAATCGCGACCCAATGCAGGCGCAATGGGAGCTCACAGGGATCGCTGAGGACTAGATGCGGCGCGGCCTCGAGGTTTTCAATATCGAAATCGGCTTGATAGAAACGGTTGAACAGCACGAGGGCGTCGGCACCAGCGTCGTCGAGACGCCTGGCCATGTGGGCCATAGAACTGAAGAATGGGGATAGCTTGACGGCAACGGGGATTTGCAAGCCGGCTTTCACTTGGTGCACGAGTTCGCAGTAGCGGTCCTCGACGGTGTCGCCGCTTTTGCGCGGATCGGTTTCGATCGAGTAGAGGTTGAGCTCGATGGCATCGGCGCCGGCTTGTTCCATTTCGCGGGCATAGCGAACCCAGCCGCCGGGTGTCGTGCCGTTCAAACTGGCGATAACGGGAATGACGACGGCCTTTTTTGCCCGATGAATCAGCTCCAAGTAGCCTTCCGGCCCAGTGTTGTAGGACTCCACATTGGGGAGATAGGTGATGGCCTCGGCGAATTCATCGGCGCCACGGGAGAGGTCGCGATCGATTAGCACGCTCTCGAGGGCGAGCTGTTCTTCGAACAGCGAGGGCAGGACAACGGCGGCGATGCCGGAGTCTTCCAGACGGCGTAGATTGTCCATGGATTCGGTGAGCGGAGACGCGGAAGCGACGAGTGGATTCTTGAGCGCCAGGCTCATGTACTGCGTGGTGAGGTCGATCACTTGGCGCCTCCTTCTGGTTCTTTGACAGCAACCAACTCGGGCTTTTGAGAAGTGTCTTCGAGACGCTTGCCGTCACCTGTCCCGCTGCCCGGCATGGAAGCGCGGCTCTCATAGACGCACCAACGGCGGTGCACATCCTCCTGGGCCTCGCGGAGGAGTTGCGCGGCGACTCCGGGATTGGTGCGGGCGAGGATGGTGTAGCGCGCTTCCTGATAGATGTAGTCCTTGAGAGGAATGCTCGGCGCTTTGGAATCAAGCTGGAAGGGGTTTTTCCCGTCGACGTTCAAGACGGGGTTATAACGCATTAACGGCCAATAACCGGAAACCACGGCGGCTTTTTGCTGGTTCATGCCGAAGACCATGTCATAACCGTGGGCAATGCAGTGGCTGTATGCAATGATCAGCGATGGGCCGTTGTAGGCCTCGGCTTCGAGGAAGGCCTTGACGGTGTGCGTGTCGCCGCCGCCCATGGCCACACGAGCGACATAAACATTGCCGTAACTGATTGCTTCCATCGCCAGATCTTTCTTCACCGTGCGTTTGCCGCCCATGGCGAATTTGGCCACGGCGCCGCGGGGAGTGGCCTTGGACATCTGGCCTCCAGTATTGGAGTACACCTCAGTGTCAAGCACGAGCATGTTCACGTTGGCTCCGGTAGCGAGGACGTGATCGAGTCCGCCAAAGCCGATGTCGTACGCCCAGCCGTCGCCGCCAACGATCCAGACGCTCGTACGAACAAGACTGCCGGCGACCGCCAAGAGATCGCGGGCGTCGTTCGTATCCATTTCCGCAAGCCGGCCATTCAGCTCCGCGACTCGCTCACGCTGCGCCGTGATGCCGCTTTCTTTTGACTGATCGGCTTCCAAAATGGCGCGGACCAACTCGCTGCCGATGGGGTTGGCGAGCTTCTCGACCAGATGACGCGCATAGTCGGTCTGCTGATCGGCAGCGAGGCGCATGCCAAGGCCGAACTCGGCGTTGTCTTCGAACAGCGAGTTGGACCATGCGGGCCCGCGGCCACTGGCGTTCGTGGTATAGGGCGTGGTCGGCAAATTACCGCCGTAGATCGAAGAACAGCCCGTGGCGTTGGCGATCAGCAGGCGATCGCCGAAGAGCTGCGTAAGGAGCTTGATGTAGGGAGTCTCGCCGCAGCCGGCGCACGCGCCGGAAAACTCCATGAGCGGTTCGAGCAACTGTACGTCCTTGACCTGCGAATGTGAGAGGCGGTTGCGCTCAAATTCCGGGATGGACAAAAAGAATTCCCAATTTTTGCTCTCGGGCTCGCGAAGAACAGCTTGCGGGGCCATATTGATGGCTTTGTGTTTGGCCTCGCTTTTGCTCTTTGCTGGGCAAATCTCGACGCAGAGAGCGCAGCCGGTGCAGTCTTCGGGCGAGACTTGCAGGGTGTATCGCAAATCTTGGAATTCTCGCCAGCGTGGTTTCTCGCTCTTGAACGTTTGCGGGGCGTTCGCCAGCAGCGAGGAATCGTAGACCTTGGCGCGGATTACTGCGTGCGGGCAGACCAGCACGCATTTACCACATTGGATGCACAGCTGCTCGTCCCAGACGGGGATCTCCTGAGCGATGTTTCGCTTCTCCCACTTGGCGGTGCCGGTGGGGAAGGTGCCGTCAGACGGGAACGCGCTGACGGACAGTTCATCGCCGCGACCCGCGACAATTTCGCCAAGCACATTGCGAACAAACTCGGGAGCGCTCGGAGGTACCGGCGGAAGGATGTCAAGCGACGCGGATACCCGGTCCGGAATCTGCATTTCAAACAGATGCGCCAGAGCCTGGTCGACCGCATCAAAATTCCTTTTGAGGACGGCTTCACCGCGGTTGCCATAGGTTTGTTCAATGGCCTTCTTGATGGCCGCGATCGCTTCAACGCGCGGCAGGATACCGCTGATGGCGAAGAAGCAGGTCTGCATGATGGTGTTGATGCGGCGGCCCATGCCGGTATCACGGGCTACGGCGTAGGCGTCGATGACGAAAACCCGCAAGCGTTTCTCGATGACCTGCTGCTGGAATTTCCGGGGCAGGTGATTCCACACTTCGGCGGGAGCAAACGGCACATTAAGCAGTACGTTGGCCCCAGGAACTGCCCGCGACAGCACGTCCATGCGTTCGAGGAATGGGAGCTGGTGGCAGCCGATGAAGTTGGCCTTATCAATTAGATAGGAGGAGCGAATCGGCTGCGGGCCAAAGCGCAGATGCGAGACCGTCACGGAGCCCGCCTTCTTCGAGTCATAGACGAAGTAGCCCTGGGCATAATTGCCGGTCTGCTTACCGATAATCTTGATGGAGTTCTTGTTTGCGCCGACGGTACCGTCGGAGCCCAGGCCGTAGAAAATCGCGCGCACCGTATCAGGACGCTCGGTGGAAAAAGTGGGATCGTATTCGAGGCTGGTATGGGTCACGTCGTCGTGAATGCCAATCGTGAAATGATTGCGCGCTACAGGGCGCTTGAGCTCGTCGAAAACGGCCTTGGCCATTGCCGGAGTGAACTCTTTGGAAGACAACCCGTAGCGCCCGCCAATGACACGCAGGTTGCGCCCTGTTTCGGCAAGGGTGGCGACAACGTCGAGGTAGAGTGGTTCGCCAATACTTCCTGGTTCCTTGGTGCGATCTAGGACGGCGACGGCCTGAGTGGTAGGGGGCAATGCGTCGATGAACGCCTGAACTGAAAAGGGGCGGAACAGCCGCACCTTCAGCAAGCCGACTTTTTCACCGTGGGCGTTTAGCCATTCGACGGTTTCTTCCGCTGCTCCCACTGCGGATCCCATTACGATCACGACGCGCTCGGCGTCCGGCGCGCCGGCGAAATCGAACAAGTGATAGCCGCGGCCGGTCTGGGTGGTCAAGCCGTCCATGAGGCGCTGCACGATCTCGGGGCAGGCTAGGTAGAACGCATTGCCTGCCTCGCGAGCCTGGAAGAAAACGTCGGGATTCTGCGCGGTGCCTCGGAGCACCGGCCGGTCGGGGCGCAGCGCGCGTTCGCGATGATGATGCACCGCCTGGGCGTCGATCATGGCACGGAGGTCATCATCCGAGAGCAGAGAGAGGTTGTTCAGTTCGTGTGAGGTACGGAACCCGTCGAAAAAGTGGAGAAAGGGGATGCGTGCTTCTAGTGTGCATGCGTGGGCGATGGCAGCCAGATCGTGAGCTTCCTGCACAGAGCCCGAGGCTAGCAGCGCAAAGCCCGTTTGGCGGGCAGCCATCACGTCGCTGTGATCGCCAAAAATAGAAAGCGCGTGGGTAGCGACGGACCGAGCGGCGACGTGAATCACAGCAGGAGTAAGTTCTCCCGCGATCTTGTACATGTTGGGAATCATTAGCAACAGGCCTTGGGAGGCGGTGAAGGTCGTAGCCAGCGATCCGGCCTGGAGGGCGCCGTGGAGCGCGCCTGCGGCGCCACCTTCGCTTTGCATCTCGACCACGTGAGGAACGGCACCCCAAATATTCTTGCGGCCTTCGACCATCCACTGATCGGCTAGCTCGCCCATGGGCGAGGATGGCGTAATTGGATAAATCGCAATTACTTCGCTCAGGCGGTATGCCACTGAAGCGGCAGCCTCGTTTCCGTCCACGATGGCCGTAGGCCTTGTCATCGTACCCTCCTGCACGATCGCCAGGATATCGGACATGCCGCTAGGATGCCGGTGACCGTCGACACAATTGGTGGTGACCCTGGTCACAACAGATTAGACAACTGAGGAGAGTCGTAGGTGTCCATGAATCCCGTGGTTAAGGCTCGCTGCACGCGGCGCGACGTGAAGCATGGGTGAAGCGTCAAACAGAGCACGTAGCATCCAAGCGCGCGAGGCTCGGTCCTCTCCGTCCAAGCTTCTGCTTGTTATTGTCCCAACTGGAACGAGATCATCACCATCATCTCGACGGCAATCGGTTGATCGTTCAAGTACGTCGGTTCATACCTCCATTTTTTCAAGGCATCCAGCGCAGCCTGGTACAGCAGCGGAGGTCCGGAGACCACCTTCATGTCGATAACATTTCCTTGCTCATCCAAGATTGCGTCGATCTGTACTTGGCCCTGAATGTGCGCCTGGCGAGCGAGCGTCGGGTACTGGGGGTGGGTCTGCACAATCGCCTTCGGCGGCCGCACGCGTCCGCCCACACGCACCGGCGCTCCTCTTCCCGCTGGCGGGGAAACCGGTTTCGCAGCGGTATTCAACACGCCGCCGATCACGCCGCCAAGCACTCCACCCATCTGCCCGCCAGGCACTCCACCAGGCACACCGCCGGCTGCCCCGCCGAGATTATCCGGCTCCAGTGGCGCTTCCTTGATGTCTGCGATTTCCCTGGGAATTACGGTCGGCGCGACGAGTTTCCCGTCCGTCATGAAGACGCGCTTCGGTGCATGCGCCTTGACGATAGCGGCTGCGGGGGCGGGAGGCGGGGGTGGTGGTGGCGCAACCAAGAGCGTCGTCGCAAACGCCTTCAAATTGAGAGTGTCCGTGTAATACAGTCCTGCGAAAATCGGACCACCAATCACCGCGACGTGGAACAGCAACGCAACCAGGAAATCCAAGGTCTTGGAACTGCTCTTGAAGCGATGGTTCTCGATGAGCGCATCATTGAAGAGTGCTCTGGCGAGTGCGGGTCCACCCTCAACGCCGGAGCTTGGCGGCCGTGGAGTGGAGCGCAGGGTCGGGCCGGTAACTTGTGGATGGGTTTCTTTGACTTCTGCGATGGCGGACGGTGCCATGGGAATTACCTCCGCGGGTCCCAATCGGACCTTTCTTAGCTGCCCTAAGTCTGCCCCGGAAGGCACAATTGCCGCAGTGATATGGGTCACGGTCCTCGGTGAGGCACGTCACAGCCAGCGTAGTCCGATCGTGAATGGTTGCGGGAGTTCGAAAAAACGATGCCCTCCACAGACGGGCCACTTCGTGGCTTACCGCTGCCAGCGAACCGTGGCCTCCAAATCCAGAATGGAACGAAATTCACCCCAATTTGGTTTGGCATCTCCGAAAGGGTTCTCTAGCGTCCGGCCCCTGATTTCTTATTAATGAGCGGCGTTTATTTGACAAACGCATATTCGATGTAATTTTGTTGTCCTGTACCGCCCAGCAACGTTTTCGATTTTGCTCTGGCACTTCTACATGGTGATTTTCGACCCGCTGGTCTATCCGATGGATCTTGCCTGGCTGACAGGCAAAGCGCCGGCTGACCATTACCGGCATACCCGTCCCGAATATCTTCGCGTGCTGGAACAGGCGGTGCCGGCCGAATCAGCCCCCGCGCGCCCGGAAGCCGCGAAGCAAACCATGGAGTAGTACGGCGGGTTTCCGACCAGAAAAAGGCCAGTCCCAATAGCGTGTGACGTGGGTGACGGCTCTGACGGATGTAGAATGGCTACCCTGCCTTCTCCGGTTTGACTCCCACTTCTTCGAGTCCCGCGCGAAAATACTTGAACAAATCGGCGGGTCACCGAACCGACAGAATGCCTAGCGCGTAATAGGCCGTATATACCGAAGCACCTTGGTTAGGCGACTTTTGGCGAGTGGCCGGGGATTGCCTTCGCGGGCAGGCACCGTGCTACCAGGGGACGCTACGAGCCAATCTCCAGACTTCTGCCTGCGTCTGGCTTGTGCACACACTGCTTGTCACATTTTGGAGACGAGAAACGTTTAACCAGTAGAAGTGGGAGGCCGGCCTTGCTTCAGGACGTGATAGAAGGGTTTGGTGCAACGAGGCGGAAAGCTCGGGAGCCCGATGTGACCGGTAGGAGTTCCACACGCGAACACTTCGACGATCTCTTCCTGGCGCATTACGCCCGCCTCGTCGCTATTCTTCGGCGTATCCTCGGAGACCATGCTCGCGCTGAAGATCTGGCTAACGAGGTCTTTCTGAAGCTCTACCGACGCCCTTTATTGCAGGAATCTGGTGGCAATGTGCCCGGCTGGCTCTACCGCACCGCGACCAACCTCGGCATTGACGCCCTACGCTGCCTGGCTCGGAGGAGCCGCTACGAACAGGCGGCCGCCCAAGCCCAAAGCAAGAACTGCACTACTGAGAATGCATTCGATCAGGCTTTAAGAACGGAAAGGCGGCTGCGGGTCCGCGCAGTGCTCGCAGAGCTGAAACCAGTACAAGCGCAACTGTTGCTTTTGCGGGCATCCGGCCACACCTACAAGGAGTTGGCGGACTCATTGGCCATCGAGCCGGGTTCAGTGGGAACGCTCTTGGTTCGCGCAGAGGCGGCATTCGAGCAGCGTTATCGGGAACTTTATGGTCGAGAGGAGGGTTTATGAATTGTGTTTCGGAAAGTGTGTTGCGCGCTTATCACGATGGTGAGTTGGATCGACTTGAGCGTCCGGAAATCGAGAAGCACGTCGCGACTTGTGCGCAGTGCGGGAATCGCCTTCAGGAAATCGCCGCTGCGTCCGGACGCGTACAGGGACATCTTCTCTCACTCGACGCTTCCACTTCCGAAATGAACGTCGATCCGCAGACTGCCCTTTCGCGTTTCAAAGCGCGGCACGGTGCCGAGGAAGAACATGCTCCCTTTATCGCAGCTCTCTTAGCCAGGCGCTGGCGCCCTGCTTGGGTCTGCGCGCTCGCGGCTGTATTCGTTCTCTGTAGCGTGGCGCTCCCCTCCGGGCGCAGCTTGGCTCAGCGGCTTCTCGCTACCCTGCGCATAGAGAGAGTACAGCCCGTCCGTTTGGATCTTACTTCCCTGGACGGCAATCGCCCGTTGCAGCAAATGCTCAGTCAGATGATCTCGGACAAAGTCGTAGTCACCGTGGATGAAAAGCCACAACATTTCGCGACTGCGGCAGATGCAAGCCAGCTAGCCGGGTTTGAAGTGCGTCTCCTTGGTGCACGCGCGGACGCGCCCGCATTCACCGTGGAGGGACAACACTCCTTCCACATGACGATTGACCGTGCTCGGTTACAAGAGATCTTCGACCAATCTGGCCGCCCGGACCTCCTCTTGCCCGCGACGCTAGAAGGCTCCGTGGTTTCCGTCCAGATTCCACGTTCCGTTCGGTTGGAGTATGGCAATTGCGGGCATGGGGTCGGAGGAGAACAGGACGCGCAGCATGAATTGACAGGATGGAGTAATTGCTTGGCTCTGGAAGAAGCCCCGAGCCCGCTCGTCAACCTCCCGTCCGATCTCAACATCCAGCAGTTCGCGGAAATTGGTTTTCAACTTGCAGGAATGAGCGCCACGCAGGCCCGTGAGCTCTGCCAAACCATCGATTGGAAGTCGACCCTTGTTCTCCCGATTCCGCGCTTCGTCGGCTCTTACAGCCTAGTAGAAGTGAACGGCGCGCAGGGTACGCTCATCAAGGGTTCCGGGCGTCGGGGACCTGACTATGTGTTGATTTGGGTGAAGAATGGCATCATCTATTGTCTTGCCGGTCAGGGAGACTCCAGCAAAGCCGTGACGCTGGCGAATTCACTCGACTGACACCGGAGGAACACCTGGATCAACCGGGCGGCCTTGCGATTCAAACGCTGGACTTGCGCAAGATGTTTGGGACTAAGATTGCCGTAAGCAATCTTTCTCTGACAGTGCGTCGTGGCGAAGTCTTCGGGTTCCTGGGCCCGAACGGAGCGGGGAAAAGCACCTCTATTAAGATGCTGCTGGGACTCGTGAAGCCCAGCAGCGGTCAAGCGTTCGTTCTCGGAGTGCCCTCGGACGACATAGATGTGCGCGCCAAGATCGGATTTCTCCCGGAGGATTTTCGTTTCTACACCTGGCTGACCGCATCCGAACTTCTGAAACTCCACGGACGGCTCTGCGGGATGCCTGCCTCACTGCTCCGCGAACGTGTTCCTGCCCTTCTCGATCTGGTCGGGCTGAGTCCTCACCGGGAAAAGCGCCTGCGCGATTTCTCCAAGGGCATGCTCCAGCGTATCGGCTTGGCTCAAGCTTTGATTCACGAGCCGGAGCTGATCTTTCTCGACGAGCCGACCTCGGGCCTCGATCCCATGGGTCGGCGGCTCGTCCGCGACGTGATTCGCGTCCAGCGTGACCGCGGAGCCACCGTCTTTTTGAATTCTCACATCCTAAGCGAAATTGAAATCACTTGCGACCGAGTAGTCTTCATCAAGGAGGGTGAGGTCGTTGCTAGCCGCGACCTGCGAGCGTTTCCCGACGCTGAAGTCGGCGTCGTCGCCCGCGCGCGCAATCTCTCCGCGCAAACAGTTGCGGGGCTCTCCCAATGGAGCACGTCTGCACGGCTCGACGGCGAGCGCCTAACGCTTACCACTCACTCGACCTCTGTTCTGCCCGACATCCTCCGCTATCTGACGGCATCGGGAAGCGATATCTTTGAATTCACGCCTCAGCGGCTCTCGCTGGAAGACCTTTTCCTCAAAATCATGGGCGAGGATCGGGGGCTTTGATGGGCGCCTGGATCATGGCAGGCGTTACCTTTCGCGAGGCCGGGCGCAAGAAGATCCTTTGGACCGCGGTCCTCGCAGGCTCAGCGTTTCTTGCGCTTTTCGGCACCGGGATGCACTTTCAGTTGAAAGACATCACGCGCCATTCTTTGCCGCCCTTTATTCGCTATCAACTGGAAGCTGCTATGCTGCAAGTGGGGTTCTACGCCGTCGATCTACTGGCCGTGGTCATGACGATCCTAACTTCCGTGGATACGCTCTCGGGTGAGATGGCTTCCGGCACCATCCAAGCCATCGCTACAAAGCCAATCTCTCGCTGGCAGATTTTGCTGGGTAAGTGGATGGGTTTCGCCGGCATGGTCGCCGCATATGTGGCCGCCATGTTCGGCGGCGTCACGGCCGTGGGGTATTTCATCGGAGGTGTGCTTCCGCACCATACCCTCAGCGGCGCACTTCTGGTCTTCTTGGAATGCTTGCTGGTTTTGACCGTCACCTTCGTATGTGGCACGAGGTTTTCCACACTCACCAACGGTGTCATTGTCCTGGGCCTTCACGGACTGGCCTTCATTGGCGGCTGGATCGAACAGATCGGTGCCATGACCGACAGCCCGCGTCTTGTCACCGTCGGCGTTGTGTCTAGCCTCATCATGCCCACCGAGTCCATTTGGCGACGGGCTTCGTTCGAAATGCAGTCTTCCTTCACTCGGTCTCTCCAATTTAGTCCGTTTTCGAATGCTTCCGCGCCGAGCATTGCCATGCTGGGTTACGCCGTCGTCTATTTGCTCGTAGCGCTGATCGTGGCCATCTATCTTTTTCAGCAGCGAGATCTGTAAAACGCCCTACGCGTGTAACTCCCGTTGGCGCGTGGAAGATTTCATCGCACGCACTCGTCCTCGACAATACCCGCAGCAAATGCCGTAGCGTGTACAACTCCGACGGCCACTTGGCCGCTTAGTCGGTGAGACAGCAGGAGTCCAGAACGGGATTCTAGGAGATCACAGCGCGGACGCCAGGTGGCCGCGCCGCGAGGGATGCGTATGAACTATTAAAAATCTCCGGGCTCCGTGATTTAGGCACGTAACGCCGAACCGACAACGCGCTCCATGTCCCGGGTTGGCCAACTAATCTGGCAGGATCGAACGGGTTGATTGCCGCGGAACCTGGCCGTGTTATCCTTCCGCAGCATGAATGCGAAACACATAACGCCGATATTGAACGTATCCGACATCTCCAAGAGCTTCGTGTGGTTCGAGAAGTGGGGCTGGAGGAAGTGCTGGGACTGGGGAACGCCTCCGACTTTCGGGGCGGTCGGGTCGGGCGAATGCGAGATCTTTCTTTGCCAGGGGGGCCAGGGGAGCCGAGGCCGGGGAGCGAATGCCTCCACGTTTGGACCACAGGGGGACGAAACGGCCGACAAGGGCGCCTGGATGTCGGTCTGGGTGGACGACGTTGAGGAGGTCCACAAACAGTGCTTGGCCGCCGAGCTGGAGGTCACTTTCCCGCCGACCGACATGCCGTGGAACGTCCGCGAGATGCACGTGCGGCACCCGGACGGGCACGTGTTTCGAGTCAGCGAGCGCGTCGAGGACGTGGCGCCAGAGTAAGGCTTACATGCCCTTTGGCAAACGGGTTCTAACAGCTCCATGAATTGATGCCTGATGGCGTTGACCCGCGTGAGCAAGAAAACGCCCTATTGTAGGCGCAGTGGTTCGCTTGAAAACGCGTCTGCCTCCCTCGCTGAGGTTATCCCGTGAACGGTAGGGAGTGGTCCTCCGTCACGTTTTCCATTTCCTGTCTTGCTCGATACTCTCGCGAACACGGAACGCGGTGATCTTGCGGATCAGTGGTAGAGGTAGCGGCTTTTCGAGTGGAAACTGGATCGACCCTCTAGCCGTGGCAAATTTCGAAAGGTCCTTCGCGAAGGCTCTCACTGCTGGCGGCGTGGGATAGAAGCCAATGTGATGTTTGTGCGCGGCGAAGGTGACCAGTATCCTCCGATAGGAAAAGGCGGGCATCCCCCACTTCAGGCTTTCCTTGGCCCCGGGTGCAGCGGTACGAATACACGCACACATTTCACGCAGTTTCTTCTGAGCCTCTTTGGGGGCGGCATGGATGTACTCGGTGATGCTTTTAGATCGCGCTTTTTTGGGACTCATGGTTTTATTTTATCGCAACTCGCACCCCCGAAAACCCCGCTCCGGCAAATCGTGATCAAACAGAGTGAGTGGCTGTTAGCGGCACAGCTGAACACCGTAAGCCCTGTTTTGGCGTCGCTTACCGACCAAGCCATTTCCTCTGCTTGTTCCCCAGGTGTGCCCCATGCTTTTGGCACTTGCACGGGTGCACTATTTCCTACGACGTTTCTGGCCAGCGTCGATGATGCGACTTCCAACTGACCGCTACCCTCAGAAGAGTAACTGCTAGGCGCTGGCATGGTTTCCGGTTCACGACGATCCGGGAGTTATCGCCTGGCGGTTCGCATCCAAATACTGAGTACAGCGACTCATTTTGCTGTAAAGGGAGTGGCGGAAGCATATCGTTATTCCATTGACCTCTTCGGGCGTCCCCCTGTAGCATCCTTTAACTGTCCCAACCAAATGCACCGGGCTCTCAAGGCTACCCGGCAATTTTGTCATCGAGTTCGATGCATAGAAATCCTAAGTCCAGAGGAGAATTATGGTGACAGAAAAAGAACTGTCGCGGCGCCTGCTGATGCAGATGGGGATCAGTACTGCCGCAGCTTCAGCTCTGGCTTCAGTTACGGGTGGCACCTTGGCTCATGCCTCGAGCAGGACCCCGGCCAGAGTGGATTCTGGTCCTGACTTTGCAGCAGACAATAAGTCTCTTGAACTTTCCATTAACAATGCTTATTTGTTTCTTGACCAGATGATGGATGCGTACGCTCAAGGCACCACGGTTCGTCTATGCCAGAGCTATTGCGATCAGATTGCGGGCGGCACGTTCTACAGCACCGCGTTCGTTTATGACAATGCGCTGCTCGTTCTCGCTTATCTCGCCCGCGCACGGACAAGTGACATCCAGCGCGCCAAGGTGATCGGCGACGCCTTGCTTTACGCACAGCAGAATGATTCCGTGTCCGATGGACGCTTCCGCCAGGCCTACTTTGCGGGCGCACCGGACAGCCAC
>Ga0209267_1000447_pt1 | contig 30117 bp, 28 predicted proteins | sample GraSoiAngelo_137_FD_185894 | JGI IMG/M metagenome (GOLD analysis project Ga0209267, IMG submission 185894) | Grasslands soil microbial communities from the Angelo Coastal Reserve, California, USA - 14_0929_09_30cm (SPAdes) (version 2) | ecosystem: Environmental > Terrestrial > Soil > Grasslands ... | reverse complement strand
CGCCGCCTTCGTCGCGCAGCGGCGCATGCGGCTGCCGGGCAGCGTCTACCGCCCGGTTTACCGGCTGGTAGCCTGAAGGCGCGCTCACGGGCTTTTAAGGCCCCGCCGAGCGCGCTCGCGCTCGCGCTCGCGGTGACATAACGCCCATGCCCGCGGCACGGTTTCCCGCGGGGGGGCGAGAGATGCGTCCCAGCGCGCGCAAGCCTCAACATGCCTGTGAACCAGTTCCTGCGGTGCGCGCAGCCGACACCGTACGCTGCCGCACAGAGTCATCAGGAGCTTCACTTCATGAGCTCGAGCGACAGGGGCCGAGACGAGACGCCCGGCGCGCATCGCGACGCGGCGGCCCCGAGCGACAGTCCGCCGACGGGCGCGGAAGCGTACGCGAGCTGGCTGGATCGCATGCAGCGCGCACGCGCCCGCCAGGCTGCGATAACCCGCAACCTCTACACCTGGTCCAACTACAAGAACTGGGCCGACCAGATCCGGGATTCCTGGGCTGCGAACGACGGCTCCGGCGGCAGCCCCGCCAAGCCCAAAAAATAGACCTCAGGGAGCCTTTCCAGACCGTCAGAAGCCGGCGCGGCCGCAGTAGCCGCCGCCTCACCCGAGAGCGCCTGCGAGCTGTCCCCGGGGCCGAGAGGCCCGGCGGGAGCCTCGGGCTCCGCCGGCGCGACGGGCTCCCCGGCGCTCGCCGGCTCGCCCGCAGCGGGCGGCTGGCCGGCGGCGGCTGCCGTCCCGGCCCCCTCGGACGAACCCCCCGGCGGCGCCTGTGCCTCGCCCGGGGACCCCGCGAGCCACTCGACCAGCGGCACCCACTGCGCGACGTCTTCCTGAGCCACGTAGCTCTTCATCTCGTGCACGCCGATGCCGATCTCGGCGCCGCGCACGTAGTTCTGCGAGTCGCGGATGGTGGCGACGATCGGGATGCCGAGGGTGTGCAGGAAGCGGATCAGCGACTGGTAGGTGAGCGTGTTGCGGCGGATGCGGTTGGCGATGACGCCGATGCGGTTCTCGTCGCGGCTGATCTTGGCGACCAGCAGCAGGTCGCGGATGCAGCGCGAGCAGGCGTGGATGTCGATGTCCGAGGGCAGCACGGGCACCAGGATCTTGTCGGCATCCCGCGTCATGTCGGAGAGCTGGCGCGGGTCGAGCGCGGCGGGCGTGTCGACGATCACGTGCGTGGCCACATCGGGCACGCGCAGCTGGAATGCCCGCGTGGTGCGCGAGTCCTTCTGGAATGCGGCGATCGCGTGAATCGGCGCCTGGGCCGGCCGCCGCTTCCTCACCCAGCGGAGAGTTGATCCTTGTGGATCAAGGTCCATGAGCACCGGCGTATACCTGCGTGTCGCAAGATAGCTCGCCAGGTTGATCGCGATGGTCGTCTTGCCGGACCCGCCCTTGGGGTTCAGGACGACGATGCGCTGCATGGTGACCCTAGTTCTGTCACATTCGGGTGGTGACGCGATTCGCAGTCAAGCCTACGCACGCCCCGGATCTGCTGCAAGCCGATACGTAGTCTCCGCGACTGTGATTACGCGCACGTCGCAACGCGCCGCGGCGTCTTAGAGTGCACACCCATGGAATTTCTTCTGCACCTGTGGGACGAGCTTGACGATGTCGCGGGCGCCTGTCGCCACGTGGCGACTTCGGCGGCCGCCGAAGTGCTCGCGGCGGCCGCGCCGCTGATCGCCGCGGCCTCCGCGCTGCTGCTCGCCGGCGGTGCGACGCTCCTGCTCACCCACCGAGAGTTTCTGAACCTCGCCGTCTAGTCTCGTCCCGCACGGCACCGCAGCCGTGCCGCTCGCCCGCCGACGCCGCACCGCCGCACCGCCGCACCGCTGCACCGCCGCACGCGCGGCGCTTGAAAATTCCCCAACTGTTCCCAAGATCGCTCGTCTCGGGACCCACCGTCGGGGTTTCCCGCAAAGGGCGAGCATGCCGGCCGAACCGAACCCGCAACCGACCCTCAGCGCCGCGAGCGCGCGGGAGACGCACGGCTTTCAGGCCGAGGTGCGCGAGCTGCTGAAGCTCATGATCCACTCCCTGTACAGCCACAGGGAGATCTTCCTGCGAGAGCTCATCTCCAACGCCTCGGACGCCTGCGACCGGCTGCGCTTCGCGGCGATCGCAGACGGTGCGCTCTCCGCCGACGACCCGGAGCTCGGCATCCGCATCGACGCCGATCCGACCGCCGGCACGCTGACCGTCACCGACAACGGCATCGGCATGACGCGCGAGCAGGCGATCGCTGACCTCGGCACCATCGCGCGCTCGGGCACCGCCGAGTTCTTCCGCACCCTGCCCAAGGACGAGCAGCAGGCTTCGCAGCTCATCGGGCAGTTCGGGGTCGGCTTCTACTCGGCATTCATCGTCGCCGAGCGCGTCGAGGTGCGCTCGCGCAAGGCCGGCGCGCCGCCGGAGGCCGGCGTGCGCTGGGAGTCGAGCGCCGATGGGCAGTTCAGCGTCGAATCGCTGACGCTGCCGAAGCGCGGCACGGCGGTCACGCTGCACCTGAAAGCCGACGCGCGCGAGTTCGCCGATCCGCAGCGCTTGCGCGGCCTGATCCGCCGCTATTCCGATCACATCGGTTTTCCCGTGCGCATGAGGAAAGAGGGCGAGGCGTCGCTCGAGTTCGAGGTGGTGAACCAGGCAAAAGCGCTCTGGACGCTGCCGCGCACGCAGATCTCGGACGAGGAATACCGGCAGTTCTACCAGTACCTCACGCACGACAACACCGATCCGCTCGCCTGGACCCACAACAAGGTGGAAGGCAAGCGCGAGTACACGAGCCTCCTCTACCTGCCCGCCCGCGCCCCCTTCGACCTGTGGCAGCGCGAGGCGGTGCGGGGACTGAAGCTCTACGTACGGCGGGTGTTCATCATGGACGACGCCGAGCAGTTCCTGCCGCTGTACCTGCGCTTCGCGAAGGGAGTGGTCGACTCGAGCGACCTGCCGCTTAACATCTCGCGCGAGATCCTGCAGCAGGACCCGGAGGTCGAGGCGATCCGCAGCGGGCTCACCAGGCGGGTGCTCGATCTGCTCGCGCGGCTCGCGAAGGACGAGCCGGAGAAGTACGCCACCTTCTGGAGGGAATTCGGCACGGTGCTGAAGGAGGGCATCGTCCAGGATCACGCCAACCAGAACGCGATCCTGCCGCTGCTGCGCTTTGCCGGCACGCACAACGCGGACAACTCCCCCTCCGTCAGCCTCGCCGACTACCTCTCGCGCATGAAGCCCGGGCAAGACCGGATCTACTACGTGATCGCGGAGACCCTCGAGGCCGCCCGCGGCAGTCCTGCGATCGAGCGACTGAAGGAGCGCGGGCTCGAGGTGCTGTTGCTGGCCGAGCGGATCGACGAGTGGATGATGGGCCAGCTCGACAGCTACGAGGGCAAGCGCTTCAAGGACGCCTCGCGCGGGGACCTCGAGCTCGGGGGGCTCGCGAGCGACGCCGATCGCCAGCAGCACGATGCGCGCCTCCGGGAGAGCAAGGGCCTGCTGAAGCGCATCAGGGACGCACTCGGGGAGCGCGTGACGGAGGTACGCGTCAGCGAGCGCTTGAGCGAGTCGCCGGCCTGTCTCGTGATCGGCGAGCGCGACCTTCCCGAGCGCATGCGGCGGGCCCTGGAGAGCCTCGGCCAGAAGGCGCCCCAGGCTCGCCCGCTGCTCGAAGTGAACGTCGAGCATCCGCTGATCCGCTACCTCGATGGGATCACTGACGGGACCCGCTTCGCGGAGCTCGCGCAGCTTCTGTACGACCAGGCGGCGCTCGCCGAGGGCGCGCCCCTCGCCAACGCTCCCGAGTACGTGCAGCGCCTGAACCGGCTGCTGGTGCGGCTCACCGCCCCGCCGGCGGCGGCCCCCTGAGCATGCCGGCGCCCAAGCCGCCGCTCGCGGAGCGCACGGCGCTTGCGGGCCTTACCGGGCCGCTCCAGGCGCTCATCGAGACCCCGCAGATCGAGGCAGGCGGGATGCAGGTCGTCACGGCGTTCGCCGTGGTGTGCCATCCGCATCCGCTCTACGGCGGCACCATGGACAACAAGGTCGTGTACACGCTGGCGCGCACCCTGGAGCAGCTCGGCGCCCCCGCCATCCGCTTCAATTTTCGCGGCGTCGGCAGCAGCGCCGGCCGGTACGACGAGGGCCGGGGTGAGACGGACGATGCCCTCGCGGCGATTGCATACGGGCGGCAGCGCTGGCCGGGCGCGCAGCCGTGGCTCGCAGGATTCTCCTTCGGCGGCGCGGTAGCGCTGCGCGCGGCGGCGCAGGGGCGGCCTCAGCGTCTCATCACGGTGGCGCCCGGCATCTCGATCGTCCCGGTGACGGATGTCGAGGCGCCTGCGTGTCCGTGGCTCATCGTGCAGGGCGACGCGGACGAGGTGGTGCCGCCCGAGGCGGTGCGCTCCTTCGCGCAGCGCCTCTCGCCCGCTCCCGAGCTGAAGATGCTTGCCGGCGCCGGCCATTTCTTTCACGGCCGCTTGAACGAGCTGCGCGATGTGGTGCTCGCCTTCATGCGTGAGGCGCAAGAGGCGCCGCTGATCGCGCAGCCTCCGGGTGCAACCTGAAGGCGCCGTCCCGCTGCGCAACAAAAAGCCCGGCGAGGAGGCTCCGCGCCGGGCTTTCCGTCCGTGGCTGCGGAAGATCCCGCCTGTTATTGATTGACCATCGCCTTGAGGCTCTTGAGCGGCATCACGCGAACCTTCTTGCTGGCCGGCTTCGCCTTGAACATCATCTTCTGGCCGGTGAAGGGGTTGATGCCTTCGCGAGCCTTGGTCGCCGGCTTCTTGACGACCTTCATCTTCAGCAGCCCGGGCAGGGTGAACAGACCGTTGCCGCGCAGGCTCTTCTTGATCACGCCGCCCATCGAATCGAAGACTCCGCTGACTTGCTTGCGGGAGAGCCCGGTGTCTTTGGAGATGGTTGTCAGGACTTCTGATTTCGTCGGTGCGCCACCCTTTTTCGCCATTTTGCGCTACTCCTCGAGAATTTTGCGGTTGAGAAACGCGGCGCCGAGGGCCGCGCGATGAGGAATCGGCGCGGAAAATAGCACATGCGCGCGCTTTGGCAAGCGCTTTTTTCTTTTTGGGTGTTGCAAAAGTGCCTTTTTTCAAGGGGTTTCCGTTGCGTGCCGCCGACGCCGCGGCGCGCGGGCGTGAGCGGCGCGGCGGCCGGGTGCACCTTCACGGTGCGCGAAATGCTGCGATTCTCGTTGCGAAGTCGGCGCTAAGCGCGTGTTCCGCCAGCGCGCGGACGGCGCTTCAGCGCACCAGGATCAGAATGGCCTGGATGGCGATGATCGCCCACAGCGGCGACAGGTCGAGCCCCGCGACCGCGGGGATCAGCCGGCGGATCGGTCGCAGCACCGGCTCACACACCGTCCCGAGCACCGACTGCAGCGGTGAATAGCCTCCCGGGGCGATGAGGCTCAGCAGCGCGTACAGGAAGATCGCCGACAGATACGTCCAGAGCAGCGTGCGCGCGATTTCGCCCAGCACCGCCCGCAGCCACAGCAGCGGCGGCGGGAAGCCGACACCGTGCAGCGCGAAGATGCAGGCCACGTCGAGCACGGCGACCATCAGCACCGCGATCACGGAGGCGGTGTCGAGCTTGCCGATGGGCGGCAGCACGCGGCGCAGCGGCAGGATGAGCGGGTTGGTGATGCGCACCACCGCCTGGCAGAGCGGATTGCGGAAGTCGGCGCGGGTCCACTGCAGCAGCAGCCGCGCCAGAACCACGAACAACGCCAGGGACAGCAGCGTTTCGACGACGAAGGTGATCGCGCTCATGAGCTCCTCGGCGTCGGTTGGGTCAGTCCGGACACGCTGCGGCCAACTCGCGCGCGCGTGCGGTGGCCGCCCCGAGCGCGCGCGCCACCGTGTCGGAGAGCTTCGCATCCTCGAGCACGCGCAGCGCCGCTTCGGTAGTGCCGCCCGGGGAGGTCACCTCGGCGCGCAGCCGCGCGAGATCGCCGTCCCCGGAAGTTGCGAGCAGCCCGGCGCCGTAGAGCGTGACGGCCGCCAGGCGGCGCGCCGCGGTCCCTTCGAGCCCGAGCCGCTCGCCGGCCTCGGCCATGAGCTGCGCCAGCAGGAACAGGTACGCCGGGCCGCTGCCCGAGAGCGCGGTCACCACATCGAGCGCATCCTCGCTCGCCACCCAGATGACTTCGCCGACCGATCGGAGCAGCTGCTCGGCAACGGCTCGTTGCGGCGCGGCGACTGCGCGCGGGGCGAACAACCCGGTGGCGGCGGCGCCCACCAGCGCGGGACGGTTGGGCATGGCCCGCACCACGGCGACGCCCGGCCCGCACCAGGCCTCGAGCGCCGCCACGCGAAGCCCCGCGGCCACGGAGACGAGGAGCGGTGGCCGGGCGCCCCAGTGTCCCGCGAGCGCGCCGAGCACCGCCCTGGCTTCCTCGGGCTTCACCGCGAGCACCACCACGGAGGCGCCGGCGACGGCCGCGGCGTTGTCGGCCGCGGCGGTGATGGCGAGCTCCCGCGCGAGGCGCTCGCGCGAGGCGGCGCTCGGCTCGCCGACGCTCAGGTGCTCGGGTCGCGTGCCGGAGCGCAGCAGCCCCGTGATGAGGGCGCGCCCCATGTTGCCGGCTCCGAGTACCGCGATGCGCCTGTTGGTCATGGCGGTGTGCATTGTACTGGTTGGATTGGGCGAAAGCGCCTGCGGCGCTTTCGCCGGGCCAACCCATCGGTGACGGCAAACACGCCGGCGAAAGGCGTGACTTTCGCCGGCGAAAAGATGGCTCTCGAGGGCGCTTTCGCCGGGCCAACCCAGCGATGACGGCAAATACGCCGGCGAAAGGCGCGACCCTCGCCGCCGAAAAGATGGCCGCTCGCGCCTAGGGAGGGCGGGGTCCGAACAGCGCGGTTCCGAGGCGCACGATCGTCGCGCCCTCGGCGATCGCGGCCTCGAAGTCGCCGCTCATGCCCATCGACAGCGTGTCGAGCCGCGCGCCCCCGGCGTTGAGCTGATCGCGGAGCTGGCGAAGCTGCGCGAACCAGGCGCGTTGGCGCGCCGGCTCGGTCTCCTCGGGTGGAATGCACATCAAACCGCGCAGCGTGAGGCGCGGCAGCGCCGCGACTGCCGCGGCGAGGGGGCCAAGCTCCCCGGGCGCGACGCCGCCCTTGGCGGCCTCGCCCGCCAGATTCACCTGCAGGCAGACGTTGAGGGGCGGGGCGTGAGCGGGGCGCTGTGCCGCGAGCCGCTCCGCGACCTTCAAGCGATCGAGCGCGTGCACCCAGGCGAACTCCGCCGCGATCGGACGCGTCTTGTTGGCCTGCAGCCGCCCGACGAAGTGCCAGGTCAATCCGCGCTCGCGCAGCGCGGCGATCTTGGCCAGCGCCTCCTGCAGGTAGCTCTCGCCGAAATGCTCGAGGCCGCAGGCGGCGGCGGCGCCGAGGAGCGGGACGGGCTGCGCCTTGCCGATGGCGAGGAGTGTGACCGACTGCGCACTCCTGCCGGCCGCCCCGGCGGCCCGCGCCACTCGTTCCTGCACCGCCGCGATGCGGGCGGGCAAATTCTGCGGACTCATTAACATATGGGACGTAGGACCCCTCCGTTATACTTCCGGCGCGCGCCCGGGCGCAGACTTGCACGCCGCCCTCGCTTCGTCGGGCTGCGCTTGCCTCACGGAGTATCAATGGCCGTCGATATCGCGCAACTGCTCGCCTTCGCCGTCAAGAACAACGCCTCGGACCTGCATCTGTCCTCGGGCGTGCCGCCGATGATCCGCGTTGACGGGGACATGAAGCGCATCAATATGCCGCCGCTGTCGCACAAGGAAGTGCACTCCATGGTGTACGACATCATGAACGACAAGCAGCGCAAGGCCTACGAGGAGTTCTTCGAGACCGATTTCTCCTTCGAGATTCCGAAGCTGGCGCGCTTTCGCGTCAACGCCTTCAACCAGAATCGCGGCGCGGGCGCGGTGTTCCGCAACATCCCGTCGGTGATTCTCTCGCTCGATGACCTGAACGCGCCCAAGATCTTCCGCGACCTGTGCATGCTGCCGCGGGGACTCGTGCTGGTCACCGGGCCCACGGGCTCCGGCAAGTCGACGACGCTCGCTGGCATGGTCAATCACTGCAACGACAACCGCCCGGATCACATCATCACCATCGAGGATCCGATCGAGTTCGTGCACGACTCCAAGCGCTGTCTCGTCAACCAGCGCGAGGTGCATCGCGACACGCTCGGCTTCAGCGAGGCGCTGCGCTCGGCGCTGCGCGAGGATCCGGATGTGATCCTGGTCGGCGAGATGCGCGACCTGGAGACCATCCGCCTGGCGCTCACCGCCGCCGAGACCGGTCACCTGGTGTTCGGCACGCTGCATACCAGCTCCGCCGCCAAGACCATCGACCGCATCGTCGACGTGTTTCCGGGCGAGGAGAAGGACATGGTGCGCTCGATGCTGTCCGAGTCGCTGCGCGCGGTGGTCTCGCAGACGCTCATGAAGAAGAACGCCGGCGGGCGCATCGCGGCCCACGAGATCATGATCGGCACCCCGGCGATCCGTAACCTGATCCGCGAGGGCAAGATCGCGCAGATGTATTCCTCCATCCAGACCGGCGGCGCCCAGGGCATGCAGACCCTCGACCAGTGCCTCGCCGACCTGGTCGCCAAGGGCATCGTCAGCAAGGAAGAGGCGCGCTACAAGGCGCAGAACAAGGACGCGCTGTAAAAGCGGAGGCACGCACATGGATCGCGACCAGGCCATCAAGCTGATGCAGGATCTCCTCCGGCGGGTGACGGAGAAGAAGGCGTCGGACCTGTTCATCACCGCCGGCTTTCCACCCGCCATCAAGATCGACGGCGAGATCCGGCCGCAGAGCGAGCGGGCGCTGTCCGCCGAGCAGTCCGCGACGCTGGTGCGCGCCATCATGAACGACCGGCAGACCCGCGAGTTCGACGCCACCAAGGAATGCAACTTCGCCATCGCCCCGGCCGGCATCGGCCGCTTCCGCGTCAGCGCCTTCGTGCAGCAGGCGGCGGTCGGCTGCGTGATCCGCCTGATCAACGCCAAGATCCCCACCTTCGAGGAGCTCGACCTGCCGCCGATCCTGAAGGAAGTGGTGCTCAGCAAGCGCGGGCTGGTGATCGTCGTCGGCGGCACCGGCTCGGGAAAGTCCACGACGCTCGCCGCCATGGTCGGCTATCGCAACGACAAGACGCGCGGGCACATCGTCACCATCGAGGACCCGGTCGAGTACGTGCACACCCATAAGGGATGCGTGATCACGCACCGCGAGGTGGGCGTCGACACCGAGTCCTGGCACGCGGCGCTCAAGAACACGCTGCGGCAGGCGCCGGACGTGATCCTGATCGGCGAGATCCGCGATCGGGAGACCATGGAGTACGGCATCCAGTTCTCCGAGACCGGACACCTGGTGCTGGCCACGCTGCACGCCAACAACGCCAACCAGGCGCTCGACCGCGTCGTCAACTTCTTCCCCGACGAGCGCCGCGACCAGCTGCTGATGGATCTGTCGCTGAACATCAGGGCGCTCATCTCGCAGCGGCTGGTGCCGCGCGAGGCGGGCTCCGGGCGCATCGCGGCGATGGAGATCATGCTCAACTCGCCGCTCATCCAGGACCTGATCTTCAAGGGCGAGGTCGCCAAGATCAAGGAAGTGATGTCGCGCTCGACGCGCCTCGGCATGAAGACCTTCGACCAGGCGCTCTACGAGCTGTACGAGACCGGCTTCATCTCCTACGAGGACGCGCTGCGCAACGCCGATTCGAAGAACGAGCTGCGTCTGCGCATCAAGCTCGAGAGCAAGCGCGAGCACAAGGCGGCCGACGACGGCGGGAATCTGCGTATCGTCGAGGAAGAGCAGGGACGTAACCTGTGAAGGCGGCCAAGGACGCGGCAGCCGTCAAGGCCCCGGTGAGCAGCGACACCGGGCCGCAGCCGGCGCTGCCCGAGGACGCGGCGACGGCGACGGCGAACGGGGGGCCGCAGCCGACCCTCAACACCAAGCCGCTGTTCAAGCTGATGGTGGAGAAGAATGCCTCGGACCTGTTCTTCACCTCCAACGCGCCGATCAAGATCAAGATCGAGGGCCAGATCCTGCCGGTGAACCGCCAGGTGCTCTCTCCGGACACGGTGCGCCAGACGGCGCTGGCGCTCATGTCTCCCGAGCAGCGCGAGCACTTCCAGCGCGAGTGGGAGCTCGACTTCGCGATCTCGGAGCCGGGGCTCGGGCGCTTCCGAGTGAACGTGTTCATGCAGCGCGGCTGTCCCGCGATGGTGCTGCGCTACATCACCGCCGACATGCCGCGGCTCGATTCGCTGGGGCTCCCCGAGATGGTGAGCGAGCTGGTGCTGCTCAAGCGCGGGCTGGTGCTGATGGTGGGCGCCACCGGCTCCGGCAAGTCCACGACGCTCGCGGCGATGCTCAACTACCGCAACGAGAACTCCTCCGACCACATCGTCACCATCGAGGACCCGATCGAGTTCCTGCACACCAACAAGCGCTCGATCGTGAACCAGCGCGAGGTGGGGATCGACACCCGCAGCTACTCCAACGCGCTGCGCTACGTGGTGCGCGCCGCCCCGGACGTGATCCTGATCGGCGAGATCCGCGACCGCGAGAGCATGGAGGCGGGCATTGCGCTCGCGGGCACCGGCCACCTGGTGCTCGCCACGCTGCACGCCAACAACTGCGCCGAATCGCTCGATCGCATCATCAACATGTTTCCGCGCGAGCAGCACAACCAGATCTTCCTCGACCTGTCGCAGTACCTGCGCGGCGTCATGGCGCAGCGCCTGGTGATGGGCAAGGAGGGCCGGCGGGTGGCTGCCGTCGAGATCATGCTGAACACCCCCTACATCGCCACCTTGATCAAGAAAGGCGACGTGGTGTCGATCAAGGAAGCCATCCACAAGAGCGCCGAGCGCGGTATCCAGAGCTTCGACGAGGCGCTGTACACGCTCTTCAAGAGCGGCAAGGTGGAGCTCGAGGAGGCGCTCACCTACGCCGACTCGCGCGCCAACCTCGAAGCGAAGGTCAACTTCGGCTAGTTCGGCGCTTCCGCTCAGGCCCCGCGCGTAAGAGGCTTGCTCCGCAACCTTCGTTTGACGGAGGCAGCAAGGGCTGCCGCTGGCCGCGTGCCAATCCAGTGGGTGATCGCAAGGTCCTTGGGCTCACGCAGTGCGCGGGCGCATCAGAGCGGCCGGCAGACGCAGTCCCGCGCTCGTGGGCGGCGGGGTTGACATGCCATCCTCACGCGGCCGAGTCGCTCGACCGCATCATCAACATGTTCCCGCGCGAGCAGCACAACCAGATCTTCCTCGACCTGTCGCAGTACCTGCGCGCCATCATGGCGCAGCGCCTGGTCTCTAGCACGGCACCTCGTTAGCGGCCGGCCCGAGTAACGCAGTCAACTCTTCCTCGATCCGGCGCGATTCGGCGGGCTGGTTCATCCGCAGCGCGAGGTCCTGGAGCGCGCGCGCGGTCGCCGCCGGCGCCTCGACCCCGGCGGCCGCGGCACGCTGCACGAGGGTGGGATGGGTATCTGTCGGTTGGGCGATCTGCTCGCGCACCAGCAAGGCGCTGAACCAGGCGCGGTGGCGGCTGGCCGCCACCTGCTGGACCAGATCCAGGCAATCGAGCACCAGGTTGCGCGGTCCGATGCCGCGCGACACCTGCTCACGCAAATGCTCCTGCAGGTAGCTCCAGGCGCCACTGAGCATGGCCAGCTTGGCCAGACCGGCGATCAGGTCGGCGCCGCCGGCGACCGCGAGCGCCGCCCGGTCGGCCCCGAACTCACCCCGCTGGCGGATCGAGCCGGCCGCGCGCTTCAGCACCCAGGCCTTGCCGTTGATGACCATCAGGGAGCGCAGGCGCGCGAGGTCGATGAAATTGCGCGGCAGCGAGCGCACGCCCTGGCAGGTGTACAGCGGCGGGCGCATCGCCGGCACGCAGGGCCCGGTGAAGGGCAGATCCGGCGCGCGGAAGTGACCGAGCTCGTGCGCGATGAACGCATCGAGCTCACGACTGCGCAGGGCGCGCAGCTCCAGCGGCGAGAGGTAGAGCGTTTCACCGGGCGGCAGGACCTGGCCATCTTGCAACCGGATCGGCGCGGTGCTGACCCAGGGCCCGGGCTTCAACCCCACGATGATGCGCGTCGGCGCCCTGACTTTGAGCGCGGTAGCGATGCGAGCGACGCGCGCGATGAGCGCCGGGAGACGTGCCGGGTCGGCGATCACCCCGAAGACCTCCAGGGGCGCGACTTCGCACGGCCGGCGCGACTCGGTCACCGTGAGGATCCTCACGATGACAGCCGCCAGCAGGAACAAGTAGCCGTTGATCGCGCCCGCGAGCGCCGCGGCCGCGAGCAGCGCAATCCAGGCCCCGCCGCGCTCAGAACACCGTGTAGGCATCGAACACCGGCCCGTCCACGCACACCCGTTTCATCGCCGGCCCCGAGGGGGTGCGCACCCGCACCGTGCAGCCGGCACAGCCGCCGACCGCGCAGGCCATGAACTCTTCCAGCGACACCTGGCAGGGCACGCAGTGGCGGCGCGCGAGCTTCGCGCTCGCCTCGAGCATCGCGGTCGGCCCGCAGCAGAAGATCTCGACCTGCTCGAGCTCAGCCGGCCCGAGCGAGGCGAGCCAGGCATCGGCGAGCTCGGTCACCATTCCCGGAAAGCAGCCGGGGAAATCCGAGCGGCTCGCGAGCCGGCTCGGCACACCCCATTCCTCGAGCAGCGGCATGCACGCGATGGTTCCGGCGGGGATCCCCGGCACGATGAGGGTGGAGGGTCGGGTGCGAAACGGGAACGGCACCTCCGAGCCCATGAGCACGAGCGGCTTCACGGCGGCCTCGCCGGCATCGAGCAGTCGCTCGGCGAGAAACACCATGGGCGGAATCCCGACACCGCCGCCGAGCAACAGCCGGCGCGGCCGCTGCGGGTGCGGCGTGAACGGCTGGCCGATCGGCCCCAGCACGGAGAGCTCGTCGCCCGCCTGGCGCGAGGCGAGCGCGTGCAGCCCCGGTCCCATCACCTTGTAGAGCAGCTCGATCCATCCCGCGCGCGCGTCCGCGCGCATGATCGACAGCGGCCGGCGCATCGGCAGCGCCGCATCGCACCGCAGGTGCACGAAGGTGCCGGGCCCGGCGTGCGCGGCGCACTTGGGCGCCCCGAGGCGCAGCACGAACTGCTCCGCGTCGTAGGCCAGCTGGGAGATGACGCGCGCTTTTTCGAGGAAGATCGTGCCGCGGACGCCTGAGCTCATCTGCTGCCCGTCACGCGAGGTGCGCCGCGCGAGCCGAGCACTTCCTCGAGCACCGCCATGCGCACGGCGACGCCGTTGCGCACCTGGTCGCGGATGGCCGACTGCGGCCCGTCGGCCACGTCGGAGGCGATCTCGATGCCGCGGTTCATCGGCTGCGGATGCATCACGATGGCGTCGGGGCGCGCCAGCGCCAGCCGCTCGCGCGTCAGCCCCCAGGCGGCGAAGTAGCGCTCGCCGTCGGGCAGGTCTCCGCGCCCCATGCGTTCCTTCTGGATGCGCAGCATCATGACGACGTCCGCGCCCTTCAAGCCCGTCGCGAGCTGCGTGTGGCGCGCACAGCCCGGGAACTCGCCCCCGTCCGGCATGAGAGGAGGCGGCGCGATGAGGCGCAGGTCGCTCACTCCGAGTGTGGCGAGCGCATGCCAGGCGGAGCGCGCGACGCGTGAATGGCGGATGTCGCCGACGATGGCGACGGTGAGCCCCTCGAAACGCTCCTTGCGCTGGTACACCGTGAGCGCATCGAGCAGCCCCTGGGTGGGGTGTGACACGTCCGCTTCGCCCCCCGACAGCACGCTCACGTGCGGGGCGACGTGCTCGGCCACGAGCGCCGGAACGCCGGCCTCCGCGTCGCGGATCACGAACGCATCCACGTGCAGCGCCTGCAGCGTATACACGGTGTCGAGCATGCTCTCGCCCTTGACGCGGGACGACAGCTGCACCTCGAGATTGACCACCTGCGCCCCGAGCCGCTTGGCCGCCAGCTCGAAGGAGACTCGCGTGCGCGTGGAGGGCTCGGTGAAGAGGTTCGCGACCGTCGCTCCCTCGAGCGTGCGGCTCATCGCAGGCCTGGCTCCGAGCGGGCGGACGAAGCTCTGCGAGCGCTCGAGCAGCCGCTCGAGCTGCTGCCGCGACAGCCCCTCGAGCGTCAGCAGGTGGCGGAGCGACCCATCGCTTCGCAGCTGTTCCGTCATCGCACCTCGCCCTCGCCCGCAAACCAGCGCGCCAGAATCACCGCCGCCGCGGCGCTGTCGACGTCGGCGCGCCCGATGCGCCGCCGCCGCTGCCCGCTCGCGCGGCGCTCTTTCAGCGCCGCGCCCGCCTCGAGCGAGGAGAAGCGCTCATCGACCAGAGCCACGGGCAGTGAGAAGCGGCGTTCGAGCTCGGCAGCGAAAGCGCGCACCGCAGCGCTCAACTCCCCCTCGCCGCCGGCGGCATTATACGGGGCCCCTACGACCAGGAGCTCGGGCGCGAGCGCGCGGACCTCGCGCGCGATCCGCTCCCAGTCGGGACCGGCGCGACCGAACGCCGCGGCGGGGCGTGGAGCCGCCTGCCGGGTCAGCGTGTCGCCGCTGGCGATGCCAATGCGTTTGAGTCCGAAGTCGAAAGCGAGGACGGTGTGGGCGCGGATCATGCCACCGGGGTCCCCGCGAAATTGCGCTTCTTGTCGGGCGGTGATTCTCCGCCGATATCGCGAAGCGCAATTTCGCGGGGTGGCTCAGGCATGGCCGGCCTCGGGGCTGAGGCGCTCGACGTCGATGCCGAGCAGCCGCCAGGCGCCGGCCCAGCGCTCCTCGAACGGCAGCTCGAACACCACGCGTGGATCCACCGGCATCGAGGCCCAGGCGTTGTCGCGCAACTCACGCTCGAGCTGCCCGGACTCCCAGCCGGCGTAGCCGAGCGCGATGAAGGCATCCGAGGGGCCCTCGCCGCGCGCCATGGCCGCGAGCACGTCGCGCGAGGTGGTCACCTGGATGCTGTCGGACACCTTGTGGGTGTGGTCCCACTGCCCGCCGGGGCGATGCAGCACGAAGCCGCGGTCGGTGTGTACCGGCCCGCCGCGCAGCACCGGCTGCGCCGCGATGTGCTCGCTCGAGGGCTCGAGCTTCATCTGCGACAGCACGTCCGAGAGCCTCATGGGCAGAGGCTTGTTGAGAACGATGCCGAGCGCGCCCTTGTCGGTGTGCTCGCAGATGAGCGCGACAGTCTGGGCGAAGTTCGGGTCGGCGAGCTGCGGCATCGCGATCAGCAGGTGGTTCGTGAGGCTTCCCCCCAGGGCGTCGGCGAGCGGAGTCTTCTCGCCGTCCCGGGGTTCATCGGCGGAGGGGGCGCTGGCGCGCGTCGAGCTGTGCTTGCCGCCCATACCCTCAGTATGGGCATGGAGTGGGCGAGTCTCAAGGAACGGTTGACAGCGTGCCGTGCCCGACGCGCCCGCCGACGAACTGCCACTCGTAGGCGAAGCGCAACACGCGGTACTGCGCGGCCAGCTCGGCCGGAAACGGGTCGAAAGGGCTGGCGAGCTTGAGGATCGCGAGCGCGGCCTGATCGAGCCCGGGGTTGCCGCTCGAGCGACGGATGACCACTCGGTCGAGGGCGCCACTCGCGGCGATGCCCACCTCGACGACCGGGCTCGCCTGCGCTGGCGCCCCGCGGGCCGCGGACGGATAGTTGATCGTGCCGACGCGCTCAACCTTGCGCCGCCAGGCATCGAGGTAGGGGGCGAGCGTCGCCGCCCGCGTATCGGGAGTGATCCACAGCTCGTCGCGCTCAGGTCCCCGGAGCTTGGCGGGGCCCTCTTCATCCTGCGGTCCCGGCTGCGCCGCCGGCGGCTCCTCGACCAGCAGCGGCCGCTCGCGCATGGCGCCGAGGCTGCCCTCGTCGGCGACATAACGCACGTCGGTGTTCCAGGCGACGGTGGTGAGAACCCGCTCGTCCCGGCTTCCCGCCCTGCCGTTGCTCGCCTCGAGGGAGTTGCCGTCTGGCCTACCGGCGTGCCTCGCCTTCGGCACGGTGGAGGAGCGATTGTGCGGCGCCACCGCCTCGCGGGTGTTGCCCGAGCCGAGCTGAGTGCGTTGCGCGAGGTACGTGGCGGAGGGGTTCTTGTCCGCCTCCGGAAGCTCATCCGAGGTCAGGAGCACTTCGAGTCCGGGGGCGCTGCCTCCCTCGCCCGCGCTGGCGCTGAAGGTGAGCCCGAGAATGACGAGTCCGTGCAGGAGCCCCGCGAGGAACAGCATGGTCAGCAGCCGGTCCCAGACCGGCGCCTGGCCTTCCCGAAGTTTGAGCGCTCGCCGTGCCATCGCGTGGGTGCCCCTCAGCCTCCCGCCGCCGCGGCCGCCGCCAGGCTCGCACGGCGCGGCCGGGCCGCGAGGTGCCGCTCGACGGCGGCGATCAGCAGCTCCCCGATGCGGGTACCACACTGCTTGTCGAGCTCGCGGATCCCGGTGGGGCTCGTGACGTTGATCTCGGTCACGAACCCACCGATCACGTCGAGCCCGACGAACAGCATGCCTTTCGCGGCGAGCGCCGGGCCGATCTCGCGCGAGAGCCAGCGGTCGCGATCGTTGAGCGGGCGGGGGACCCCGGTCGCGCCGGCGGCGAGGTTGCCCCGATGATCCTGCGCCGAAGGTATGCGGGCGAGCGCGTACGGCACCGGCTCGCCGTCGACGAGCAGCACGCGTGCATCGCCCGACTCGACGATGTCGGGGATGTAGCGCTGCACCAGCGCGAAGCGCTGGCCATGGTCGGTGAGAGTCTCGAACACCACGCGGGCATTCGGGTCACCCTCGCCGAGCACGAAGATCGAGCGCCCGCCCATGCCGTCGAGCGGCTTGCAGACGATCCGGCGCTGCTCGCGCAGGAAGGCCGCCATCTCGCCCATGTCGCGCGTGATCAGGGTCGGCGCGCAGCACTGCGGGAACCAGGCCGTGTAGACCTTCTCGTTCATGTCCCGCAGGCCCTGCGGGCGGTTGACGATCAGCACGCCGGCGCTCTCGGCGCGCTCGAGGATGTAGGTGCTGTAGATGTACTCGGTGTCGAAGGGCGGATCCTTGCGCATCAGGATGCCCTCGAGCGCAGCGAGCGGCTCGATGGCGGGCTCGCCGAGCGTGAACCAGCCGGCAGGGTCCGGCCGCACCGTGAGCGCGCGCGTGCGCCCGAAGGCGACGCCGTCGCGCAGCAGGAGGTCTCGCAGCTCGAGGTAGGCGAGCGCAAAGCCACTCGCCTGGGCCGCGAGCAGCATCGCGAGAGTCGAGTCTTTGGCGTAGTGGATCGCGCCGATCGGATCCATCACTACGCCGAGTCGCTTGAGTGGGCTCATTTGCCTCAAATACCGCCGTTTCGGGCCCCGGGACCGATTATGCTCGTAGGCGGCTCGGATAGGTCTCCCTTGAGGCGTGGCGGGCGGGCGCAGAGCTGCGGCCAAGTTCGAAAAACGTGACGCGCGTGGCATAGCAGGGGGTGTACCGATATGTTAAAACCCGCCTGCGCTTGCCCCTGGCGAGGGGGCCCGTGAAACTAAATGGCTCGTGTGGACGGCGCGCCGTTGCGGCGCACTGGTTTCGCGGGATCGAGGCCCGCTACGCGCACGCGTGGCCGAGGGGCCGGCGCGGGCCGTCAATCCGCTGAGGATTTAAGGAGTCGCCGACTGTGAACGGCAGCAAGCTACAGGGTCTCAAGGTGCTCGTCATCGACGACAGCAAGACCATTCGCCGCACCGCCGAGACGCTGCTCGCCAAGGAAGGCTGCGAGGTATTCACGGCGGTCGACGGGTTCGATGCGCTCGCCAAGATCGCCGACCACCAGCCCGACATCGTGTTCGTCGACATCATGATGCCGCGGCTGGACGGCTACCAGACCTGCTCGCTCATCAAGCACAACAAGGTGTTCCGCTCCATACCGGTGATCATGTTGTCTTCCAAGGACGGACTGTTCGATCGCGCGCGCGGTCGCATCGTCGGGTCGGAGCATTACCTCACCAAGCCCTTCACCAAGGACGAGCTGCTCTCGGCGATCGAAACGCACATCGGGAGATGATCGCAATGGCCCTGATCCTGATAGTCGACGACTCGCCCACCGAAGTGCACGTCATGCAGAAGGCCCTCGAGAAGCATGGGTTTCGCACCGCCGCCGCGGCCGACGGCGCCGAGGGCGTGCGCCTCGCCCGCGAGATGAGCCCGGACCTGATCTTCATGGACATCGTCATGCCCGGCATGAACGGTTATCAGGCAACCCGCGCGCTGGCGAGCGATCCGCGCACGCGCACGATTCCGATCATCATGGTCACCTCCAAGGGTCAGGAGACCGATCGCATCTGGGGACTGCGCCAGGGCGCGGTCGATTACATGATCAAGCCCGTCTCACCCGATCAGCTGGTCGCCAAAGCCCAGGCGACGCTCTCCGCCTGAGCTGAGCTTCCGCGCCATGACTGAAGCCTCCACCCCACCTGAGCCCGAGCTGAAGTCGCTGCGGGACCGGCCGTTCGAGCTGCTCGCGCAGCTCGAGCGGCGCGGCCGCGCCGTGTCGGCGCAGGTGAGCCAGGAGGAGGCCGCGGGCCGCGAGTGGGTCGGCGTGGCGCTGCGCATGGCCGGGGACCTGTACCTGGTGGCGCGCGAGGAGACGCGTGAGGTGCTGGGCGTGCCGGCGAGCACCACCCGGGTGCCGGGCGCCAGGAGCTGGATCAAGGGCCTCGCCAACGTGCGCGGCCAGCTGCTGCCGATCATCGATCTCAGGCACTTCCTCGGCAGCGGTGTGACGCCGGTCACGCGCAACACGCGCGTGGTGGTGGTGAATCACCGCGAAATCCCCGCCGGGCTGCTGGTGGATGAGGTGCTCGGCTTCCGGCGCTTCGCGGAGAGCGAGTTCTCCGGGGATGCGCCGCCCACGGTGGCGCGCTGCGAACGCTATCTCGCCGGCGCATTTCGCCGCGGCCAGGAGCAATGGCCGGTGCTCTCGCTCCGCCAGGTGCTCGAGAGTCCCGCGTTCACGGAGGCCGCGGCGTGACGGCGCCCGCGCCACAGCTGCGCGCGCCGACGGGCCTTGCGATGCTGCTCGCGGCGGCGGTGGCGCTGCTCGTCGGCAGCGGCGTGTCGTACTACTTTCTCGAGGCGCGTCCCGCCGCGTCCGCTCACGCGGTTCCGGTCGATGCGCTCTATAACCTCGCGCTCGATGCGGGCAGCGCGCTCGCGGGGGATGCGGCAGCGCTGACCGGTTTCGAGCAGCGTCAGAAGCAGCTCGAGGAGGCCGCGGCGCGCGATCCCGCAGCGCCCTTCACGAGCGATGTGCGCTTCACGCGCCTGATGAGCAACGCCGCAGCGATCGTGCGCGCGCGGGGTGCGCTCGCGGGCGCGGGCGGCGCCGCGCGCGAGACCGCGACGCTCGTGCCGCGACTGCTCGGTGAATCATCGGCCCTCGCCGGCGGCCTCCCGGCCGGCACCGCCGCCGCGGTCAGCGGCACGCTCGAGCGCTTCGCGGCGCGCGCGCAACGGCTGCAGCTCGACGTGAGCACGCTCACCCAGGGCACCGGCGATGCGGGACAGGCGGCGCAGCGCATCGCCGAGGGCTCGGACTACCTGGGCCAGGTGATCACGGGGCTGATGGGCGGGAATTCCGCGCTCGCGCTCCCGCGCGTGACCGCGCCTGAGCCCGCCCGGCACCTGAAGGCGCTCGATGGGATCTACACCGACCTCTCCGCCGCGGTGCGGCGCGCCGTGGCGGCCGCGCCCGCGTTGCCGGCGGCCCGGACCGCCTCGCGCGCCATCGAGATGGACGCGCGCGAGCTCGCGGGCACCGCCTCGCCCGCCGCAGTCGGCGGCGTGCTCGCGTGGGCGCCGCTCGTGTTGCTCGCGGCGGGTCTGGGAATCCTGCTCGCGGGGCTCGGGGCGACGCTGCGCATGCGGCGCACGGTCGAGCGCCAGCGTCTCTCCGCGGAGGCGCAGCGCCGCGAGAGCGATCGGAACCAGCAGGCGATCCTGCGCCTGCTCGACGAGCTCTCGAGCCTCGCCGACGGCGATCTCACCGTCCAGGCCACGGTGACCGAAGACATTACCGGGGCGATCGCCGATTCGATCAACTACGCGGTGGATGCGCTGCGGGGCCTCGTGAGCGCCATCAACGGCTCGGCCATCCAGCTCGACAGCGCAACCCGCCAGACGCAGGCGCTGTCGCAGCACTTGAGCCGCGCGAGCGGTGCGCAGTCGAAGCAGATCGCCTCGGCCACCGAGTCCGCCGCCAGCATGGCGAGCACGGTCGAGGAGGTGTCGGGCAACGCCGAGCGCGCCTCGGACGTGGCGCGCCATTCGGTGGAGGTGGCGCACAAGGGCGGGGATGCGGTACGCCGCACCATCGACGGCATGAACACCATACGCGAGACCATCCAGGACACTTCCAAGCGCATCAAGCGTCTCGGCGAGAGCTCGCAGGAGATCGGCAACATCGTCGAGCTCATCAACGACATCGCCGAGCAGACCAACATCCTGGCGCTCAACGCCTCGATCCAGTCCTCGATGGCGGGCGAAGCGGGCCGCGGCTTCGCGGTGGTCGCCGACGAGGTGCAGCGGCTCGCCGAGCGCGCCGCGAACGCCACTAAGCAAATCGAGGTCCTGGTGCGCACCATCCAGACCGACACGAACGAAGCGGTGGTGTCGATGGAGCGCAGCACCACGGACGTGGTGGGTGGCGCGCTGCTCGCCGAGAATGCCGGCGCGGCGCTCGAGGAGATCGAGCAGGTCTCCAATCAGATCGCGAGCCTGGTGCAGAACATCTCCGGCAGCGCACGCCAGCAGGCGCACGCGGCGCAGAACATCGCGCGCAACATGCAGGTTCTCAAGGAGATCAGCGGCCAGACGTTCGAATCGACCACCGCGACCTCGACGGCCATCGCCAAGGTCGCAGAACTTTCGGCGGGGCTGCGCAAGTCCGCCGCGGGCTTCCGGCTGCCCGGCAACGCCGGCGATCGAGCGAGCGCGACCGGCACGGTGCGGCGCCTCGAGGACACGACGCTGACCACCGCCAAGGTGCGGCAGATTTCCGCGCTCGGCGGCTCGTGACTCCTTAGCGAGAACGCTGCATGGCAGAAGTCGCTTCCCAGACCATCGATCTCGTCGGTCGTGAAGTCAGCGCCACGCTGGCGGAGGCCCGCGGCGCGCTCGAGGGCTATGTCGAGCAGCCCGACAACTCGCAGCTGCTCGAGACCTGCGCGCAGCAGCTGCACCAGGTGCAGGGCGTGCTGCGGCTGCTCGAGATCTACGGCGCGGCGCTCCTCGCCGAGGAGATGGAGCACGTCGCCCAGTACCTGCTGGCGACGCACGCCGAGCGCAAGAGCCAGGCGGAGAGTCTCGATGCGCTGATGCGCGCCATGGTGCAGCTGCCGAGCTATCTCGAGCGGGTGCTCGCCGGGGGCCGCGATCTGGCGCTGGTGCTGCTGCCGCTGCTGAACGACCTGCGCGCCGTGCGCGGTAACGCGCTGCTGTCCGAGGGGACGCTGCTGCTGCTGAACCTCAGGTCCGACCAGCAGCCGCAGCCGCAGGCCGCCTCTCCCGGCGAGCCGGCGCTCACGGTGGAGCAGTGGGCGCGGCGGGTGCGCGCGCGCTACCAGATGGGCCTCATCGGCTGGATCCGCGGCGAGCGCGTCGAGCAGAACCTCCACACCCTCGCCGCCGTCGCGGCCAAGCTCGAGCAGGTTGCCACCCGCCAGCCGGTGTTCCAGCTGTGGTGGGTGATCGGCGCGGTGATCGAGGCGCTGCAGGAAAGCGGCCTCGAGAGCGGGCAGTCGGTGAAACGGCTCCTGGGCCTCGGGGATCGGGAGATCCGCCGCCTCTACGAACAGGGCGAGGCGCGCTACTCCCAGTCTCCCCCGGTCGAGCTGCTCAATAACCTGCTCTATTACGTGGGTCGCGCCGAGTGCGCCGGCCCGCGCGTGAGCGCGGTGCGCACCTCGTTCCGCCTCAGGGAGCTGCTGCCGGTCGATGAGAGCATCGAGCAGGAGCGCGAGAACCTGTCGGCGCCGAGCGTGAAGCTCATGCAGACGGTGGCGGCCGCGATCCGCGAGGACCTCTCCAAGGTCAAGGACGTGCTCGACATCTTCGTGCGGCGCGGCGCCGCGCAGCCTCAGGAGCTCAGCCCCCAGGTGGAGCTGCTGCGCAAGATCGGCGACACCCTCGGCGTGCTGGGCCTCGGCGAGCTGCGCGCCAGCGTGCAGAGCGAGACCGAGCGGTTACGGAAGATCGTCGAGGGCACGCTCAAGGCCGATGAGTCGACGCTGGTCGAGATCGCCGCCGCCCTGATCGGCGTCGAGGACAAGCTCGACGACAGTCTGGTCGGCATGATCCTGCCGAAGGACGCGCAGCTCCCGCGGGCGGCCGAGGACACCGAATTCCAGCAGGTGCAGGCGGCGGTGCTGCGCGAGTGCATCGTGAACCTCGCGCGCATCAAGGACGCCATCACCCAGAGCGTCGGCGGGACGCTGGACGCAGCCGGTCTCGACAGCTGGCCAGACCTGATGCGCGGCCTCAAGGCGGGACTGCTGCTGCTCGGCAAGGCGCGCGCGGTGGAGGTCATCGAGGCGATCACCGTGCAGCTCAAGCGCGTGATGCAGCCGGGCATCCACGTGCTGCCGCCGGGCTACATCGACCGGCTGGCGGACGCCATCGTGAGCGTCGAGTACTACATGGAGACGCTGCAGGCGGGGCGCTCGGATCCCTGGTACATGCTGGACAACGCCCAGGCCTGCGTGCAGGCCCTCGAGCAGCAGCCGACCCCGGGAGTGCCGACGGTCGAGCCGCTCGAATCCGCCGCCCTGGCGCGTACCGTGCAGATACCCAGCCTCTCGCCACCGCCCGGCAGGCGGCCGGACGCGGAAGCCGTGGACGCCGCGGCCCCGACGCTCGCGCCCTCGAAGAGGGGAGCGGCACCGGCCGAGCCCGCTGACCCCGAGCTGATGAAGCTCTTCATCGAGGAGGCGCAGGAAGAGCTCGCCCGGATCCAGCACTTCTTCTCTGTCTGGGACCAAAATCCCCTCGAGCGCGACGCGCTCATCACCGTGCGCCGCTCGTTCCACACGCTCAAGGGAAGCGGACGCATGGTCGGCGCGCGCGAGCTGAGCGAGTTCGCGTGGGCGATCGAGAACCTCATGAACCGGGTGCTCGATAACACGGTCACGCGCACCCCCGCGATACTCGAGGCGCTGCGCGCGGGGGTTGCCGCGCTTCCCGAGGTCATCACCCAGCTGCAGACGCGGGAGGCTCCGCGCACCGACGTCACCGCCATCTCTACGAGGGCGCATGCGCTGGCCGCGGGCGGCCGGGTGAGCGCCCCCGGCGGCTCCGATCAGGGTGACGAGGAAGCGGCGGCCGAGACGCAGACCGGCCTGGGCGCGGTCGCGGGGCCGGCCACGGCCGCTGCGCGCCGTAGCGCGCCGGCGAAGGCTGCGCCGGCTGCCCGCCCCGCCGCGCGCGCGGGAGCGGCGCCCCCGGCACAGGCGCCGGCGCGCCAGGCGCCGCCCGACGATACGCTGCGCGACATCTACGCGCGCGAGACCGCCGCGCACGTGGCGACGGTGCGCGGCTACCTCGAGCGCGAGTCGCAGCTGCCCGAGCCGCACCCGCTTCCCGAAGATGTCTATCGCGCCTGCCACACGCTCTCCGGCAGCTCCAAGATGGCGCAGGCCCGACACGGCATCCGTCTGGCGGAGCCACTGGATCGCTGGCTCCGCCGCGCGTTCAACAGCGGGCTCGGCCTCACCGACGGGGCGCTCACGCTTCTTTCGGACTGCATGGGCGCGATGGAGTCCGTCGCGAGCCACCTGGACGAGCCCACGGGGTACTTCGTCAGCCACTGGCAGCTGCTCGAGCGGATCGAGCGCGCCGACAAAGCGCTCGATCAGCGCATCGCGGCATCGACCGCACGCGAGGGCGCCGCGCCGCCGGCGCGTGAGCCCGCGGCCGCGGGCCACGCACCGCCGCCGCCCGAGGAAGAGGTCGTCGATTTCGACCCCGAAGTGGCGGCAATCTTCACCGACGAGGCGACCGAGCTCATCGAGCAGTCCGAGCGTGCTCTCACCGACTGGCGCTCGGAGCCCGGGAGCGCCGAGTTTCGCCTCGCCCTCAAGCGCCCGCTGCACACCCTGAAGGGCGGCGCGCGCATGGCGGGGATCACGCCCATGGGCGACTTGAGCCACGAGCTCGAGACGCTCGTGATGGCGGTGGACAACGGCACGATCGGTGCCGAGCCCGCAGTATTCGACCTGATCCAGGCGAGCCTCGATGAGCTCGCGCGCATGCGCGAGCAGGTCGTCAACGGCCGTCCGGTGGCGCCGCCGCGCGCCATGATCGCGAGTCTCCAGGATCTCTCGCGCTCCGATGGCGCTACACCGGCCGAGCCGCCCCCGGTTCCGCCGCCCGACGCCGCCCCTGCGCGGGGCGCCGTAGCCGCGGCGGCGCCCGCCGCGCCGGCAGCGGCGGAATCGGCCCGGTCCGACTCCTTCGGCGAGCCCGATACCATGCTCCGGAGGCTGAACGCGGAGCTCGTACAGATGGCCCAGCCGCGCGGCAGGCCGGTCCACGTCGAGCCGGCGGCCGGGGCGGATGAGACCTCGATCGAAATCACCCCGTCGTCCGCGCCCGGGAGCGCGGAGGCGGCATCACCCCCGGCGGGGACCGTCAGCGCCGCCGCGGCGCTCATCCGCCCCCGCACCGCCGAGCCGCACGCGGAGGAAGGCCTCCTTCCGCCGCAACCGGTGCCGCCGGGGCGCGAGCCCGGGGCAGGCGGGGAGCGCCAGGAGATGGCGCGCGTCGATGCCGAGCTCCTCGATCAGCTCCTCAACATCTCGGGCGAAGCGAGCATTGCGCGCGCCCGCCTCGAGCAGCAGCTCGGCTCGTTCGATTTCAACCTGGGCGAGCTGTCGCGCACGGTGACGCGCCTCAAGGAGCAGCTGCGGAGTCTCGAGATCGAGACCGAGGCGCAGATCCTGCACAAGCACGATGACGAAGGCCCGCAGCACCGCAGCCAGTTCGATCCCCTCGAGCTCGATCGTTACTCCTCCATCCAGCAGTACTCGCGGGCCCTCGCCGAGACGGCCAACGACGTTGCGAGCATCCAGCAGCTGCTGGAGAGCCTCGCGAAAGAAACCCAGACCCTGCTGCAGCAGCAGGCGCGCACCATCACCGAGCTGCAGAACGGGCTCATGCGCACGCGCATGGTGCCGTTCCAGCGCCACGTGCAGCGCCTCGCGCGGATCGTGCGCCAGGCGGCCGCCGACACCGGCAAGCGCGCCGAGCTCACCATCGAGGGCGCCTCGGGCGAGCTCGACCGCCAGGTGCTCGAGCGGATGCTTCCGCCGTTCGAGCACATGCTGCGCAACGCCGTGGTGCACGGCATCGAGAAACCCGAGGAGCGCGTGCGGCGCGGCAAGGCCGAGACGGGGCGCATTCTCCTCGAGCTGCATCGCGAGGGCGCCGAAGTCATGGTGCGCCTCACCGACGACGGCGGTGGCATGAACCTCAAGGCGATCCGCGAGAAGGCCCAAGCGCTCGGGCTCATCGCTTCCGGCCAGACCCTCTCCGACGAGGACGCCATGCAGCTCGTCCTCGAGCCCGGCTTCTCCACCGCCGGAGCGATCACCCAGCAGGCCGGCCGCGGCGTCGGCATGGACGTGGTCGCGACCGAGATCAAGCGCCTCGGCGGCGCGCTGCACATGGAAACCAAGGCGGGCGAGGGCACGGTGTTCACGATCCGCCTGCCCCTCACGCTCGCGATCAGCCACGCGCTCGTGGTGCGGGTCGACGAGGAGTACTACGCGCTGCCGCTTCCCACCGTCGAGGGGGTGCTGCGGCTGTCCAAGTCCGTGGTGACTTCGCACCTCGGGCGCGACGCCCCGGCGTTCGATTACGGCGGGCAGAAGTACCGCTTCCAGCACCTGGCGAGCTTCGTGGGGCTGCCGCCGTCCGAGCTCCCCGGGCAGGACGTCACCATTCCGGTCGTGCTGGTGCGCGCCGGCGAGCACTCCACCGGCCTCGTCACGGACGAGCTGATCGGCAGCCGCGAGATCGTGGTGAAATCTGTCGGACCTCAGATATCCAGCATCCGGGGCATCTCCGGCGCGACCATCCTCGGTGACGGCCGCATCGTGATCATCCTCGACATCGGCGCGCTGGTGCGTGCCGAGTGGCGGGCGCGCGCCCAGGCGCCCGTGGCGCCCAGGGAGCGCGCCGGGGACCGGCGCATCTTCGCCATGGTGGTGGACGATTCGATCACCGTCCGCCGCGTGACCCAGCGGCTGCTCGAGCGCAACGGCATGCGGGTGCTGACCGCGCGCGACGGCATGGACGCGGTGGCGCTGCTGCAGGACCACGTGCCGGACGTGATACTGCTCGATATCGAGATGCCGCGGATGGACGGCTACGAGGTCGCCGCGCACGTGCGCAACGACCCGCGCCTGAAGGACGTGCCGATCATCATGGTCACCTCGCGCGTTGGAGACAAGCACCGCGCGCGCGCCATCGAGCTCGGCGTCGACGACTACCTCGGCAAGCCGTACCAGGAGGCGCAGCTGCTCGATGCGATCGCGCCTCTGGTCGCGAAGCGGCGCGCCGCGGCGTCGGGCCAGGCTTACGCCGGCGCGGCCGGCGGCTGAGGGGCATCGGACTTCAGGCGTACCGTCAGACTGATTCATGGCCGAGCGCGTCAACGAAATCTACAGCCTCCTGGTGCCGCTCACCGAGGCGCGGCTGATCATCCCGCGCGCCTGCGTCGCGGAGGTGATCGGCTTCCAGACGCCCTCGGAGATGACCGGAGCGCCGCCCTGGTACATCGGCACGGTGCCCTGGAACGGCAAGGCGGTGCCGCTCGTGTCCTTCGAAGGCGCCTGCGGTCAGATGATTCCGCCGGCGAGCGGCCGCACGCGCATCGTTGTCCTGCACGCGCTCGGCACGCGCGTGGAGGGCGGCCACTTCGCTCTGGTGTCGCAGGGTTTCCCGCAGCTGGTGCGCGTGAGCTCGGATGTCGTGCGCCCCGACAACTCGCGCGTCTTTCCCGAGCGCATGCCGGTCATCTGCCAGATCCGCATGGTGAACGAGACGCCGCTCGTGCCGGACCTCGAGCGCCTGGAAGAGATGATCGCCGACGAGACCAGCATCGGCGCGTAGGCGCCGCCGGCGCGGGTCGCCGCCAGCCTGGGTCGCCGCTGGCGCGGGTCGCCGGCGGGCTGAAGCTGCTTTTGCGTGCCGGCATGGCCGGCGCGCGCGACAGGCACAAGAAGGAATTTCAATGAGCCTGACTCACCTCAAGCCATCCCTTGCGTCGCTCGCCCTGCTCGCCGCCGCCGCGGGCGTGGCCGCGCCTCCCCCCATCACGCTCGAGGTCGATGCCCGTGACGTCACGCGGGCGATCCAGCACGCGCATCTCGTGATCCCGGTCCATCCGGGGCCGCTGACCCTCGCTTATCCGAAATGGATCCCCGGCGAGCATGCGCCTGACGGCCCGATCACCCAGCTGGTCTCGCTCGCGATCAGCGCCGGCGGCACTTCGCTCCCGTGGCGGCGCGATCCGCTCGATGCGTTTCTGTTCGGGGTCGAGGTGCCGCGGGGAGCTGCGACGCTCGACGTGCGCTTCGATTATCTGTCGCCGCCCAAGGCGTTTGCGGACGGCTACGGCCGCACGCCGAACATGACGCCGCACCTCCTCATCCTGCCGCTCAACCATCTCGTCCTCTATCCGTACGATGCCGCGGCGGATACGGTTTCGATCAGAGCCGAGGTGCACCTGCCCGCCGGGTGGAAGTTCGATGGCGCGCTCCACCCGGAGCGGGTCGAGGGCGACACGCTTTTCCTCCCGGTCGTCTCGCTCTCGACGCTCGTCGATTCGCCAATCCTGGCCGGGGAGTACTTCAGGACCGTGCCCCTTTCCGAGGGCGCGGGCAGCACCCGCATCAGCATCGCCGCCGATGCGCCCGGCGATCTCGCCGTGAGCGAGGCGACGCTCGCGGGCCTGCGCAGGCTCGTGCCCGAGGCCGTGGCGCTCTTCGGGCCCGGTCACTACCGCGAATATGTGTGGCTCGTCGCTCTTGGCAACGACCTCAACCAGAACGGACTCGAGCACCACGAATCCACCGACATCCGCGACAACGAGGCGCTGTTCACCGATCCGGCGCGCCTCCTCGAGCACCGCACCGCCCCTCACGAGTATGTGCATTCCTGGAACGGGAAATACCGTCGTCCGGTGGGTCTGGCGACGCGCAATTACCAGCAGCCGATGGTCGACGATCTCCTGTGGGTGTACGAGGGCATGACGCGCTACCTCGGGGATCTGGTGCTCAGGACCCGGAGCCTGCTTGCCACTCCCGAGCAGGCGCGTGCGTACATCGCCCTCGTGGCTTCACGCCTCGACGTCGACCGGCCGGGGCGCGCGTGGCGCAGTCTCGGCGATACCGCGAGCGCACAGCCCGGGTACGCCGACGCGCCCGGGGAGTGGACGCCGATCCGCCGGGCGCGCGACTACTACGACGAGATGCTGCTCGTGTGGCTCGATGCGGACACGCTCATCCGCGAGACGAGCTCGGGCAAGCGCTCGCTCGATGATTTCTGCGGCGGCTTCTTCGGCGGGCCGGAGCGCTCGCCGGCGGTGCGGCCGTATTCGCGCACGGATGTCGTGGCGGCGCTCCGGGCCGTGGCGCCTCTCGACTGGGAGGCGTTCCTCACGGACCGGGTGGACCACATCACGCCCCGGGCGCCGCTCGCAGGGATCGAGAGGGGTGGCTGGAAGCTCGTCTATGACGATGCGCCGAATGTCTTTCTCAGTGCGCGCGAGAAGGTCGACGGGGCCGACAACCTGAGCCTGTCGCTGGGCCTCTGGGCCAAGCCCGACGGCGTGGTGAGCGATGTCGTGCACGACTCGCCGGTTTTTGCCGCAGGCGTCGCCCCCGACATGCGGGTCATCGCGATCGGCGGCCGCAAGTGGAGCGCCGAGGCCGCGCGCGAGGTGCTCGTCAGGGCGGAGAAATCCTCCGGCCCCATAGAGCTCGTGGTGCAGTCGGCGGATCTGGTCCGGGTGCTGCACGTCGACTATCACGGCGGCCTCCGCAACCCGCACCTGGTGCGCGGTGCCTCGAAGACTGATCTGTTGAGTCAGATTCTCGCGCCGAGAGCTGCGGCATCACGCTGAGGCGAGCCCGCGGTTACGGCGGCTGCGCCCTCTCGCGGACCCAGACGCACGGTCATTGCGTTTCCCAGGGATTGATGACCGGCACTCCCGCGGCGACAAAGGGGGCGGTATCCCGTGTTGCGACGGCGAATCCATGCAGGGTCGCGATCGCGGCGATCTGTCCGTCGGCTACCGAGACGATCTGACCGGCGGCTCGCGCACGGCCGACCAGGGGTGCATAGGCTCTCGCGGCCTGTTGGTCGAAGGGCAGAATGCGCGATTCAAACAGACTCTCTATCAGCTCGCTGAGCGCTGTGGCGAGGCCTTCTTTGCCCTTGCCCCCCGGGAGGATCTCAACACCCATCAGCAGCTCTGCGAGGCTCGTCGCCGTCAGATACAGGGTTTCGGCTACCTGCTGATCCAGCCAGGCCCGCACGGCCGGATTGCCGTTGGGCCTCATCGGCTCCGAGACGACGTTGGTGTCCAGCACAATCACTCGAACGTGGCCGGCTCAGCTGGGCCTGGATCGCGCGCGACATTGAAATCGAGACCCCCTAGGCGCTGACCAAAAGCGGCAAGCTCAGAGCCGATTTTGACCCGCTTCGAGGGACGAACCGCCTCCTCCAGGATCTCCCGGATCTCGGCTTCGGTGCTCCGCCCATTGCGAGCGGCCCGCACTCTGAGAGCGCGATGGGTCTCCGCAGGTAGATTGCGAACGGTGACGACTGCCATGACTTCACCCCTATACATTCGAATGCAATGATAGCAAGAACGTAGATATGAAGTCATCGTGGTTTAACACCCAATGGTGGCTGAGATTTCCTGCCCTGAGGGCATGACCCACCACGCCCGGATCTAGTTATGTCAAATCAATGCCCAATGCGGCTGCGCCTAAAGCTCGCTGTTCCGCGCCGGATCCCCTACAGATCCCCGAACTCCCGCTGCAGCAGGGCAA
>Ga0209267_1000443_pt1 | contig 30168 bp, 29 predicted proteins | sample GraSoiAngelo_137_FD_185894 | JGI IMG/M metagenome (GOLD analysis project Ga0209267, IMG submission 185894) | Grasslands soil microbial communities from the Angelo Coastal Reserve, California, USA - 14_0929_09_30cm (SPAdes) (version 2) | ecosystem: Environmental > Terrestrial > Soil > Grasslands ... | reverse complement strand
TGAGTCCTTCCGGCACCTCGAGAAAGCCCAGCTGGCGAGCAGTCTTGAAGTTCTGCTCCAGGCTGCGTCCCACCACCGCAACCCGGCGTTCGAACTGCGCCGCCATGCGGACCAGGTGCTGGATGCGGTGGATGTTGGATGCGAAGTTGGCCACAACGATCCGGCCCGGCGCCTCGGTGAAGATGCGCTCGAAAGGTCCGTGGAGGGCGCGCTCCGAGCCAGAACGTCCCTCGCGCTCCGAGTTGGTCGAGTCGCTGAGCAGGAGCAGGACCCCGGCGTCGCCCAACCGGCGGAACCGATCCATGTCGGTTGGATGGCCGTCCGGCGGCGCCGGATCGAGCTTGAAGTCGCTCGTATAGACCACGCGGCCCACAGGCGTCTCGATGGCGAGAGCGACAGCGTCCGGTATCGAGTGACATACCGCGATCGTCTCGACCCGGAACGGCCCGACCTGGACCGTGTCACCCACCCTCACCTCGCGCAGGTCGGACTCACGCAGGATGCGGTGCTCCCTCAGCTTCGGCTTGAGGAGGCCAAGAGTCAGCCGAGTGCCGTAAACCGGCACGTTGAGCTTCTTGAGCGCGTAGGGCAGGCCTCCGATGTGGTCCTCATGACCGTGGGTGAGAAAAATGCCGAGCACCTCTCTGCCACCGTGCAGCAGGTACGAGATGTCCGGCAGGACCAGGTCGATCCCGAGCATGTCCTCCTGCGGGAACATCAGCCCGGCGTCGACGACGAAAACCTTGTTCTCCCACTCGAGCGCCCACATGTTGATGCCGACCTCGCCCAGGCCGCCGAGGGGGAGATACCGAAGCCGAGAAGAGCTCACAAAAGACGCAGCTGTTCGGATTCCTGCTTCGGACCTGGGACGGGGACTGGCGGCGGTGGTGGCGCCAGCAGCTGGTCGAGATATCGCTTGAGCTGGTCGAAGTCGTGCTCGAGGTCCGCCACGAGCGAGCCGTTGTGCAGCGCGGCCGCCGGATGGTAGAGGGGGACGTACGCCACGTCGCCGCGCTTGATCAGGCTGCCGTGGATTCGAGAGATCGAACCCTGGCCAGGCATCAGGCGCTCGAGCGCGTGGCGGCCGAGGATCAGCACAACCTTCGGCTGGATCAGCGCAAGCTGCTCCTTGAGGTAGGGCGAGCAGGCCTCGGCCTCGTTGGGCATCGGGTCGCGGTTCATGGGCGGCCTGCACTTGAGCACGTTGGTGATGTAGACGTCGGCCCGGCTCAGCCCTATGCGCGCAAGCAGCGTGTCGAGCAGCTTGCCCGCGGCGCCGACGAACGGCTCGCCCTGCCGATCCTCGTTGAAGCCCGGCGCCTCACCGACGATCATCAGATCCGCCGGACAGGGACCCACGCCGGGCACCGCCTGCGTTCGGGTCGCATGCAGACCGCAGCTCTTGCACGACCTGACGGTCTCGTGGAGCCGGATCAGCTCCTGGGGGGCGCTAAGCGACTTTGACTCCACGCTTGGCGAAGGTGATGTACTCGCCCGCCTCGCTCACCGTCTTCTGGACAGCCTTCAGCTGCTCATCGGTGAGCGGCACCAGCGGAAGCCGGAACGGACCCGCAGCGAAGCCCATCGCGTTGAGCAGCGACTTGATGGGGACAGGGTTCGCCGCCGTTGTCATGAGCGACTTGATCACCGGAAGCAGCGCGAGGTGTATGTCGCGCGCCACGTCGTTGTCGCCTTTCGCATGCGCGTCGATGAGCCTGGCCATCGACTTGCCCGCGATGTGCGAGACGACGCAGATCACGCCGTAGCCCCCGACCGCGAGGACAGGCAGCGTCCAGCTGTCGTCACCGCTCCAGACTTTGAAGCGAGACGGCTTGCCGGCGCAGACGAGCCCGATCTGGTCAAGGTCGCCGCTGGCCTCCTTGACCCCGATGATGCCGGGCAGGTGAGCGCAGCGCAGCGTGGTTGCGGCGGTCATGTTGACCGCGGTCCGGCCCTGGATGTTGTACATGATCGTTGGGCCGACCTCCGAGATGGCCTTGAAGTGCTCGTACATGCCTTCCTGCGGCGGCTTGTTGTAGTACGGCACCACCGCCAGCAGGGCGTCCGCGCCGGCCTTCATCGCAAGCTTCGAGAGCTCCACCGAATGATGCGTGTTGTTGCTGCCGGTGCCGGCGACGACGTCGTGGCCGGGAATCGCAGCCTTGACCGCGCGAACGAGCTCGACCTTTTCCGCGTCGGTGAGCGTTGGCGATTCCCCGGTCGTCCCGGCGACGACCACGCCGTCCGAGCCGTCGTTCACCAGCATCACCGCAAGCTTCTCCGCCGCGTCATAGTCGACCGACCCGTCGGCTTTGAACGGCGTGACCATCGCGGTCAGCAAACGCCCGATCTCTTTGCTCACTTCGGTATCACTCCCATCTCAATGGCCTGTTCGGCGATCTGCACCGCGTTCAGCGCGGCGCCCTTGCGCAGGTTGTCGGACACGATCCACAGGGCGACCCCCCTGTCCGACGACATGTCCTTGCGGATCCGGCCGACGAACACCTCGTCGCGTCCGGCCACGTGGAGCGGCGTCGGGTAGATGCGGGCGACCGGGTCGTCCTCGACGACGACGCCGCGCGCGCGTTCGAGGAGCGCCCGCACGTCTTCCGGCTCGATGGCTTCAGTGGTCTCGATGACCACGGACTCGCTGTGTCCAATCTGAACCGGGACGCGAACGCAGGTTGCCGCGATCTTGAGGTCTGGGTTGTGGAGGATCTTGCGTGTCTCGTTGACGAGCTTCATCTCCTCCTCGTTGTAGCCATACTGCTGTGGCTTCCAGCCACCGGGGATCACGTTATAGGCGAGCTGGTGTGTGGTCGCATTGACCTCGGGTTTCTTCTTGGCGACGATTGCCTCCATCTGATCCTCGAGCTCGTCTGACAGCGGTCGACCTGCGCCCGAGGCCGCCTGGTAGGTCGAAACGATGACGCGCTCCACGCCGACTTTCTGGCGCAAAGGCTCGAGCACCATCGTCAACGGGATGGTCGTGCAGTTCGGGCTCGCGATGATGCCCTCGTTGTCGCGGATGTCGTTGGGGTTGACCTCGGGCACGACAAGCGGCACGTTTGCCTTCATGCGCCAGGCCGAGCTCTTGTCGATGACCAGCGCCCCCGACTCCGCCGCGATCGGTCCGTACATCAGCGAGATGTCGGCTCCGGCGGCGAACATCGCGACCTGGACATCCTTGAACGAGGACTCGTCGAGCCGTTCCAGCTTCAGCGTGTCGCCGTTGAACGCGACCTGCTTGCCGATCGATCGCTCTGACGCGAAAACCCGCACCTTGCCGATCGGAAACTTGCGCTGACCAAGGATCCTCAGCATCTCTGTGCCGACAAGACCCGTCGCGCCGACGACAGCAACGTTTAGTTGCTTGGAGGTGGGCACTGGGGTCAGTTTACTTCGGACCGAGCAGAAATGGAGCTTGCGGGGCCGGAGCGTACTGCGCCGCTCGCGCCTGCTGGTGCTGCTGCACCGCGGCGACAAATGCCGGGTGCACGTTGCGAAGCTCGACGATGCGATCGGTCTGTCCGGGAGCCGCCTCCATTACTTTGCCGCGCGGGCGAATCAGTGGCGTAAAGACGAGGCGGCCGAGCAAACCAACTCCCAACACCAGGATGCCGAGCCAAAGAAAAACGGCCGTGATCGTCGCGGCGGTTGCATCGTTGGAAGCTAGCGCAACGATCAATGCGATGGCGAAGGCGACGGGCCCGGCTAGCAAAAGGCCTACGGGAATCCAGAGCGCGAGCGTCGCAGTCCGGCTGCTGGAGCTGGTCAGCGGGAGGTATCCACTTGCGCGTTGCGACACAACTGCGAGGACGATGGCAAATGCGATGAAACCGAGGCCGCCGAGACAGATGAGGATCAGCAGCGCATAAGCCCAACCCGGTGGTGTTGCGAAGTTGAACTTCTTCCACGTCTCGACCCGGCGGCCGGTCATCGCGCAGACCGGAGGAAAGTCGTTCGCCCACAGCTGCGAGGACCAGACCCGGACCCTACCCAATGCGCAAACCGAGCAATTCGTCAAGGCCGCGATAGAAACGCGGTTCGCTGGTCACGCGCCGAATCGCGAGCACAACGCCGGGTACGTAAGCCTCGCGGCTTGTCGTCCGGTGCGCGATGGTCAGCGTCTGTCCCGGTAGGCCGAAGATGACCTCCTGGTCCGCGACGAACCCGGGGAGGCGCACGCTGTGCACCGCGACACCGCCCTCCTCCCCACCTCGCGTGCCGGCGAGCGTCTCCTTCTCGGCCGTCATGTGTGCAAAGGGCTTTTCCTTGCGCCGTGCGGCGAGGCGCCGCGCGGTCGAGAGCGCTGTGCCGGACGGTGCGTCGAGCTTGCCCGCGTGGTGCATCTCGATGATCTCCACCGCATCGAACAGCGGCGCGGCGATTTCGGCCAGGTGCATCATGAGCACCGCCCCGATCGCGAAGTTCGGCGCGACGATGCCGCCGACATGCTTCTCGTGGCAAGCGGTCTCGAGCTTGTCGACATCAGCCCCCGATAGCCCCGTAGTGCCGACCACGGGCGAGGCACCCGACGCGATCGCGGCCAGTGAGTTGTGCAGAGCCTCATTGGGTTGAGTGAAATCGATGAAGGCGCGTGGTCGTTTTTCGTGCAGGAAGGCAGCGAGGTCATCGCCGCGCCCAACGCCGCCGACATACGTGATGCCTGGTTCGCCGGCAAGCGACGCGGCGAGGACCGAGCCGACCCTGCCGCGGTGCCCCGACACTGCGACTCTAATCGGCTCGGTCATGGGGTCGTGTCGGTCAGTCGCGACGTGGGCCGCGGCCCCGGCCGCCGCCGTTGCGCCCGCCTCGATCGCGTCCGCCGAAACCACCCTCGCGCGGCGGGGGCGGCGGCGACGAGAGGGCGACCGCCATGGCCTCCTGGCTGATCTTCTCTTCGATCGGCAGACCCTTGGCGGTCAGCTCCTCGATCGCCGCCTGGCGGCTCAGGTTGAGCCGGCCCTGGCTGTCGACCTCGACCGCCTTGACCACTATCTCGTCGCCGATGTTGCAGACCTCTTCCACCCGCTCGACGCGGTGGTCGGTGAGCTTGGAGATGTGGACCAGGCCATCCTGTCCCGGCAGGACCTCGACGAAGGCGCCGAACGGCATGATGCGCACGACCTTGCCCTGGTAGATCTTGCCGACCTCGACCTCGTCGGTGAGGCCCTTGATCCAGTCGATGGCTTTCTGGCCCCCCTCCTGGTCGACCGCGGCGATGAAGACACGTCCGTCGTCTTCGACGTCGATCTGGGCGCCTGTCTCCTCGGTGATCTTGCGGATCATCGAGCCTCCCTTGCCGATGATGTCGCGGATCTTGTCGGGGTTGATGAGGATGGTCGTGATGCGCGGCGCGTAGTGGCTCATCTCAGTGCGGGGCTGCGGCAGGACGGCCAGCATCTTGTCGAGCACGAAAAGACGCGCCTCGCGTGCCTGGTCCAGCGCCTGGGCCATGATCTCGTGGGTCAGGCCTTTGATCTTGATGTCCATCTGCAGCGCGGTAATGCCATCGCGCGTGCCGGCGACCTTGAAGTCCATATCGCCCAGCGCGTCCTCGACGCCCTGGATGTCGGTCAACACCGCGAACTTGCCTTCGCGCGTGACCAGGCCCATCGCGATGCCGGCGACGGGGGACTTGATGGGCACACCCGCGTCCATCAGGGCGAGGGTCGAGCCGCAGACCGAGGCCATCGACGTCGAGCCGTTGGAGCTGAGGATCTCGGAGACGACGCGGATCGTGTAGGGCCACTCTTCAATAGGTGGGATGACCGCAAGCAGCGCCCGCTCGGCAAGCGCGCCGTGGCCGATGTCGCGCCGGCCGGGACCGCGCAGCGGTCGCGCCTCGCCAACTGAGAACGGAGGGAAGTTGTAGTGATGCATGTAGCGCTTGAACTCTTCGGCGGTCAGGCCGTCCAGCTTTTGCTGGTCAGACATCGAGCCGAGCGTGGCGATGGACAGTGCTTGAGTCTGGCCGCGGGTGAAAAGGCCTGAGCCATGGGTCCGAGGCAGAACGCCGACCTCGACGGTGATCGGCCGCACGTCTCTCAAGCCTCGTCCGTCGACTCGCACGCCTTCCTCGACCACGCGCTGTCGCGCCCGGTCCTTCACCGCCTTGTCGAAGAGCTTGCCCACGATGTCGGCGTACTCCGGGAACCGCTCTCCGAGCTCCGCGATCGTCCTGCTCCGAAGGTCATCCATCGCGCTTTCGCGCTTCGCCTTGTCTGCGTTGTAGAGGACGGGGTCCAGGCGCAGCGCCAGGTACTCGCCCACGATCTCGCGCATCTGCTCCGGGTAAGTCGGCGGAACCCATTCACGCTTCTCGAGGCCGACCTGGTCGCGCAGCTCGAGCTGCGCCGCGCAGATCCGCTTGATCTCCTCGTGCGCGGCGATGAGGGCGTCGAGCACGACCTGCTCGGTGACTCCCTTCGCGCCGGCCTCGACCATCAGGATCGCGTCGGCGGTGCCGGCGACCACCAGGTCGAGCTGCGAGTCGCCCATCTGGGACATCGGCGGGTTGACGACGACCTGGCCGTCGATGTAGCCCATCTTTACGGCTCCGACCGGGCCCTGGAACGGGATGTCCGAGATCACCAGCGCGGTCGAGGCGCCGTTGATGCTCAGGATGGTCGGGTCGTTCTCCTGGTCCACCGAAAGCACGGTCGAGACGACCTGCACGTCGAGCCGGAAACCATCGGGGAACAGTGGACGGAGCGGCCGGTCGGTCAGGCGCGACGCCAGGATGGCCGTCTCGCTCGGCCGGCCTTCGCGGCGCATGAATGCGCCGGGAATCTTGCCGGCCGCGTAGAGCTTCTCTTCGTAGTCGCACGTAAGCGGGAAGAAGTCGATTCCCTCGCGGGGCTCCTTCGACATCACCGCGGTGCTGAGCACGACGGTGTCGCCCTGGCGGACGATCACCGCCCCGTTTGCCTGCTCGGCCACCCGGCCGGTCTCGATCGAGATGCGACGCCCTGCGACGTCTACGTTTTTCGTGACTACTGCCACGCCAAATACCTCCATGAATGTGGGAGGAACCCGGCGGCGCGTATCTGGGTCAGATTCCTAGCAGCTGCCTCTTAGATGACGTCCACCTGAGCGATAGCTTCTAAGAGCTGACCCGCGCTACCGGCGTGGGTCCTCCCGGTTTCTTTAATTACCTCCTGATCCCGAGCTTGGCGACGAGGGCGCGATAGCGCTCCACGTCGGTGTCCCTCAAATAGTTCAGCAGACGCCTTTGCTTGCCCACCAGGAGAAGCAGGCCGCGGCGCGAGTGATGGTCCTTGGCGTGCGTCTTCAGGTGCTCGGTGAGCTCCCGGATCCTGGCGGTGGACAGCGCAATCTGGACCTCGGGGGATCCCGTGTCCTTCTCTGCGCGCTTGTGCTCCGCGATCAGCTTGCCTTTGACTTCGTTCTCGACTGCCAAAACTCGCTGGCAAGTATACGGGGCGACGTTCACCGGCCGTGAGGGACCCATCCGAGCCGGGGATTGTGTGCGTTAGGCGCCAAACGCTCGTTTGAAGTCAAATCGAGGCGCGCCTTGCGCCTAACGCGCGTTATCGGACGTACGCGACCGATCCGTCCGATCGCGGATCGGCCCCGCCACGCCAGGCGTTGGGTCCGTCGATCACCAGCGCATGGGCGTGGCCGAACGAGTGGTGGCGTGCCGGCATCAGCTGGACATGGGCGCCGTTCCGCGCCATCTCCCCGGCGCCGGGGTAGTCAGCCTCGACCGCGACCGTGACGCCGTCCGGCAGGACCGCCATGCGTGGGCGCGCCACCGCGTCGGCAGGGTCCATATCGTGGTCGACCAGGTTCATCAGCACCTGCGCCTGGAGCTGGGGCTGCAGGTCGGCACCCATAGAGCCAAAAGCCGCCCAAGGCCGGCCTTCACGCGCCGCGAGTGCCGGGATGAGCGTGTGCATGGTGCGCTTCTTCGGCTCGAGCCGGTTGACGTGGGATTCGTCGAGGCTGAAGTAGGCACCTCGATTCTGGAGCAGCATGCCCGTGCCCTCGGCGACGATGCCCGACCCGAAGTCGAACGCAACGCTCTGGATCATCGAGATGACGTTGCCGTGTTCATCTGCGGCACAGAGATAGACCGTGTCGCCCGCTTCATGGGCCACGGCGCGGCCTTTGGGCGCATGTTGCGGATTGAGGAAAGGCTCCGCCGGCACGGGCGAAAAATCCGGGTCGGAGATGTAGCGGTCGCGCAGCGCGTAGCTTGCGTCGCGGGCATCGTGGAACGAAGCGCCTGCCTCCAGCCGGACCAGCATCGCCGCGGCGGCGAGGCCCTGCGTCGGTGGCGGGAGCTCGTAGACGACCCGGCCTCGATACGGAAACGCGATCGGGTCGACCCACTGCGATCGATGCGTGGCCAGGTCGTGTCGCGTGACGAAGCCGTCGCGACGCTTGATCGCCGACGCAATCGCGGCACCTATCTCGCCGCGATAGAAACCGTTGATTCCGCTGTGGCCTAGGTCGCGCAACACCGACGCGAGGTCTGGGTTGCGCAGAAGCATGCCTGCCTCCATCGGCGGGTAGAGCGCGTACGCGGCCGGCTCGCGGCCCAGCCAATCCGCGGCTTGCATCAGAAACTGCGAGAGCTGCGGCGTGATCACGAAGCCGTCGCGGGCCAGCGACTCGGCCGGTTCGAGGACCGCGCCCAGCCCCAGGCTGCCGAATCGCTCGAGCAGTCTCCCCCATGCCTCGACCGTGCCCGGCACCGTGACCGGCAGCACGCCGCGGGCCGGCATCGACTCGTGGCCGCGCGCGCGCACGGCCCCGATCGTGGCGAGCTCGCCCGAGCGGCCCGCGCCGATCAGGCCGACGGGTGAAGTCTCGCCGCCGGCCCATACGATCGCCATCAGGTCGCCGGCGACCGATGTCATATGCGGGTAGACCACGCACAGCGCAGCGTCGGCAGCGATGGCGGCGTCGATCGCGTTGCCGCCATCTCGCAGGATCTGAGCCCCGATGTCGCTGGCGGCGTGATGCGGGGTTGCGATAACCCCGCGCGTCATCTCGGAGTTACGAATTCGATCGCGCCGGGCTGGATCTCGAAAAGCGCGGGGAGGAATCCACCCGTCTCGCCGTCGATGTCCAGTCGGACCTTCTCGGGCGAGCTGACGGACACGCGCTTGCCATACATCAGCTCGATCTTCGGGTTGTTCTGATCCAGGTGCTTGCCTGCCAGGAAGTCGTTCATGCCACGCATGGTTTCAATTTTGCCTGCGTCCTTGATCAGGATCACGTCGAAGACTCCGTCGGTGGGCGACGCGGAAGGGGCCATCTGCATGCCGCCGCCGAAGAACTGGCAGTTCGCGACCACCACCTGCTGCGCTTTTGGCAGCTCATGCGTGGAGCCGTCGATATTCACCGTCATCGGCTTGTTCTTGTAGCCGAGGAGTGCGCGTCCGGCGGCAATCTTGTACGCGGCAGTGCCAAATCTCTTGGTTCCGTTGCCCATCTGGAACACGACGTCTCCACCAAGCCCCGCGTCCGCGATGTTTATGAAATGCCGGACCGCAGTCGCCCCATCGTCGGTCTGGAACGTCACGCATCCCGCATCGAGCCGTCTCACCAACCCGCTGCGCAAGACGTCGATTGCCTGCTTGGGATCGCCGGGAATGCGCAGTGTGCGCCGGAAATCTCCGCCTGTCCCGAGAGGCACCATGGCGAGCTTGCTGCTCGTCGGCAGCGGAGCTCCGTTGCGGAAGAAACCGTTGACGACCTCGTTGAGTGTGCCGTCCCCGCCAACCGCCACCACGAGCGGCCGCGACTCGAGAACCGCATGCTGGGCGATCTCGGTCGCCTCGAGCGGCCGCGTCGTCAAAGCGGCTTCGTACGGCAGGCCGCTCGCGGGCAGCCACGTCTCGATTGCAGCCCACTCACGTCCGGCCTTGCCCGCGCCTGAGGATGGGTTGACGATGAACAGGATCGGTGCGCCGGGACGGCCGCCTATGACCGGCCTCCCAACGCTCGCGGGTTCATGATCCCCTCCGGGTCGATGCCACCCTTCAACGCCCGCCAAACACGCATCCAGCCTCCCATCTCGTCGGCGACCCATCGCGCTCTTACCTGCCCAACGCCGTGGTGGTGAGTGATCGTCGCGCCGAGCTCGAGCGCCGTGGTCATCGCTCCCTCCCACGCGCGTCCGTAGGCCGCACGCGCTTCATCTTCCGTATCACCTGAGCCGCCAAATGAGAAATAGGCGCAGCAGCCTTGCTCGTAGGCATGACTGAAATGGCATAACGCCAGGCCACCGACCGCTATTGCGCGCTTGACCCTGGCGTGCAGCTCGGGGAGGACCGTCCAGGAGGCGGCCAGCTCGATCGTGTCGAGGTACGCGCCAGGTGGCTCGAGGAAGGCTTTCAGGCGGTCCGCCGAGAGGTCGAAGCGGTGGCGCAGCCAGCGCTCCCAGGGCGCCTCGCCAAGTAGCCTCGCCTCGCGCGCGAATGCCTCGACCGCCGCGGCTTCGGCCGCTGCGACCGCGCTCAAACCGCAAGTCGCGACCACCAGCAGGCACTCGTCATCCCCCAGGTCGTAGCCGCCAAACGCGGTGTCCTCCGCGTCATAGAGGCGCATCACGAGCGGGCGGATTCCTGCCTGCATGACTGCCCGCATGCAATCGAGCCCGGCGCGCAGGTCGCGAAACGCGTAGCCGCGGCCTACCGTCGACTCCGGCAGTCGGTGGACGCGCAGGACCGCGCCGATCACCACTCCGAGCCCTCCCTCGGCTCCGATGAACAGGTCGTGCAGCGCAGGCCCCGCCGCGGACCGCGGACCTGGACGCGGAGCAGCGAAGGTGCCGTCGGGCAGGACCACGGCGAGCGAGACCACCATGTCCTCGATGCTCCCGTAGCGGCTCGACTGCTGTCCCGAGGAACGCGTGGCGACCAGCCCTCCGACGGTCGTGCCCGGCAGTGAGCTCGGGAAATGGCCGAGCGTCAGCCCGCGTGCGTTGAGCTGCTGCTCCAGCGCGTAGCCGTTGACACCGGCCTCGCAGCGGCACACGAGGTTGGTCTCGTCGATCTCGAGGACGCGGTCAAAAGCGCCCATGTCGAGGACCAGCTCGCCGGCCAGCGGGGCGAGCGCTCCGCACACGCCGCTGCCTCCCCCCATCGGCGTGACCGCGACGTGGTTGGCGGCTGCCAGGCGCAGCACAGCGGCGACCTGTTCGCGACCTGACGGTCGGACGACGAGCACCCGTGGTGGTGTCTTGCCGGCACGCTCGTCCATGATCGCGAGCGGCCACAGGTCGCGGATCGGGCGCTCGTCGACCGCTGCGGCGCCTACGACCTTCTCCAGCTCGCTCCTCACTGGCCCTGCCTCGCCGCGTTTCGGCCGGCGAGCCACCCCGTCAGGATCGGAACCCCGAAGCCGCACGGTCCGCTGTAGTCGTATCCACCGAGCATCGACCCGGCCGCGTAGAGATTGGTGTACGGGACCGAGCCATCCTCCAGCAGAGGACGAAGGCGTCTGTCGGTCATCACTCCCATTCGCATCTCTTCTCGCGGGTCGAGGTATTTGAGGTGTTGCAGACGGGTGCCGAGGCTCGCGGCCGCGAGACCCTCGTGAAAGACGCCAAGTCCGAACAGCGACTCGGTGGTCGTGCGCCCGGCTCGCAGCCCTCCACCGATGTAGCGGCCCGTCGCAAGCACGAAAGCGTCAGCGCGGAAGGCGCGGCCGCTCGCGCGTGCCGACGTCACCTTCCCGCGTCCGGTCTCGATCGAGGTCACCTCCGCGCTGACGGCGCCCAGCGCGATTGCCTGCTGGAGGCGCCAGCCGTGAGGCGAAGGTGGCGAGGCGAGGAGCTCAAATCCGTCTGGCGGCAGGTTCGTGAAGCCAGGCGGATACGCAATCGCCGCACCGCGGGCTCGAGGCGAGGGCGCTCGACGTCCGTAAAGGTCGGTAAGCGAAGCCGCAGGTGGCAGCTCCGGGATCGAGATGTCCTCCGCGAACGCCTCGATCCCATGCAGCTCCTTCAGGGCCTGGGCCGTCGACGCCGCGTCATAGTCGCCAACCTGTGGCACCCCGATGACCGCGACGCGCTTGCCGCTCAACCCACCCAGCTCGCCGGGTGCGACGGTTTCGGGGACCACACTTGCCGGCCGGGCGAGACCGTGGATGTCGGCGTAAAGGCCGCGGCTGCGCCAGGTTCCTTCGAAGCTCAAGCCCCCTCTGCCGAGCGCGAGCTTTAGGGTCGATATCGCGGCGTCGAGCTCGGTGGCGAGACCCACCGCGTCCATCCCCAGACGCGCCAGGGGATGATTGGGCGAACCGAGGATCGAGTCGAGGTCGTCCACCACCTCCATGCCGCCCGCGTAGAGCGCGGTCGCACCAGGCGCCCTCGCCACGACAGTCACCTCCGCCCTCTCGCGCCTTGCCGCCAGCGCCGCGCAGTAACCGGCAATGCCGCCGCCGATGACGAGGACCTTCGTCACCGAGTAACGATGCGACGCGTGTCCGCCACGTCTTGCTTGAGCTGGCGGACCAGGTCGTTTGGCGTGGCGAACTTGATATCGGGATGCAGGTAACGGACGAACCGAAGCCGGAGCCTGTGTTGATACAGATCGCCCTCGAAGTCGAGGAGGAAGGCTTCGATCTTCAGCTCCGTGCCGCCGAACGTCGGGCGGTAGCCGACCGACAGCGCGGCGACGAAGTCGCCCTCGGGGGCGACGACCCGACCCGCGTACGCTCCGAGCGCCGGCACCAGCTTGTTCGGCTCCGGGCTGATGTTCGCGGTCGGAAAGCCGAGCTGTCTGCCGACCTGCGCGCCGGCCTCGACCGGCCCACTCATCTCGAACTCGCGCCCGAGCAGCCGGTTCGCCGCCTCCACCTCCCCGGTGGTCACCAGTCGCCGGATCTCCGAGCTGTGGAGGTCCCGGCCATCGATCTTGAACGGCGGCACCACCTCGACATGGTGTCCATGCGTCCGGAGCCAGTCGGCGTTGCCGGTGCGGCCGCGCCCGAACGCGAAGTCGAACCCGATGACCCAGGCCTTGATGTCCATCACCTCGGCCACCCGGTCGACGAACTCCTGAGGCGACAGCGACGCCAGCTCGCGGTCGAAGCGCAGCACGATTGCGTGCTCAACGCCGGCCGCCTCGATGAGGCCAAGCTTCTCGCTCAGTGTCGTGATCGATGACGGGCAGTTGGCGGGGTCGAGGACGCAGCGCGGGTGTGGCTCGAACGTGATCAGGGCGGACGCAGCGCGCTCGGCGGCGGCCGCGTCCTCCAGGTGCCTGATGACGTCGACGTGGCCGAGGTGGACTCCGTCGAAGCTTCCGACCGTCAGCGCCACGGGCCCGATCGGTGTGGTCGGAAGCCCGAGATGAACCCTCAGCTCAGCACTTTCTCCGGCACGAACGTGCGGCGCAGCGGGTCGGTGTGTCCTAGGGCGACCAGCCGGCCTTCGGCGTCGTGCGCTCGAACCTGCCCGGGCGCCGGCTCCGGGAGGACGCGTACAGCACGGCCCTGGCGGACCTGCGCCGCCTGCTCCACGTTGAGCTTGACCCGTTCCATCTCGGGCAGTATGACCTCGGCCGCGAGCAGCCGGTCTCGCACTGCATCCGCCGTATCGAGCTCATCCAGCGCCACCGCCCTGTCGATCGTCAACGGGCCGTAAGCGGTGCGGATGAGCCTGCCCAGGTAGCCCCCGACCGCCAGTCGCTGCCCGAGGTCGCGCGCTATGGAACGCAGATAGGTGCCGCTGCCGCAGCGCACCTCGATGCGCGCGACGGCGTTCGGTCCGGGCTGAAAGTCGAGCACCTGTGCCGCGTAGACCTCCACCTCGCGAGGCGCGGGTCTCGTCGCGTCGCCGCTTCGGGCGAGCCGATACGAACGCTTGCCTTCGACCTTCACCGCCGAATACGCGGGCGGCTGCTGCAGGATGCGGCCGGAAAATTCCTCCAGCGCCGACTGGAGGTCCTGCGCCGTCAGCCGGCTCGGGTCAGCGACCGGCTCCAGCTCCGCCTCGGCGTCGTCGGTGGCCGTGACAAAGCCCAGGTGGATGTCCGCGACGTAGGTCTTCGGCAGCTTCAGAGCGAACTCGGCGAGCCGGGTCGCCGACTCGAACAGGATGGGCAGGACGCCCGTGGCCAGCGGATCGAGCGTCCCGGCGTGGCCGACACGGTGGGCGCCGGTCAGCCTTCGCAGGCGATTGACGACGGAGAATGAGGTCTCCCCCGCGCTCTTGTCCAGGTTGAGGACGCCTGTTAGGAAGCGCTCAGCCTTGAGGCGAGGCGGCAAGGATGGCCTCCTTGGCGGCCGCCAGCACGAACTTCACGGCCTCGTCCATCGGCTTATCGATCTCCGCGCCCGCGGCGCGGATGTGGCCGCCGCCGCCGAACGACGCGCAAAGCGCCGCCGCATCGACCCCGCCGCGGCTTCGGACGCTGATCTTCGTCAGGTCGCTCGAGACTTCCTTGAAGAGGATGGCGAGCTCCAGGCCCGCGATGCTGTTCAGAGTGTCGATGATGCCCTCCGACTCCGACATCGCTGCGTTCGCCTCCTTGAGCATGCGGCGCGTCACCTTCGCCCACGCAAGGCGGCCCTCCATCTCCACCCGCATCGTCGCCAGCGCGAGGCCGCTCAGCTTGAGGGTCGTCTCCGGGCGCATCTTGTAGACCTGCGTCGCGATGTGACCCGGATCGGCCCCGAGCCTCGCGAGTCGGGCCGCATCTTCGAGGGCTCGCGGCGTCGTGTTCTCGTGACGGAAGCCCCCGGTGTCCGTGAGCAGCGCGACGTAGAGGCCGGTGGCGATCGATTGCGTGATGGGATAGCCGAAGTGGTCGAGCATCTCCATCACCACCTGGCCCACCGCGGATGCGTTGGGATCGATCACGTTGATGTCGCCGAACCTCGTGTTGGAGGGGTGGTGGTCGACGTTGATGATCGTGGCGTGGGCCGCGATGCTACGGACCGCGCCGCCCGAGCGCTCCAGGTTGCCGGAGTCGAAAAAGAAGACGAGCTGGGGGTCGACGCCGCGAGGAGGCTCGGCCTGGATATCGTCGAATCCGGGAAGGAACGCATACATCGGCGGCAGCGGCGGCGGCACGAGCACCCAGACGTCCTTGCCTTCGGTGCGCAGCGCTTCGGCGAAGGCGAGGCTGCAGCCCAGCGTGTCGCCGTCGGCGTCCTTGTGGCCGAAGATCAGGATCTCCTGGTTCGCGTCGATCAGCTCCTTGATCTCGTCGTAGAGATGCGGCTTGTCGCGCTTGGCGGTGACTATCGCTCTTGCTCCTGGCTGCCGTTGCTTTCGTGCGGCAGCACTTCTTTCAGCAGCTCCGAGATGTGGACGCTGTACTCGATCGACGGGTCGAGCTCGAAGCGAAGCTCCGGCGAGAACTTCAGGTTCTGGAGGCGCCGGCCCAGCTCGTGCCGGATCAGGCCCTTGGCTGACACGAGGCCTTTGATCGACGCCTTCTGCTCGTCTGGGTTGCCGAGCACGCTGACCCGGACGCGCGCCTGGCGTAGGTCGGGTGACATGCGCACGGCTGTGATGCTCACGAACCCGATCCGCGGGTCCTTCAGGTCACGCCGGATGATGGACATGATCTCTTCCCGCACCTGCTCCCCCACCTGATCCGCGCGGTAGCTGGTCATTTCGACCTCCGCTTGAAGCAAAGCCACGGCTTGCTTAAATTTCTTCCCGCTCGAGTCGGTACGTCTCCATCGTGTCACCGGGCTGGAAGTCCTCCCAACCCTCGAGCCCGATGCCGCACTCCTGGCCGGCCGGCATCTCGCGCACGTCTTCCTTGAAGTGCTTGAGAGAGTTGATCCGTCCTTCGTGGACCATCTCGCGTGCCCGGAAAAGCTTGACCCAGCCTCCACGGCTGACCTTGCCCTCCACGACGCGGCTGCCGGCGATGATGCCGGTGCGCGGGATCTTGATCGGGGTGATGACCTCGACGCTGCCTTCACGGATCTGGCGGTAGGTGGGCTCGCGCAGACCCTTGGCCGCGCGCTCCACGTCTTCGGTGAGCTTGTAGATCACGTCGTAGTAGCGGACTTCGACCTTCGCCCGTTCCGCGGCGGCGGTGCTCGACGGCGTCGGCTTGAGGTTGAAGCACACGATGATGGCGCTCGAGACGCTGGCCAGCAGCAGGTCCGAGTCGCTGACCGCACCCACTCCCTGGCCCACGATCTTGATCGCGACTACAGGATCTTCGATCTTCTGCAGTGCCGCGAGCAGCGCCTCGAGCGTGCCTTGCGCATCCGCCTTGACGACCAGGCTGAGCTCTTTGACCTCGCCTTCCTTGGCGCGGCGGGCGAGGTCCTCGAGGGTGATGCGCGGAGCGACGTCGCGCGCCGCCTCGACCGCGCGCTTCTCGATGAGCTTGGTCAAGGCAATCTGGCGCGCCGCCTTCTCCGAACCGACGACCTGGAAGATGTCGCCGGCCTGGGGTACCTCGCTCATGCCGGACACGACCACCGGCGTCGCCGGCGGCGCTTCGTCCACACTCTGCCCGCGGTCATCGGCCAGCGCGCGCACGCGGCCGTAGATGTGGCCGCAAACGAAGTCGTCGCCGACCTTGAGCGTGCCCGCCTGCACGAGCACCGTCGCGACCGGGCCGCGACCGCGCTCGAGGTGGGCGTCGACGATCGTCCCGATCGCGTTGCGGTCGGGGTTCGCCTTCAGCTCGAGGATATCGGACGAAAGCACGATCGTCGTCAGCAGGTCGTCGATGCCCAGGCCGGTCCTCGCGCTGAGGTGAACGCACTCGTGCTCACCGCCGTAGTGCCGTGTGACGATGCCCTGCTCGGCCAGCTGCTGATGGACGCGGTCGACGTTGGCGTTTTCCTTGTCGACCTTGTTGATGGCGACGACGATCGGCACGTCCGCGGCGCGCGCGTGGTGGATCGCCTCGACCGTCTGCGGCATCACGCCGTCGTCGGCGGCCACGACCAGGACAACGAGGTCGGTGACCTGGGCGCCCCGGGCGCGCATGGCGGTGAACGCCTCGTGGCCAGGCGTGTCGATGAACACGACTGGATGCCCATCGGCGGTTTCGATCTTGTAGGCGCCGATCCGCTGGGTGATGCCTCCGGCCTCGCCTGCCGCGACGCGTGTCTTGCGGATGGCGTCGAGGATCGAGGTCTTGCCGTGGTCGACGTGGCCCAGCACGGTCACGATGGGCGGGCGCGGCTTGAGCTTGGTCGGGTCTTCGTTGGCGAGCGAGAAGAGCTGCTCGCGCGAGGTCGTCACGACGTCGCCCTCGCCCTGGCCGGACTCGACCGCCACCACGTCCTCGCTGGCGACCGGCTCCACGGTGAAGCCGAACTCATCGGCCACGATCTCGGCGGTCGCGAAGTCGATTACCTGGTTGATCGTGGCCAGGATCTTGGAGGCCATGAGCTTCTTGATCACCTCGACCGGACTCACGCCGAGCTTCTCGGCCAGGTCTTTGACCGAAAGCGAGGGCGGCAGTACTGCCCGCCGGTCGCCGTTGGTCTCGATCTTGACCGCCACCGAGGTCGGTTTGAAGGCCGAGCGCGCAGCCTCGATCGCGCCAGGCGCCAGGGGCGCCGCGGCGTTACGGGTCAATCTGCGCTGCTGCAGGAAGTTGACCAGCTCCTTCTGGCTGATCCCAAGTTCCCGCGCGAGTTCGTGTGCCTTCATCTGGAACTAATGATTATGCCGCCCAGGGTCAATTCGAAACCTGAGGCCCTCGGGCCTAACCCTTCAGCTGAGACCACACCTCAGGCTGAACTGTGGCCCGCAGGGCGCGGTCCAGAGAGCCTCGTTTGCGGGCGATTTCGATGCAGGAGGGGTCGGGATGGAGGTACGCGCCGCGGCCCGGCAGGCGCCCCGTTCCGTCCACGGCGACACCGCCGTCGGGACGCCTTACAAGGCGGATCAGCCGCCGCTTGCCGGCCTCTTTTCGGCAGGCGACGCAGGTCCGCACTGGGCCTCCACGGCCCAGCGATTGCGGGCGAGCCGCTTCGGCGGCTTCGCCGCCACCTCCCGTTGAAAGGGGAGGATTCACTCTTCGGCCGGTTCGCTGGGCTTGATGTCGATCCGATAGCCGGTCAGCTTCGCCGCCAGGCGCGCGTTCTGGCCGTCGCGCCCGATCGCGAGCGAGAGCTGGCTCCGCGGCACGAGCACCGTCGCGGTGCGGGTCACCCGGTCGATCGTCACGCGATCAGCCCGCGCAGGGCCGAGCGCCGCGGCGACGAATGCCTCGGGGTCCTCCGACCACGGCACGATGTCGACATGCTCGTTGGAGAGCTCGCTGAGGATCGCGCGGTGCCTGACGCCTTTCGGACCGACGCACGCGCCGACCGGGTCGAGCCCGGGCTCGCTCGAGGAGACCGCAATCTTCGTCCGCAGACCCGGCTCGCGCGCGATCGCGCGGATCTGGACCGTCCCGGCCTTGATCTCCGGCACCTCAGCCTCCATCAGGCGATGGACGAAGGCGCGCGCGGCGCGTGACACGCGCACCTGCGCCTGCCTTCGGTTGTGCTGCGTGTCGAGGATCACCACGAGCACGTTGCGGCCCGGATGCAGCAGCTCGCCCGGGATCTGCTCCTCGGGAGGCATCACGCCTTCCGCACGTCCGAGGTCGACAAATACGATCCCGCCCTCTACCCGGTCGACCACGCCGGTCGCGAGCTCGCCTCGGTGCTCCGCGACGTCGCGCAACACTTTGTCTCGCTCGAGGTCGTGGATGTGGCGCAGAACCGCGTGTTTGGCGGTCTGCGCGGCCATGCGCTTGAAGTCCTCTGACGGCAGCTCCTCGACCACCACCGTGCCGTCGGGCCGCACGACCCGACTACGCACGTCCAGTGCGCCAGTGGCAGTGTCGAGCGTGACGGTCACCTCGCCGGCGGGGTTGAAGGCACGCACGTAAGCGGCGCCGAGCGCGCTCTCGACGGTGTGCAGCATTTCCTCGAAAGGAATGCCGACCTCCGCGCAAAGCGCGCTGAGCGCTTCGGCGAGCGTCTGGGAGGACGCCTCAGATTGCGACCGCGAGCCTGCCCGCGACAACGTCTTCCCATGTGATGTGGATGATCACCGGCGCGCGTCCACGCACACCGGCCGCCTGCACCGCAACGCCGGCCCCGTCGACCGCAACCAGCTGACCCTCGACCACCGCCTCCGCGTCACCGCTGCGGTAGCGGATGTTGACGCGCTTGCCGTTGAACCTCTCGTAGTCGAGGTGCGAGCGCAGCGGGCGTTCCGCGCCCGGCGAGGACACCTCGAGGTCGTAGCGACCTTCGATCAGGTTCGCGTGGTCGAGGAGCGGGCCCACGACGCGGCTGACACGCTCGCAATCCTCGATGGAGATGGGCTCGCTGTGGTCGATCGAGATTCGCAGCGTGCGTCCGGACTGGCCCGACTGGTCGAGTGAGTACAGCTCGTAACCCATGTGGTTCAGCGTGGGCTCGAGCAACGACTTGATCGACGATATGGGCCAGGTTGGCATGTCCGCAGCTTCGAATACCTTAACAGTCGCCTATCGCAGCGGCTGCAACCTCCGCCAGACGACGAGCAGTGGGGCCGCGTTGAAGATCGAGCTGTAGGTCCCCGAGATGATGCCAATCAGCAGGGCGAGGGCCAGGCCCTGCAGTGTCGCGCCGCCCGCGATGAAGATCGCGGCGAGCACGAGGACGACGGTGAAGCTCGTGATGATGGATCGGGCCGCGGTCTGCATGATGCTCAGGTTCACGACCTGCTCGAACGAAAGGCGCTGGCTGACGCGCAGGTTCTCGCGGATCCGGTCGAAAACCACGATGGTGTCGTGGACCGAAAAGCCAACCACGGTGAGCACGGCGGTGACGAAGAACGCGTCGATCTGGCCGAGCCGTGAGTTGAACACAGTGCCCAGGATCGAGAAGACCCCGGTCAGCACGAAGACGTCGTGCAGCAACGCGGCCAGGGCCGAGCCGCCGAACTGAAAACCTGCGCGCCAGCCGCCGGGCACATTGCGGAACCGAATCGCAAGCAATGCGAGAATCGCGATCGATGCGATGACGACCGCAAGGATCGAATAGAAGATCGTCTCGCCGGCGATGGTGCCGCCCACCTCCAGGATCTGCTGCACGTTCATTGCGCCGAGCCGGTTCTGCAAGTCGGTCTGAATGTTGGTCTGCTGCGCCGCGCCAAGCGGTGGGTAGCGAATGATGTAGCCACCGTTCGCGGTCTGGATCACGGATCCATTTGCGTTCTCCGCGGCGACCGCTCGCTCGACCGTTGCGAGGTCCGGTTTGTCGGCGAAAGTCACGGTGAACTCGGTGCCGCCGGCGAAGTCGATGCCGAGCAGGAAGTGGTTGTGCCACATCGAGACGATGCCGGGGATGATGATCACCAGGGACAGCAGGAAGAACCAGTTCCGCCGGCCGATGATGTTGAGCCTGCGGACCCGCGGCTCTCTCACGGCCACGGTGGCCTGCTGGGCCTTTCCGTCTTCGATCATGTCCGCAACCTGTTGCTGCGGAGTTGCGTCAGACACTTCTGACACGGTCAACTCCAAGCAGCGCCGGTCGCCGGAAGCTGCTCCCGGTCAGCACTATCGCCAGCAGGTTGTGCGTCACAACGATCGATGAGACGAGGCTTGCCAGCACGCCGATGGCCAATGTGATCGCGAAGCCCTTCACCACCGACGGTCCGACGAAGCCGAGGATGACGCAGGTTATGAACGTGGAGGTGTTCGAGTCGCGGATCGCGGGCCACGCTCTGCGGACCGCCGCGTCGACCGCGGCGGTGATGGTGCGCCCTGCTCTCACCTCTTCTTTGAAGCGTTCGAAGATCAGCACGTTGGCGTCGACCGCCATGCCCACCGAGAGGATGAACCCGGTGATTCCGGCCAGCGTCAGGGTGACCGGCACGACCTTGAAGACGGCGAGCACCGCCCCTGCGTAGAAGAGCAGCGCGAGGCTCGCCAGGAGCCCTGGCATCCGGTAGTAGATGATCATGAACAGGACGACGATGGCCAGACCGAGCAGACCCGCGGCGAGGCTGAGCTTCACCGACTCGGCGCCCAGTGTCGCACTGACCTGAGTCACGTCCAGCGCGACCAGGTCGACCGGAAGCGAGCCGGAGTTGATCCCTGTCGCGAGGTCCTGCGCGCTCTGCTGGGTGAAAGCGCCAGAGATCGTCGCGTTGCCGCCGGCGATTTCCGTCAGCGTGATCGGGTCAGTCAGGAACTTGCCGCAGACCGTGTCCGCGGTCTGGGCAGCAAGACAGCCAGGGTCGTAGGGCTGGCTGACCTTGGCGACGTACGACGGATCCTCCCAGTTGTCGATGTCCTTCTGGGTCAGGTCGAGCCAGATCGCCAGGTGGCGCTGAGGACAGTTCGCAGTCTGTGAGGTGCCAGGGTCTCCAGGGCACGCGTTGACGTTGGCTGTGGTCAGCTGGTCGAAGCGGGTGCCGCCACCTGACGTGAAGCTGACATTGACCACCCAGCTCGTGCCCGTGCTGTCGATCGCCGCGCTGGCGCTCTGGATGTCGTCGCCTGTCAGCCCGGTGAACGCCGGCTTGTAGCCCGGCTGCGGGCCGCCTGTCGCCTTGGCGTCCGCGACCCACTTCGTGTAGACGAGCTTGGAAACCGCGCCGATCGTCTTTTGCGCTTGCGCCGCGTTGACGCCTGCCAGGTCGACAGTGATGCGGTCGTAGTTGCTGCCGGCGCCGCGGATCTCAGGCTCGCTGACGTTGAGGGCGTTGACACGCTTGTTGATCACCGAAATGGTTCGCTGCTGCACGTCGGCGCGGCTCTGGCCCGCCGGGAAGTTGGTGAGCGAGTAATCGATGTGAGTACCGCCGGCCAGGTCCAGGCCCTTGTGGAAGTAAAGCTGCCAGCCGCCGAAGTTGGGCGGCAGGCCCGGCACGTTGCCCTGCAGTGGGTAATGGTTCGCGAAGCGATAGACGTAACCGGCGCCGTCGACGAACAAAGAAAACACAAGGACGGCGACCACGAACAGGCGGATGGGCCAGCTGAGGACTAACTGCATGGCAGCCGATCAGTGTACGTAGTAGCCATCTACCGCTGCCGGAAGACCAGGTTAAGAACGACGGTCAACACGATTGAAAGGATGATGCTCGTGGCGATAGGGACGTAGACGGTCGTGTTGCCGCTCCTGAAGGTCAGGTCGCCGGGCAGATGGAAGCGCCCGAACAGCATCAGCGCCCCGCCGATGACCACGAGAAGCACGCCGAAAACGAGGAGCAGGCGCCCCACATCAGCCACTACTAGTAGTTTGACCCTTCCTTTCTCGGCCTGAAATCGCCACCTCTGGGGTCCCCGCGGCTTGCCGCGGGAGGCCGGTTTCAGGCCGCAGCGACGATGGCGCCGGTGGCCCGGGTTCCCCGGGTCACCGAATCGACCAATAAGGGATTACGCCCCAGCTCAGAACTTGGATTCGGGACAGCAGGGCAGCGCCATCCTCGCGCCTTACAGTAATCGCGTCTGCTGGGATTCGGGTTGTGGCGGGCTGACCCCGATGTGGCGGTACCCCAGCTCGGTGACGACGCGGCCCCGGGCGGTGCGCGCGAGAAAGCCAACCTGGATCAGGTACGGCTCGTGGACGTCCTCGATCGTCTCGGGCTCCTCGGAGAGCGAGGTGGCGAGGGTGTCGAGCCCGACCGGCCCGCCTTTGAACTTGAGCACGACCGTCTCCAGCAGGCGCCGGTCGAGCGGCTCCAGGCCGATCTCGTCAATCTCCAAGAGGGCGAGCGCGTGCCGGGTGGTGTCCATCGTGGCACGGCCGTCGCCCCGGACCTGCGCGTAGTCCCGGACCCGGCGGAGCAGCCGGTTGGCGATGCGCGGCGTCCCGCGAGCGCGACGGGCGATCTCCGATATGGCGTCAGCCTGGATCTCGATCTCCAGGATCCGCGCGGAGCGGCCGACGATGTGCTCGAGCTCTGGCTTGGTGTAGAAGTCGAGTCGGTAGACCGCGCCGAAACGATCGCGCAGCGGTCCGCTCAAGAGGCCCTGGCGCGTGGTCGCGCCGACGCAGGTGAAATGCGGTAGCGGCAGCGTGGCGGCGCTCGCGCCAACACCCTTGCCCAGCACTGCATCGAACCGGAAGTCCTCGAGCGCCGGGTACAGCGACTCCTCCACCACCGTGTTCAGGCGGTGGATCTCGTCGATGAAGAAGACGTCGCGCGTGGTGAGGTTCAGGAGAATCGAGCCCAGCGCGCCCTGGTGATCGATCGCAGGGCCGGAGCTGACCTTGATCGCGACGCCGAGCTCGTTGGCGATGATGTGAGCCAGCGTCGTCTTGCCGAGTCCTGGCGGTCCGCACAGCAGAACGTGCTCGACGGGCTCGTCGCGCCGCCGCGCCGCCTCGAGCAGGATGCCGAGGTTTTCCCGCACCTGCACCTGGCCCACGTACTCGGCCAGGAATCGGGGCCGCAGCGTGAGGTCGAACTGGTCGTCGTCGGAGCGGGCATCCAGGATCTTGTCCTTTGTCACTGGAGGCCGGACCCGGCCGGGCGACGAGAGATTCGGTGCACAGGTGGTCCAGATCCTAGGCGCAGCCGAGCAGCGCAGCGCGCGCATCTGTATGCGCAAGCGAGCAGCGCAGGGTGCAACGACGGAGATGGGCCGCATGGGCGCCGAAGATCCGCCGTCACGGCTGGGTCCGGCCTCCCTGACCGAGTGCCTTGAGCGCAACCGCGAGCGCCTCTTGAGTGGACGGCGTCGACTTCCAGTCCACGGATTCGATCCCGGTGCGGGCTTCGAGGGACGAGTAGCCGAGGTTGCGCAGGGCCGACTCGACGGCCTTCGGGACCTGCCCATCGCCGGCGAGGGCCGCTGCGCGCGGCACCGCGTCCAGCGCCGCGACTGCGTCGAGTCGCGGCTTGAGCTCGATGATCACCTTGGCCGCTGTCCGCGGTCCGACACCGCTGGCACGCCTGATGGGCGCTGCATCCTCGCCCATGATGGCGCGCTTGAGCACCTCGAGGCTGGACGCACTCAGGATGTTCAGCCCGACCTTCGGCCCGACCCCGTCGACCTGGATCAGCATCTCGAACAGATCGAGCTCTTCGACCGATGCAAATCCGTACATCGCGATCTGGTCTTCGCGCACGTGCGTGTGGATGTGCAGCTCCACCTCGCCGCCAGGAGGCGGAAGCTGCTGCCGCGTCTGCGACGCGACGGTCACCATGTAGCCAACGCCTCCAACGTCGAGCACGACAAAATCAGCGCCCGCGCGGCGGACGACTCCACTCAGATGTGCGATCACCTCGCTGCCGCCCTGGTGAACTTTCTGCTTCGCGCATGGCACACCGCGATCGCGATCGCGTCGCGCGCGTGGTCGTCGAGCCGGCCTTCAGGCATCTTCACCTGCGCCGCGAGCATGCGGCCGATCTGTCCCTTGTCGGCGTTGCCATATCCGGTGAGGATGACCTTCACCTGGCTCGGCTTGTACTCGTACACCGGCACGCCACACTCCTCGAGCACGTTGAGGATCGCGCCCCTTGCCTGTGCGACTCCGACCGCGCTCGTGGCGTTGCGGCCCATGAAGAGCTCCTCGATCGAGGCCTCGGCCGGTGGGTGCGCAGCGATCAGCGCCCTCAGGTGGTTTGTGATGGTGAGCAAGCGCGCGCCGTCGCGACCGGGGATCGTCACCACCGTGCTGCAGTCGAGGACGAGGTTGGGTTCAGAAAAAAAGGCGAAGCCGGTCCCGGCCAGACCTGGGTCGATGCCGAGTATCAGTCCGTTGTTCTGAGGGGGCATTTGTCCATTCGGTTCTATACCTGTGCTGAGACGCGTTCAAGGACGTTGTTCGGAATATCGAAGTTGGCGTAGACCTGCTGGACGTCGTCGTCCTCCTCCAGTGACTCCATCAGCCTGAGCACCGCGGCGGCCTTGTCCTCGCCCACCGCCACCGTTTGCTTCGGCTGCATCGTGATCTCGGCGTTCTCGACGTTGACACCGAGTCCTTCGACCGCCGCCTTCACCTTCTCGAATGCATTCGGCGGCGCGGTGATCTCGACCGATTTGCCGTCAACCTGAACGTCATCGGCACCCGCCTCGATCGCCGTAAGCCCGACTTCTTCAGGGTCGTTCCTGCCCGCGTTGGCGGTGATGACGCCTTTGCGCTCGAACATCCACCCCACCGCGTTGCTCTCCGCGAGGTTGCCTCCGCCCTTGGAAAACCGATGCCGGATCGAAGCCGATGTGCGATTCCGGTTGTCGGTAAGCGTGTCGACCATGACCGCCACGCCTCCGGGACCGTATCCCTCGTAGCGGACCTCTTCGAGCTTCTCGCCCGCGAGCTCCCCCGTCCCCCGCTGGATCGCGTTCTTGATCCGGTCCGTCGGCATGTTTATCTCGCGTGCCTTTTGCATGGCGAGGCGGAGGCGGAAGTTGCCTTCGGGGTTCCCGCCCCCTTCGCGCGCTGAGATCGTGATCTCACGGCTCGCGCGGGTGAAGGCCTGGCCTCGCTTGGCGTCGACGATCGCCTTCTTGTGCTTGATGCCGGCCCATTTCGAATGGCCAGACATTAAAGGGATGCTCCGAACATGCTTTCGATCATTTTAGTTCGATATACCGGCGCCGAGCAGACAAAACATCACCAGTGACAGGAGCCGGCGATGTCAAGCCCACTTTTCCCCCGTTGACCCGTACACCGCCCTGTTCCAGCAATCGCCGCGCTTCGTTGCGGCTGTTGGCGATTCCTGTGTCGACCAGGAGACCGATCAGATCGGTGGGTCCCTTCACCACCCACTGCTCCCTCTCAGTTGGAATTTCGTGCTTGCGGAACTTGACGTCGAAGTCCTCCTCCGCACGGCGAGCTGCTTCCTCGCCATGCAGGCGGTTAACCAGTTGGCGCGCCAGGGCGGCCTTCGCGTCGCGCGGTTTCATCGCCAGCACTTCGTCCTGTCGCCGGCGGTCGAATCCGGACACCAGCCGGACGTACCGCTCGATCAGCGCGTCCGGAATGGACATCGTCTTCCCGTAGATCTGTTCCGGGGACTCGGTGAGGCCGATGTAGTTGCCCAGCGACTTTCCCATCTTCTGCACGCCGTCCGTACCCTCGAGCAGCGGGAAGACCGCGATGTCCTGCGGCTCCTGTCCGTAAGCCTTCTGGATGTCGCGCCCGAACAGCAGGTTGAAGAGCTGGTCGGTGCCACCGATCTCCACGTCCGCTTCCACCGCGACGGAGTCGTACGCCTGATTGAACGGGTACAGGATCTCGTGGGCGCCGATCGACGCGCCCGATTTGAGACGCTCGGCGAAATCCTCACGCTGCAATACCTGCTGCAGGGTCGCCTTCGCGAGCAGCCGCAGGATATCTGCGGCGGTCATCGAGGCGAGCCACTCGGAGTTGCGGCGCACCTCGATCTTCGAACGGTCGAGGACGAGGTCGACCTGCTCGAAGTACGTCTCGGCATTCCGCGCGATCTGCTCTTCGGTGAGCATCGGACGGGTTTCCGAGCGCCCGCTCGGGTCGCCGATCATTCCCGTGTAATCGCCGATGATCACGACCACGGTGTGGCCTTCGTCCTGGAACATTCGGAGGGTGTCGAGCACGACCAGGTGTCCCACGTGCAGGTCTGGAGCGGTCGGATCGAGCCCCAGCTTCACGCGCAGCCTGTCCCCCCGTTCGAGCCGTGCGCGCAGGTGATCCTCGACGTGGATCTCGACCGCCCGCTCACGCAGGCGATTGAAAAACTCCTTACTCAACGACAGCGAGTCTAGGGATTGACCGGTCCCGGACCGAAGTAGATCTGCGGGTCACCAGGTAGGAGCGGCTGGAAAAGCGCGAGGATCGGCTTGTCGGTCGCGTTGACGAGGTTGACCATGAACAGCGAATGGTGGACCGAGTCCCGCAAGCCCTGCTGAAGCGGGTCGAGCTGCGCTCCGCCGATCGGGTTGGCGGCCTGCCCTAGCTCATAGACAACGACCACCGACAACAGGATCGCCGTCACGACGCCGAGCGCCGTGCCGAGAGTCCGGTTGAGGACGATGGCCGGGATCTGGATCTGCTTGTGCGCGATCTGCGTTGCCACCTCGACGATGAGCAAGAGCGCGGCGATGATTCCGAAGAAGCCGTAAATGCGCGCGTCCGGCGTCTCGAAGTTGGACGTCTGCTGCAAGATGCCCCCCGCCTGCAAGCCCATGTTCGTCGCCGCCCAGACGGAGGCAAACAATGCGACCAGTCCGATGAACCGGCGGATCAGGCCGCTGAAGAACCCGCCCACCCCATAGGCGATCAGGAGCACGATCGGAAATACGTCGATCCAGGTCACTTAGCGCTTCCCCCGAAATATCCCAGCGAATTCAGAGCGCAAGCGCATGAATTCGCGGGGACCCCTACAAGACGGCACGCATAAGCGTGCGAAATACGCGCCGGCCGTCACTCGCGGAACCTGGCGCGGTGTCTTTTCTCCAGTGCTACCTTGATCTCCGACATCACCCTGTCCACTTCGGCGTCCGTCAGGGTGCGCTCCGGGCTACGGAAAGTCAAGGTAAACGCGACGCTCTTGTGCCCCTCCGGAACTTGCGCGCCGCGGTACTCGTCGAACGCTCGGACAAGCTCGAGCAAGTCACCGGCCGACTCCTTGATCGTAGCGAGCAGCGCGCCGGCCGCGACGGTCTCCTCCACGACGACGGCAAGGTCGCGCTCGACTCCGGGAAAGCGCGGAAGGGGCAGCGCACGCGGGATGCGCGAGGCGGCGAGCACGGGCTCCACATCGATCTCGAAGGCGACGACCCTGCCATCGATCCGCGCTGCGGCTGCAACGGTGGGATGCAGCTCGCCGATGTAGCCCAGCTGCCGGCCTTCCATCACGACAGCGGCGCAGCGCCCCGGATGAAACAGCTGCGCGGAGGCGCGCTGATATGTGCAAGCAGGCGCCGCAAGCGCGGCGACGCATCCATCGAGCACGGACTTCAGGCGATAGAAGGCGACGCGGCCATCCTCGGCGGTCAGGCCTGCGGTGGCGACCGCGGCCAGCCGCAGCGGCTCCTCGGGCTGGCTGTTCTTGTCGCCCACACGGGCGAGGAACGCGGCCGCGATCTCGTAGACGCGGACGTCGAGACGTCCTCGGTCGCGATTGAGCGCCACGACGTCGATCAGCGATGGCAGGACCGAGGTGCGGAGCGTGTCCATGTCATCGCTGAGAGGATTGGAAACCCGCATCGCGTGGGCCGCGATCCGCAGCGCCTCGAGATTGCGACCCGAGACCAGGGCCGGATTCCAGGTCTCCGTGTAGCCGGATCCAGCCAGGACCTCACGCATCGAATCCAGCCGTCGGTCGAGACTTGGCGCCGAAGGCGTCCAGCTGTCCCGGCGGCGGCCTGGCAGCGTAGGAGGCACGCGGTCGTAGCCGTACACGCGGCCGACCTCCTCGACCAGGTCCTCCGGAATCGTGACGTCGAGCCGGAACACCGGCGGCAGGATGTCCCACTCGCCGTCGGCCATCACCTTGACGTGGAAGTTCAGCCGCTTGAGGATCGACTCGGCCTCTTCCAGGGGCACGTGCGTGCCCAGGACGTCATCGATCAATGCCGGCCTGAGGTTGACGCGCACCGGCTCCTGCGGACGCGGATATACGTCCGCCCACTCGCGGTGGACCGAGCCGCCGGCGAGCTCGGAGATCAATGACGCGGCGCGACGCGCGCCGGCCAGGGCAAGCTCCGGAGGCAGCGCTCGTTCGAACCTCGCCGACGCCTCCGTGCGGAGTCCTAGCGCGCGTGAAGTCTGCCGCACGCTCGGCCCGCTGAAGTTCGCCGCCTCGAGCAGAACGTCGACAGTCGCGCCGGTGACCGCAGTCTCCTCGCCGCCGATGACACCCGCGATGGCGACCGGGCGCAGCGCATCCGCGATCACCAGCATGTCCGGAGTCAGCCGCCTCTCCTCGCCGTCGAGGCAGAGCAGCTTCTCGTTCGCCTTCGCGCGCCTGACGTGGATGGCGGGCCCGTTGAGCTTGGCGAGGTCGAAGGCGTGCAGCGGCTGCGCGTACTCGAGCAGCACGTAGTTGGTGATGTCGACGATGTTGTTGATGGGACGGACGCCGCACGCGCGCAGCCGGCGCTGCATCCATTCGGGGCTCGGACCGACCCTGACGCCCTTGATCACTCCGCCGATGTAGCGGCTGGACAGGTCGGGGTCGTCGATCGTGACCTTGACCAGGTCGCGCCCCGGCGGGTCGGCGGTGCCGGTGAAGGCCGGCATGAAGTCGCGCTTCAGCGGCCGGTCGAGTCCCGCGGCCAGCTCCCGCGCGATGCCCAGGTGGCCCATCTCATCGGGGCGGTTGGAGGTGATCTCCGCTTCCATGATCGCCTGGCTCGGGATGACGGTGGTCAACGCGTCGCCGGGCTTGCCGCGGTCGAGGATCAGGATGCCCGAGTGGTCCTCGCCAAGGAGGAGCTCATCGGCCGAGCAGAGCATGCCGCTGGCCTTCTCGCCGGCGATGTAAGTGTCCCTGACCAGCTTGCCGTTGGGCACCGTGGTGCCGGGAAGCGCAACCGGGACCAGAGATCCCGGAACCGCGTTAGGGGCGCCGGCGATGATCTGCTGCACGTGGTCGCCGAGGTCGACCTGGTGAATCCACAGCGCGGTCCGCGACGTCGCGTGCTGCTTCTGCTCCAGAACCTTGCCGATCACGATCTGCGAGAGATCGACCATGGTCAGCGACTCGACCTCAATACCGAGGCGGGTCAGCACCTCCGCGGCATCCTTGGGCGTGACGCCGTCGAGGTCAAGGAAGTCGCCAAGCCACTCGTACGAGATTCTCATAGGAGCTTTTTGCGCAAAACGCGCGCAATCCCGGTTTCCAGACGAGCCTTTTGCGCAAAGCGCACGCAATTCTTCAACTTTTAGCTGACCCTACCTTTCCCGGTCCGAAATCGCGGTGATGGGGTGCGGATTTCGGACCGAAGCCACTGAAGTGGCCCGTGGCCGGGTCTCCCGGCCACGGTTGCGATCCGGAGCACGAACACCGTTTGCCCCCGATTTGTCTGACGACTTGACCTAGCCAATTCACTGGCGCTTAGAACTGCTCCAGGAAGCGGAGATCGGATTCGTAGAACAGGCGTATGTCGTCGACGTCGTGCTTGAGCATCGCCATACGCTCGATGCCGAAGCCCCACGCGTAGCCGTTCCACTGCGTCGGGTCGATGCCGCCGTTGCGCAGGACCTGGGGATGGACCATGCCGCAGCCGCCCACCTCGAGCCAACCCTTGTGCCGGCAGCTCTTGCACCCCA
>Ga0209267_1000441_pt1 | contig 30290 bp, 30 predicted proteins | sample GraSoiAngelo_137_FD_185894 | JGI IMG/M metagenome (GOLD analysis project Ga0209267, IMG submission 185894) | Grasslands soil microbial communities from the Angelo Coastal Reserve, California, USA - 14_0929_09_30cm (SPAdes) (version 2) | ecosystem: Environmental > Terrestrial > Soil > Grasslands ... | reverse complement strand
GGTAACGTCGTGATGCCAAACGTCTCTGTTGACGACAAAAAACCGCCGGGGGCGCATTTCAAGGGCGCGCCCATGCCCTACTTCATGCGCATCGTCGACGGTGTCGGCATGCACGCCGGTTATTTGCCTGGCTATCCAGCGTCGCACGGTTGCATCCGGATGCCGCAGTTCATGGCCGAAAATTTCTTCAAATCGGTTTCCGCCGGCACTCCGGTGACGATCACCAATTAATCCGTAGCCGACATCGGACTTTCGGCGAAAGTTCGCCGTGGAAAGATCGACATCCGGCGAATTGATCGCACGAGTCGCGCAATCAGAACCGATCGCGCGCAAACTCGAGCAGATCGGGACAGAACGAGTGCCGGTAAAGTTCTCGCACGTCGTCCCGCCGGCCCAGGCGTTTCTCGCTGCCGTTATCGGGAGCCGCCTGCGGAAAACAGTCTGGATCCTTTGCCCGAGTGTGCGCGCTCAGGATTCGCTTTACGAAACAATACTGAATTGGTTTCCAAGCGCGCAATTTTTGCCCGAAGCCGAATTCGCCGCGGTCGAAAACGTTTTACCCGATCCGGAAATCGCGGCTGAACGCCTCGCGCTTCTGGCCAGGATCGATCCGCCGAAGGACGGATTCGCCGCGGCCAAAAGCGAACCCGGGCCGCACCTGATCGTGACGACTCGTGCGAGTCTCGATCAACCCGCGCCGACACGCGGCGCAGTGTCAGCGGCGACTTTAAAAATCAAGCGCAGCGCGCCGCTAACCATGGAGCAATTGCTCGAAAAGTTGCGCACCGCCGGTTACGAGCGCGTCGCGCAGGTCACCACTCGCGGACAAATCGCGGTTCGCGGCGGCATTGTCGATCTCTACTCCTGGCAAGCGCCGCTGCCCACCCGCATCGAGTTTTTCGGCGACAACGTCGAATCGCTCCGCGAGTTCGACATCGACACCCAAACTTCGGTGCGCGATCTGCGCAAGATCGACGTCTTGCTCGGCGGGGCGGACGACCAAACCGGTTTCGTTCGCGATTACATCGGCAAAGAAGATCTCACGATCGAGATCGAGCCTGACGAAAAATCGGAAGCGCTAATTCAAATCAGCGAAAGCTGGATCGAAACCGGTCCCGAGGATTTCAGCGGCGCCTTTCAGGACTGCGATATCGGCGAATTCGCCGTCGGCGATTTTCTGCTGGCAGAAGCGAAACGTGACCAATTCGTCAAGCAATTGAACGAATGGCGAAAAAATAAAGCGCGCATCATGGTTTATTTTCAAACCGAAGGCGAGATCGAGCGTTTCCGAGAACTAATCAGCGCCGAGGCGTTGCAAGATGTGGATCTTGCTCTCGGCACACTCGCGCGCGGTTTTTGTTTTCCGGCTGCAAACCTGGTCGCTTTGTCCGCCGCCGAATTGTTCGGCCGTTTCGCGCCGCACGCGCGACGACGGCTTTACCACGCCGAGCGCCATCGCGCCCAAATCGATTTCAGTGAGCTGACTGAAGACGATCTTGTGGTTCATCTCGAACACGGGGTGGCTCGGTTCGCCGGCCTGACGCGTATTCCAACGTCAACCACTGGCGAACAGGAAGTGCTAGCGCTCGAATTCGCCGATGAGGCCAAGCTCTACGTGCCGCTGGAGCAGGCTTATCTCGTTTCGCGTTACGTCGGCGTTGGCAAACGATCGCCGCAGCTCAGCTCGCTGGCCGATTCAAAATGGGCGCGCGCGAAAAAGAACGCGGCCTCATCCATTTTCGATTACGCCGGCAAAATGCTCGCGGTCCAGGCCGAGCGCGAAACTGTTCCCGGTCACGCGTTCGGCCCGGACACAAAATGGCAACGCGAGTTCGAGCATTCCTTTCCATTTCGCGAAACGCCCGACCAAATGAAGGCGATTATCGACGCGAAGATCGACATGGAGCAGCCGCGGCCGATGGACCGATTGATTTGCGGCGATGTCGGCTTCGGCAAAACGGAAGTGGCAATCCGCGCCGCATTCAAAGCGGTCATGGACGGCAGACAAGTTGCCGTGCTCGCGCCCACGACCGTGCTCGCACAACAACACTTCGAAGTTTTTCGTCAGCGGATGCTCGATTATCCGGTGCGAATCGAGATGCTGAGCCGCTTTCGATCGCAAAGTGAGCAGCGCAAAATTCTCGAACTGCTTCGTCAGGGCGGCGTCGACATCGTCATCGGCACGCACCGCCTGATTTCCGGGGACGTCATTTTTAAAGATCTCGGCCTGGCCGTGATCGATGAAGAGCAGCGCTTCGGCGTTCTGCACAAGGAAAAATTCAAGGAGCTTTTTAAGCTCGTCGACGTGCTCACGCTTTCGGCCACGCCAATTCCGCGCACGCTTTATCTTTCGCTCGTCGGCGTCAAAGACATGTCTACGATCGAGACGCCACCGCTCAACCGTTTGCCGGTGGAAACGATTATCTGCGGTTACGACGAACGAATTATCCGGGACGCGATCAATCGTGAGCTCGAACGTCAGGGTCAGGTTTATTTTTTGCATAACCGCGTCCAAACCATCGAGCGCGTGCGCGAACGCATTGTCGATCTTGTTCCCCAAGCGCGGGTCGAGATCGGTCACGGCCAGATGGATTCGGACGAGCTCGAGGAAAGGATGGCGCGTTTCGTCGCCGGAAAAATCGATGTGCTTGTTTGCACCACCATCATTGAAAGCGGTCTCGACATTCCAAATGCGAACACGATCGTCATCGACCGCGCCGACCGCTTTGGCTTGGCCGATCTTTATCAACTGCGCGGCCGCGTTGGTCGCGCCGAGCACAAGGCTTACGCCTACTTACTCCTCCCGCGCGAGATGATGACGATCGGCGCCGCGCGCAAGCGAATCAATGCCATCAAACAGTACAGCTCGCTCGGTGCCGGTTTTCGCATCGCCATGCGCGATCTCGAAATCCGCGGTGCTGGCAGCATTCTCGGCACCGCTCAGAGCGGCCACATTATGGCGATCGGTTTCGATCTCTATTGTCAGCTTCTCAAACAAGCCGTCGCGCAATTGAAAGGGCGAAAATTTCAGCCCCGGCTCGATGTCGATCTTCGAATCGATTTTGTGGCCACGAACGAAGCCGAGTTCGCCCAGCTCGGTCCCGACCAACGCATTCCGGCGTTAGTTCCCGCCAATTACGTCAGCGACACTGGATTGCGGATCAAGGCTTATCGCGAGATCGCCGAGATCAGCACCCGCGAGCAGTTCGATCGCATCGAGCGCGAATGGCACGATCGGTTCGGGAAATTCCCGGCGGCAGTTGACAACCTGTTTCTCCTCGCCGAAATCAAGCTCGCTGCCGCCAAAACTGGCATCACTCGCGTGGAAGTGCGTGAGCGAAAATTGATGCTGACCCGGCGGGGCGAACTTATACTTGTCGATGGCAAATTCCCCCGTTTAGTTGCGAAACGAGCGCATCTCGGGGAAGTTTTGGAGCTAACGAAAAAATTTATATGATGCGGCAAATTCTCATCGCCCTGATCGCAGCCTGCCTGCTGAATTTTTCGCCGATATGTCGCGCCGCTTACGCCGCGGCGGAACCAGAAGTTGTCGACGGCGTCGCGGCGGTAGTCAACGGCGACGTCGTTACCTACTCGCAGGTGCGCGGTCTGGTCGCGCCGCGCGAGAAACTGTTGCGCGCCCAATTTAACGGCGAGGAGCTGATCAAGAAGATCAAGGAAGTCCGCTCGGCGGCTCTTCAGGATCTGATCGATCGCCAGCTTATCGTTCAGTCGTTTAAGAAAGAAAACTTTCAGATTCCCGATCATTTTGTCGAAGAACGAATTCACGAAATTCTCAAGCAGGATTTCGGCGGCGACCGCAATACCTTCGTCAAAACGCTCGAGGCGCAGAACTTCACCATGGGCGAATTCAAAAAGATGGAGACTGAGAAAATTATCGTCCAGGCGATGCGAAGCAAGAACGTCAAGCTCAACCTCATCGCTTCGCCTGCGAAAGTGGAAGAATATTATAAGGCGCATCGAGACGAGTTCACCAGCAAAGCGCAAATCAAGTTGCGCCTGATCATGATCCCGAGCCACGCCAGTGACGGCAACGCCGCCGCGCAAAAAGCGATGGCGGAGGAAATTCTTGGCAAACTAGTCAACGGCGCTGAGTTCGAGCGTATGGCGCAGCTCTATTCCGAGGACAGCACCCGCGAACACGGCGGGGATTGGGGTTGGGTCGAGCGCAAAACGTTGGCCGCGCCGCTCGAGAAAGCGGCGTTCAGTCTCGAGCCCGGCAAGATCAGCAACATCATCGAGTTCGGCGGCAACTACTACATTCTCAAAGTCGAAGACAAACACGGCGGCGACACCAAATCGCTTGCCGATGCGCGCGCCGACATCGAAAAGAAATTGATCCAGCAGGAAGCCCAGAACTTGCAGGAACGCTGGCTCACCAGTCTCCGCTCGAAGGCTTACATCAAAACGTTCTGAGCTGATCGATCATCAAGATCGACAACTGCTCTTCCGCTTCCTCTTCCGTCTTGCTCTTGCTCCTGATCATGCTCGTGCTCGATTGATCAGATTCGATTACGATCATGGAGTATGAGCACGAGCCAGCGACCGCGCATCGGAATCACACTGGGTGATTGCGCCGGGATCGGACCGGAGATTGTCGATCTTGCCCTGAAATCCGGACACGTTCCCGATTCGGCCGACTGCATCGTCATTGGCCGACAACCGGATTGCAAACCGGGCAAGCCGACAATTGAAACCGCGCGTGCCGCAGCCGCGGCACTCGAAGAAGCGGTCACTCGCGCGCGACGCGGCGAGCTGCACGCGATCGTGACCGCGCCGGTCCATAAAGCCCGGATGTACGAAGCCGGATTTAAGTTTCCCGGCCAAACCGAATTCTTTGCCGAACGCTGCGGCGTGAAAAACTTCGCCATGTGTTTGACCGGCGGCAAAATCACCGTCGCACTGGTGACGACGCACATTTCGCTCAGCGAAGTGCCGCGCGCACTAAAGCAAAACGAGATTGTCCGCGTCGGTTTGTTGCTTGCTGATTTTCTCCGCCGCCGCGGTACTAAATCGCCGAGGATCGCCGTGGCCGGATTAAACCCGCACGCCGGCGAATCGGGAAGAATCGGCCGCGAAGAAATCCAAATCATCGCGCCGGCAGTTGCCGAGCTGAAATCAGCAATCAGCAATCAGCAATCAGCAATCTTCTCTGGCCCTCATTCCCCGGACACACTCTTTCATCGCGCAGTGGAAGGCGAATTCGACGCCGTGCTCTGCATGTATCACGACCAGGGTTTGATCCCGCTCAAGCTGCACGCATTTCACAACGGCGTGAACGTGACACTCGGTCTGCCGTTCCCGCGCACGAGTCCCGATCACGGCACCGCGTTTGAAATTGCCGGAAAAAAAATCGCGCGCCCCGACAGCATGATCGCGGCGATCAATCTCGCCGGCGACCTGGCTTCAAAAGAACCGAAACCCTCACCTCAATCCTCTCCCTACGTGAGGGAGAGGCAGTCGCGAAGCGGCAGGTGAGGGAGCTGAATAAATGCGAAAAATTCCGAAATCACACATCGCATTGTTGATCGGCGTTGCGGCGGTTTTCATTTGGTCGGGGATTCGCCCGCACGATCGTCTTACCTGGTGGCTCGAGATTTTCCCCGGACTAATCGGTTTGATCGTTCTCGCCGTGACGTATCGCCGCTTTCGCTTTACCACACTGGTTTACACGCTAATCGCGCTCCACATCTCGATCTTGTGCGTCGGCGGGCATTACACCTACGCGCGCGAGCCGGTGTTCAGCTGGTTGCGTGATACTTTTCATTGGCAGCGCAATCACTACGATCGCCTCGGCCATTTCGCGCAGGGATTTGTTCCGGCAATGATCGCGCGCGAAATGTTTTTGCGGCTGAACATTTTGAATCGTACGCGCTGGCAGCCGTTTCTGATTATTTCGATCTGTCTCGCCATCAGCGCCACTTACGAATTTATCGAATGGTGGACCGCGCTCTTGAGCGGCAGCGCGTCAACCGAATTCCTCGCGACCCAGGGCGACGTTTGGGACACGCAGGCCGACATGTTCATGGCTTTAATCGGTGCCAGCTGCGCCCTGGCGTTCATGCGTCCATGGCAAGATCGACAACTCCGTCAGCTGGGGGTGATTAACAATCCGTGAACGCCAGGATCGACAAATACATTTCGGTCTTCAATATCGGGCTCCAAAACACGTTCGTTTATCGGTGGAATTATTTTCTGCGCGCGGCCTTCGGATTGATCCCGCTTGCGGGCACGGTTTTTCTTTGGAGCGCGGTCTTCCAGGAGCGCGGACACGGCATACACGGCTACGACTACGGCTCGATGATCTACTATTACTTACTCATAATCCTCGTCAGCAACCTGGTCACACCGACCGAAGACGAATGGCAAATCGCGGCCGACATTCGCGAAGGCCAGATCAACGCGCTCCTGACCAAGCCGATGAGTTATCTCGCGTATCGGTTCAGCATTTTTTGCAGCGGCCGGCTCGTTTACACCTTCGTCACCCTGCCGCCGATCGCGCTCATCTTTCTGTATTTCCACGACTACGTCACGCTCCCGCACGATCCGATGACTTACGTTCTCGCGACGTTGTCGATGTTGATGGCGGCGTTCATCCAGTTCTTCATCACCTATTCGCTCGCGATGATGGCGTTCTGGATTTTGGAAATCACCACCATCGTGTTCATCGTCTACTCGTTCGAATATTTCCTCGGCGGCCAAATGTTCCCGATCGACATCATGCCGGCTGGAATTCAGGCGGCACTCAAATGGATGCCGTTTTATTACGAACTGTTTTGTCCGGTCGCGATTTTTCTCGAGCGCTTGAAAGGGGGCGAGCTCTGGCAAGCCCTCGCGATCCAAACCGGCTGGTTTTTTCTAACCTGGTTCATCGCCCGCGCGATGTGGCACCGCGGCCTACGCCATTATCAAGCGGTCGGCGGCTAAACTACTTCTTAGCGGACTATCGCGAGACTACGCGCCATCCGTGGTTTGCAAGATTCCAAGCGATCGTGGCGCTGCCTTCATCTTCGAATCCCCATCCGACCGAGACAAGAAGATTGTCCCCTTTCCATTCCTTAAATTCAGCTGTGATTGGATTCGGTTCGTCGATTTTTCCTTTTGGGTGAAGCAATTTGATCAACTCGGAACGATTTAGTTTCTGAACACCGTGTTTGTGTTCCCAAATCCAAACGCTCGTCGCACGCCGACTGACCGAAACACTTAGAGCTACCGCCTCCCTGGTCGGATGCCAGAGAGCTTCATCTTGTCCGATCGGGCTATTGCCACCAAACAACCAAGGCGGCATTTCTGAGTTGCGATTATAAACAGGAGCCCAACCCACTAATTCTTCAGTGTAAGTTGTCGTGTCGATCAAACACGGAAAACCGCGCCGTTCGTAAATGACCCATCGTCCGTTCTGGCTGCGGGAGAACATTTTAGAATCATAACGTCGCGTGAGCAGTCCGATCGCGCGCTCGGCCATATTCTTTTCATCTTCAAAGTCAACTTCCGATCGCAAATTATGCTCGAGGGCGTTGACGTAACTTTCCGCTTTCTCTTTCGGAATTTGCCACCATCGGCTGCCGATCGCGCGCGCGGCGAGTCGTCGAATCGAATTCCCTTCATCCGAAAGAAGCGGAAGCATTGCTTCGGGCATTCTCGAATCGAGCGATGTCAGCAGCTCCCGCAAAGCCGCGATGCGCACGTCGGCGTCTTTATCTTTCAACTGCGGCAAATAAACGTCGGCGGGATTAACCGAAGAGCCGGAAATACAAAACGCAACGAGTAGTAGCCCGATTGGGGCGATCAGTCTCGAAGCCTTTGATTTGTCGCTCTCGCTCAAACGCAAATCTTAAAAAACTTCTGGCGCCGAATACAAGCGCGGTTCGCGCTACGTCGTGGTCGGTAAACCCGCGGCTTTCCAGGCTTTGAAGCCGCCAGCCATGGAGCGAACGTTTTTATAGCCCATCTTTTGCAAACTTTCGGCCGCGAGCGCGGAGCGTCCGCCACCGCCGCAATGACAAATGATCGTCGTGTTGCGATCGGGAAACTTTTCCTCGACTTCGAGCTCGACCATTCCGCGGCTCATGTGAATCGCATCCGGAATGTGCGATTCGTCGAACTCATCTTTCTCGCGAACATCAACAATCACTGCGTCGCTGCTGTTCTTCGCTTTCGCGGCGGCGTCGGTCGGCGAAATCTCGGTGATCTTCTTTTTCGCGTCCGCGACTAATTCCTGGAAACCTTTGTGCTCAGCCATGTCCAAAATTTAGACAGAATTCACAGAATCAAACAGAATTTCTGCTGAACAGATTCAGTAAATTTTGTTAATTCTGTCTAGCTCTCGGCTCACTCGTAGCGCAACGCTTCGATCGGATCGAGCGCAGCCGCTTTTCGTGCCGGATAGAATCCAAAAAAGATTCCAACCGCGGCGCTAAACATGAACGCGACGATGATCGAGCTGAGCGAGATGAGCGTTGGCCAGTGCGCGTAGCTCGACAGAATTTGCGAAGCGCCGATCCCGAAAACAATTCCAATCACGCCGCCAACGGAGCTGAGCGTGACTGCTTCAATTAGAAATTGCATGAGAATGTCGCTCCCGTGCGCGCCCACGGCCATGCGCGTGCCGATCTCGCGCGTGCGCTCGGTCACGCTTACGAGCATGATGTTCATGATTCCAATTCCGCCGACCACAAGCGACACGCCCGCGATTGAACCGAGCAACACCGTCATCACCGCTGTCGTTGCGGTCGCTGCGTCCGCGATCTCCTGTTGATTGCGCACCGTGAAATCGTCGTCACGCCCCGCGCGAATGTTATGGCGCTGTCGCAGCAGCGAAATGATTTGCTGTTGCGCCGCCGCGATCTGACGGCCATCACCGATTTGAACATTGATATTGCGCAACGTCGTTCCGCCGACCACTCGCTTCATCGCGCTGGTAAATGGCATGATCACAACATCATCTTGATCGACGCCCTGCGTGCTTAAACCTTTGGGAGTCAAAATTCCGGTGACGGTGAACGGCACATTTTTGATTCGCAAAATTTGGCCGACCGGATCGTCATTGCCGTAGATCTGCGACGCGGTTGTCCGGCCGATGATACAAACTTTGTTTGCGCTGCGGACATCCTGCGCCGTAAACGGCGCGCCATCGGAGAGCGGCCATTGCCGAATGTCGAGATAATCGGCCGACTCGCCGTAAATTCTGGTGAACCAATTTTGATTTCCGGCCGCAACCTGCGTCGTCGAAACAACTTCCTCGCTCACGGCCGCGACACCGGGCACTTCGCGTCGAATCGCTTCCGCGTCTTCAATTTTCAAGGTGCCGGCGCCGCCCCAACCAGTGCGGATGCCACTCGAGGTTGTGCTGCCGGAAAAAATCAAAATCACATTTTGCCCGAGACTCGCGATCTGCGCTTCGACCTGCGCCTTCGCGCCATTGCCAATCCCGACCATCGCGATCACCGCCGCGACGCCTATGATGATGCCGAGCGCAGTCAGCACCGAGCGCATTTTGTTTCGACGTAGCGCGCGCAACGCGATGTTCAACGTCGATCCAACTTTCATGATTAAAGTTCCGAATCGATCGGCGCGATTTTCCCGAGCTCGGCGGTTGCATCAAACCGCTGCGTCACATTGAAATCCTTCAGGATCCGGCCGTCGCGCATCACCACATTTCGTCGCGCGTAAGCAGCGATGTCCTGCTCGTGTGTCACCATGATGATAGTAATGTCGCGCTCGTTAAGTTGTTGAAAAATCCCCATGATCTCGACACTGGTCCGGCTGTCGAGATTTCCGGTCGGCTCGTCGGCGAGGACAACTTCGGGATCATTCACGAGAGCGCGCGCGATCGCAACGCGCTGTTGCTGGCCGCCGGAAAGTTGGCTGGGGTGATGATCTTCACGTCCGGCAAGTCCAACCGAGGCCAGAACCGCGTCTGCTTTTTCGCGCAACTGCGCATTGGTCAAACGATGCGCGCCATAAAGCAGCGGCAGCTCCACGTTTTCGCGCGCCGACGTGCGCGGCAGCAAATTGAAGCTTTGAAAAACAAAACCGAGTTTGTGGTTGCGAATGTCGGCCAACTGGTCGCGGTCGAGCGCGGAAACATCGGCGTCATCCAAAACGTAGCGACCGGAAGTCGGCCGATCGAGACAACCAACAATGTTCATGAGCGTCGATTTTCCCGAACCACTCGCGCCCATCAGCGCGACGAACTCGCCGCGTTGAATCTCGAGCGAAACGCCACGCACCGCATGAACATCGACGTCGCCGGTATGATACGTCTTGTACACGTCGATCAGCTTGACGACTTCTCCGTTCTTCATGTCGATCTTGCAAGCGCCAGCACGAGATAATTGTCGTTGCGCGTTGCCAGCCCCTGAACTCCCCAGCGACCCCTCACCTTCATCCTGTCCCCTTGAAGGGGAGAGGGCAGGGTGAGGCGTGATTTTCTTTTTCTTTCGGCTATGCCGCGCTGTCCGTGGCGATTGTTCATGGAAATCTTCGCTGCTGTCCGCTGAAAGGATTGGCCGGTGGTGACGCGGACGCCGACGAAAGTTCCGCCGTCACAACGCGGTCGCCTTCCTTCGAGCCTTCAGTGACTTCGGTCACAATCCCATCGCTGATTCCGGTTTTGATTTGGGCGGATTTTGGCCGGCCATAGGACAAAATGTAAACGGTCCGTTCGGGCTTGCGTTCCCGCGCGCCGGTCGGTCTCTGACCGCTCGGCGAAGATGTCGATCTTGCTTGATCGCTCGTCGCGGCTTCCGGCGGGCGAAAACGCAACGCCGCGTTTTTGAGCTGAAGCACGTTGTCCTTGTGGGCGATGATGATTGAAACGTTCGCAGTCATTCCCGGTTTCAATTTCAAATCTGGATTGCTCACGCCGATGACGGTGTCGTAGGTCACGACGTTCTGGACCGTGATCGGCGCATTGCGCACCTGCACCACTTTGCCGTGAAAGGTCCTCGTCGGAAATGCGTCCACCGTAAAATCGACATCCTGATCGACGCTGATCGCGCCGATGTCCGCTTCGGCCACGTTCGAATCGATCTGCATTTTGGTGAGATCGTTCGCGATCGCGAAGATCACCGGCGCTTGTAAACTGGCCGCGACCGTCTGGCCAACATCGACATTGCGCGAAATCACCACGCCATCGATCGGCGATGTGATCGTGCAATGGTCGAGATCGGCCTTCGCTTTATCGAGCGCGCCCTGTTTGATCTTTACGTTCCCTTCGGCCTGGTGAAGCGCTGCCGTCGCCTGATCGAGATCCTGCTGCGACGAATTCTTTTGTTTAAATAACGTTTCCGTTCGCGTCGCATTTAGTTTGGCTAATTCCAACGCCGCTTGCGCAGTCGCAAGATCGCCTTCGGCTTGCGTGACCGCTGCTTGAAACAGAGCCGGATCGATCTGGGCGACGGTCTGGCCGGCTTTCACCTCTGAATTAAAATCGGCGAAAAGCTTTTGAATGTTACCGGAGACCTGACTGCCGACTTGCACGTTGACCACCGGATTCAAAGTCCCGGTCGCGGTCACCAGTTGGGTGATCGGTCCCCGCGTCACGGTCGCGGTTTGATAATTGGAAGCGCTGCTCGACGTGCATCGCCGAACGACCAACAAAATTATGAGGAGGGCGACAATTATGACGCCCACTGGCAAAAAGCGCTTCATGTAGGATCAGATTTGACTTGGGCTCCAATTAAAATGACAGGCAATCGTGCTCCGGCGTTACATCGAGATCTATTCCATCATGCTGCGCAACTCGCTCATCCGCGAGATGAGTTTCAAAGCGAACTTCCTCCTTTGGATGCTGGTGGAAGTGCTTTGGTTCGTCGGCCAGATCGTTTTTTTCTCCATCATCTTCGGCAATGTCGACCGCATCGGTGATTGGACAAAATGGGAAGTCGTTTTGCTCATCGGCACTCACCAAATGATCTCGCAACTTTTTCAGGCGTTCTTTTTTACCAACGTCGCAGCCGTTCCTGAGCTGGTGCGCACCGGAAAGCTCGATTCGCTCCTGGTTCTGCCGGTCGACAGTCAATTCGCCGTTTCCACGAAACAATTCGGCCTCGATAGCGTGGTCAACGCCGCGGTCGGCGGCATGGTCGTCGGGGTTGCCCTCTCCAAACTCGGCGTTGTCCCAACCCCGATGTCGATCTTGCTTTACATCATCGCGATCGGGTTCGGCATCGCCGTGCATTATTCGATCATGCTCAGCCTCGCCGCGGTCAGTTTCTGGATCGTGCGGGCGCAGGGCTTGGTTTACGGCTACTTCAATTTCCTCAACATCGCCCGCTATCCCGACGCAATTTTCCCGCGACTCTTCAAAATCATTTTTGGCTGGATCGTACCGGTCGTGATCGTGGCCAACATTCCAGCGCGACTGCTGATTAAGTCGTTCGGACAGCCCGGGCCGCTCATGTTTCAGCTCGTGGTGGCATCGACCGTTGTCTTCTGCCTCTCTCGCGCCTTTTGGGGATTTGCCCTGCGGCGATACTCCAGCGCCAGCTCCTAGCACGGCGTTGAATTAAAACCCCGTAGATTCGTCAAATCTCCCCTTGCGCTGATTGGGAATTGTCCTTAATTAAGCCTCCGTTTTTTCGGCGCCCGACTGCTGGGGCGCCTTTTGAATTATGGCCAAACAGAAAAAGAAGAAAATTTCAGCTAAGAAAGCCGGCAAACCAAAGCCAGGTCGCAAGGTTTCTGTAAAGAAATCCAAGGCGGCGCGCGTTCGCGCCAGCTCGCGCCCGACTGAGACGCTGCTCGGACGCAATCATCGCGAGCGGAGATTGAGCCCGTTCACGCGCAAGCAGAAGGAGAAGCTCCTGCAACTGCGCGATGCCATGGTCGATTCCATGGCCGGCGTGGCGCAAGACACGCTCCGTTCGCGCGCTGAAGGCAGTGAAGCTTCGGCGTTTGGAATGCACCAGGCTGATGCCGGCTCCGATGCCTACGATCGCGATTTCGCGCTGAGTCTGCTTTCACAGGAGCAGGACGCGCTTTACGAGATCGATCAGGCGTTGAAACGAATCGAGGTCGGCACTTACGGAATTTGCGAGATGTCGGGTAAACCGATCCCGCACACGCGTCTGGAAGCGATCCCGTTTGCCCGGTTCACGGTCGAATGCCAATCACAGCTCGAGAAGCAGAACAAGGCTTCGCGTGTCAGGCAATCGGTCACTTCGCTCTTCGGTTTGACCGATGACGAAGGTGGCGAAGGTGAAGAAGAGGAAGCGGCGCCGGCGGCCGAGTCGAAGGAATAGCGGCGATGGCCCAGGAAATTGTCACTCTCGAATGCACCGAAGCGAAAGCGCTCGGCAAACCGGTTTCACGCTACATGACCAAGCGGAACAAGAAAAGTCCGCGCACGCCGAACCGCCTCGAGAAAAAGAAATACAATCCGTTTTTGCGGAAGCACACGCTTCATCGCGAAACCAAATAATTGCTAATGCAACCCAAGACCGCCAAACGCCGTTCCGCATTTCGCCGCGCCAATCGCGCCATGCCCCGGCGCCGGATCGACATCGCCATCGAAGCGATCGATTACAAAAATCCCGATCTTTTGAAAAAATTCGTGACCGAGAGCGGCAAGATTCTTCCCCGCCGCGTCACCGGCATGCCGGCGCACCTCCACCGCAAAATCACGCGCGAAATCAAGCGCAGCCGTTCCGTGCTGCTCATGAAATAGCGCGCGGCTGCGCGATTCACTGTAGGAGACGGTGTTAGCGTCTCATGGAAAGCCGACGGCTTCCCCTACAATTGTAGAGGCTCTTGTGCCAAGCGCCTGTCTATCTTGGCTTGGCGTTTGAGACAAACGCCGCTACAACGCTGTCATCCCGAGCAACGTCGAGGGATCTCTAGATATTTTTTCGTGCGATTTTAGTTCGCAACAGCACCAAACGCTCTGTCTAACCAAGCGAAGAGCGCGACGATAAGCGCCAAGAACACAAACTGAATGGCCGCAACCGGAAACGCTAGCTCCCAACGAAACCAAAAAACCGGAAACAATCCGCAAACAGCCGGGTAAAATCCGCAAACGCAGCCGGCGACCGCGATTCCTGCCGATGTCGGACGCAAATACCGAAACCGTCCCAAAGCCCACAAAACCCAAAAAAAGATGATCGCAACCGGCAACGACATGGCAGCAATTATTCCTCCACTCAGCCACGAGTCCTCATGCATCTGCGCAATGACAATCACCATCGCGCTGCCTAAAACATACCCGGTCAAACCCAGCGCAGCTGCTTTCCAGAATGATAGCATCGCTTTCACGACTTCCGCGTTTTCTCGCCCTGCTCGATCAGTTTCCAAAACTCGCGGGTTTTGCCGAGCGCTTGGTCTTCCGCGACCGGCAGTTTGCTGCGGAAAAGAAAATCGCGAAACGTGTTCTTGTGCAGGACGCGGTGGATGGTGATTCCTTCCGGCGTTTGTGCGAAGTAGATCCGGTAATCTTTGGCGCGATAGCGGTATAACTTTTCTCCCTCGCGCTCGATCACGCCGAAATGCTTGGCGTCGAGATGATCGAGGTCTTCGGGCAAAATTTCAAATTGTTCGAGCAGATTGAGCTGCATTTTCTTCGGCAAGGCCGACATCTCGGCGGCGCTCAGTTCGTTGAAAATGATCTGGAACATGGGGCAAACGTGATTCGTTAAATCGTTACATCATTGAAATCGTAAGCGCAGCGGGTGCCGCAAACAAGAAGCTTGCCCTCACCCGTCGCTTCGCGCCGGCCTCTCCCTCAGGGAAAGGTGAAGCCGAGCGTCGCCGCGCAATTTTGCCTCCTCTCCCTTGTTCGGGAGAGAATGGAGTGGTTGGGAGCCGCGACATGGCCGGTACTGCCGCGAGGTAGCGGTCAAGCGTTGCAGGCGGCAACCGAGATACAATCGAGGTGAGGGTGTCTCAAACAAAAACGCGCTTAACGCGCTGGCCAATACGGGTCGTAATCTCCCAGGTAATTGTGCCGGCCTTTTCGCCTAATTCCGCGCAACAAACGTCTTCGTTGCCTTGCCGACCCATCAATACCACTTCGTCACCAACATCGACATCCTCGATGTGGGAGACGTCGATCACCATTAAATCCATCGTCACGCGCCCGAGCAACGGACAGCGTTTGCCACGAACCAAAACGTCGGCGTCGCGATTCGACAGATGGCGCGGATAGCCGTCAGCATAGCCGCAGGTGAGCGTGGCCACGCGCATTTTTCGCGGCGTGATGAATGTGCGCCCGTAGCTGATCGAGCTGCCCTTCGGCATGTCGCGAATCAAACCGATCCGCGTTTTCCAAGTCATGGCCGGCTTGAGCAGGTTCTGAAATTCCGGAAGCGGCGAAATTCCGTAGAGGATGATGCCCGCGCGCACGATCTCAAAAGTCGGGTTGTTGAAAGCGAGCGTGCCCGCGCTTTGCAGAACGTGCGCTTTGTATTTGCCCGGCACCGCGGCGCGCAATTGCTCAACGATTCTGCGGAACCGAACCAGTTCATCACGTGTGTAGTCGGCGTCTACATCCGAGACCGGCATGTGAGTCGAGATGCTGTGGATGTCGATCTTCGGCAACGCTGCAACCCGTTTAAAGATTTCCACCGCTTCATTTTCGACCGCGCCCATTCGTCCCATGCCGGTGTCCACTTTGAAATTAATCGATGTCTTTCCGATCCGATCGAAAGCTTCCGCTTCCTGAAAAGTCGAAACTGTCGGAATAAAAAGGCGCTCGACGATCGTCGCCATTTCCTCCGGAAGCGAAGGGCCTAGGATAATCACAGGAAGATGAAATCTTTCGCGAAGAGCGAGCGCTTCTTCCAAATTGGCCACACCGAACAATTGCGCTTGCTCGGCTAGCGTTTCGGCAACGCCCATCAGCCCATGGCCGTAGGCGTTCGCTTTGACGACCGCTAACATCTCGGCCGAACCAATTCGCTCGCGCACGACCTTCGCGTTGTGCCGCAACGCACTGCGATCGATCTCAGCCCAGCAACGATAATTTTGCGTCATCTTTTCGGAACGGTGATGTGCGGTTCCCGCAAATAAATCGGCTCAAGCGGCGGCAGCGCGAAACTTCGATGCGAATCCAGAGCAAGCCGAGCCAGAACTTTCGCCGACGGATAGCAAATCGCAGCCCGCTCAAATTGTGGAAGTTTCTCGGTTGCGAAGATCGACATCTTGCGGTCGAGCTTATCCATTTTTTCACCCAATTCAGCCTCCGACATCAACATCGGGCCTTCGGCCAGGTTGTTCTCGCGCACGCGTGCGAAGAAGAATGTCTGCCGGCGCGCGTCACCGATCACGCAGAACTCTGATTCGTCACATTCCATCGCACAGATCGATGGAAATCCGACGAGCCGCGCTTGCGACGCAGTTTGCAAACCAATTGCAGCGGAGATCGCGATCCGGGTGCCGGCATATGAACCAGGACCAACTCCGACGATGATCGTGTCCGGTTCTCCGAATTGCTTCTGCACTTCCACTAAGGATTCGAAGAATGGGCCGGAATTCTTTCGGTCATTTTCCCAGTCCCGGACAACTTCGACATTGCCATTGCTCACGACGGCAAGACTTCCGCGGGCGCTGGAAAGTTCGAGCGCCAGAATTTTCATTTGGCGGCAATCGCGCGTTGCGTTTCAGATTTCGTTTCGAAAGCAATCCAGCGCGCTCTTTCCGGAATCAAATCCGGAAATCGATCGGCCCATTCGATGACGGAAACACCGTCGCCAAAAAAATAGTCGTCGAGTCCGAGTCGTTCGGCCGATGGTCGATCTTCAATCCGAAAAAAATCGAAGTGATAGATCGGCAGACGTCCTCCGGAATATTCGTGAATGAGCGTGAAAGTCGGACTGGTCGCGGCCGTAGCCGCGCCCAAACCGGCGGTGAGGCCTTTGACGAATTGCGTCTTGCCGCTGCCGAGTCCGCCGCTAAGCGCAATCACATCGCCAGCTTTGACGTCGTCGGCGAACCGCCGGCCGAACGCGCCCGTTTCGTCCGGACTATTGGAAATGAACGTAGCCACTGCGCAATTTTGGATTTTCGATTTTCGATTTTCGATTGAGAGATCCAATTCGAGTCAGTCTCAGTCTTGGAAATTCTTCGTGCCAATCGCGCTGCAAGCGTTTGCGATCACGCGGCGAAATTGCGAAAAGCAACTCGTAATCTTCGCCGTCGGAGATTGCGTTGTCGATCTTCGCGCCGCGCGCGAGCGGCAAACTCTTCTTGTTGATCTTGAATCCGAGTTTGCTCGCCTTTGCCAGTCGCGGAAGATCCGCGCCAAGTCCGTCGCTTAAGTCCATCATCGCATGAACGCGGAAATTTTTGGTCAACCAGCGCGATTCTTCGATACGCGGAATAAATTGCAGATGCTTTCCCCGCAACGATCCGCCCAGCCGGCCAGTCACAAAAAGTTCGTCGCCGTTCTTCCCGCCGCCGCGAGAGATCCAGCGACCTTTTTCAACAAAGCCGGAAACGCTGACCGAAATGACACTCGGCCCGCGCGTGGCGCTGGTTTCGCCACCAACAATGCCAACGTCGAAACGTGAAGCCGCCCGCCGCAACCCGCGATAAAGTTTCTTTACCCACGATGTCGATCTTATGGCCGGCACGATCAGTGTGATGAGAGCAAATTGCGGAACAGCGGAGATCGCGGCGAAATCGCTCAGCGTCCGCATCATCGCTTTCCAGCCGACGTGAATTGGATCGCTCGCCGGCGCGAAATGAATTTTCTCAACCACGCAATCGGTTTTCAGGACGAGCAGATTCTTCTTTCCCTGAGATTTGACGATGGCGCAGTCATCGCCGGCACCAGCAATCACCCTGCGCGGTACCGGCAGCCCGCCCAGCAACGACGCGATTAGCGCATCTTCGCCAACCTCGCCCAAGCGAGTCCGTCCGCTGGCGGACCGGCGACGTTTCATTGCTGAACCAGTTCAGGAAAGGCGAGAAGGATCAATTGAATGGAATTGAAAAGAGAATGCATGGCCATTGAAACCAGAATCGACCCGCTCCATTCATAGGCAAGCGTGAAGCAGCTTCCGAGGACGAAGAGCGGCGCGACCGACGGCAAATGCGTGTGCGCGGCGGCAAAGAGTAACGCATTGATAACCAGCCCAACAGCAATGCCGAAATAGCGGCGCGCGACGCCATAGATGAAAAAGCGAAAGATGAACTCTTCGGAGATCGGCGCGACCACCACCGCCAAAACGATGATCATCACGCGCTGTTCAATCGTTTGCGAGCTGTTGAAAAGATCGACAATCTCCTGTCTGCTCGAACCGCCGCCGAACGCATTTTGAGTTATCGCCTCCGCCACAAGAATCAACGGAGTGGCCGCGAGCAATAGAATAACTGCGGTGCTCAGCGCCCGCTTCAGACTCGTTTTCGAAAATCCGCCTAACGAATCGATGTCGATTCCACGAAGCTTCAAGAACGCGGCGATAAAGCAGACTATGAAGACAGTAGCGAGGAAGTTCTCGGCGAGGTTGGGACTGCTCAGTGGCACAGGAGACCGAGTCAGCGCCAGGTAGATATTCCGTAAGACAAGAGAAGCGAAGGCACCCCCCAAGAACACCTCCGGTAATCCAAATGTTTTTTTTGGCGCAACATTAACGTCCGGACTCACCGCCCGCCGTCGAGTGGCGATTTGCAGCGTAAGCGCCAGATAAATTAATAAACCGAGAACTACGAACGCGACGAAGAAGAACTCGAGCGCGATTGAGGAAGCACCAGCTAACATTTCCTTGGCGCGGCCGCGGCTACGGTGCGTAAAAGCTCGGCAGAAAATACGCGCGTCCGGTCTCGAGTTGTGGCACGAGCTGTTTCGGAAGCTGAAGCTCGATTTTCGACTGACCAGTTTGGCCGAAAGCGCGGAAAAATCGGGCGAGACTAAACGGCGGACCGTACTTAACCACTGTCGCCTGCGGCGCGTTGCCGAGTTGTTTGGCTTTTGCAAACGCGTCCTCGATCTGACCGAGCCCGTCAATGAGCTTGTCGTTCAGCGCTTCTTTGCCAGAAAGAATGCGGCCGTCCGCGATGTTATTGCGCAGCATTTCGGCTGGCAGACTGCGCTCCTTGGCGACGATACCGAGAAATTTGTCGTAGGTTTGCATGACGAAACTCTGGATCAACTCGCGCTCTTCCGGAGTCATCGGCCGGGCGCCATTCAAGATGTCTTTGAACTTGCCGCTTTTGAAGACGACTGAGGCGAGGCCGATTTTGTTGAACAATTGCTCGTAATTCAGCGTTTGAATAATGACGCCAATGCTGCCGGTGATCGTCGTCTCGTTCGCCATCAAAAATTTTCCGCCGCAAGCGATATAGTAGCCGCCGGACGCCGCCAGCGAATCCATGTAGACCACGACCGGCTTGCGGGCGCGGACTTTGGCCACGGCATTGTAAATTTGGTCCGCCGCGGTCACTTCGCCGCCGGGCGAGTCAATCTCGAGCACGATTGCTTTGACGCGGTTGTCATCGCGCGCTTGCTGCAACGCCAGGCGCATATCTTCCACCATCGAATCGCTCACGTTTCCTGGAATCGAGGAGCTGATCAGACCTCGCATTGTAATCAGTGCAATCCGGTCGGGGACCATGCGCGCGCCGCGTTCGATAACGATTTCCCGGAAGCGCGGTAATGGTTCCTCGACGCGCACACCCGCCGCTCCAAACCCACGGAACGCCACCATCGCCAGCAGGAAGTTGACAAAGACACTGGCACAGAGCGCGACGAACAAAAAAATACTGAGACATCCGATTTTGCGATCAGCCATAAGTCGCGGTTGAAACTGGCGGAGAACTGACGCCCGCACAAGCGCTTTTCAATCTGCCAAATCAAGTCCGCAACTTTTCGCGGCTACGAAGGTTTATTGAGGGCTGACAGGTTGGTCGAAATCCGTCCGCCGCTTATAACTGCTGGTCTAGAAGCTGCTTGGGAATGAGGGCATTATGAACAGCAGCGGTCATGTGGCGGTAAGCGAGGCAACTGCCCGTCGCGTCAAAAAACCGAAGGCGCACAAACAGCGCTCCCGCAATCGCGGCCGAAATGGCAAGGGCGCCCAGAATCAGACGGGCAACGATATTGGGACGACCATGGCCGCAGTTGGCACACTCACGCGCACCAAAGCGCTTTTGCTCGCGGCACTGCGCGTTTGGGAACTCAAGCATCGCCTCCGCGAATAACCAGCGTGACCCGTTCGACTGTCGCTCAGGGCAGGCAGTTGGATACCGTTGGCTCTGCTAATTCGCCTCGGCAGCTCGCGCGCTAATTCTTCGGCTCGATCTTCACGTAAATCTCACGTGGCGCGGTCGGAAAATATTTCAAGAGCGCGGGACAAAGCCAGCCTTCCATTTTGAATTGGTCGCTGTAGTACCAGTTGCCGCCCGATTCTGCGCGGCGCCAATCGAGTTTCCAATTCGCGCCGGGAAACGGCGCCGCACTGAAGATCGCGCGAAATCCTTTCTCCGCGTTTGGTATGTCGGCGACGGCTTTATCAATCATGGTGTCGATCCCGGCTATGAACGGCTCGCGTGACAGACCAACCGCCGGATCGTCAAACACCCATGTGCCTTGATATTTGTAAGGCGCGATAACCAGAAGCGCGTTCATCGCGGCAACGCTCAAGTTTTGCGCTTACAAAAGCAAGATCGACATCTTTGCGGCACAACCATGATTGCAGTGATTCGCAGCGTGATTAGGTTCCATCCGCAATTTGCGCCCGTAGCTCAGCCGGATAGAGCAACGGATTTCTAATCCGTAGGTCGGGTGTTCGAGTCACCCCGGGCGCGCTTTGCGTAGGTCGGATGGCTACCAGCGATGAAATGCTGGATGGCCTTCTTTCACCGCGACAAAAATTCCCAGACAAGTCGCGCAAACTTTTCCGCCGCCGCTCAATGTTCCTTCGACTGTGGCGCGGTCGCCGGTTAGATCGACAACATGTGCTGAAAGTGAAATTGGATCCTTCGTCGGAGTCGGCCGCAGCAGTTTGATTGAATATTCGGCCGTGACGGTGCACGGCGGACGATCTGCGCCGGCGCGTTTCATCAAATGGTAGGCCGCCGTCCAGTTGCAATGACAGTCGAGCAACGTGCCGATGATTCCACCATTCAAAACGCCTGGAAACGCTTCGTACTTCGGCTGCGGTTGCCATTCAGCAACGACTTCGCCGTTTTTAGCGAAGCTACGGATCCGCAAACCTTCTCGATTCGACGGCCCGCAACCCCAACACGAATTTTCCGGAGCGTATTTTTCCTGAAGTGATTGCTCCGCCATCGAATCGTCCGTTTAAAGGCCGGTCTGGCTCGGGACCTACGAACGGTCCGCTGGGCCGGGATATTTTCGAAGTTGCGGGCCAGTGTAAAGCGAACGCGGGCGAATTAACCGGTTATTGTCGTGTTGTTCAACGACATGAGCGCACCAACCGGCCACGCGTGAAGCAGCGAACAATGGTGTATTCAACGCCGGCGCGAAACCGAGCATCCAGAAAACCGGCGCCGCGTAAAGATCAACATTCGCGCACAGACCTTTCTCGCGGTCCATCACTTCTTCGAGCTTTTCGCAAATGAGCACCCAGTTCTCTTTTCCGGTGCGCTTGCCGAGATCGCGCGCGATCTTGCGCATGATCGGCACGCGTGAATCGCCTTTTTTGTAAACCCGGTGTCCAAATCCCATGATCTTCGCCTTGGCCGCGAGTTGCTTCTTCAACCACGCTTCCGCACGGTCAGGCGTTTTAATATCCTCGAGCATCTTCATCGATTCCTCATTCGCGCCGCCGTGCAACGGCCCTTTGAGCGTCCCGCAGGCTGAAGTCACTGCGGCATAGATACCGGCCAACGTCGAAGAAGTCACCCGCGCGGCAAACGTCGAAGCATTAAATTCATGGTCGGCATACAAATTGAAAATCGTGTCCAGCATCCGCGTTTGCCACGCTTCCGGAGCCTTCCCGTTCAACTTGTAAAAGAAATTGGCGGCCTGACTCAGCTCCGGCTTTTCCGGCAACGGTTTTTCGCCGTGCAAGATCCGCCAGCCGTCGGTGATCAATGTCGAGACGCGTGCGATTAGTCGAATCGATTTGCGAATGTTCGCATCGTGCGAGTTGTCGCTTAAATCTTTGTCGAACGCGCTCAGCATCGAGACGCCGGTGCGAAGCATGTCCATCGGGTGCGTTGATTTAGGCAGGAGCCGCAGCATCTCCACGACCTCCTTGGGCAAATCGCGCTGCGCCGCAATCTGCTGTTTGAAGTCCTTTAATTGCTTGCCATTCGGCAACTCGCCATTGAGCAGCAGGTAGGCGACTTCCTCGAACGTTGCTTTGTCGCCCATCTCGTGAATGTCATAGCCGCGGTACATCAGCCCCGCGTTCGGATCGACCCAGCAAATCGCTGTTTCGCCCGCAATGACGCCGGCCAAACCCGGGCTGTACTCTGGTTTCTTTTCAGTCGCCATTTGGTTTTGGTTCTCTTTACTCGCGAACGGCAAACGTTCAACGTCGAATCAAGGTTGAATTGGAATCGCTGCGAAAATTATAGGGCAGGCGCTCCGCCTGCCGATTTTTTAGGCCGGTAACCGATGCCGTTGCCCTACAAATCCTTTGAAGACCCCGGCCAGCTTTCCGCATTAGGATCGTAATCGAGCAAATCGTAAAGTTCCTGCCGCGTCTGCATCTCGTCGATCCAATCCTTTTGTGTGCCGCTCTTTTTCAGGACGCGCAAGAAGCCTTCGCTCGCTTTCATCGCAACCCGAAAAGCGCTCATCGGGAAAATCACCATCCTGTAACCGAAATCGCAAAGTTCTTTGAACGAAAGCAAGGGACTCTTGCCAAACTCGGTCATGTTCGCGAGCAACGGCAGATCGATCGCCTTTGCGAAATCGCGAAACTCGTCCGCGCTTTCCAGCGCTTCCGGAAAGATCGCGTCCGCCCCGGCGGCTAGATATTCGCCGGCCCGCTCGACCGCGCGATCAAAATCCTCCACCGCCCGCGCATCCGTCCGGGCGATGATCATGAAATCGGGATCGCGCCGCACTGCCACCGCCGCTTTGATTTTCCCCACCATCTCCTCAACATCGACTATCGACTTGCCGGCGAGATGCCCGCAACGCTTCGGGAATTCCTGATCTTCTACGTGACAACCAGCCAGACCGGCTTTTTCCAATTCTTGAATTGTTCGGGCGATATTTTCTGCACCACCAAAACCCGTGTCCGCATCGACAATCGCGGGAATCTTCACCGCGTTCGCAATGTAACTGGCCAACTGCGTCACTTCTGTGAGGGTCAGCAAACCAATGTCCGGAACTCCCGCCGTCGCGTTGGCCATTCCCGCACCGCTGATGTAAACCGCTTCGAAACCAACCTGCTCGACCTGTCGCGCCATCGCTGCGTTCGGCACACCCGGCATCATGACCGCTTCTTTGGAAATTAATTCTCGGAGACGAGCAGTCTTATTTTTCATTTTATCACCAGGGCCAACATCAATCCGTCTACGTTTTTTGCCTCATCCAACTTCCAGACAAGATCGACAATCTTCTGCGCGCGCTCGCTGCCGAGCTTTGGTTCGACCAGGGCTCTGAACTTTCCTTCCACTTCAGAATCCTTCAGCGGATTCTTCGCGTGACCAAGCGGATAATCGACGCGCTTGCTCAATCGCTTCCCGTCCGCAAGATCGACATGCACGATATTGGCCACCGCGCTGGGATACATCCCGCTCAATTCCGCGTTTCGTTCCACCTTTACGTTCTCCAAAAATTTCCAGATCGCCGGATCCGTGAATCGTTTGGGCTGAAATTGTTTCTCCTTCACTTCCCCATCGATCAGCGCGATCGCGGCGATGTAGGGCAAACTGTGGTCCGCCGTTTCACGCGTCTCCGGTTTCCATTTCTCCGGTTCGTTCCCAATGATGTCGACCGACGCGTCGTGGCTTTCGATCGTCATTCCTTTTACTTGCGCAAGATCGATAATCGCCTTGCGCAGAAATAACGCCGCCTCGATCGCGCTCTGGCTGTGGTATTCGGCCGGCCAAAACTTGATGCTGGTGTTGAGGATCATCGCCGCCGTACCTTCGTTCGGGCTGTTTGCATCCGGCCGCTTCACAAATTTTTCGCCAACGTTGCCCAACGCTACGCCGAGTTGTTTTTCGAAACCCATTTGCCCTTCGAAAATTGGCGCGGGTCCGGTCATCCCCGCGCGTGCGAGTAAAGCGGAGTAAACTCCGTGTCGGGCCGCGTTCGCGAACGCGACCCCTTTCCAATGCGAGAGCTCGCCAACTCGCGCCTGACGCATCGCTGCACAGGCTACGCCGGCGATGTTCACCGCGTGCCGGGTTTTTTCCGGATCGAGTTTCATCAGATTCGCGCAAGCAACGGCAGTGGAAAAATCGCCGTAAGTCGGATGGTCCCAGCCCCGCGCGCGAATGCTCGCTGCGTCGCACAACCGGCATTGCACTTCATAAGCGAGCGCGATCGCGGTGATCAATTCCCGCCCGCTCGACCCGAGACTCTCCGCGATTGCGAACGCCGCGGAAATATTATCGCTCGGGTGCGCCGGCTCTTTCGAAAGATAGGTGTCGTTGTAATCGAAATAGCGAATGCAACAGCCGTTCGCGAACGCGCCCCAGTCCGGCGGCGCTTTGTGCAAAGTCCCGATGATTGTCGATCCTCGGTTGGCCGAAAATTCGGATGCCACTTTGCGCGCGATCGAGCACGGCTCCTCGTTCCAGGCGCCGAGCGCACAACCAAGAGAATCGATCACGCGCCGTTTTACTTCGTGAACGACCTCCTTCGAAAGATCTTCGAATTTTAACTCGCAGCCGTATTTTGCGAGTTGATGCGCGAGCGTGGTGACCATGAATTGACGTGCAATCTGCCGACGATTTCCCTATCAGCAACCGACGATGTCTGTAGGCGGGCGCTCCGCCTGCCAACTTTCTGCAACCGATGCGGTTGCCCTGCAATTCAAAACACCGCAAACTGAACGCGTGAGCGAATTTCAATTCGGCGGCGACTTCGTCTGGCATCCTCCGGCGGAGCTGATCGCACAGTCGAATCTCCAACGCTTCATCGACAAAAATCAGCTCGGTACTTACGACATGCTGATGCAACGATCCATCACCGACATCGCCTGGTTCTGGAACACCGTCTTGCGCGATCTCGATATCCAATTTTCGAAGCCTTACTCGCAGATTGTCGATCTTAGCGAAGGCAAGCCGTGGCCGAAGTGGTGCGTCGGTGCCGAGATGAACATCGTTCACAACATGCTCGATAAATACGCCGGCACCGAGATTGATAATCGGCTCGCGATTAAATCCGAAATCGAAGATGGCACCACCCGCACGCTCACTTACAAACAGCTGCGCGAGGAAGTAAACAAAATGGCTGCCGCCTTGCGCTCGTTAGGCCTCGACAAAGGCGACGCCGTCGGCGTGTTCATGCCGATGGTTCCCGAAATCGTGGTCGCAATGCTCGCGATCATTAAGATCGGTGGAATTTTTCTGCCGTTGTTCTCGGGGTTCGGCGCCGCCGCAATTGTCTCACGCCTGAAAGACGCCGACGCGAAAGCGCTCTTCACCGCCGACGGAACTTATCGACGCGGAAAATTTTGCGCGATGATGCCAATTGCGGACGAAGCAGCGGGCCAAGTTCCGACGTTGCGGCATCTGATCGTTTTGGAAGCGACCGCAAGATCGACTCCTCACCCTTCCCTCTCCCCTTCACAAGGAGAGAGGATGAAGGCGAAGGGTTTTGTAACGCACTCATGGCGTGAGCTCATCGACAAGATGGACAGTCGTCGTGACGCGTCGACCGAACGCACAAGCGCCGAAGATCCGATGATGATCATCTACACCTCGGGAACGACCGGTAAACCGAAAGGCGCGGTCCACACGCATTGCGGTTTCCCGATCAAATCGGCGCAAGACATGTGGATGGGTCTCGATCTTCATCCAGACGAAACGCTTTTTTGGATGACAGACATGGGCTGGATGATGGGCCCGTGGGAAGTTTTCGGGACGCTGATCCTCGGCGCGACCATGATGCTCTTCGACGGCGCGCCTGATTTTCCGGGACCGGATCGCACCTGGCAATTAGTAGATCGACATAAAGTTACAGCACTCGGCGTTTCGCCGACGCTCATTCGCGCGCTTCGGCGCCACGGCGACGAAATTGTGCATCGTCACGATCTTTCGTCGCTGCGCAAGTTCGCTTCGACCGGTGAGCCGTGGAACCCCGACCCGTGGATCTGGCTATTTCAAAATGTCGGCCGCGGAAAACTTCCGATTATCAATTACTCCGGCGGCACTGAAATCTCCGGCGGCATTGTCATGGGCAACGTCCTTACGCCGATGAAACCGTGCGCGTTCTCCGGTCCGCTGCCGGGAATGGCGGCCGACGTCGTAGACGAAAATGGAAAATCAGTGCGCGGCGAAGTCGGCGAACTCGTAATCCGCGAGCCGTGGATTGGAATGACGCGCGGCTTCTGGAAAGATCGACAACGTTACATCGACACCTATTGGTCGCGATTTCCCGACGTCTGGGTCCACGGCGATTGGGCCGCGATCGATGACGATGGACTCTGGTACATTCTGGGCCGCAGCGACGACACGATTAAAATAGCCGGCAAGCGGCTCGGTCCCGCCGAAGTGGAATCGATTCTGGTCGCACATCCGCAAGTAAGCGAAGCGGCGGCAGTCGGCATTCCCGATTCAATTAAAGGCGAAGCCCTCGTTTGTTTTTGCGTGTTGAAGAAAGGCGCAAACGGCGATGTCGATCTTACAACCGAGTTAAAAAAGAAAGTCGCAACCGAACTTGGCAAAGCGCTCGCCCCAAAAGAAATTCTGTTCGTCGCCGACATTCCCAAAACGCGCAACGCCAAGGTCATGCGCCGGGTCGTGCGCGCTGCTTATATCGGCGAAAAACTTGGCGACACGTCGGCACTCGAAAATCCTGGAGCGCTAGAGGAAATTAAACGTGTCGCCGCGACGACGTAGCGACGATTGACCCTGATCGCCCGCTTTTGATACCCCTATCCCTTGTGAGACGCCTGATTGTTCCCCTGCCGTTCTTGCTCGTCGCGATCGGATCTGCAATCGCCACGCAGCCGACGAATTTCGCCGGCGAATACGCGGACAGAAATTTTCTGAACGGCCAAGCGACTTTTCAAATGAGTCTGGAGCAAAGCGCAAGCACTGTGACAGTTTGGTTCAGCGCGGGATACAACGATGGACACGGCTTGCTGCCCGAAGCCGATGGTAGCGGCAAAATTACGCCAAAAGGGACGGTCGAGTTCACATTCAAGGATAGCGCCAGGAACGCCGGCACCGGCACGATCGCTCGCGCCGGCGACGACATCATCGTGTCACTCAAAACAACGCGCGTAGCCGACTCACGGTGTCTCGAGCTTTATCGCCAGAACATGCGACTGAAGAAAGTCGGCAAAAAATAGGCGCAAGAATCGGGTGTTTGTCTGCGATGCGATCGATGATCGTGTCGCCATGAAGACAAATTTTCGAATTGTCGGTTTGCCCCTGGCGCAATTTGAGCCGCTCTTTTCCCTCGATGACAACGAGCTTGCGCAAAAGGGCGCGCGACGTTTGATGGTCAATGCAAAACCGGGATTCCCGTGCCGGGTCAGTTTGCAAGACGCGGACATCGGCGAGCGCGTGATTTTGGTGCCGTTTATGCATCACGACGTAGAGTCGCCTTATCGCGCTTCCGGGCCGATCTTTGTCCGCGAGACGGCGAAGGAAGTTGAACTGACGCCAGGCGAAATTCCGGACGTAGTGGCCGGCCGAGTCATGTCAGTCCGTGCCTACAATGACCAAGGGTTGATGGTGAACGCCGCCGTCACGCCAGGTAAAGAATTGGAGTCACAGATCGAAAAGTTTTTCGGCGACGCGAAGATTAGCTATCTGCACCTGCACAATGCCGGTGCAGGCTGTTATTCGTGCCGGGTTGAGCGCGCTTGATTACACCATCGGTCTGAATCTACCGGCGACTTCCTGAAGCCGGCCGGTGATTTGGCCTAACGAGCAAACCTCGACGGCTTCGAGCAACTCCGGAAAGCAATTTTTCCCGCTCTCAACCACGGCTGCGAGTTTATCAAGCGCGCGTTTTGATTTCTCGGCGTTCTTCTTTTTGAATTTGGCCAGCCGGTCGACCTGCAATTGCTGTTTTTTCCGCGGCGTGCGCACGAGTTTCACTTCCGGAATGTCGTCACTTCCGTCGCGGTAACGATTGAGCCCGATGATTGGCCGGACACCGTTATTAATCTGTTGTTCGTAACGGTGCGATGCGTTTTGGATCTGGCTGCGCTGATAACGATCCTCCACCGCCGCGAGGACGCCACCGAGCCGTTCGATTTCGCGAAACTCATCGAGAATCGCGGCCTCGACTGCGCGCTCGACTGCTTTCATTCCGGGCGAACCGCTCAACATATTCATGGTGTGTTTAAAAATGCCGGATTCCTCGAGCAAAATCGCCTGGCCATGCGCGGCGAGCCGAATCCATTCTTCGCTCGGTGTGGTGAACGGCTCATCCGCGCTGTTGGAGTGACACGAATTGGTCGCATTCATGTAAGCGAGTATCAATTCCGCCGCGGTGCGGGTGAGATTATTTTTAAACTCCGCGGCGATGAGCGATCGCCCGCTGGTTTGGGTGTGCAATTTGTAAAGTTGTGCTTTCGCTCCGGCACCAAAGACTTCGCGCATTCCAACCGCCCAAATGCGTCGCGAGACGCGCGCGAGTGCAATGTATTCAACGTCGAGGCCGCAATCGAGAAAGAACGAGAGCCGCGGCCCGAATTGATCGACTGGAATTCCGCGAGCAGCGAACATTTCCGCGTAAGCGAACCCGTTCGAGAGCGTGTAAGCGGCCTGTTGCACCGGCGTCGAACCGGCTTCGCCGATGTGATAACCGCTAATCGAGATCGGATACCAGCGTGGCATTTCGCCGGTGGTGAACTCCACCATGTCGGTTAGAAAACGCAGCGAAGGTTCGATTGGAAAAATCGTTTCGTTCTGCGCTTGGACTTCCTTAAAAATATCGGCCTGGATCGTGCCGCGAAGTTTTGGAATAACGTTCGGCCCGAAACGGCGTTTCGCCGCCGCGATGTACATCGCCATGATGATTGGCGCCGGACCGCTGATCGTCATCGACGCGGAGAAATTCGCCGAGCCGAGATCGAACCCGTCGTAGAGACGCACCATATCTTCGACCGTGTCGATCGCGACACCGCCCTCGCCAATTTTTCCAAAAACGCCGTCCGCATCGCTGTCGATGCCGTAAAGTGTTGGACCATCGAATGCGGTGCTGAGTCGATGCGTTCGTTGGTGGCGGGTCAGGTAATGGAAACGCTCGTTCGTGTCCTCGGCCAGCATCAGACCGGAGAACAAACGGGTCGGCTCTTCCGCCTGCGCCATTCTCTTGTCGATCTTCTTCGCCTTCGATTCGCCGTTCTTTTCAAAACTTTCCACCTCGCGAACCGGCTCGAGATACATCTCGCGATAGGCGCCGTTCAAAAATGGAAATTCGCCCGGCAACCCTTCACCAAACAAAAAGCGCGCGATCTCACCCGGCTCATCGATTTCGGGAAGCGCGAGTCGCGGCAGCGGCAATCCAGTCGGCGCCCGCGTAGTCGGAATCTTTGCCTTGATGTCGTTCCAACGACCGAGCAGATCGCGTCCGAATTTTTGATCGGTGCGCGCGCGCTTCACCTGATCGAGAACGAACTGATTATATTTCTCAACCGACTCAACGACTTGTCCGAGCTTATTCATGACTTCTTCCATTCCTTTCCACGTTTAGATTTGTCGCTCGCTGAAATTAACCCGAACAGTTTGTCCACGCCAGGGTCGCGGTGCCGTTTTGCGACGGTATCGACGAGGCGTTGGGCGCGCCGATTCTGCTCGAGACGCTGTTCGATCTCGGTGTGCGCGGTGCGAGCACGCTGCAAATCGCTTTTGTTCACGACCACGATCTCGGCCAGATCGAGCATCACGATTTTTTGCAACTGCAACCGGCTGCCATAATCCGGATTCATTACCAGCACGGTTTGATCGACAATTCCATTTTTCTGAAACGGCATCGCTTCCTGGCCGGTGCCGACGGTTTCAATGATCACGTAATCAAAACCGGAGCGCGCGAGGAGCGCGAGGCAATCATGCGTTGCTGGTGACAGTCCGCCGGCTTGTCCGCGCGTGGCCATGCTCCGCATGAAGACGCGATCGTCTTGGGAATTGATCATCGTCGCGCGATCGCCCAGCAACGCGCCTTCACCAATCACGCTCGGATCATGCGACAGAATCGCGACGCGCGTCTGTCGATC
>Ga0209267_1000440_pt1 | contig 30335 bp, 27 predicted proteins | sample GraSoiAngelo_137_FD_185894 | JGI IMG/M metagenome (GOLD analysis project Ga0209267, IMG submission 185894) | Grasslands soil microbial communities from the Angelo Coastal Reserve, California, USA - 14_0929_09_30cm (SPAdes) (version 2) | ecosystem: Environmental > Terrestrial > Soil > Grasslands ... | reverse complement strand
TCTGGGTTTCCGCGCGGCAGCTCACGCATCATACCGATTCAGCGGTAGCAACCCTCGATCTGCGGCCGCTCGACGAGCTCGGCTTCGTGGGCGCGCTCGGAGACTCGGTCTTCGGGTGGCTGCTCAAGCCACCCGGCTTCGACCCCGCGAAGCGGTATCCGCTCATCTACCTGATCCACGGCGGGCCGCAGGGCGCGTGGACCGATTACTGGGGGGCGCGCTGGAACTACGCGCTGTTCGCGTCGCGCGGATACGTGGTAGCCGCGGTCAACTTCCATGGCTCGACCGGCTACGGCCAGAAGTTCACGGACGCCATCTCGCAGCACTGGGGGGACTATCCCTATCAAGACCTGATGAAAGGCCTCGACGTCGTGGCGCGCCTCCCCTACGTCGATTCGACGCGAATGGGCGCGGCGGGTGCGTCCTATGGTGGCTACATGATCTACTGGCTCGCCGGGCACACCAGCCGCTTCAAGACGCTGATAGCGCACGACGGCGTCTTCAATCCGACGGGCATGGGGGGGACCACGGAAGAGCTGTGGTTCATGGACTGGGAATTCGGCGGCACGCCGTACGCGAACCGCGCGCTGTACGAAAAGTGGTCGCCGTTGAATTTCGTGCAGAACTGGAAGACGCCGATCCTGATCGTCCATTCCCAGCTCGATTTTCGCGTGGACCCGTCGGAGGGCTACCAGGCGTTCACCGCCGCCAAGCTGCACGGCGTGCCCGCCAAGTTCCTCTACTTCCCCGACGAGGGCCACTGGGTGCTGCGACCGCGCAACCGCCGCCTGTGGTGGGGAACGGTGCTCGACTGGATCGATCAGTACTTGAAGCCCGCACCGACCGGGGCGGGGGCTCGCTGATGGGCGAACCGTTCCTCAAGACGCTGACCCGGACCACCGTCGTGGCCGGGATGTTGGGCATCATCTTTCTGCTCGCCTTCCCGCGACACACCACGCTCGCCTCCGACTTCGTGGACGCGTTCACGGTGGCGTTTTGCTTCACGTTCCTGGGCCATTACGTCGATCGAGTGTTGCTCGCCCTCCCCGGGATCCGCACCGGTGCGGGACCGGTCGTGCGCGTCGTCGGGTGGTTCGCCGGTGGGCTGTGGTGCGCGGTCATCGCGCGCTGGTTGTGGATGCAGTACGGGCGGGATCTGCGGGAGCTACCCGGCCTGGTGTGGGGGGGTGTGTTCCTGGTGCTCTTGAACGGCGTTGCCCGACGCCACGGGGCCACGACGGATAGGGGATCGCGGCCCTGAGCGTCGTGGCGTCGTAGCGTCGTGTAACGCCTCTATGGTTTCATCCACGTATTATTCCCCCGCCGCACATCCGGAAAATTCTGCTTCGGATCGATCTCGACCTTCACGACTTCAGTCGGAACCTTGCGCTGGTACGTGTAGCGGTTCCCCAGGTACCAGATCTCGACCGGGAGGCGCACGTCTTCTGTGGCCCCGTTGGCATAGGTGAGCCGCAGGTCGACGGGCATGGGGAGCGCGCCGGGGCTCGAGAGGTACACGAGCGCGCTGGTCCCCGTGGAGTCCGTTCGGGCGCGCACGGAATCCACCGCCAGGTCCACGACGTCGGTCCGATAGAACCAGCCGCGCCAGAACCACGAGAGGTCTTCCCCGAGCCGGTCCTCCATGGAGCGGAAGAAGTCCGCCGGAGTCGGATGCTTGTACGCCCAGCGCCGGATGTACTCACGGAACGCGGCGTCGAATCGCGCGGTGTCGGCGAGGATGTGCTCGCGCAGCAGGTACAGGCCCGTCGCCGGCTTGTTGTATTCCGCCTGGCCCAGGAGCGGCGGGGGAACGCGATCGGCGGGGAGCATCGACGGCACGTCCAGGCCGCTCGCCGCGAAGCGTGCCCACTGGATCGCATTGCCGCGGTCGCGCGGGGCGGTGTCGGAGTAGAACGCGAGCGTCGAATAGATATTGATGAAGGTGTTGAACCCCTCGTCCATCCACGCGTACAGCCGCTCGTTCGATCCCACAACCATGGGAAACCACTCGTGGCCCAGCTCGTGCGTGGTCACGCCGAACAAGCCTCGGTCCCCGGCGCGGTGCCCGCAGAACACGATCATCGGATACTCCATCCCGCCCACCGGACCGGCGACGTTGATCGCGGTCGGGTAGGGGTAGCGGAGCCATTTCTCGGAGTAGTGCTTGATCGAGTGCCGGGCGTACTCCGTGGAGCGCGCCCAGTCGGCGTTCGCCTCCGGTGGGTAGAACGACTGGATCAGGATGCCGTCGTAGCCGCTCGCGTCCCAGATGAAGTTGGCCGCGGCCGCCCAGGCCACGTCGCGCACGTTCTTGGCCGTGAAATGCCAGGTGAGCGTGGGCCGCGGGCCCGCCGGCCGGCTGAACGGCTGCCCGACCTCCGTCTTCGGGATGATGGCGACGGTGGTGTCCGACCGGGCCGCCCGGGCGAGCCGCGCGCGCTGGTTCACCGTGAGCACCTCGACGGCGTTGGTGAGCGTTCCGGTCGAGGCCACGACGAAGCTCCTCGGCACGGTGATCGACACGTCGAAATCGCCGTACTCGAGGTAGAACTCGCCCTGGCCGAGGTACTGCTCGGTGTTCCAGCCGCGCACGTCGTCGTACACCGCCACCCGCGGGTACCACTGCGCGACCTCATACAGCCAGCCGCCGGCGAATTGCTCCCGACCCATGCGGTCCGACCCGTGCTCCGGGACCTCGAAGCGGTAAGCCAGCTCGAGCTCCGCCCGGCCGCCGGGCGCGAGCGGCCGGTCGAGGTCGACGCGCAGCATCGTGCCGTTGCCGCTGGTCGCGAGGGGGATGCGCCCGGCGGCCTGCCCCACCCGTCGGACCGCCCGCACGTAGTCGATCGTATAGCCACCCTCGAATCCGCGGCCCGCGAACCGCGCGTCGGTCGGATTCAAAGCGGCGCCACGGCTGTTCGCCTTGTAGATGTTCTGGTCCAGCTGTAGCCACAGGTAGCGCAGCGTATCGGGCGAGTTGTTGACGTAGCGCAGGGTCTCCGATCCCGCGATCGTGTGGGTCGCCGTGTCCAGCGTGGCCCGGATCGTGTAGTCGGCGCGCTGCTGCCAGTAGCGCGGTCCCGGCCTGCCAGAGCCCTCGCGCACCTCGTTGGGCGCCGGGAGCGCGAGCCGCCGGAACGGCGACGTGTCCCCCACCTGAGGCGGGAGCGGGGAAGCAGCGGGCTGCTGCAACGCGGCGAGCACGAGTGTCAGAGCCAGCATTTATTCCCCCGTCTTCGCTTCCGAGAGGTAGCTCATGGCCACGCCGCCGACCACCATCGTGAGCCCGAGCCAGCCGGACAGCGAGAGGTGTTGCCTGAAGAGGAGCAGGGCGAGCAGCGCACCCACCACCGGCTCGATGGTCGCGGCCACCGAAGTGAGCGCCGCATCGATCCGACGTACCGCAGCGAAGAAGAAGAAGTTGGCCGCGAGCACTGAGCCCAGCGAGAGCAGGAGCACGTACATCCACGCGCCCATCGTGTGGGGCGGCAGCGGTGTGTGTCCTGCCGGCGGCAAGACGATCCCGAGCACCACGATCCCACCGAGAATCTCGAGAAAGAGCACCTGCGTCGCGCCGTAGCGTGGCACGGCGTAGCGCGCGAGCAGCGTCGTGCCGGCGAAGGAGACCATGGCGAGGAGCCCGCCCGCAACGCCCTGGATCAGGCTCGGGAGCGGGATCGCCGTTGCGCCAGCACCGTGGCTCCCTCCCTGAACCGTGAGCGCGGCCCCGGCCATCACGACGAGCGCGAGGACGATCCGCAGGGCGGTGAGCTTCTCGCCCAGGAGCGGCTTTGCGAGAATGGCGACGAGTACCGGCGCGATGTAGAGCAGCGCCGCCGCACCCGCGACGCCCGTGCCCGCGATGCCGAACTGGTACGCCACCTCGAACAGCGCCACCAGCGCGCCGCCGCCGAGCCCTACGAGGAGCCAGGCCTTCCGGTCGATCCGGAACAGCTGCGGCCGGAACAGCCCGTACACAACGAATCCGAGGAGGCCGATCGCCAGGCGCCAGAATCCGATCCCCGTGATCGCCTCACCCGCGCGGTACAGGGCCGTCGACAGCGGGCCGGTGGTGCCCCAGATGGCACCGGCCGCGAGGGCGAAGAGGTAACCCGCGAGGCGGCTCGCGCGCGGAGTGGTCCGTTCAGCGGTGGCAGTCATGGGCCGAAGGATAGAGACCGCGGGCCCGATCTGGCTAGCCTAGACCTTCACTCGCGTTGCATTGCAGGACTCCCCTCGCCGCTATTTCCCACTCTTGCAGAGTGGGAACATGAGGAGGAGGTTGAGAACTAGGGCGTTTGGACGGTCGCGCGGATCGCCTGTGAGACCGCGTCCACATCGCCGGGCCGACCCCACCACTCCAGCGCGAACCGGCCGAACGCCAGCAGCGCGAGCAGGCCACCCAACAGCGCGAGCGCGATCCGGAAGCCCGGGGACTGCGGCTGCAGGTGGGTGGGAACGAGCGCGACGACGAGACAGACGATCGCCGGCGCTAGCCAGATCGGCAGCAGGGCACGAGCGAACAGGGTCATCCGGAATCGGCCGTCCAACACCGTCTTCCCGTCGCGCTCGCGAAATCGCCCGACGAAGGTGGGTCGGAAGATCGCCCGGTACTTGGCTGCGTCGCGATGGTAGAGGACGACGCCGTCGCCGCGGATCCAGCCGTCCAGTCCGGCCGCGTTCCACGGCCGGCCGTCGATCTTGGCCTCGAGCCGCGCCCGGGCCTCGGCGGCCGAGCCGCTGCAGGGGAAGGTGACCGGCTTCACGACAGCAGCTCTCCCCGCAGCACGGTCACGGCCTGCCCGGCGAGCTTCACGCGATCCCCCGCGAGCCGCACGCGGATCACGCCGCCGCGGGGCGACGCCTGGTACGCGGTCATCTCCGCGCGGCCGAGGCGCTCGCTCCAGAATGGCGTGAGCGCGCAGTGGGCGGAGCCCGTCACGGGATCCTCCGGCACGCCGGTGCGCGGCGCGAAGAAGCGCGACACGAAGTCGTAACCCGCAGTCGTGGCCTGACTGGTGACGATGATGCCACGCGCCTCCACCTGTTCGAGCGCCGCGATGTCGGGCGCGAGGGCGCGCACCGCGTGCTCGGAGTCCAGCTCGACGAGATAGTCGAACTTGCTCCGCCCCACCGAGCGGGGCGTGATGCCTGCCCCGCTCCCACCGAGCGCGGCGGTGAGGCCCGGAGGCGGGACTGCGGGCACCGAGGGGGTGGCGGGGAAGTCGAGCTCGATCCATTCGTCGCGGCGGTCGGCCGTGAGCAGCCCGCTTTGGGTGTGGAAGCGGGCCTGCCGGCCCGCCGGGAGGCGACCCTCCTCCCACAGGACGTGTGCGCTCGCGAGCGTCGCATGACCGCACAGCGCGACCTCGACGGTGGGGGTGAACCAGCGGAGCCGGTAGCCCTCGTTTTCGGGATAGAGGAACGCCGTCTCGGCGAGGTTCATTTCGCGCGCCACGTCCTGCATCCAGCGCTCATCCTGGGGGACGGGAAGAATGCACACGGCGGCGGGGTTGCCCGTGAACGGGCGGCTCGCGAACGCGTCCACCTGCACGATCCTCAGACCCATGTCCCTAACTTAGCCTGCTTCCGACGCGCGGCGACAGCGCATGGACGAGGAGGCCGAGCGTCACGGCGCCCAGGAGGATCCAGGTCTCGTAGTGGGCCACGCGGCCGAGAGCGGCGCCGGCGGCGGTACCGTAGGCGTAGCCGAGCCACGTGAAGAGCAGCGACCAGGCAAGCGCGGTGCCGGCGTTGTACAACAGGAACCGCAAGGGCGCGATACCTGCGACGCCGCACAGGATCGGCAACGGCAGGCGAATTCCGTAGGCGAATCGCATCAGCAGCATCACCCGGGTGTCGTGCGCGCGCACCAGGGTCCGCGTGCGGGTGATCGCCGGTTGCCACCGCCTCGGGAGACGGGTCAGGAGCGGATCACCAAAGCGGCGTCCGAGGGCAAAGTAGATCTGGTGTCCCAGCGTCGCGGGAACGGAGGCGACGAGCCAGACGGCCCACCACGGCCAGTACCCGCGGGCCGCGAGCGACCCGCCGACGATGACGGCCGCCTCGCCTTGCAGCCAGGCCCACACGAACAGCACCGGACCGCCGTAGCTGTGGATGATCGCGCCGAGGTCCATGGCTCGGCGGAAATCTAGGCACTCAGCCGGAACGTCGTCTTGCCTTCGGGCAGGCGTCCGCGTGCAAACGGGTCCACTGGTCGCGCAACAGGCGGCGCGCGCGGGCACGAGCGAAGTTCCAGTTGCGCCAGTCGTCGTGCTCGAGGCGGTCACGTTGCTTCAGCAGGCCGGCGGCGACCGCGCACTGTGCGGATCGGTCGAGTCGGGGGAGGGCCTCCAGGAGTAGCGGTACGGCATCGGCGCCCAGGGAGGCGGCGTACCAGCCGTCGAACGGCCGCTCGGCGGGAGGGCGCGCCAAGTTGGTGCGGACGATGAGCGCGTCGGGATTGACGAGGTGCAGGCCACCGAGCACCGCGAATCCCTGGACCAGCGCCCCGAAGGCGAAACGCGGCCGCTGCCCGCGCAGGGTGGTCCACGCGAACCAGGCGAAGACGCCTGCGAGGTAGAGCATGAAGGCCGTCGAGTAGACGCGGATTTCCGACAGTCCGAACGCGCCGACGTAGAGGCGCATGCGCGCCAGCGCGGACGCCATCACCACCGCGAGCAACAGGAGCAGCACGATCGCGAGCTGCCGGAACGTCCGCTGGTGCTCGCGGGACTCGTTGCGCAGCACCCAGTCCGCGCCGGTGAGCAGGGGGAGTACCAGCCCGCTGGCGGTCACGAGCTCGAAGAAGCCCCGCCGCGCGTACTCCGCGTACGTGAGACCCGTTGCTGCGGCGATCAGCTCCACACCTCCGAACAAGTAGCGCAGCTGGATGACGACGAAGAACAGGAACAGCAGATTGACCAGACCGAGGGCCGTGGCGACCGGAATGATGCCGAGCGACAGCTTCGAGTCGCCATCCGTCAGCGTCTGTGATGGAGCCGTGCGGAGCAAGGCGCCTCGCAGGTACCCCGTGCTGAGCGTCGCGAAGATCCCGAACAGGACGATGTGCTTCAGTACCGCGTCGAAGTCGATCGCGAACACGTCGGCGACGACGTCATGGAACACGGCGTCCGCCGAGCTGAACAAGCCACCGAAGACGACGAGCAACGGGAACGCCAGCGCGCCACCGAGCGCGACGGCGCGTACCTGCCGCAGCCGGCCCCCGCGGGAAAGCTCGCTCCAGGTCACGTCACGGCTGACCAGCGGAAACACACCGAGCCACGCACTCACGGCGGCGTCGCAGCCGGCCCGCACGTAGTGCCAGGCCTGGCGACCGCGCAGCCCGACTCCCTGGATGCTCGGGAAGGCGACCGCGAGGACGATCACCAGGCCGATCGTGTCGAATGCGTGGAGCGTCCTCGAGTCGCGCGCGACGAAGTTCGAGGCGATGAGGAGCGCAGCCGCCGCGAGCCACGGGGCGTCGGAGCTGGCCGCCACGCGGTGGCGACGCACCAGCCACGCCGCGGCCGCGACGAGCCCGGTGGTGCACAGGAGGGCATTGAGCCCCCAGGGCACGGCGCGCAACAGCGCGTCGCCCGCGACCCCAACGCCCGCGCCCGCGGCGAGGATCTCGAGGCCGAGCCGGGTCCTGGGGCTGACGGCGCTCATCCCGCCGCCGCGTCCGGCAGGCCGCCGAAGCGGCGCTCCCGCGCGTGAAACTCGGCCACGGCCGCGGCGAGCTGCGCCGCGCCGAAGTCAGGCCACATCGTTTCGCTGAAGTACAGCTCCGCGTAGGCGCACTCCCACAGCAGGAAGTCGGACAGGCGCTGCTCGCCGCCCGTGCGGATCAGGAGGTCGACGTCCGGCAGAATGACCCCCGCGTCGATCGCCCAGCGCGAGGAGTAGTCGACCGCGAGTCGCAGGTGCAGCCGCGCGCCGCGCGCCGTGGCGCGCTCGGCCGCGTCGATGGCGGCGACGAGCGGCAGGGGCAGGCGGTCACGCCGCCCGATCAGCTCGAGCCGCACGTCGTTCTCCACGAGCCGCGGCGTTTCGGTGCGGAGGTAGCGGGCGAAGAGGCGCATCAGTGCCGCGACTTCGGCGGGGGGGCGCTTCCAGTTGTCGGCGGAGAAGGCATACAGCGTGAGCGCGGCCACGCCTGCGTCCGGGGCCGCCTCGACCGTGCGGCGCACGGCCTCGGCGCCGGCGCGGTGGCCGGCGACGCGGGGGAGGCCGCGGCGCCGGGCCCAGCGCCCGTTGCCGTCCATCACGATCGCGACGTGGAGAGAAGAGCTTTGCGGCATAAAGTCCGTCCTCAAAAAAAACCGCCTCATCCCTGACGGGTGGCGTGAATCAGCGCTTCCATGTGATCCAGGTAGCGCTCCAGCGCGCGCCGTCCGGCCGCGGTGAGCCGATATTCCGTCTTCGGGATCCGCCCCTCGAACGACTTGGTGCACGTGACGTACTGCGCCTCCTCGAGCCGGCGCGCGTGCACGCTCAAGTTGCCGTCCGTGGTCTTGAGCAGCGCCTTGAGCTGGTTGAAGCTGAGCGAATCGTTCACCGCGAGCGCGCTCACGATGCCGAGGCGCACCCGCTCGTGGACGAGCCGGTCGAGCTCGGCGGCGCGCAATCCACCGCGCTCGCTCTTGAGCCCGTGCTCGACCGCCTCGGTCTTCCTCGCCGCTCCCTGCTTAGCCACCGTACCTCCAAGCAATGATCATGCCGAACACGATGTGCAGGCCGCCGAACCCCGCGGCCATGAGCCAGCTCCCCCACGCCGCCGGACCGAACAGCGCCATGGCCCCGACGAGCATGAAGCAGATCCCCATCACGGGGACGACCCGGACCGAGAACGCACCCCCAGTGACGAACCCGGTTCCGTACAAGAGCAGCCAGGTGCCGGGCAGCGCGTGCCACAAGCCGGCACGGTACAGCGCCACCGTCAGCAAGCCGCCGACGACCATGGGCGGCAGGAAGCTCAGGCCGAAGCGGCGCCCCGGCCCGGAGAGGATGGGGTCGTGCACGGCGTAGGCCTTCCGGACCATCGCCGACCCGCCGATCACGAGCGCCACGATGGCCTCGCCCAGCCAGGTAGCGAGCCACAGCTCGGGCGTGGGCTGGCGGGCCGCGAGGAGCGCGGCGGCGAGCGCCGTGGCTCCGACCGCCACCTGGCCCCAGCCCGGGACCGCGGTAAACGATCCCGCGCGCTCCATCGTCTGCCGGATGAAGCGGAGGTTGTCGAGCGCACGGTCGTGCAGCGGCCGAGGAGCGACCATGACACTCATACAATGTCGCGTCGCCCGGCCGTTGTCAAGTACTTTGTAATACAAAGTAAAGCCGGAAGATAGCTTTGACCCGGTGCGCGTCTACATCTCCGTCGACATGGAAGGGATCGCCGGGGTCGTCCACGAGTCCCAGACCGACCCCGCGAGCCCCGCGTTCGCCCCCGAGTACGCGCGGTTCCGCCGCCTCATGACGGCGGAGGCGAACGCCGCCGTCGAAGGCGCGCTCGCCGCGGGCGCCACCAGGGTGGTCGTGAACGACAGCCACTGGTTCATGCGCAATCTGCTCGCCGAGGAGCTGCACCAGGCGGCCGAGCTCGTGTCGGGAGACCCCAAGCCCCGCTCCATGGTGCAGGCAATCGACGCGGGTTTCGACGCGGCGCTGTTCATCGGCTACCACGCTCGGGCCGGCACCCGCAATGCGATTCTCGACCACACCTACGCCGATCGCATTCACGAGGTGCGGTTGAACGGGAAGCCGGTAGGGGAGCTGGGCCTCAACGCGGGCGTAGCGGGCATGCACGGCGTGCCGGTCGCCCTCGTGAGCGGCGACTCCGCGCTCGCCGCCGAGGCGAAGGACCTCCTGGGGGACGGCGTCGCAACGGTGATCGTGAAACAAGCCGTGAGCCGCCACGCGGCGAAGAGCGTCGCGCCCGCGGTCGCGTGCCGCATGATCCGCGAGGAAGTGCCGCGGGCGCTCGAGCGCACCCACGCGCCGTTCACGCTCCGGGCGCCGGTGACGCTCGAGGTGGACTTCGCGATGACGATCCACGCGGACATGGCGGAGCTTTGCCCGGGGGCTACGCGCACCGCCGGTCGCACGGTCGCGTTTACCCATCCGGATTACGGGGAAGTGTTCCGCGCGTGGCGGGCGCTGCTGAATCTGTCGGCAGTCGTGTGAGGGAGACGGCACCGAATCCCGCCTGATGCGGCGGCGCACCACCGCGGCGCAGTCGAGTGCATCACGCGTCCCGAACCAGAGCGGCTGCTCGTTGGTAAAACGGTCAACAGCCGCCCTCGGATGCCGATATGCGCCGCATGGTCCAATGCCCCCATACCGTCCCCGTGCTCGCGTACGCTGCCCTCCTGGCCGTCGTGTTGGTCGGGTGCTCGGAGTCCCCGGTCAAGCCGGACCTGAGTGAACGGGCAGCGTCCACACCGCGCCTGTCTCCGCAGTCCGGAGGACTGTCCTGTACGGAGCCCGACGCCAGGCTCAGCTCGGGGGCGCCCTTCAGAGTCTGTGTCGACCCAACCAAATGGAACCGGGACCTCGTGGTGTTCATTCCCGGGTACGACGATCCCGCACGGCCTCCGAGCTTGCCGCGCGATCTCTCTCCGACCGCGGCGGAGTTGCTGTTCAGCAGACTCGGCTACGGCTATGTGACCACCGGCTTTCGCGCCACCGGACTGATTGAGCCCGATACCTGGATCGGAGGGGATCTGCTCGAGCTGGTGGCGACTGCCAAGACTCTGGTCTCCAACACCACCGGCCGCACCACCCGGTACGTGTACCAGACCGGGGGCTCGCAAGGCGGCCTAGGCACGGTGATGGCCGTCGAGCGGTACCCCAACACGTTCAGCGGTGGGTTGGCGGCGTGCGGCCCCATCGGCGACTACCGGAAACAGATTGCCTACGTCGCCGACTTCCGGGCGGTGTTCGATTACTTCTTCGCGGGCGTGATCCCGGGCTGGCCGGTGTGGAAGCAAAGCCTACCGGCGGACCCCGGATACATCGATCCCGACACCTGGGGAACGGCGGAAACAAGCAGCGCGGCCGCGCTCGCCGAGCCGACCAATAGGGACAGGATCAATCAAGTTTTGAACGTGACACACGCGCCGATCGACCCGAGCGATCCGGAGTCCCCCACGGGAACGGCGCAGGGGCTCCTGTGGTACAGCTTCCGTGGAACGACAGACGTCATGGCGAAGCTCGGGGGGATGCCGTTCGGAAATCTCGATCGCCAGTACACCGGCTCGCTCGACGATGCGGCACTGAACGCCGGGGTCGGGCGGTTTCAATTCACGGCGGACCCGGCGCGCGTTGCCAAGCTGCAGACCTCGGCGCGATTGCGGCGGCCCCTGGTGACGATCCACACCACGGGCGACCCGATCGTCCCGATATGGCACGAGTCGCTGTACCGCCGCCGGCTGGATTTCTTCGGCCGCTTGCTCGACACACCCATCACCGTCAGCCGCTATGGGCACTGCAACTTCACCGACGCCGAGGTGCTGGCGGCCTTCGCCGTGCTGGTCCTCAAGACGACTGGTCAGGACCTCCTCGTCTCGAGCAGCCTCCTCCCGCAGCAACAGGCCCGGGCGGACTTCCTGCACCTCGCCCGGCAGCACGGAGCCGATCCGACGTTCGCGCCGTGACCTACGGCGCCAGCAGCACGAGACCGTAGTCCCCGACGATCCGGAACCCCAGCGCGAGGTACGCGGTGCGCGCCGCGGCGTTCGCCGGGTCGGCGAACAGCACGGCGCGCTCGACCCCCTGCTTCCGCGCCGCGAGGAGCGCGCCGGCCACGACGGAGCGGGCGTAGCCGCGGCCTCGGAGCTCGGGCGGCGTCCACACGCCGCCGATCTGCACGACATCCGGGAGCATGGCGTTGAACACCGAATAGGAAACCGGGGCGGCGCCGGCGAGGAGCAGCCAGTCCGTTTCCCGCTCGTGCTGCAGCCGCACGTCGTCCGTGCTCGCCTGGCGAAGGTCCGGGCCATCCGTGGCCCCGAGAGCCTCGACGGCGAACCGCACGCGCCAGTCGACCAGCAGCTCGAGCTCGCCTGCCACAGGATGCCGACAGCGAAGGGCCCCGCTGGCCAGCTCCGGCGGGACCACCAGGCGAGCGAGGTCGAGCACGTACAGCTCATCGCGACTGTTCTTGGCGGTGGGCGCTGCGTCAAGCGCGAGCGCCTCGCGCGCGGCGACGACCTGGCGCCAAGGCCCCGAGAAGCCGGTCACCGTGCGGCCGGAGCGCCGCACCGCCTCGCGCGCCACGGCTGCGGCGTGGCTCCCCTCCGGCGCCTGGACCAGCACCATGCCGTTCCAGCAGTGCGCCGCGACGCCCGTGATCCGTCCGCCTTCCAGCGCGGCGACGTAGGTGGCTTGCATCGGCTGGCCCCGGTCGGTGAGCCCGGCGGAGCGCACGTTGGAACGGAGAAACATGGAGCTGTCGGCGTGGCGCGCGAGGAACGCGTCGAGAGCGGCCTCGTCGCCGGGGCGGAGCAGCCGGAGCTCGGACACCTGCGTCAGTCCGTCGGGGGCGGGGGGCGCCGCAGCCGGAGAATCTTGAGCGACAGGCTGCGGGCCAGGATCCCGATCCCCGGCGGGTCACTCGCCCGCCGCGGCACCGCGCGGTAGATCAGTATCACGAGAATCCACGTGAGCCAGCTGGACCGCTCGCTCCACGACAGTCCCGCGAACATCAGCCACGGCTGGGTGTAGGCGGCCGTCCACGGCGGCCACTCGCCCTGGGCGAGCGCGATGGGGCGGGCGATCACGCGATTCGACCGATACCCGTGCGCGCTCGGACTGGAGAGGTTCCACACGCACGTCACCTTGCCCCACCCGTGATTGTCGCTCGCGCCCACGACCAGCAGGTCGTGCGCCTCGGCGAGCCGGAGGACCCGCGCGCGGGCGGCCGCGGGGAAGCTGATCCCTCTGGGGGCGCAGTTCACGATCTCGAAGCCGTCCGCGCCGGCCGCTACGAAACCGTCCAGGTCGCCCCAGTGTTGACGCCAGTATTCGGAGAGCGACGCCAGGCCGATCGCGCCCTGCCGGTGCAGCGCGGCGAACAAGCCGAGCATCGCGCGCGTGTCGCGACCGTACACCGCGCGGTCGATGGGTGCCACGGCGCCGAGCGCCACGATGTGCTGGTCGTACACGCTCCACTCGACTCCGGGCAGGAGGCGGATCGGCTGGTCGACCCCGCCGTTAAACACCACGTTGTGATCGGTGACGTACGACGCCCCGAATCCCTGGACCGCATGCCAGGCGGCGAGGTCGGCGAGGGTCCAGCCGCGGCGGCCGTCGTGCGATAGGGCCGTGTGCGCGTGGTAGTCGAGGACCGTGAGCGTCGAGTCCGCGGCGACGAGCCGGGGGACGGGGCGCGGCAGCAGGACTGCCGCACCGCCGAGCAGGATCACCGCGAGCGGGGCCAGCACCGCCGCCACGAGCCGCCGCCGCGGCGAGCCGGGACGCAGCAACCCCCACAGCGCGAGCGCCGGGACCCAGATGACCAGGAAGGCTATCGCCCGCTCGCGGCTCAGGAACGTGAGCGCGTCCAGCACGTTCGAGACGGGTGCGAGCAGTGTATAGAGCATGGGACGGACGAGGTCCACGTCGGCCGGGGGCGCGCCGGTCACGGCATCCACCAGCGGCGGCGACGGTCTGAGCGCGGAAACGAGGAGGAGCGCGATGAGCGCGAGCGCGATCGGGTGGCGACGCAGCAGATTCACTCGTACAATCTTGGGTATGAGAGTGCCGGGCGCTACAGTCGCGCGCCTGTTCGCGTGTGGTCTCGCCGGCGCCGCGCTCGCCTGCAGAGAGGCACCGCGCGCGAGCCCCCGCCCCGCGGACGCGGGCACGTTGGTGACCGTATACGTTCCCCCCAAAGCGGCCGACCGCCTGGCCGCCCGGCTGCAAGCGGTCGCCGCCCGGCGCCAATGGGCCCTCTCGATTCGCACGGACAGCGCGGCGCTATCCGACGCCGATCTCGCGATCGTAGACAGCGCGGGGACCCTGGTGAGCCGTCTGCGGGCGGGGTCGCCCGCGGCGGCGCAGGCCCGTCAGATGGCGGAGGCGGTGTTGCCATGATGCCCGGAGCGTTCGCGGCGATTCCCGACGTCGTGCTCGGGCCCCTGGCGGGCCGACCCGAGGCGCACTGGCACCGCGCTCCGCCGGGCAAATGGACCCCGGCCCAGATCGTCCAGCACCTCGCCATCTCCATCGACGGGAGCGGTCGCGCGTTCGAGCAGCGCCGCGCCAAGCCCCCGATGCGGCGCCGGCCGCGACCCGTGCGACAACGGCTTGCCCAATTTGTGTATCTCGATATCGGATGGATTCCCTCCGGCCGTCCCGCCCCGGCCGCAACCGAACCTGCCGAGCGGCCGGATGCCGGCGCGGTGGAGCGGCAGCTGCGGGACGGCGTGGCGCGCTTCCTCGCCCTCGCGCACGAGCTCCTGCCGGCCCGCCGGAACGATCTCTTCGTGAAGCATCCCGCGTTCGGCGATCTCACCCTGCCCGAATGGCTGCAGTTTCACATCCGCCACTGCGCGCATCACGCGAAACAGATTCGCGCGCGGCTCGGGTCGTGAGCCGCAAGGACAAGCGAAAGCTCACCGTCCGCGTCCCCAACCCGAAGGCGCCGGTGAAGGGGCGGCTCAAGACGCCGCCGCACAAGGTGCACAAGTCAGCGAAACAGTATCGCAGACGGGAGAAGCATCCGGACCGACTGGCGGAGGACGACTGACTGAGACGGGAGGGGGACGAGGGGAGGGGCGAGGGTCAGCGCTTCGGGGGTTTGAGTACCACGCAACATGACCCGGCCTCCGGGGGCCGGAGCTCGGCCCGCGTGCCGCGTGTCCCGGCAGCCGCCAGCACGCCGCGCAGCAGGGCCAGGTTCATCCCGCAGACCAGCGGCCGGCACTCGTTGGCGAGGGCGTCGAACGGGCAATTCCGGAGCCGCACCTCGCCGTTGACGCGGGCGGGCTCGTAGCCGCATTCAGCGAGCACGGCGAGCGTATTGGTGAACAGGCGATCTGTCCCGGCTTTCACGGCGGTGCGGTGGCGCGCGTCGGCGCCGAGTCTGCGGCCTTCGGCGCGGGCCGCGCGCTCGAGCGCACCGCGAGCGGCGGGCCTCATTGCCGTCAGCGCGCGAGCCAAGACGCGACCGGCGAGCTCGTAGCGGCGCTCGGGGAGCGTGAGGTCGAGCTGCCGCGCGGAGCGGTGGTACAGCTTGGCCGGCCGGCCCGCACCCGGCCCCCGGCGGGCCGTCAGCCGGCGGTAGCTCGCGTCGAGCAACCCTTGTTGGACGAGCTTATCGAGGTGGAACGCGGCGAGCGCTCGCGAGATCCGCAGCGCGCGGGCCGCCTCGTCGCGCCCCACTTCGGAGCGCCGCTCGGCGACGTAGAGATAAAGTCCCCTCCTGATCGGTTCGTCGAGCAGCGCGATGGCTGCGATCTGGCGCTCGAGATCGGTGGCGGGCACGTCAAGAATTTACACCGCGCGGACCCGCGATCCAATTGCTCTAACAGCAACGTATATTGCGCATAGAGGACGCGCCGAGGCCCGATGCCCGACTATACCTATCTCCTCGTCGGCGGCGGCATGACCGCCGATGCGGCGGCCCAGGCCCTCCACGAGGCGGACCCGGCGGGCTCGGTCGCCCTGGTCGGCGCCGAGCCGCATCCTCCCTACGACCGCCCGCCGCTCTCGAAGGCCCTGTGGAAGGGCGAGCCCGAAGACAAGATCTGGCGCAAGACGGCGGCGACCGGCGCCGTGCTCCACCTCGGGCGGCGGATCACGGCGATCGATCCGCGGGCGCACACCGCGACGGACGAACGGGGGACGCGGTACCGGTTCAAGAAGCTCCTCCTCGCCACCGGCGGCGCCCCGCGGCGCCTGCCGCTCGAGTCCGACCAGATCATCTATTTCCGCACCCTCGACGATTACCGGCGCCTGCGCGCGCTCGCGAGCCAGAGCGTGCGCTTCGCCGTGATCGGCGGCGGGTTCATCGGCAGCGAGGTCGCCGCCGCGCTGCGGATGCAGCAGCGCGACGTCACGATGCTCGTGCCTGAGGCGGGGCTCGGCGCGCGCGTGTTCCCCGCGGACCTCGCAGCGTTCCTGGTGGACTACTACCGCGGGAAGGGCGTCACCATGCGCATGGGAGAAGGGATGGCGGGGCTCGACCGGCGCGCCGGCTCATGCGTCGTGCGCACGACCGTGGGGAGCGAGCTCGTGGCGGAGGTGCTGGTCGCAGGGCTCGGCATCCAGCCGGGAGTGGAGCTCGCGGAGCAAGCCGGGTTGCGCGTGGACAACGGGATCCTGGTCAACGAGGCGTGCCGCACCAGCCAGCCCGACATCTACGCCGCGGGCGACGTCGCGAACTTCGAAAATCGGGCGCTGGGCGCGCGGCTGCGCGTGGAGCACGAAGACAACGCCAATACGATGGGGCGCACCGCGGGCCTCAACATGGCGGGCCGGGCGACTCCGTATCACCACCTGCCGTTTTTCTACTCCGACCTGTTCGAGCTCGGCTATGAAGCGGTGGGTGACGTCGACGCCCGTCTGGAGACCGTTGCCGACTGGAAGGAGCGGTTCCGCGAAGGCGTGGTCTACTACTTGAAGCAAGGGCGGGTGCGCGGGGTGCTCCTCTGGAACACCTGGGGCCAGGTGGACCACGCGCGGGCGCTCATCGCCGAGCCGGGCCCGTTCACACCGCAGGATCTGAAAGGCCGGCTTCCCCTCTAGACCTGCCGGCTCCGGCGGCACCTGGCGGTTTCGGTAGCGCAACAGTAAGCTGCGACGCTTCGAGCGCAACCGGACACACGCGATGCGAGGGATTGCCCTGCGGCTCGGCCTCCGGGCCAAGATCTTCATCGCGGCCACGCTGTCGGTGGTGGGCGTGCTGGGCATCACGCTGGGGCTCACGTCGCTCGTGGCGCATCGCACGGCGGACGAAGCGATCCGCCACGCCCTCGCCGGCGTGCGGCACGGGGTCCAGGCGTTCCTCACGGGCCGGACCACGGCGCTCGCGGGGATGAGCGCCGTGAGTGCGGAGGTCCCGCAATTCCGCGAGCGGCTGCTCAATGCCTCCGAGCGAAGCAACGTGCTCGACCAGGCCGAAGCGTACCGCCGGCTGCTGGGAGCGGCGTGGGTGCTCGTCACGAACGAGCGCGGCATCCTGGTCGCCCGCACCGACTACCCAACCCAGTTCGACGTCAACTTCTCGCGCGGCGCCCTGATCGCGAACGCCCTGTCGGGCGAGCCGGCGAACGGCGCGTGGCTGGACGAAGAGCGGCGCCGGCTGTTCATGGCCGTGGCCGTGCCGCTCCGCGCCTCGCCGACCGAGTCCCCGCGGGGCGCGCTCGTGGCCGCCTACGCGATCGACGACGCGCTCGCCGAGCAGATCAAGCAGGCCACCACGACCGACGTCGTGTTCTTCGCGCTCGACACGCTCCACCGGGCCTACATCGTCGGCACGACGCTGCCCCGGGGCGTGATCGAGCCGGTGCTGGCGGCGGACACCCAGGCCATCGCGGCACTGCCGCGCGATTCCGCCGGGACGGAGTTGACTGCCGACGTGGATGGGGAACGGCTGCTTGGTCTCGCGAGCCCGATCCGCTCCGCCGGTGGCGACGCGTTCGGGGGGTTCGTGGCGTTCCGCTCGCACGATCGCGAGCTCGCAGCGTTCCGGGCGCTGCAGCGCACCATCGGGTTCGCGGTCGTGCTGGGGTTGCTGCTCGCGCTCGCCTCGGCCTACGTGCTGGCGCGGCAGATCGCGGGCCCGATCCGGCGGCTGGCGCTCGCCACGCGCCGGGTGCAGGACGGAGACTACAGCGTGGAAATCGACGTCGCCGCCGGCGACGAGATCGGCATGCTGTCGCAGGCGTTCCAGAGCCTGGTCGCGGACCTGAAGGAAAAGGCGAAACTGGTGGAGTACATGATGGCCACGTCGGGAGCCGCGCCCACGGAGCCGGTCCGGTCCGCTCGACCGTCCTCCGCACCCCGGGACGCGCTGCGGCCCGGAACGGTGTTCGCCAACCGGTACGAGGTGAAAGAGGTCCTCGGGATGGGGGGGATGGGGGTGGTGTATCGCGCATTCGACCGTGAGCTGCGGGAGGCGGTCGCGATCAAGACGCTCCGTCCCGAAGCGCTCACCGGCGATGGTGTGGCGCTGGAGCGCTTCAAGCAGGAGATCCGCCTCGCGCGCAAGATCGCGCACCGCAACGTGGTGCGGACGTACGATCTGGGCGAAGTGAACGGGCTGTACTACCTCACGATGGAATACGTGGAGGGGACGTCGCTGAAGCAGCTCATCGCCACCCGCGGCCCGCTGCCGGTGCCCGTCACCCTGACGATCGGCAAGCAGCTGTGCCGCGCGCTCGAGGTCGCGCACGAGCAGGGGGTGATCCACCGGGACATCAAGCCCCAGAACCTGGTGGTCGAGCCGAGCGGCGTGCTCAAGGTGATGGACTTCGGCATCGCGCGGCTCGCGAGCCGCACCACGGACCCGGGCCTGACGAAAGAGGGGATGTCGATCGGCACGCCGGACTACATGTCGCCCGAGCAGCTCTCGGGGAAGGAGCTGGACGCGCGAAGCGACCTCTACTCGGCGGGTGTGGTGCTGTTCGAGTGTCTCACGCGCCGCTTGCCGTTCGAGGCGGCCACGACATACGCGGTGATCGCGAAACAGCTCGAGGGGGCGCCGCCCGATCCGCGAACCCTCAATCAGGACGTGCCCGAAGCGCTTGCGCACGTGATTCTGCGAGCAATGGCAAAGGAGCCGGTAGACCGATACCAGACCGCGGCGGAGATGCACGACGCGCTTGCGGCGATCGGATGACCATTCGCCCCACCATGCACGCGCTGCGCGTCGTGGTCATCACGCTGTTCACCACCGGTCGGCTCGCGGCCCAGCAGGCCGCCCCCGTTCCACGGCCGTACCGTCCAGGGATCGACGTGCTGGATTACGCGCTGTCGGTGGATCTGCCGGACAGTGGCAACCGCATCGAGGGGCGCGCCGTGCTCACCGTTCGGCGAACCGCCCGGACCGACACGCTGGTGCTCGACCTCCTGAGCCTGAGAGTGGACAGCGTATTGGTCGACGAGCGAGCGACACGATTCCGCCGCGACAGCGGTACCATCCGCATACCGTTGCCGGCCGCGTCGTCCGACACGTTCACTGTAGCCGTCCGCTACGGTGGCCCGGTCACCGACGGTCTCATCATCCGGAATGACACGGCCTGGGGTTGGACGGCCTTCGCGGACAATTGGCCTAACCGTGGGCGTCACTGGATTCCCAGTGTCGATCATCCGAGCGATAAGGCAACCGTGAGCTGGACCGTGCGCGCCCCGAGCCGCCTGAAGGTCATCGCCAACGGCGCCCGTCTCGGCGAGGATCCGGTCGGCGGTTCCAACCCGCCGAGGACCGTCACCCGTTGGCGGATGAACGAGCCGATCCCGGTCTATCTCATGGTCATCGCGGCCGCTCCGCTCCACGAATACGACCTGGGCGAGACCGCGTGCGGTGTGACGCTGGTCGGTCGTTGCGTCCACCAATGGGTATATGTGGAGCCGCGGTTGGCGGATTTCCTTCCGGGCCCATTCCGGAGCGCGGCAGACATCGTGTCCTATTTCGGATCATTGGTGGGCCCGTTCCCCTACGAACGCCTGGCCCATCTGGAATCGTCGACCCGGTTCGGCGGCATGGAGAACGCGACCGCGATCTTCTACGCCGAGCAGCCGTTTCGGAAGCGGACCATGACCGATGGGGTGGTGGCCCACGAGACGGCTCACCAATGGTTCGGCGACGCCGTGACGGAGTCCGAATGGTCGCATCTGTGGCTGTCCGAAGGCTTCGCGACGTACCTGGCGGCGCTGTGGACGCGGAAGTCGGCCGGCGACTCGGCTTTTCGCGCGGAGATGGAGGAGATGCGGCGCGCCGTGCTCTCGAGTCGCGTCGTCGCCGAGCGGCCGGTGATCGACACGGCGGAACAGAACCTGATGGCGTTGCTCAACGAGAACAGCTATCAGAAGGGCGGCTTCGTATTGCACATGCTGCGAGCCGCGCTCGGCGACTCGGCGTTCTTCCGTGGCCTTCACCGTTACTACGACAGGTATCGGAACGGGAACGCGCTCAGTGACGATTTTCGCCGCGAGCTGGAAGCTGCATCCGGAACACCGCTCGGGTGGTTCTTCGACCAGTGGCTCCGCCGGCCCGGCTTCCCCGAGCTCACCACGTCGTGGACCTACGATGCAGCGGCGAAGCGCGTCACCCTTTCCATCACCCAGGCCGCGCGATTCGGCAGTTATCGTTTCCCGCTGACCGTCGATATCAGAACGGCGGCTGGCGGTCGGGTCCGGACCCGCGTCGCCGTCAGCGCCCAGACAACCACCCGGGTCACCCTCGACCCGCCGCTCGATGCGGCACCGGCGGAGCTCGCGTTTGATCCGGACGTAGAGTTGCTCGCGAGAATCGTCAGGCGGTAGGCCGTCCTAAATCCCGCCAAACCAGGGATATCCCTGATCTTCCCAGTACCCTCCCGGCCTCGTGTTCGTGAACGTCATCGAGACCAAGTACTTGGTCAACTTGTATCCGAGCTTCGTCGGCGAGTACAACCTCAGCGGTGCGCCGTGCGCCGCCGGCAGCGGGTTGTCGTTCATCCCGTACGCGAGAATCGTCTGTGGGTGCATGGCGCTCGCCATGTCCCACCCGTTCGAGTAGTCGGCATCGAACGACACGAAATTGATATAGCGTGCCGTCTGGAGCGGGCGGCATCGCTCGACGATGGCCGACACGGGAGCGCCGTGCCAGCTCGCGATCGCCGACCACCCCTCGACGCAGTGATGCTTGACCGTGTACGACAGGCGCGGCAGCTGCATCAGGTCGTCGAGCGACAGCTCGAGGGGCCGCGCCACCAATCCGTCCACCCGCAGTCGCCAGGCAGCCGGGTCCTCGAGCATCGGCGTCATCGTCGAGATGAAGTAGCTCGGCAACATCGCGCTGCGCTCGGCGGTGCTGTACGTCCGGGCGAGGCGAGTGGGCGAGAACAGGATCTTCTCGCCGACCCAGTCGTTCACGCGACTGATGTCGAGCAGCCCGGGCCGCAGCAGGCGCCCGCCGTCCCATCCGCACGCGGCGACCAGCGAGGCGAGCCCCCCGGCCACGCCCAGCTTCACGAATGCGCGCCTGTCGACCTCGTGCAACTTGGCGTCTTGGCGTCTTGGCGTCTGTCTCTTAGTCATGACTGGGAAATCGTCCCCGGTACCACCCGGTGAGCATGGCGCGCAGCGAGGCGGGATCCACGACGAACACGAGGATGACGTGCATGACGGTGAATCCGACGAAGATCCACACGATCCAGAAGTGCCAGTACCGCGCCGCCTGAAATCCGCCGAACAGCGCCGTCAGCCAGCTCAGCTGGGTCGGCTTGTAGATCGCGAAGCCGGTGAGCACCGCCAGCGCGCCCAACGCAATCACCCCCGTGTACGCGAGCTTCTGGAGCGGGTTGTGCTTGCCCTGCGGCGGATGCTCCCGGCGGAGATGGAGATAGTACTTCGCCATTTCGAGCGCGCCGCGAACGTCCCGCGGCCGGAACAACAGGGCGCGCCACTCGCCGCTCCGTACGACGTACCCGAGGTACAGGAGACCGAAAGCGACGAGCGGCCATGCCAGTGCGAAGTGCCAGTTGAGCGCGCCCGCGAGCCAGCCGCCGAGCCGGCTCCAGTGCGGGAACTGTGCGCCGTCGAACGGGCTCACGAAGTACGGCCCGCCCCGGTTTCCGAACCGGGCGTAGGCCTCATAGATCTGGAGGCCGCTGGCGATCAGGCCGGCGAGCACGATCACGGTCGCCCAGTGAGTGAGCCGGACGATCCAATGGTGTCGGCGGGCGAACGGGCGCGGGCTCTGCTGGTCGGTCATGGTCGTTGCACGCTACGGGCGAACGTCCTCTCGCGTAAGGGGCGATTAGCGGATTCTCACGAGGGTCCAATGGCTTCCCACGCCGCCCCGACCGGCCTTAGCTTGCAGGCCGGATGACGCAACCACAACCGAGCGGTCCCGCCCTCCCCGATCGGATCAAAGGGCTCGCCGCCGTTGCCGCCAACCTGTCGTGGAGCTGGAACCGTAACGCGCGGGCCCTGTTTCGCTTGCTCGATGCGGCGCTGTGGCGCCGCACCCAGCACAACCCCATCGAGCTGCTGCGACGGGTCGATCCCGCGCGACTCGCCGCGTGCGCCGCGGACGCCGTGTTCCTGAGCCTGTACGACGCCGTCGCGGCCGCCGCCGCGCACGACGCGACGCCCGGCGGTACGTGGTTCGCCACGTCGTATCCGCAGCTCGCTAAGCGGCCGGTCGCGTACTTCTGCGCCGAGTTCGGGCTGCACGCCTCGGTCCCCATCTATTCCGGTGGCCTCGGCGTCCTTGCCGGGGACCAGTGCAAGGCGGCGTCGGACCTCGGTGTCCCGCTCGTCGGCGTCGGCCTGTTCTATACCAGGGGCTACTCCGACCAGCGGCTGCGACTCGACGGATGGCAGGAAGACGCCGAGGAGCGATTCGACGTGGCCGCGACGCCGCTCGAGCGGGTGCGGGGGCCGAAGGGCGATCCCTGCCTCGCCACGGTGCGGCTGTCCGGGCGCCACGTGAGCGTCGGCGCCTGGCGCGTCATGGTGGGTCGTGTCCCGATCTTTCTTCTGGATACGGACCTCGCACAGAACGACCCGGCGGACCGTGGATTGTCTCATCGGCTCTACGCCGGCGGGCCCGATCTGCGACTGCGGCAGGAGTGGATCCTCGGCGTCGGGGGGGTGCGAGTGCTGCGGGCTCTGGGATACGACCCCGCCGTCTGGCACGCGAACGAAGGACACGCCGCGTTCATGCTGGTGGAGCGGGTACGTGAGCTCGTGACCCGCGGCACCCCGTTCGCGGACGCCGTCCGCAAGGTGCGTGCGACGAGCGCGTTCACCACCCACACGCCGGTGCCCGCCGGGCATGATACGTTCTCGATCGAGCAGGTGGAGCAGTGCGTCGGTCCGGTGTGGCAGGAGATGGGAGTCGGCCGCGACGCGTTCATCCGCCTCGGCCACCATCCGGTGGTCGATCACGATCGCTTTCACATGCCCGTCGCGGCCATCCGGCTCTCGGCGCGGGTCAACGCGGTGTCGCGCCGCCACGGGGAAGAGTCCCGCCGCATCTGGGCCCCCCTCTGGCCCGACCGCGACGTCGCGCGCGTGCCGATCGGGCACGTCACCAACGGTGTCCACGTCGCCACCTGGATGGCGAATCGGATCCTGACCTTGTTCGACTCGCATTTCGGGCCGGATTGGCTCGCGCAAGTGGACGATCCCCGGTTCTGGGACAAGGTCCTCGACGTGGACGGGACCGCCCTGTGGGCGGTGCACAACCAGCTCAAGACCCATCTGATGCGGAGCATCCGGGAGCAGGCGCGGCGGCGCTGGGCGGACCAGTGGAAGGAAGCCCTGCACCTCGTGGGCGCGGGGATCCTGCTCGATCCGGAAGCCCTGACGATCGGCTTCGGCCGCCGGTTCGCGACCTACAAGCGGGCCGACCTGCTGTTTCGTGACCCCGACCGGCTGCAACGGCTTCTGGTCAACCCCTGGCGCCCGGTGCAGATCGTGTTCTCCGGCAAGGCGCATCCGGGCGACGAGCCCGGGAAGCAGGTCCTCCAGCGCGTGTATGCCCACACCCGCGAGGCCCGGTTCGAGGGGCGGATCGCCTTCATCGAAGACTACGACATGCATCTGGCGCACAGCCTGGTGCAGGGTGTGGACCTCTGGCTCAACGTGCCGCGCCCGCCGCTCGAGGCGTGCGGCACGAGCGGCATGAAGGCGGCCTTGAACGGCGTGCCGCAGCTGAGCACGCTGGACGGGTGGTGGGCCGAGGGTTACGATGGGCCGAACGGCTGGGCCATTCCCCCGGCGCCGGCGGGTCAGGACGCCGATGCGGCCGACGCCGAGCAGCTGTACCGCCTGCTGGAAACCGAGGTGGTGCCGCTGTTCTACGACCGTGATGCACAGGGTCTCCCGCGGGGCTGGGTAGAGAAGATGCGACACGCGCTGCGCACCGCGGGCGCGCGGTTCACCGCCCAGCGCATGGTGCGGGAATACGTCACCGAGTACTACCTCCCCGCGATGCGGGGGGAGCAGCCGGCGGACGATCCGCCGACGGGCTGATCAGAGAGCCAGTGGAGGCGCCCATGGGCGCGACAACACCAGCCCCGAAGTCCCGGCGGCGGAGCCCCGCGCAGCCACGCCGGGCGGCGGCCGCCGCGGCGCCGCGGCCCCAGATCGATCCGGCCGAGCGGATCGGCGTCACCCATCTGACGGCCGAGTACTGGCCGTTTGCCCGCACCGGTGGGCTGGGCGAGGCCGTGAGCGGTCTGGCGAGCTGCCAGGCGGCTGCCGGCATGCCCACGACGGTGATCATGCCGCTGTATCAGATCGTGCGCGAGACCACGCCGTCGCTCGAGCGGACGGGGCATCCGCTCACGGTCACCCTCGGCGGCCACACGGAGCGGGGTTGGCTGTACGAGGCCCGACTCCCGAGCCCCGGTCCCCGCGTGTTTTTCATCGAGCATCCCGATTTCTTCGACCGGGCGGGGATCTACGGGGATAACGGCGGAGACTATCCGGACAACGCCCGACGGTTCGCGTTCTTCAGTCTGGCCGCGCTGACGGCCCTTCCCGAGATCGCTCCGGAGACACAGGTGCTGCACGCGCACGACTGGCACACCGCGTTGGCGCCGGTGTACCTGCGGACCGCGTTCGCCAGCGAGCCGTTCCACGAGCGGCTCGCGGTCGTGACGTCGGTGCACAACGCCGGCTTTCAGGGACACTTCCCGCCCGAGACCCTGGCGGAGTTGGGTCTTCCCGCCGAGCTGTACAACGCCGACGTGTTCGAGTGGTACGGCCGGATGAATGCGCTCAAGGGCGGGATGGCTCACTCCGACGTCGTCGTGACCGTCAGCCCCTCCCACGCAGAGGAGCTGCGCACGGCGGAAGGCGGGTTTGGGCTGCACGACAGGTTCACCGAGCTCGGCGACCGGCTGGTGGGGATCCTGAACGGCATCGATCCGGATCTGTGGAACCCGGAGACCGACCCGGAGCTCACGGGGAATTATTCGAGTGAGGATCTCTCCGGGAAGCGGCGGTGCAAGACGGCGCTGCAGCGGGCCTACGGCCTGGCGCAGCGGGGACACACGCCGCTCTTCGGGATGAGCGCGCGCATGGTGGCCCAGAAGGGACTCGACCTGGTGCTCGGCGCCGATCTCCTGGGGACGTCGGACGCGCAGTTCATCTTTCTGGGAGCCGGGGAGCATCGGTACCACGAGGCGTTGGGGAACATCGCCGCCGCGGCGCCCGATCGTGTCGCGGTCGAGTTCATGTTCACCGATCGCCTCGAGCACCGGCTGCTGGCCGGCGCCGACGCGCTGCTCATGCCGTCGCTGTACGAGCCGTGCGGCCTGACGCAGATGCGCGCGCAGCACTACGGTGCGGTCCCCGTCGCCCGCCGGGTGGGCGGGCTCAAGGACAGCATCATCGACGGGGTGAGTGGGTTCCTGTTCGACGAGTACTCACCGGCGGCGCTCGCCCGGGCGGTGCGCCGGGCGGTGGAATGCTACGCCGACCGGACCGCGTGGCGGAAGCTGGTGCGGGGGGCGATGGCTCAGCAGTTCGGCTGGCACCGCTCCGCCGAGCAGTATCTCGCCTTGTACGCCCGCGCGCTCGCGGTGCGGTCGGCCTCCACTTGAGCGGGAACGCGGTGGAGTTCGTCCTCGCGCTCCACAGTCATCTCCCGTACGTCCTCAATCACGGCCGCTGGCCCCACGGCAGCGACTGGCTGTGCGAGGCCGCGCTCGACACGTATCTCCCCCTCCTGGAGCGGCTCGAGGAGCTGGCCGCCGAGGGGACGCCGACGCCGCTGACGATCGGCTTCACGCCGGTGCTGGCGAACCAGCTGGCGAGCCCGGCCTTCGCACGTGAAATGGAGACGTTCTTCACACAGCGCCTGGCCGCTTGCGACGAGGCCCCGGCGGCGCTCACCGCGTCCGGCGATGGGGCGCTCGTGCCGCTCGTGGATTTCTGGAGGTCACGGCTCAGCCGCCTGCAGGCGCTGTTCCGGCGCATCGACGCAGATCTCGTTTCCGCCTTTCGCCGCTTCCAGGAGCAGGGCCGCCTCGAGATCATCGGATCCGCGGCCACGCACGGCTATCTGCCGCTGCTCGGCCGGGACGAAAGCATCCGGCTCCAGCTCGCGGTCGGCCGGGAGGAGCACCGGCGCCTGTTCGGAGTCGCACCGGTGGGATGCTGGTTGCCGGAGTGCGCCTATCGGCCGCGCGGCAAATGGCGGGGGAAAAAGGTGCGCCGCGGCATCGAGCAATACCTGGCGGACGCGGGGTTTCGCTACTTCTTCACCGATGCGCATCTCGCGCACGCGGGCAGCCCGCTCGGCGCCTACGGCGAGATCCCCCTGGGCGCGGAGCGGTTCGACGCGGAGCGGCACGACCCCGGGTCTCCGGCGGCAGGCCGTATGCGGGCGGCGCGCTCGCCCTATCGGGCGTACCGGGTGTCCGGTCGCGGTGTGCGCCCGAGCGTCGCGGCGCTGGTGCGCGACCCCCGCTCCTCCATGCAGATCTGGAGCCGGCACCAGGGCTACCCGGGCGACGAATGGTACCTCGAGTTCCACAAGATCCGCTGGCCGGGCGGCCTCAAGCTGTGGCGCGTCAGCGGCGCGAACGTAGACCTGGGCGGGAAACGCGCCTACGAGCCGCCGGTGGCGCACGAGCGGGCGAGGGGGCATGCCTCCCATTTCGTTCATCTGCTCCAGACCCTCGCGCAGCAGGCCGACAGGGGCGGGATTATCGTGGCGCCGTTCGATACCGAGTTGTTCGGGCACTGGTGGTTCGAGGGGGCGGACTTCCTGGCCGCGACGTACCGCGCGCTGCGCGACTCCGGTAAGGACGGCGTCCGTGCGGTGACCGCGTCGCAGCACCTCGAGGCGCATGCCCCCGGCACGGCGTTGCAGCTGGCGGAGGGCTCCTGGGGAGCGAACGGCGACCACAGCATGTGGCTGAACGACCGGACGGCCTGGACGTGGGAGCGACTGTGGCGCCTGGAGGACGCCTTCTGGGACGTGGCGCCGGCGGTGCTCGCCTCCCCCTCCGCACGCCCCGTGCTGGCGCAAGCGGCCCGCGAGCTGCTGCTGGCGCAGGCTTCCGACTGGCAGTTCATCATCTCGACGGGGGCGGTCGTTGATTATGCGGAGCGTCGCTTCACGCTGCACTGTGACGATGCGGAACGACTGATCAAGGCGCTCTCCGGCGGGGAGCTCGAGGGCGCGGGTCGCTTGGCGGCCGAGCTCGCACGCCGCGACGACCTGTTCCCCGATGTGCTGGCCCAGGTGGAGGAGGCGCTCCAGGGTTGAAGCGGTCGATCGTGATCCACGGGCATTTCTATCAGCCGCCGCGCGACGACCCGTGGACCGGGGCCATTCCCGTCGAGCCGAACGCCGCGCCAGACCACGACTGGAACGAGCGCATCGAGCGGGAATGCTACGCCCCCGTGGCTCCGTCGCTCGCGGCCATGAGCTTCGATTTCGGGACCACGCTGCTCGAGTGGATGGAGCGGCACGCGCCCGGGACGCATGCGGCCGTCGTCGCCGCCAGTCGCTCGGGTGGCGCGGTCGCCATGCCGTACCATCATCCCATCCTGCCGTTGAGCCCCCGCCGCGACAAACTCACAGAGGTGCGGTGGGGCATCGCCGACTTCAAGCGCCGGTTCGGGCGCGACCCCGAGGGCATGTGGCTGCCCGAAACGGCCGTAGACGACGAGACGCTCGACGTGGTGGCCGGCGAGGGCATCCGCTTCACGATCCTCGCGCCGCATCAGGTGGAGCGCGCGCCGGCGGGCGGGCTCCCCGGCTGGTATCGCACCAGCGGCGGCCGCCGAATCGCCGTCTTCATCTATAATGGCGCGATCTCGCACGACGTCGCGTTCGGGCCGCTGGTACGTGACGCCGACGCGTGGATCGAGCGGCTTACGGCCGGGTCGAACCAGCTGGTGGCGGTGGCGACCGACGGGGAGACCTACGGTCATCATCACAAGCACGGCGACGCCGTCCTTGCCCGCGTGCTCGAAACCCTGAGACGGCGCGGCGACGTCCGGGTCGAGAGCTTTGGCACTTTTCTCGCCCGGCAAGAGCCGGAGGAGGACGTCCGGCTCGTCGCGCCCAGCTCGTGGAGCTGCCCCCACGGGGTGGAGCGCTGGCGCGCCGAGTGCGGCTGTCGCGCCGCGCCGGAGCGCGGGCTGCATCAGCGCTGGCGCGCGCCCCTGCGCGCGGCGCTCGAGTGGCTTGCGGCCGAGCTGCGGGCGCCGTACGAGCGCGACGGCCGGCCCCTGCCGCACGAGCTCGAGCGTCACGCGCTGCGGATGTTCACCTCATGCGGCTGGTTTTTCGACGACATCGCAGGCATCGAGTCGGTGATCGTGCTGCGCTCGGCGGCGCGGGCGATCGAGCTGTCCGGCCCCCCCTCCGAGGCGGCGCGCCTCGAGGCGGGCCTGCTCGAGCGCCTCGCGCTGGCGCCGAGCAACGACCCCGCCGTGGGGTCGGGGCGGGAGCTCTACCTCACGCGGGTGAAGCGGTGAACCCGGTCGGCTTCGTGTTCGGCGTCCACCTGCACCAGCCGGTGGGGAACTTCGACCACGTGTTCCAGGAGCATCTGCGGGACGTCTACCGGCCGCTCGTCGAGCGGCTGGCGGAGCGCCGCTTCTTCCCGTTCACGCTGCACCTCTCGGGCCCGCTGCTCGAGTGGCTCGAAGCACATGACGCGGCCTACCTCGACCTGATCGGGCGCCTGGCGGCGGAGGGTCACGTCGAGCTCTTGCTCGCGGGGTTCTACGAGCCGGTGCTCGCGTCCCTGCTGCCCGCCGATCGGGTCGAGCAGGTGGCGTGGATGCGCGAGGCGATCGAACGTCGCTTCGGCGTGACGGCCAAGGGGCTGTGGCTCACCGAGCGGGTGTGGGAGCCCGATCTGGCGGCGCATCTGGCCGACGCCGGCGTGCGCTACGTCGTCCTCGACGACCGCCACTTCCTCGTGAGTGGCTTCGAGCGGGACCAGCTGCACGCTCCCTTCTGGACCGAGAGTGGCGGCAAGCGAGTCGCGCTCTTTCCCATCGATGAGCGGCTCCGCTATCTCATCCCCTTCAGGCCGCCGGCGGAGATCGGCGCGTACCTCCGCGACTTGCGGACCGCGGGCCGCCCGCTCGCCGTGTTCGTGGACGACGGTGAGAAGTTCGGCGGCTGGCCCGGCACCAAGGATTGGGTGTACACGCGAGGCTGGCTGGCGCAGTTCCTCGATTGCGTAGAGGCGCTCGTCACTGCGGGGGAGGTTCGCCTCACGACGCCCGGCGCGGCCCTCGACACGGTGCGCAGCGGGGGCCTCGCCTATCTCCCCACGGCGTCGTACCGAGAGATGGAAGCATGGGCGCTGCCGCCGGCGGCCGCCCGTCGCCTGGCCGTGCTCGAGCAGGAGCTGGGCGAGGCCCGCATCGCTGGGCCGGACGGCGCGCTCGTGCGCGGGGCGCACTGGCGCAACTTCCTGGTGAAGTACCCCGAGGCGAATCGCATGCACAAGAAAATGCTGGCGCTGTCGGCCCTGTGCCGCGAGCGCGGGGACCCGCCCGCGGCGCGGCGCGCCATTGGCCGCGCCCAGTGCAACGACGCCTACTGGCACGGCGTGTTCGGCGGATTGTACCTGCCCCACCTGCGGGCCGCGATCTGGCGGAACCTGGCACTCGCCGAGGGCGAGCTGCGCCGTGGCGAGGGGCTCGCCGTCGAGCGGCTCGATCTCGACGGCGACGGAGCCGAGGAGCTGTGGATCCACTCGGGCGTCTTCTCGGCGCTCGTCAGCCCGCACCGCGGCGGCGTGGTCGAGGAATACACGATGTTCGAGCGGGGGATCAACTATGCGGACGTGCTGACCCGGAGACGCGAGTCGTACCACGAGCCGGCCCCTGGTCGCGCGGGCCACGGGGACGCGGCCCCCACCGCGGACGGCACGCCGAGTATCCACGAGCTCGAGCAAATGGTCCGGCTGCCGCGCCTGCCGCCGATCGACCCTTGCGACCGCGCGCTGCTCGTGGACCGGGTACTCAGGGGTGACGTGACGTTGGATGGCTATGCAGGTGGAGCCTTCGAGTCGGTCGCCTGCTGGTCACGCACCGCTTTCCACGTGACCCTGGAGCAGTCGGCCCATGCGGTGGAAGTGGTCCTTCACCCAAACCCGGGCACCTCGCCGCCGGCCGCGGGGCTCCTCGAG
>Ga0209267_1000434_pt1 | contig 30502 bp, 24 predicted proteins | sample GraSoiAngelo_137_FD_185894 | JGI IMG/M metagenome (GOLD analysis project Ga0209267, IMG submission 185894) | Grasslands soil microbial communities from the Angelo Coastal Reserve, California, USA - 14_0929_09_30cm (SPAdes) (version 2) | ecosystem: Environmental > Terrestrial > Soil > Grasslands ... | reverse complement strand
CATTTTTGGTAGGAGACCTCCATCTCGTCGTTGCTCGCGACCTGACAGGGCGGGTAAGGCTCGCCGGGAGCCTCTCGATACCTGCCGGAAATGAAACCCAGATGAAGCTGCGAATGCACTTTGGAAGCAGGTCATGGATGCCGGCGAATACTTGCGAGGACTGTTTCTGAGTCGACGTCAGCATTCGGATGCTACAGGCAAATCTCTCGAATGCGTCACGGAGGGTGACAGCGACCTACGACTCGCACACTAGGGTCGAAAATCACTGCACTTGTGCTTGGCTGGGTTGAGGATTGGGTGGTTCGATCCGATAGCCGAGGCTTCGGAGTTGCCGAAGCATCTTTGAAGTGCGGAGTTGCTTCGATCGTTTGGTGACCGCTGGGCCCCGTTCTTCGTAACGAACTCCCTGGTGCAGGATCAACCAGATCAGCCGACACTGTCGATGGGCGATGGCCCCAATGGCTTGATTGTGTCCCAGGCGCGGGACTGAGCGGCGATACACGATCTCGAAGATGCTTCCTTTGGCTCTGGCTGCGGCGTTAGCAGCCTGATTGAGTAAGCGCCGCATGTGACGGCTGCCCTTCGGAGAGCGATGGCTGTAGTTTACGCCTGCGCTCTCGTCGTCGCCCGGGCAAGCACCAACCCACGAGGAGAGACATTTCTCGGAGGGAAAGGTCGCTGCGGTAGGGCCGACTTCGGCAATGATCTGTTGCGCTGAGTCCACTCCCAGACCGGGCACTTCCGCCAGCCGCTGAACGGCATCTTGGTGCTGGCTGAGCAGACTGGCCATCTCCTTGTCCAGTTCGCCGATCTGCTCGTCGATCAATCGCAATTCCTCCAACGCCATCTTCAGCAGCCGCCGGTAGACGGCATTCAACTCTGTACAGGCGCCGAGCGCGTCGCACAACTGTTCCGGCGTGGCGCGCAAGCGCTCATCCGCCAAAGCGGCCAGGGCCGCCGGGTTGGTTTCCCCGTCAGCGAGCGCCTTCAGCATTCGCCGGGCACTGAGGCCCAGCAGATCGGAGACGAAGCTGGACAACTTGATATGGGCCTCTTCCAGAAGAGACTCCAATTGGTTCTGCAGTCGCACCCGAGCGCACCTCAACTGGTACTTCTTGCGCGTAACTGTCCGCCACAAACGTTGCTCGGTATCGGGCACAAAGCTCAGAATCAATTCCCGGGCCACCAGCCGCTTCACCAGGCGTTCGGCATCCGGGAAATCCCTCTTGCGTCCCCGCCGTCCGCCATTGGACTGCGCCTGCGCCAGATGCAACGTTCCGGATCTCCGCCTCGCGCCTTCGCGCTTCTCGCGTAGCGGTTTCCAATACCGCTCCAGCGCTCCCCATACTGGTTTCCAATATTGGGCCGTCGATTCCATGACTACTTCCTCGGCCTCTTGCTCGACTAGCCACGCAGCCAGCGATCGCAGTTGTTCGGGGTTGCTGCCAAACATCCGCCGCTCGAACTGGTACTCGCTTTCGATTTCGACGTCAGACACAACTACAGCCAGCATCTTTTTATGGACATCAATTCCCGCTATCCTATAGGACATAGTTCCTCCTGGCCGGGAGCGGAGAGCGTGCTGCGGTTACTTTAACCAGGGTCGCGGGCTATCGCCGCTCCCCCCAGGGGAAAACAACGACGCCCAATTATCCGCTCAATCACGCACGCTCCGGATCAGACAGTTCTACGGTCTCGACTTCTCCACTGAGTATTCGACCTCGCCGCTCCGAGCCGTTGCGATCTTACCTCTAAGTGATTTTCATGAGGTTTCGCGGGCCGCAGGCCCTAACGGACAGTTCTGCAAATTCTCGCTTCTGTTCTCCTTCCATGGACGCGGGATTCCGCAGCCAGTCATACTTAGTTCCTTTGAGACGCTCATCGCCCTCGGCCTTTAGCACTTTGTTTTCTCGTCGGCGTACGCGATCTACGGCTTCTCCCAAATGCTTTGCAATGTGAAATTTGTCGAACACCATCTTCTCTTCCGCCTTTGGCAGGTGTCCTCGCACTGAGGCTACATACGGATCCCACATATCCAGCGCCACGGCCTCAATGCTCGCTTGCTGCTCCGCCGTGATGGTCGGCCAGAATCCGTCCAGACTACTCTGCTCGCGATCTTCGGCCACATACAGCACGCGACTCCTGGTCAGATCGTTCACTAACGTCAGGTACTTATGCCCTTTGCGGAAGGCCTTTTCGTCCACTCCCAGATACGGAATCTCTTCCGCCTGGCGCCGCGCCAAGCCGCGCTCCACCGCCCGTTCCATGATCCCGTGTATCTCATCCCAGCTCAGGCGCAACTGCTCGCCCACCGCTTTCTGGCTGGCATGTTTCAACCACTCGATGGCCAAACCCTCGAACAGTGCGGTAAAGCGGCTGCTGGCTTCCGCCCAAGACAGCTTCACAACGCGCACTCCATGCTCCGGGCACTGGCTGCGCGGTGGCTCGGCATGCAGGATGGTGCGGTACTGGCAGGTATCCAGATGTCGCCATTGCCGTTCCGGCTGATGATCGTAAAGTGGACAGAGGACTCCGCATTCGGCACAAGCCCACTCCCGGTTGTCCTCGTGGGTTAGATAGACGTGCACCTCACCCTCTTTCAGTTGGAGGTCCACTCGTTCCACCTGCCAAGGTCCTTCAATCCCTAGAATACGTTGATATAGTTGGTGATCTTGCATCCTTCAATTTTGCCATGACAGCCGCTAAGCTTGCGACCGAGGGCTAAGGGGCACACGGCATGGCGCCTTTGCAGTTTCCCTCTTTCCTTCCATGGCGGAGCGGGTTCAGAGCGGCCCGCAGCAGTCAAGGGCGCGCCGCTGTTCAGGCGCGGCGCAGCGAACCCTTGACGGCGAGGACCGCTCTGAAAGAATCACGGGAGGAAGGAAAGGCAGTTTGATTCCGGCCTATTCGCCCACTAAAATTCCTGAATTCCCATTATTCTTCCTTCGCTTGCTGGCCATCAGTCTACCTTCCATACGACCGCCCCCGTGGCCGAATTCGCCCGACCATGGGGCATCCCGTGCGAACCTGACTCTTCGATTTGCACCGGCCCTTGATCCGGCGACACGATGATAATCATGTCGACTGCCTTGAACGGCCTGCGAAACCACTTGCATAATGAAAGCGAGTTTGGCATTAAGTGACTTGTGAAATGCAAGTGAAATCGGATATTATCTAGAGATGCAAAACAAGGAGACCAGTCCGCAGCGGCGGTCGGGGTGTCCCCTAAATGCGTCGGTGGAGATTCTGGGAGATCGCTGGTCGCTGTTGATTATCCGCGACATGATGCTGCGGAACTTTTGCAGCTATAAGGAATTCCTGGAATCTCACGAAAGAATTGCAACGAACATATTGGCTGATCGTTTGCGGAAGTTGGAAGCTCACGGAATCATCACCATCGACCGAGATCCGTCGGATGCGCGAAGAGTGATTTACAGGTTGACAGCAAAAGGCATCGATCTTGCGCCGGTCCTCGCGGAAATGGTTCTGTGGGCAGCCAGGCACGAAGACACCGGCAATCAAGGGCTTGTTCGGCAAATACAAAAGGACAAGAAGCAATTTCTGGCGGGAGTGCGAAAACAGTGGACCGCCAGGACAGTGCGCTCAACGGCTGACCGAGGCGTGTGAAAGCCTTGCATACGTGACATCCATGCTTCAACCCGGCCCGGGCGGTGTTGGTCCTCCTGCGCACGCTCGGGCGCGGTCGAGCAGGAGGTCGCGTTCGCGTGTGTTGCGTGTGAGCGATGCCGCCCGCTCGAACTCGGCCCGTGCTTCGACGAAGCGACCGAGTTTGAAAAGAAAGTCGCCGCGGACGCTGGGCAAGAGGTGGTAAGCCCGCAGAGACGGCTCCGAGGCCAGTGTGTCGATGCGCTCAAGACCCGCCGCTGGACCGAAGGCCATGGCCAGTGCCACCGCACGATTCAACTCCACGATAGGCGAGGGCATAACCTGGGCAAGAGCGTCGTAGAGCGTGACGATGCGTTGCCAGTCCGTTTCTGAGGCCGTGCGCGCACGAGCATGACACGCGGCGATGGCGGCCTGGAGCGCATAAGGCCCGAGGGCGTCTCCGAGTTCTTCGGCGTGGTGCAGGGCGGCGAGACCGCGATGGATAAGGAGTTGATCCCAGCGCGCACGGTTTTGATCCAAGAGCAGGATAGGCTCCCCCGAGGGACCAACTCGCGCGCCTGAGCGCGACGCCTGGATCTCCATGAGCGCGACGAGGCCGTGAACCTCCGGCTCGCTCGGAACGAGCTGGGCCAAGATACGCCCGAGACGCAGGGCATCTTCCGAGAGGGCCGGGCGCAGCCAGTCCTCGCCGGCCGTGGCGGAGTAGCCCTCGTTAAAGATCAGGTAGATGACTTCCAGCACGGAAGACAGACGAATGGCAAGATCGGGACCGCGGGGGACCTCAAAGGGGACGCGCGACTCGCTGAGGGTCCGCTTGGCCCTGACAATGCGCTGGGCCACCGTGGGCTCCGGAACGAGGAAAGCGCGTGCGATTTCCTCCGTTGTCAAACCTCCGAGCAAACGAAGCGTGAGAGCAACGCGCGCTTCCGTAGAGAGAACTGGATGACAGGAGATGAACACGAGACGCAGCAGATCGTCGCCGATGTCATCGTCAATCGCGGCGTCGAAATCCGCCACGGCCATCTCCTGCTTCGCCGCTAGCTCGCGACCTAGTTCCTCGTGCTTGCGCTCGAGACGCTTGTTGCGGCGCCAGAGATCGATGGCCCGATGCTTCGCGGCGGCCATAAGCCAGGCACCCGGGTTGTCCGGGATGCCCGACTCCGGCCACTGCTCGAGCGCGGCGACCAGAGCGTCCTGCGCGAGCTCTTCGGCCAGACCCACATCACGCACGATCCGCGCGAGACCAGCAATGATCCGGGCGGACTCGATCCTCCAGACCGCGTCGATCGCGCGATGCGTATGGGTAGCCGTCACGGCTACCCATCACACCATCTTCAATCCGCCGGTGCAAGCCGGACGGGTCGCCACTGCCTCTTCGCGTCCGTCCGTACGGGCGAGCGCTGCTATGCTTGGGGAGCGAAGTCTTCCGGCCCGAACACCTGGCGAACTTCAGTCTCGCCCTCCCAGCCCGGCCAGTGTTTCTTGTGCAGTTCCATGAAGCGCAACGCACCTTCGATCGCTTCTTTTTTCGACTTCAACTCAAAAACCGCATACCCGCCGACGACTTCCTTGGCCTCGGTGAAAGGCCCGTCGATCGCGGTTACCTGCCCTCTAGAGAGGCGGACGCGCGTGCTCACCGCAGTGGGGGCCAGTCCGCCGCTTTCGACCATGGTCCCGGCTTTGACCGCCTCTTCGCTCAGCTTCCCAATGGCGTCCATAAGTTCCTTGGGCGGATGGCCGAAGTTCTCGGCGTGTTTGACCAGCATCATGAATCGCATCGTCAGATCTCCTTTTACTATCGGTTCCGGAGCCGAGTTTCCGGCGGTATCCGCCGGCTCAACCTGGCTCTAATTATGCGTCGACCAAGAGGTAGCGAAATCGACAGGTGCGGTAATTTCTCTTGAATTCTGTCGATCGCACGATAGGGCGGCAGAAGCGTCAACGAATGCGGATGGGAGCATACGCCCCGGTCCGATGTGCCGCCAAGGCTTCACGACGCCTGGCCTTGCTTCAGCTGCTCGCCGAGCGCGGGCTCCTTGCGCCCGGCTTTCTGGACCTCAGGAGTGAAATCTTCGAACTCCTGCACCTGGCGAACTTCGATCATTTCGTTGTCCGAAGCGGGACAGCGCTTGGCCCATTCCACCGCCTCTTCCTTCGATTTCACCTGAATCATCCAGTAGCCGCCGAGCACCTCCTTCGCTTCGGTGAAGGGTCCGTCGGTCACATCCGGCTTCCCACAGGAGAACGAGACGCGCGCGCCCATGGAGGGCGGGTGGAGGCCATCGAGCGCCAGCAGCACGCCGGCCTTCTGCAGGGATTCGGTGTACTTCATCATCGCCGCTACGGCCTGGGGGTCTGGCATGGCGCCTGGCTTCGCCTTCTCATACCCCTTCGGGATCATCAGCATCATGAATCGCATAGCTATGTCTCCTTCTGGCTTAGGGTTATCGGCCGGGCTTCCTCCCGGTCTCGACCGGCTGAACCAAGCCCCTACCTACACATCGAACGACCGGCAGCAAGATCGACAAGTACGGTATCTTCTTTGGAAGTATTTGTTAAGGGTTGGCCTCCCCTAAGGCCTTATCGCTAAGGCTTGCTGCCCCGCCTAGCCAGCCAGCAGGCAAATCAGCGGCCAGACGGATGCGCCAATCTGTAGTAACTGCTGCAAAAACTTTGAATCCTCAAAAACGTACCACGGTGCAGATGGCCAGCACGCCAGAATAACCGGGCTCAATACCTTAAACGCAGCCCATGCTGTCTCGCCAAGAAGGTTGCACCCGCGTGCCGCCGCCTCATCGAGCTTACAAAACAAAGTGGCAAATGCGAACCCAACGATGGCCACTCCCACGATGAGTTGGCAGTTCCAAGAATAGGTGTACAGTCTTTTCATATTTGGCCTCCGCCTTATCTCGGCTCTACCTAGATGTCGAACGAGTGGCCACGAGATCGACAGATCCAGTGTCTTTTTTTGGAGCTACTGATGGAGCGCTGGGGATGTTTCATTTTGACCGTTTCGGGGATGGGGGACTCTCCAGGGCGTTTGGAGTCGGAACAAGCAATCGGGCCGTGGTGTTGCGGGTTTCCCTGCTGGTGGAAAGATTTCTTGCCTAGTTAGAGGCTCCTCACATGCGCCACCAAGAGTGAGGAGAAAATCTCAATGTTCTGGAATTCTGTGGCACATCAAGTTCCCCGCGCTTGCCACCTACAGTAATCTCGGTCCTGGCGATCCGAGATTGACCGGAGTGGCGAGCGCAGGCTCAGCACTTCAGGGCGGGGTAAGCGAGCCTTAAACAGTTAAAATAGTGCGTGCAATTCGGAACGTAATGCTGTTTGTTATACAGCATGGGGTACGAACAAACAAACATCTACCTCTCGAAACCGCAAAAAGCGGCGTTGGAAAAGATTGCCAAGGAAAAGGGCATTTCTGTTGCTGAACTCGTGCGACGAATCATAGATAAGGAACTCGACCGTGGGAAGAAACAAAAAGGGTGAACCGCTAATCGCAGTCGCCGGTCATCAGGAAGGGTCTGCTGGGTAGCGGGTTTTCCCTTTCCTTGTGTAGGTATACGGCAGCGATCCAGGAAGGCAATTCAAGAATAGGTTGACACCTCTCACCCGCCCTAGCCAATAGTCGCAAGTCGGAGGGTGCTCTATGAATATGACGGAGCAATGTCTTTCTCGGCGAGGTTTGCTGAAGATTGTGGGAGTGACGAGCAGTGGAATGGCCATCGGTCGATGGCTGGGACCGCACGTCACGATGGCCCAAGAGCCCGCTCACGGAAAAGGGATGGAGAGTTTCACCGGGCCGGGGGCCAATTCGCACTGGAATTCCGTCGGTCCCTATGTGACCGAACCTCAAAAAGTTCCTTTGATCCTGCTAACCGACCGGCCTGTTCAGCTCGAAACGCCACGCCATTATTTCCGCACGGCATTCACGCCCAACGAAGCTTTTTATGTGCGCTGGCATCTCGAAGCCATCCCCAATGCCGTTGATCTGAAAACCTGGAAGCTTCAGATCGAGGGGAACGTCAGCAAAGCGCTTGCGCTGAGCCTTCCCGAGCTGATGCAGAAGTTCAAACCGGTTTCACTCGCCGCGGTAAATCAGTGTTCAGGTAACAGTCGCAGTCGGCTGCAACCGCGCGTGCCTGGCGGTCAATGGGGTAATGGCGCGATGGGGAACGCCATGTGGACTGGAGTGCGGTTGCGAGAGCTTCTCGATATGGCCGGCGTAAAGAAGGGTTCGGTGCTGGTGCAGTTTCAGGGCTTGGAAACCGGGCCGGGGCCAGAGGGACTCGGCTCAAACCTTTTTCTCAAATCGCTGGACCTTGGGAATCCTGTCCTGGACGAATGCGTCGTCGCGTATCTGATGAACGGCGAGCCGCTTCCCATGCTCAATGGATTTCCGGTGCGACTGGTCGTTCCCGGATATTTTGCGACCTATTGGACCAAATGTCTGACGTGGATTCGCATTCTCGACGTGACGGACGAAAATTTCTGGATGAAGACGGGATACCGCGTGCCGGATACGCCGAGAGGGAACACCACCCCCGAGGAGGTCAAGGCAGGCAAGGTAAAAACCGTACCCATCGAGCGGCTCCCGGTGCGATCTTTCCTCATCTCGCCCGATGGATCTTCGAAGATTCCTGCGGGAATGAACGTCACCCTGCGGGGTATCGCTTTTAGTGGGTTCGGCCGGGTGAACCGCGTGGAGGTTTCCGATGACGGGGGAATAAATTGGATGACCGCAAAACTCGGAGAGGACCATGGCGCGTACTCCTTTCGCACTTGGGAGGCGTCGTGGACCGCAAAATCGCCAGGACGCTACTCGCTGGCGGTGCGCGCGACCGATGAAAAAAACAACACGCAGCCCGACGAGCCGGTCTGGAATCCAGGAGGGTACCTCTGGAATCGGATCGCGCGGCAGGAAATCGTCGTGGGAGATGCCAGCTAAGGAGAGAACCACGATGAAAAACAAAGTCCAAGCGTTTTTTCTTGTGATGGGCGGCTTGGTGATAGCAGCGGGCGTCGTTTACGGCCAGTTGAAAAAAGGCTATTACTCGCCAGCGGAACTCGGAAGCCTGCGGCAGCCGGCGCCTGTCGAGCTTTTGTCGGATTCGAGCTACCAGGCTGCGGCGTACCCGGTGCCTGTCGTGGATCTCACCCCCGGAGATGGCCGCCAGGAAGTTCAGATTTACTGCAACACCTGTCACAGCCCACGTTACATCACCATGCAGCCGCCACTCCCGGCGGCGACCTGGGAAGCCGAGGTGAACAAGATGAACAAGACCTTCGGCGCAGGCATTCCTGAGGACAGCACGCGGAAAATCATTCTGTACCTCGAAGCCCACTATACTGTCGAGAACCGCAAACAGTAGAGTTGAAATGTTGCTGTCCGGCTACGGAGAGAAAACACAAGTTAGGATTTGGGCGACCGGCGTTTCTTGCTTTCGATCTGCGACACCCGCGCCTTCACCAGTTTCTTAACAAGCGCAGTCGGCAGCGGCTTGTCCGTGGGGAAGTGGATGGTCCCTTTGGATGTGGAGAAGCCCTTAAGTTCGTTCTTAAACGCTTCGACAACCGAGGCAGTGGGGAACAAACTGCAGTGCTTCGAAAAAGCGGCGAACCACACCAGCACTCCTTTGTACTTGAACGCAGGCATCCCATAGCTGATGGTTTCGGTAGCCTCCGGTGGCGCAGCGGACCGAATCGCCATGCGCATCTTGCTCAAGGTGCTGCGGGCGGGTTCCGGGATACCAGCAAGGTATTCATCAACGTTTTTCGGAGCCCCGTTGGCTTTCGCCGCAGAACTGGGCCCGCCAGATTTCACTTTTTTCATGCCCGAGATGCTACAAAAGCTTCCACTTCAAGTCCATCCTCAGCCACCGTATGTGCCAAAGAGTTCTCACCGGGGATCTCCCGATTATGCGTTATATCGACAAACGGCTACTGAGTCAGTCGAACCTCAGTGCCACCATGGGGTCCACGCGCGCCGCACGTCGTGCCGGCACGTAGCAAGCGAGCGCCGCCACGATCAGCAACACCGCCGCCGTGACTGCCAAGGTCGGCGGGTCCGTCGTGCTCCAATGCCCAGCGCCAGCGCCAGCACGGCTATGCCAGTGAACGCCGGATTCTTTCTGAGCATCCGCATTCCATAGCGGACATCCTGGACGAAGCTTTCGAGCGCCGCCTCCCACCCAACGTCGCGGACATCCTGTTTCAGCGCTTCCATGCTGCCCATCTCCAGTCGCGCTTTGCGGAGCGCCTCTTCACGGCTCATGCCCGCTTGCATCTTCTGTGCCACCGCGCTCTCGGCGTAAGCCCGCAATTCTTCGTCAAGATCGCGCTCCGCCTGCTGCTTTCGGAAAAGCGCTCGCAGCCCGCCGCTGATGATTCTGATCAGGCTCATCACGGTTCTCCTGAAGTCGCTTGCAGTATCCGGGCAATCGCCGCACTCTCGGTTTGCCATTCCCGCGCTTCGGACTTGAGTTTCTTGCGCCCCCGCTGGGTGGGCAGGTCATCCTTGGCCCGCCATGCACCTCGAGCAACCCTTGCCGCTCTAATCGCCGCAAGACGGGGAAGAGCGAGCCGGCGTGCACCGGGAATACGCCCTTGCCTATCTGTTCTATACGCAGCCCCACTCCGTATCCATGCAGCGGTTCGGAGGGCCAGCGTTCGACCGATAAGCATGTCCAGCTTGCCGTGCACCGCTCCACTCCGCTCTTAGGACACGGCCTTCTCCTCTAGATTGGCAAGAGGAGAATATTCCCGTTCTCTAGATTGTCAAGAGGAAATTGGCAAACGCGGCTCCCCTGGCTGGTCTCCTATCCACGGATAACAGCAGGCGCCAGAATTTCTCGACCGATGCGCGGTGGCACGAAGCGGGGCCACTCTTTCCAGCGCTTGCCGAGCTCTTCAGAGGGTCTGAAATCTTTCTTTCACTTCTCTCACGAACTCCAGGAACTTCGGTGAGTTCGTGAGTTCCGGATGCCAGCACATGTCGCGCTCAATGAGGTCATAGGTTTCCTGAATCCGCGCACCGGGGAGGGCCATTCCGTTGGCCTGGCGATCCCGTCCCATGAGCCACAAGTGATCCGCTACCGTGGCAGCCGCGGTCACGTCGTGGGTGACAACAATGATGGTGTTCAGTTCGTCCAAGCAGGCAATCTCATTGATCAATTCGCAGACCTTCGCTTCCATCACCACATCGAGGCCGGAGAACGGCTCATCCATCAGCAAGAAATGTTCGCTGCACAGAAGCTGCTGCGCGATGGCCACGCGCTGCCGCTGGCCACCGGAAATCTGCGCCGGATAAAGTTGCGACTGGTCCACCATATCCAGCCGCCGGAGGTACTTCAGCACCCGTTCATGCGCGGCTTCGTGACCCTTTTCCATTTGCTTGGCGGCCAGCATCAGGTTGCTGAAAATCGTGCGGTTTTCGAACAATGGATAATTCTGCGCGACGACACCTACCATCCCGGCTTTGACCGGGGTCAGCCCGGAATTGACCAGCACCTGGCCCGAAGTGGGGTGATTCAGACCGGCGATGATTCGAAAGAGCTGTGTCTTGCCGATCCCCGAAGGTCCGAGGAAGCCCACTACCTGGCCTTGCGTGCGGCCCTCGCGCACGATGTCGCGAATTTCCGCGTTCACATCCCGAAGGATAACCTTGTCTTCGTAAGAAAGACTGACGTGATCAATCTTAAGAAGCGTTTCGCCGTAGGTGCAGCGCTCGGGCACGGGTGGTCCTCCGCAGATCCATGAGTTACTATCTTTTTTCAAGCTGCAAATCGGCGTAGGGGAACAAAAATTTCTTGGCCAACCCCAGCGCGTAATCCTGGAACAATCCAATCAACAGAATTGCGATTTGAATCGCAAACACGGCCTCCAGACGGAAGTGCTTGTTCTGATTCAGCAACAACGCCCCGATCCCACCCTCGGACCGCGAGATACCCTCGACCATGGTGAGCATCATCCAACCCATGGCCGCGTTCTGACGCATGGCATCGAAAGCCGCGTCGGCTTTACCGAGCACAATCACTTCCCAGACGACGCGCCACTCGCCCATGCGCAGCGTGCGTGCCAGGTCAAACTTTTCTTTGGCGATTTGCGCGACCACGTCGATCATGCTGGTCACAAAAAAAACCGCCACACCAAAAACTAACAAGCTTACTTTCAGCCGGTGTCCGCTGGAAAAAATGATAGTGAAAAAGAACGTGAGTCCCACCATTCCGAGGAAACGACCCTTGGAAATGGCCAGCACGATCGGCTGGAACACGGGAACCACGGTGAGGTAAGCAAGCCCCAGCGAAATGACCGTCGCCCAGGCCATGGCCTGCACATTCAACAGGAAACTGACGATCAGTTCTTGGCCCAGTCCCTGGTGAGTCCAGAGGTCCACGAAGGCCCGCCACACATCCATTGGTTTCGGCAGGAAAACATAGGTCGAAGTCGCCCAGACCACCAGCAGCACGGCAATCTGGAACGCTATGATGAAACGCAGTGCCGCCTTGGAAATCACCCGGTTGGGGGAAAACGCGCCGAGAATCTCGTGCCAAAAGCTGCCACCGCCGGCTGTGGCCATGTGATTTGCGGCCGCCGTTGTGCTCGTTCCCATCGCTCCGGCCGCCGGTTTCATGGGACTCACGTGGGTTTCCTATTCCTTGCCCGACAGAATGATTTCCACGCGGCGGTTTCTGGCGCGGCCATCCGCGGTGGCATTGGAGGCCAGCGGCTTGGAATCGCCATAGGCGTGAATTCGAAAACGGTTGTCGGGAAAGTTCGCGGGAGCTTTTCTCTGCAGCCAATCTCTCACTGCCTGGGCACGCCGCTCCGCCAAATCCATGTTTGCTTCGCGGGTCCCGGTATTGTCGGTGTGTCCATTCAAAGTGACGAACAATGCGCCGGCAATCGCCAGGTCGTCCTTGATCTCGTACATCTTGCGTTCGCCGTCCGCGGTGAACGAGGCCTTCCCCGTGTCGAACTCGATGCTCCAGTCGCGTTTCGAAACGACCGTGCCGGTGTCACCGCTCGAAGTGAAGCTGGCGACATCGGCTTCCGCACCGCTCTGCGAGAGCATGGAAGACGCTCCGAGAACATAAGAAGTATCGAGAATTTCCTTCACGTCGGGAATCTTGTTGGCGTCCTTGAACAATTCCGGGTATTGCTGTGTCGCAATATTTCCGAACACCGTGTAGGTGGAGCGGAAATTGTTATTGGCCCCGGGCTGCAATCCGAACAGCAGCAGATTGTCGTTCAGATTGTTGACGGCAGAACCACCGAGCTCCACCATGTTGCCGGTTTTATCCTGTTCGCGCGTTCCCAGATAATACTTCAGCCAGTAGTCGCCGTTCTGCTCGTTGTACACTTTGGCGCTGATCGCCGCCGCACGCTTGAGCGCCTCTGGGTAGGCTTTGAGTTGATCTGCTGCTTCAAAGCTGGCTGCCAGCATTCCCTGAACTTCGTTGCGATGGTCCTGGTTGAACTTCTTGATGCCAATAATGACGTCCGGCATCTGCGAGCGGTACTGCTTCGAAGAGACGATGGACACCAGTCCCCCGCGGCCATGAGCCACGTTGACGTCGCCCGGCGTCCAGGTGACCACGCCGTTCACGCAGACGTTCTTGGATTCCCCGGTCAGCCGGCCGTCGTGAACCACTTTGCGGTCTTCGCAGGTATTGGCGTTATAGATTTCCGCGGCCTTGATGTAGTCCGGGGCATTGACCCAATTGAGAGCTTCGGAGTCCCACGTCTTTTCGTCCGGATTGTTCTTGATTTGGTTGTCTGCGGCCCACTTCATGGCGATATTCCAATCGCCGTCGCGAAGGACTCCAGCGACCAGCCCGCCCTTGGCCGCCTGGGGGTCAGACTTCCATTCGGGCGGACCCATCAGCTTGTCTTCCCCGCGCGAGTACCCCGTCGAGCCGATGACCTGGGCGATGTATTCACTGGCGCCGTTGTCCAGTTTCTTAAGCTGCGGATTGACCGCGGCAAAAAATTGGCCAGAGCCATCGCCCATGATCATTACGTAGTTCGCACCGGAGGAACATTGACTTGCGCCATCGTGAAGCTCTTTCGCACAGGCAATCAAGTCGTTCTGCATCTGGCTGGTGTCATCCTGGCGGATCAGTTTCACGTTGGCATTGTGTTTTTCCATCAGGCTGTTGCGCGTCGTCTCCGGGCCGCCATTGGCGTAGATATAGTTCATTTGTGCGTTCCAGGCCCATAATTCGGTGCGTATCAACGGCGCTTTGACGGAGGCCGAAGCCGCTTCCGGGAAAGGCGCTGGTTCGACGTTGGCCACCACTGCTTCTTTCAAGTCCGGCAAAGCGGCTTTCGTCGGAATGAGCGCTTTGGCAATGCCCGGCGCAGGAATCCAGCCGCGGCTCACCGCCGTGCGGAAACCGAAGAAAAGGACTGCCCCGACAACCAGCAGCAGAATAATCTTCGCTCCCGGCTTCAACCTGTGCCCTGTCGGTGGTGTGGAGATTTTGTTGTCAAACATGGTGATCCTTCCTCCGCCTGCTCGTCACTTGATCAAATCGCTGTAGTCGTCTTTCTTGTTCGCGGGCGTAGCCGAAGACTGGTCCAGTACGCCACCCGGCACCGCGGTTACCGATGCGGGCAATAGCTTTTGCTGAAACTCTGACAATTGTTTGACGGCCTCATCGTTGATGGCCCCGGTTTCCAGGTCCATGTTGGTCATCAGCTTGTTGGCAAGACGATTGAAGTCTTCCATCTCCCCGAGCATCTGCCCGGCGTCATCTGCCAGGTATTCCAGGGTCTGGTCGTAAATCTGGTTGGCCACCGGATCGCCGCGGAAAATCTTCTTGGCCGCCTGGAACACGGAGTAGGCCTTTTTCAGCGCCTTCCTCCGCATCTCTTCCTCACTGACGCGGTTCTCCTTGTCGGTGACCTGGAACTCTGCCGTGGCTCGCCAGCGTATGAGTTGGTCGTAGAGTATCTTCAGCTTGTCGCGCAAGTCGGTGAGCGACTTGTTGATGTTGATCAGGCTCGCGGCGTGGCGCTGGTTGGTGACTTTGGCGGACATGTACTGCTGCTGATCGAGCGAGGTGAGGCCGCCCGCGGCCATCTTCTTGTCGGCTTGGTTAGCCAGCGCCATGCTGTGCTCGGCATCTTTTTGATTCGCATCGATCTGGTTTTGAAGCGTGCGGATCGAGCCATTCAAGTTGCCGAGTTGCTCGTCCATAATCCCGAGATTCTTTTTCATCTCCCCAATGTAGTTCTTCAGGATGCCAATGGGGTCAAGCTCGATGAACAGGCCGGTCAGAAAGCGCATGACGCTCTGGAAAATGAGCTTCCCCAGAGTCAAAACGCGCTTGTCCGTGACGATGAAGATCAGCAGCAGAATGGCCCCGATCAGAATCGCGAGGTGCAACGTATCGGTCGCCGCGGCGATCAAGAACGGGAGAATCTGCACGAATCCATACGCTGCCGCGATGCCGCCGAGGACCAGCACGACTTTCCCGACGGTTCCTTCCGGCCGCTGCCAGAAATTCTTCAAGCCCTGCATTACCGGGGAACCCGAATTGGTTGCCATGGCGTCTCCCTATCCCAAAATCGTTTCAAATTCCTTGCGTTGCTGGTGAATCTCGGCGCGCCGCCGTTCCAGCGCCGCCGCAAAACTGCTCTTGGCCTCCTGCAGTTTCGCGCGCGATGCCTCGGTCTGCGATTGCATGGATTTCACCTGCTGCTCGAAGTCGGTGATCTCTTTCTGTTTTTGCTGAATGGCTTCATTGAGGTCGCTGATTTTGGCAATCTTGGCATCGACTTCGGTTCGCGACACGTCGTCGGTTTGTTTGTTAAACGTGCTCGCCGAGGAATTCAGAACACCCAGCAAAGCGTCAAAACCTTTCAAAATCGCCTCTTTGGTCAAGCCACCCTGCGACTGCGCGGTGGCCAGGGCCGCCTTGTACCTCAAGGCCTTGTCCGTGATGACCGCCGCGAGTGGTGCCGCAAAGGCCTCGATCTTGGCCAGCTCCGGAACGGCGGAGAGTTCCGTCTGCTTGGCCAGCCGCGTGTAGAACTGGTTGTCGCGCGTGCCCGCGGGGACATAGGCAGGAGCCGGGTCGAGAGGCCGCGGCGCCGCTGGGCTGGGCGCGGGCTTGGCGGGCGGCTGCCCCGCCTGCGGCTCCTCTTCAAAAATCGCTTTCTTGATCAGGTCCATGAACGGCATGTGTCACGTCCTTCAGGCTTCCGTCCCAGGGTGCCACTGGCTTCGAGAACGCGGCCGGAAAGCACGCCAGTCCTCACCCTTTTCGAGGCCCAGCACGACCGGACCTGCAGTACCAAATCGGTCCACCATCCGCGCGCATTGTATCCTATAGATAAGCGAACTCTGCTGTTGTACTTGGGATATGCGGCCATCGTAGAACGTGCCTGCTTGCTTTTTCAATAAGGAAATTGCCGCCGTATCACATTCCATAAACCGGCAATCTCCCGGGCCTCCAATGCCCTCATTAAACCGCCTATAGGGAAAGCATGCAATTCAGCTACAATCGACACTTTCCCGGTTCAAAATGATGCCGTTTTTGAACTGACAAACTTTCGACGAGGGACTAGCCTGTGGCTGCCAGGACGCTAGCCGCGGTATTGAGCCAGGTTGTCGAGGCCAGAGCCGAATACGACACCCGGCTCCTGGCCCAGCAGCTGGGAACGAACTACCGCTCGCTGATGTATTGGCTGAGAGGCGACCGCCCCATCCCTGCGGACCTGCTGCCGCGAATTTGCGTGCTCTTGAAGAACTTCGAACCTCTGGATGTTCTCGAATCACAGGCAGGAAGAGTGGCGTTCAAGATTCCAGATCCGCGGCAGACCAGTGAAAAAGAGTTTTTGGTTATTTCCAACCTTATGAAAGATGTGGGCGCGGCGCTGGAGAGCATCGCCAATACGCTAGCCGATGGGGTGGTGGACGAACACGAATTGAATAATACCATCCCCAAACTGGAGGCCGTCATTCGGGAATGCGCCTCTGTGAAATACCTGTTGGAAACTCTGTACAAGAATAGAAAGAGAAAGACCACCAGGTAGGCCCGTGGGTTTGGCCCTTAGTTTGGCGAGGCCTCCAGGCCAAACTCGCGGTGCGCCGTATTCAGAGCCGTTTTCACCGCCTTTTCGTCGATCACGAAGGAAATGTTGCATTCCGACGAACCCTGGGCAATGGCGATCAGGTTCACCTTTTCACGCCCCAGGGCATTGAAGGTTCTGCCGGCGATCCCCGGGGTTCCGCGCATGTTCTCGCCCACCACGGCCACGATCGCGACACTCGAATCCACGGTGATGTGTTCCACTTTGTGGTGCGCCAGATCTTGCGCAAATTCTTTGCGCAGTGCTTCCACCGTGCGCTGAGCATCCACGGTGGAAACGATGAAGCAGATATCGTTCTGCGAGGAAGACTGCGAAATCAGAAGGACGTTGGCGCGGACTTCGGCGGTGGTCGAAAACGTGCGCCCGAGCACGTCCGGCAATCCCACGATCCCCGGCCCGCCCACACTGATTAATGTTACGTCGCGGATGGCCGTCAGCGCTTTTACCCCGCCGCCGATGCTGCGCCCTTCCGGCGTAATCTTCGTGCCCGGCCGCTCGCACGCAAAGCTGTTTCGAATCCACACGGGAATGGCTGCCTGCACCACGGGGTTCAGCGTTTTCGGATGCAGCACTCTGGCGCCAAAGTAAGCCAGCTCGGCGGCTTCACGGTAGGAGATCACCGGAATCGTGCGCGCTTCCTCGACCAGCCGCGGGTCCGCCGTCAGCACGCCGTCGACGTCGGTCCAGATGATGACTTCGTCCGCATCCATGGCGGCGCCCAGAATGGTCGCCGAATAGTCGGAGCCTCCCCGGCCGAGAGTGGTCAGTTGGCCTTCCAGGGTTGCGCCGATGAAGCCCGTCACCACCGGCGCGATGCCTTTCTCCAACAGCGGCCGCAACCGCGCCTGGGATTTCTTGCGCGTCAATTCCATGTGCGGTTCCGCCCCGCCGTGAAATGCGTCCGTTACAATCAGTTCTGTCGCTTCGATTGCTTCGCTTGGTAGCCCACGTTCTCTCACGGCGGCCGCCACCAGCGGCGCGGAAAGCCTTTCCCCTAGGCTCGAAATCGCGTCGAGGGTACGCGGCGTAAGTTCCCGCAACAACGCCGTACCTTCGCAGAGCCGGCGCCCTTCGCCGAGCACCTCGTCCATCCGCTGCCGGATCCGCACGCGTTCCTCCTGGTGCTGGATCAGGCTTGTTAGCGCAGCTTCATGTTGCTGCCGCAGCGCATCGACGACCGCGGCAGCCTCACCGGAATTTCCTGTCTGCGCTTTTTTGGCCGCCTCGATCAATCGGTTGGTCACCCCGCTCATCGCCGAAACCACCGCGATGCAGCCGTTCTGTTTCGCCGCCTGCGCAATGATTTCGACCGCGCGCGCGATACAGGAGGCATCGCCCACCGACGTACCGCCGAATTTCATCACCTGGAGCCGCGCTTTCATCTCTTCCTGACGGCCTCCCTCTATGGACCGGCAAATTGCTTTTTTTGGGCCAAACTTTTTCGCTTCCCCGCGTCTTGCTGCTCTGAGTTTACCTTCGGAACCGCCCAGCCGCACACCACTCCCTCCTGCGGGTGTTCTTCCCTCCAACCTGCCATCCTTTATTGTTCTTCGCGTTGACTTGCTTGGCCGCGCCGCCTAGCATTTCGCCAGCAGGATCACCACTGGCGCAGACCGGGCCATGTGCTCGGGCGCCATCGCGGGGCGAGGCACGCATTGACTTTGTTTCTGCCGCACACCTAACATGGCACGCGGAAATTCCCTGCCCATCAGGCTCGGCCAAGCGATCTCCGATCGGAGCGGCGGACGTAGGAAAGGCGGTTGGGCATGAACACACGGCGCATTCTCGGTCTGGCTCTCGTCGTGGTCGCCATGGGGGTTGCCATTGTGCTGCGCTCTGCGGCAGACAGTGCCGCGAAGCCCGGTGACGTGAACGAGGCTCGCGTGCTGTCCGATGCCGCCACCGGGAACAACTGGTTGCTCAACGGCCGCACGTTTGACGCCGGTCATTTCAGCCCGTTGCAGCAAATCACCGACAAGAATATCGGTGGGCTGGGTCTGGCCTGGTTCTTGGATATCGATGGCGCGATGGGCGTGGTATCGGAGCCCATCGTTGTCGATGGGGTGATCTACCTTAGTGCGCCGCTTTCGAAGGTTTATGCCGTGGACGCAGCCACCGGGAAACTGCTGTGGAAATTCGATCCCCAGGTTCGTTTGGATCAGGCCATCAACGGTTCCTATTCCGCGCGCGTCAACGGCGGCGTCGCGGTCTGGAATGGCAAGGTGTACGTGGGCACGGGCGACTGCCGCTTGGTGGCCATCGATGCCGCAACGGCACAAAAAGTGTGGGAAGCAATGGTCTGTGAACCAACGCAAACCGGCATCACCGGCGCACCGCATGTCGCGAAAGGAAAGATCTTGATGGGCTTCAACGGATCGGACGACGGCGTGCGCGGGGCGTTGGTCGCCTATGATGCAGAAACCGGGAGGGAAGCGTGGCGCTTCTGGACTGTTCCGGGTGATCCGGCCAAGCCATTCGAAACGAAAGCGCTGGAAATGGCGGCAAAAACCTGGGCCGGCGACGGATGGTGGCGGGTCGGCGGTGGCGACGTTTGGAACGCCATCACTTATGACCAGGCCACCGGCCTGGTCATCTTCGGCACGGCGGGTGTCGGCGTGGACTACGGAGAGTTCCGACTCATCAAGGCCACCGGTGACCGGCTTTTCGGCGAATGCATCATCGCCGTGAACGCCGACACCGGTGAGTACGTGTGGCACTACCAGACCGGCACCGAGGGTGTGCACTCCGAGAACAATCACATTTTGATGGCCGACCTGGTCATCGATGGCGAAAAACGGCACGTGGCCATGACCGCGCCGAAAAACGGATTCTTCTTCGTGCTGGATGCCAAGACCGGCAAACTTCTTTCCGCGAAACCGCTCGTCAACGTCATTTGGGCCTCTTCCATCGATCTTCAGACCGGACGCGCCGTGCTCCTTCCGCGATCGCCGGGTGGCGGAAGGCAGTGGACCGTTCACAACTGGTGGCCCATGAGCTACAACGCGCGGACCGGATTGGTTTACGTACCAACAACCGATCGCCGTCCGGACGCCAGTGCCGCGGCCGATTCTGGAGAAGGCGGCCAAGGTCTGTTCGGCCGCCTCATCGCCTGGGATCCCGTGGCTCAGTCTCGACGCTGGTCCGTCGAGGAAGAAATCGCCACCAATGGCGGCGTTCTCTCCACCGCCGGCAACTTGGTTTTTCAGGGACAAGGCACGGGTGAATTCGCGGCTTACGCCGCTGACACCGGGAAGAAACTTTGGTCGGTCAAGACCGGTTCGGCCATCGAGTCGATTCCCGTCACATTTTCTGTGAAAGGCGAGCAGTATGTCGTCACCCCTGTCGGATGGGGCTCGGGCTCGCGCTTGTTCGCTCCCGCCCGTACCATGGCCACCCCCGAATCGAAACGTGGGCCAGCGCGACTCTATGCATTCAAGCTGGGTGCCACCAGGCCTTTTCCTTATCCGAAGATTGTGATTCCGCCGGTGCCGAAGCCTCCGGAACAAAAAGCGAGCGCGGAAATCATTCACCAAGGCGAAACGCTCTATGGAACATTTGTGTGCGACGGCTGCCATTCACCCGGCCTCGACGGCAGCGGCGCCTGGGTTCTCGACGGCGCGGTTCCCGATCTCCGTTATATGCCCCCCGATGTTCACAAGGATTGGTATCAAATAGTCCTGGGCGGCAGCCATTGGAACAAAGGCATGCCCGGTTTCGCCGATCCTCCGAAGTTCGCATTCCCGCATGACAAGATGACCGTCAAGGATGCGGACGCGATTCACGCTTACGTCATCGATGGGGCCTGGAAAGCGTACAACAGCCCCCAAGAAGCGGCGCACTCCCGGCACGAGAAACCATAGACGAGCAGTTCGTGGTGCCGGGCCTAAACAAACTAGGTAAGGATAACTGCCATGCGCATTGTGCGACGCGATTTCGTGCGGGCTTTGGGCGCCTCTGGTGCCTGCGCATCTCTGCCGCCGCCACTTTGGAAGGGTGCGGCCCAGGATTGGCGTGAGCGTCTGGCCGCCGATCCGCTTCGCCCGCAATATCATCTGCTCCCGGCGAAAAATTGGATGAATGATCCCAACGGGCCCATGCACTGGAATGGCCGGTACCACATGTTTTTCCAATACAACCCCAACGCCGCCGTCTGGGGTGATATGCACTGGGCTCACGCGGTGAGCGAGGACATGATTCACTGGCGTCATTTGCCGATTGCCCTTGCTCCGTCCCCCGGACAGAGTGACGCGGATGGATGTTTCACCGGAAGCGCCGTGGACGATCACGGCACCGCGACGATTCTCTACACGGGTGTAAAGACCGTCGCTCCCGAACAAGCCACTCTCCGCGACGGCGTGCACTATTTTCGCGAGGTCCAATGCCTCGCTACCTCCTCCGATCCGCAGCTTCTCACCTGGACGAAATGGAATCAGCCCGTGCTCCAGCCGCCAAGGGACCCTCGTCTGGCGGGATTCCGCGATCCCTTTCTCTGGCGCGAGGGTCGAAACTGGTATCTCGGCGTCGGCTCGGGTCTCTTCAAGCAAGGCGGCCGAGTGCTTCTCTATGGGTCGAGGGATTTGCGCCAGTGGGGATTCCTGCACCCGCTGGCCTCCGGAGAGTGGACAGGAAAGGAATCCCTCAATCCCGTGAACTCCGGCGAGATGTGGGAGTGCCCGGATTTTTTCCCGCTGGGAAAGAAGCACGTTCTTCTCTATTCGACCGCGGGCCGGGTGATTTGGGAATCCGGCGTGCTCGATCCCAAGGAATTGGTCTTCCATTCCGAGAGGCGCGGAATCCTTGATTACGGCGCCTACTACGCGCCAAAGACGCAGCTGGACGCCCAGGGCAATCGCATCCTCTGGGGATGGATACCGGAAACACGCCCGGAAGCTGAATTTAGCGCCGCCGGTTGGGCCGGCTGCATGGCCCTGCCCAGAGTTCTGTCGCTCGGTTCCCGTGGTGATGTGCTCATGCACACGGTGCCGGAAGTGCATGCGCTGCGCGCAAAATCCTTTATCCGCCAAGGACCTCGCGCCGCCGTTTCGCAGATTGCGGATGTCAAAATCGAAGATCTGTGCGGTGAAATTCTGTGGAGCACGGCGTCCTCTCGATGCAACTTTATTCTGGAAGATCGGAGTGGACCTTGGTGGTCCGTTGAGTCTCTACCCCAGGGATCTTCTGCGGCCAGAGTCACCGTCAATGGAATCTCCGCCGAGGTGCCTTGGGCATCCCATCACCATTTGGAATTCCACCTGTTCCTCGACGGTTCAGTGGCCGAATTGATTTGCAACCACATGCATGCATTCACCGTGCGCATCTATCGCCCACCAAACGGACCTCTTCGCTTTCGCCCGAACGATGGCCCTCTGACCGCCTTCCGTTCGCTACAGGCTTGGCAGTTGCTCCCCATCTCTCCCGATCGCCTGACCACGTGATTTTCCGCGAGTCCCTGGCGGTTGGCCGGGAGAAGAGGCTTCTGTCTATCGGGCCGCGCCGGCAAAACCGGCGGCCAGACTGAGGAGTCCAACTCCGAGGTGGATGAAATTGAAATGCGTGTTCAAATCCAGTTGGATGGGACCGAAATCGCGCAGACCAGCGAACCCGGCGATGGCCACCAGCGTATAGATGGCTCCCAATATCTGGCCAAACCGCCGCACCGCATTGGCGTTATTCCTGAGCCCGGCCCACAGACCGATGGCGCCGCTAACGAGGTGAAATACGTTATGGGCGGGAGGAAACCTAAGGTTGAACATTTCGTGACGAAAGAATCCCACCACACCAACCACCAGCAAAATTGCCGCGCTCAACACCACATAGATCCTTGCCAATGTGCTTCCCATTTCGCCCTGGCCACCCTTCCATTCGCAACGAGATAAAGATGGAATCGCAGAATTTCATGGAGCTTATGGCTCGTCGGGACATGCCGTCAAGTCCATCGCCAGCGGCAGGAATCTTGACGGCTCGGAAATGGATGGGTTTTAAGGCTATAATTTCCGCCCATCGTGAATCTACCTGCTGGGAACAGGCTTGGTCCTTATGAGATTGTCGGGCCGCTGGGCGCGGGCGGCATGGGCGAAGTTTATCGCGCACGGGATACTCGGCTGGAACGCATGGTGGCGATCAAGATTCTTCCTGCGCGTCTTTCTTCCGATGCCGCCCACAAGCAGCGCTTCGAGCGTGAAGCCAAAGCCATCTCCAGTCTGAATCATCCGCACATCTGTGTACTGCACGACGTCGGCCATCAGGACGGCATCGACTATCTGGTCATGGAATGCGTGGAAGGCGAGACGCTGGCGAAGCGCCTGGAGAAAGGTCCGCTCTCGCTCGAGCAAGTCCTAAGATTCGGCGGCCAGATCGCCGGCGCACTCGACAAAGCGCATCGCAGTGGCGTCGTGCATCGCGACCTGAAACCCGGCAACATCATGCTGCCTCCGACCGGAGCGAAACTCCTCGACTTCGGCTTGGCGAAGCCTGCAGTAGCGCTCACGACCGGCGCCACCCTCACAGCAGCGGCCAAGCAGACGACGCCGGTGACGCAGCAAGGCACCATTCTCGGCACCTTTCAATACATGTCGCCGGAGCAGATCAAAGGCCATGAGCTGGACGGCCGCAGCGACATTTTTTCGCTGGGGACAGTGCTTTACGAAATGCTGACGGGGCAGCGCGCATTTCAAGGCCAGAGCCAGCTGAGCGTGGCCTCGGCAATCCTGGAGAAAGAACCCGCGCCGATCAGCACCGCAAAACCCCTCACTCCGCCCGCACTCGATCATGCCATCCGCCGCTGCCTGGCGAAGGACCCCGAAGAGCGCTGGCAAAGCGCCCGCGACCTTGGACTCGAACTGAAGTGGATCGCGGAAGCAGGATGGCCATCGGGCACGGCGGCTCCCGCGAGGGAGCGTAGCAGAAAATTCGAGCGCATGATGATGGCCGCATTGGCCGTTACCACCGCCGCCGCCGTGACTCTGGGAGTTCTGTACGCGAGACGGCCTCGGACCGATACCGGCGTCGCGCGCACTTACATCAAGCCGATGGCGAATTCGAGCTTTATTTTCAGCGGTACAGCGGCGGGATTTGCGCTCGCACCGGATGGTCGACTGCTGGCCTATGTGGGCTCAACGCCGGATGGGAAATCCGTTTTGTGGGTTCGTCCCATGGATTCCTTGCAGGCCCAGCCCCTCGCCGGCACAGAGGGCGCCACGTACCCCTTTTGGTCGCCGGACAGCCGGTTCATCGGATTTTTTGCCGGAGGCAAGCTCAAGAAAATTGAATCTTCCGGTGGCCCGCCGTTTACCATCTGCGATGCTTCCGACGGGCGAGGCGGAACCTGGAATCGGGAAGGGGACATTCTTCTTACCCCGTCGGTCAACACCACCATTTTCCGCGTTTCTGCCTCGGGCGGCCCGCTCGTTCCCGTGACCACCCTGGACCCTTCGAAAAATGAAACCACCCACCGGTGGCCCTATTTCCTGCCGGACGGCCGTCACTTTCTCTATTTCACGGGGAGCGTTTTTTCTCCCCGAGAAACGCTTACAAACTCCTCGGACAACAGAATGATGGCGGCCGAAGTGAAGGCCAGCGCATCCAGTTTTGACGTTGGCCCCATTCACGTACTTTTTGGAACGCGGCCCTACGGGGTCTTCGGGAGATTCGATGTCTCCGCTGACGGTCAGCGATTTGCTATTCCCTACGAAACCGGGCAACCCAGCGCGGCCATCACGCTAGTCATGAATTGGCCTGCCGAGCTGAAAAAGAGATGAGCCTGCTCATGCCGGGATGGAGAAGGGCTGGAATATGAAAGCCACTGAAGCGAACTCCAACACCCGCGGCTGGTGGGCCAATGTTTTCAGTGATATTCATTTTTGGGTGCCCGTCGCCGTCTTGATGGGTGGATTGCTGCTGCTTCGATTTATTCGCTGATTTTTGGATGGGAGCAAAATGCCGCCAGTCTCGTCTTCCCACGCTGTAGTCCAAGACGCGTCACGTGCGAGAAAGCTTCAGCTGCTGGGCATCCTTTGCGGCTTCGCTGCGGGAGCCTGGCTCGGCGCTGCGGAGGCACCCACCAAGCTTGTTTCCACGGGCATCTCTCCGATGGTCATTTCCTTCATCATGGTTATCGGTGTTTTTCTCGCACGCTGGAGCCTGCCCGCCCTGATCCTGGGCACTTCGTCGGTCCGCGCCGATGTTCGCCGGGCGCCGCACCTGATCATCTGGGCGTTGCTGGCAGGCTGTCTTTGGGCCGTGGCCAACACATTAACGATTTTCGCAATCCGCGACATCGGCTTGAGCATCGCCTTTCCGCTTTGGAACTCCAACAGCCTCCTGGGCATCCTTTGGGGTTTTCTTTTTTTCAATGAGCTGCGCCAGGCCGGATGGCGCCGTCGTGCCGGTGTCTTGGGCGGCGCGCTGGTCATGTGCGCAGGCGCAACACTCTTAGCCGTCGCGTCGTCAGGACGCGGCCCCGCCGCGCATTCTCTCCACGGCGTCTGGGCTGCCCTGGGCGCCGGAATTCTTTGGGGCACCATGTACATCCCGTACCGCAAAGCCTACCTGACCGGCATGAATCCTCTTTCCTTCGTGACTTTCTTTTCCTTCGGCGAATTGGGTATGATGGCGCTCCTCTCCGTCAGCTCCCTCGGCCTCGCTCCGCTGTGGCACGAATTGCAGAGCTCCCGCACCGTCATTTTCTGGCTGATGCTCGGCGGTTTCGTCTGGGTCATCGGCGACGTCTTCCAGCAGTACGCCGCCAAATACATCGGCATCAGCCGCGGCATCCCGCTTTCCAACTCCAATCAACTCTGGGGCTTGTTGTGGGGGATTCTTGTTTTCGGGGAGTTGCACGGCCGGAGTACTTCCATCTACCTGGAAGTTATCGGGGGATCCCTCCTCATGATGCTAGGAGTTGGCGCCATTGCGTTTTCTTCGGCAACCGGCCAGGAGCAGACCCGCTGGAAAGAGGCGGCTATCCGGGAAAGCGACCGCTACGGGGTTGCCGCAGACTTCGTCGAAGCCCGCATGGACGGGCGCCAGGTCCTCGGTGAAGCTAAGCCTTCCCGCGGCGGCCTGGACTGGCTGTTGGTGGTCGCCGCCACCAGTGTGTTCGTGATCTTTGCGACCATGGCGCGCGTCCCGCAGATGTCTGTCGCCTGGGGACCAGCCGCGCTTTTGACTGCGGTCCTGGTCTTGTTTCTCGTTATTTGCGGCCTGGCCCTGTGGCGCACCACGCGCTTCAATTGATGGGCCACCGCCTTTGACATGACGCACGCAACCAAGCTTGATGTTGTCGGCGTGGGGCTCAACGCCACCGACACGCTGATTCCCGTCGCACACTATCCCGCGCGTGGGTCCAAAGTCGAATTTCGTTCCGCGAAAGTGTTGCCCGGCGGCCAGGTCGCTACCGCCATGATTGCTTGCCAGCAGTGGGGCTTGGGCACGCGCTACGTGGGCAAGGTCGGGGACGACAGCGCGGCATCGCTCCATCGAGCGGAATTTGCGCAATCCGGCGTCGAGGCTCATCTCCTGGTGGCTCCCGGGTGTCCCAGCCAGCAAGCCTTCATCCTTGTCGATGACTCCGGCGAGCGCACCGTTCTTTGGAAACGCGACGACCGCTTGACTTTGCGTCCGGAAGAACTCCACCGCGAATGGATCGTCAATTCCCGCGCTCTTCATGTGGATGGACACGATACCGCCGCCGCGGCTGCCGCTGCCGGCTGGGCGCGCGCCGCCGGCATTCCGGTCATCGCCGACGTGGATGAACTCTACCCCGGCGTGGAGGCGCTCTTGAAGAGCATCGACTACCTCATCACCAGCAGGGATATTCCCGGGCGGCTCATGGAAGAATCGGATTTGCGGAGGTCCCTGCCCGCGCTCCGGGAACGATTTGACTGCCGACTTACCGCTGCAACCCTGGGCGAAGAAGGCGTCTTGGCCTGGGACGGGACGCAGTTCCACTACGCCAGTGCCTTTCGCGTGCAGCCGGTCGACACCACCGGCGCAGGCGACATTTTCCACGCCGGCTTCATCTATGGACTTCTGCAAGGCTGGCCGCTGTCACGGCAGCTCGATTTCGCCTGCGCCGCCGCCGCACTGAACTGCACCGCCGTCGGCGCCCGCGGCGGCATTCAATTCATCGACAGCATCGAGCGCCTCATGGCCACTGGCGCACGCCACCCCGCCGCTTACCCGTCCCAGCCGTAAAGCCCCGGCGTGCGGCTATAAGCCGCTTTCTTTTTTGGCGCTCGGGGAGGAACGCAGCGGACCAGCACGGGCTCCGTCGGAATCCTCTCCCTTGAGGGCCCCTTTTGGGGACAGGAGGATCTGTCAAGGTTGAGCCTTCGCCGACGCGGGTGTTATCCTGCCTGCTATGGCGGATCCCGTCATCTCCCCGCCGGAAGTGACGTTCACCTCCCCGCTGGAACATTCCCGGCGTCAGCTCGAAGCCTTGCTCGAGGTCAGCGAGGCCATTGCCCAACAGCGTGATCTCCCGGCACTGTTCCACGACCTGGCCGGCCGCCTGCACTCCGTTGTCGACTTCGATTTCCTCACCCTGGTTCTTCACGACGCTTCCCGCAACGTCATGCGCCTGCACGTTCTTGAAACGCGCATCCCCAGCGAAAAGCCCACCGGCAGTGAGTCTCCCGTCGAGGGCAACCCCTCCGGTTGGGTCTGGCAAACGCAGCAAACCTTTGTGGTCAGCGACACCGAAGAGGAGGAGAGATTCCCCGATTTTCTGAAGCGCTTTCGTGAGCACAACGTGCGCTCACTTGCGATCCTTCCGCTCACGACCGCCCAGCACCGCCTCGGCGCCATGGGTTTCGGCCGTTTGGTCCCGCAGCGGATCACCGACACCGAGCTGCAGTTTATGGAGCGTGTCGCCAGCCAGGTGGCCGTGGCCGTTGATAATGCGCTTAATCTCGAGGCTTCCCAGGCTTATCAATCGCAACTGGCACGCGAGCGCGACCGCCTCCAAGTTCTTCTCGAACTCAACAATGTCCTGATCACCAGCCGCGAACTACCCGAACTTTTCCGAGGCATCGTCAACACCCTGGAGCGCGTCATTCACCACGACTACACCAGCCTCGCGCTGCTGGATTCCCAAACGGGACTGCTCAAGATTCATGCGCTCGATTTTCCCGGCAACCAAAGCCTCATCAAGCAGGAAATCACCGTCCCCCGTGACGGCTCTCCTTCCGGTCAAGCCATCACCGACGGTCAGCCATTCCTCGCGCGGGGCACGGAGATTGACCGCTACCAGAACGAAATCATCCGCGCCCTTCGCACGGCAGGTGTCGAAACCATATGTTGCGTTCCGCTCATCACCCACGGGCAAGCCTTTGGCACGCTCAACGTCGCCAGCCGCCGAAGCGATGCCTTCTCTTCGCAAGATGTGGAGCTCCTGCAGCAGGTCGCCGCGCAGATTGCCATCGCCGTTAAAAACGCGTTGGCCTTCAAGGAAATCGATGCCTTGAAGGACAAGCTGGCCGAAGAAAAGCTTTACCTCGAGGAAGAAATTCGCAGTGAATTCAATTTTGAGGACATCATCGGCGAGAGTCCCGCGCTCAAGCGCGCCCTGGGTCAGGTGGAGCTGGCCGCTCCTGCCGGCACGACCGTCCTTCTCCTCGGTGAAACCGGCACCGGCAAGGAACTATTCGCCCGTGCCATCCACAATCTCAGTCCGCGCCGCGCTCGCACTTTCGTGAAAGTGAATTGCGCCGCCATTCCCAGTGGCCTTCTCGAATCCGAGCTGTTCGGGCACGAGCGCGGCGCCTTCACCGGCGCCATCAAACAGAAAATCGGCCGCTTCGAACTGGCCGACCGCGGTACGCTTTTCCTCGACGAAGTCGGCGACCTGCCCCTCGAACTTCAGCCTAAACTTCTGCGCGTGCTTCAAGAGCAGGAATTCGAACGGCTCGGCGGCAATCGCACACAGAGCGTGGACGTCCGCGTGGTCGCCGCCACCAACGCCGATCTTTCAAAGCGCGTCGCCGAACGCGCTTTTCGCAGCGATCTCTACTACCGCCTGAATGTTTTCCCCATACACATCCCTGCGCTCCGCGAGCGCGCCGAAGATCTCCCCCTCCTGGTTCGCTACTTCGTGCAGAGATTCAGCCGTCAGCTCAACAAAAATGTCGAGTACATCCCCGCTGACGTCATGGACGCTCTTGCCCACTACTCCTGGCCCGGCAACGTCCGCGAACTCGAGAACCTCATCGAACGCACCGTTCTGCTCTCGCCTGGCAAGGAACTCCGCGTTCCTCTTTCCGAACTCAAATCTGCGACGCTGCCAGCCTCCGGCGAAAATTCCTGGCCCTCCTCGAGTCCCTTGACTTCCTCAACCTCCTCGATCTTCACTCTCCAAGAAGCCGAGCGCCAGCACATCCTGCGCGCCTTGAAGCAAACAGAGTGGCGCATCGGCGGCCCGAGGGGCGCCGCCGTCCTCCTGGGCATGAAGCGCACTACGTTGCAAGCGCGCCTGCGTAAGCTTGGCATCCGCCGCCCGGTCTAGCCCCACCCGCGTACTCCCCGTTGCTTCCGACGCCTGACTTGATGTGCCGGCATCAATTTGCCCGAGAGACACCGGAAAATGAAGCCTCAAATCGGCGGACACCCGGTCTTGTCCAGCTCTGCCAATCTTTTGATGGCTACCGCGTTCCGCTTTTCAGAAGCCATCAGCAATAGCAGTCTCGCCTGGGTGCAATTCTGAGGGACGCCGTCGCCCTTGATGTAGAGTTCAGCCAGCGCTGCCGCAGCGTTGCTGTTGCCGGCTTGCACCAAGACCCACAACTGCGGAGCGCTCAGGGAAGTTTTTTGCCGGCTGGTGTTGCCGCTCAAACTTGGCTGCCTAGGTGCCTGCGCCGCTGGCATTGACGCCGTGGCCTCCTCTGCGGGAGGACTAGGGTGCCCGCCGGTTTCCGTTGCCAGTATGCTTGGCGGGCGGGCCCCTGTGGCTCTCTTTTTCTGATTGCCCCTCCCGAAGATATCTGCGGAGGCGCTGCCCGCAGTAGTTGGATTGATCGGCGGCCCCGGCAATGCCGCTCCCCTGCTTGTTGGTGCCGCTAATTCCACCGGAACTTTTGCCAAGTCCCTGTTTTGGTAGAGATAATTCGAATACTTGATCGCTGCTATGGCAATCGTCGCAGAAATGCAGGTGCCGAGTAATAAGCCGACCATGAGCTGCCGTCGCATTTGGGAGAGATGCCGTTCGAGTGGCACAAGCTGGGTGGAGTCCAACTTCTGCGGCACGGGGAATAGCGTGCTCGCATTTACCGCTGCCCCCGCGGCGGACACACTCGCCGCTTCTCGGGGACGCGCTTTGGGCACCAACCGGGCGGTCGCGTCTGTCTCGGGCACCTCCATACTGGCGGGCAGTTCCTTCGCCGTTCCCCAGCTCAAAAATTCCTCGTCAGGAGCTGCTCTCAAAGCCGACTGGCACATCCACTCGCGAATCTGCGCGCTACCTTCCTCCGACAGGCGCAGAAACTTAAGCCCTCCGCACTTTTTCGCGGCATTGATCCAGGCCACTTCACCCCACGCCTCGATCTGTTCCCGAAGATTGAGCGAAAACCAAAAATGAAGTGGTCCGGTTTCGCGCACGGGGGCAAACGTTTCAAAGCGCAAACCACGTTCAGAGACGTCCAGCACGGTTCCGCCGTCATCCCCCTCCAATTGCAAAAATGCAAATTTGTCCGGTACCTTCCGGTATTCTTGACGCCGATCCAGGTTTATGTTCCTCAGGTTCATGTTTTTATGAGAGGCGTTTTTTATTTTCCTAGCG
>Ga0209267_1000430_pt1 | contig 30601 bp, 23 predicted proteins | sample GraSoiAngelo_137_FD_185894 | JGI IMG/M metagenome (GOLD analysis project Ga0209267, IMG submission 185894) | Grasslands soil microbial communities from the Angelo Coastal Reserve, California, USA - 14_0929_09_30cm (SPAdes) (version 2) | ecosystem: Environmental > Terrestrial > Soil > Grasslands ... | reverse complement strand
CTCGCACGACGGCTACTTCTTCTACTTCGACGCCACGACCTCGACTCAGAACCTCGGCAATCTCGACGCCCGGTACAAGGGTGGCGAGCTCGAGCTGACCGCCAGAGCGACGGACTGGCTCGACCTGTACACGAACTTCGGCTACACGGACGGCAAGGTCACGCACATGGAGGATCCGACGGTGGTCGGCAACAAGCCACCGCTGCTGACGAAGAACACCGTCAACGCGGGCTTCCAGGTCCACGAGCCACTCGGCGGCGGACTGAACGGCGTGCTGCGCCTCGACTATCAGATGATCGGCCGTACCTGGTGGGACCCAAAGAATTTGACCTCGCGCGATCCGATTGACTTGCTCGGCCTACGCGCCGGCGTCGAGGCCGACCGGTGGTCGGTGACCGCCTGGTCCAAGAACCTCACCAACAAGCTCTACAACGCGGAGTTCTCCCCGGGCGGCTTCCTGTGGAGAGCCATGCCGCGCCAGTACGGAGTAGAGTTCGGCTACCGCTTCTGAATCTAAGGAGAGTGTCATGGCTCAGCTCGCCAAGCTGCCGTCGCGCTTGCATCACAACGCCTACGTCACGCGGGATCAGGAGAAGACCCGCCAGTTCTACGAGGACGTCATCGGGCTGCCGCTGCTCGCGACCTGGTGCGAGTCGGATGAGCTCTTCGGCAAGGTGCGCACCTACGTGCATACCTTCTACGGGATCGGCGACGGGGGGGCGCTCGCGTTCTTCCAGTTTGCAGATCCCAAGGACCAGGAGGAATTCGGGCCGAAGATGCCGGCGACGCCGTTTCACCACATTGCGCTCGCGGTCGATGCGGACACGCAGGCGGCACTCGAAGCGCGCATCGCCGCGGCCGGCATCAAGCCGCCCGCTACGTATGTCCTGGAACACGGCTACTGCCGCTCCGTGTACGTGAGTGACCCGAACGGCCTGACCCTCGAATTCACGCGCGACCATCCCGACGCCGCCAAAATCAACCGCGACCGGCGCGCCGATGCCCACGCGGAATTGAGGCGCTGGCTGAAAGGGGATCACACTTCGAATAACACTTACCGCTGAAGTACCCCGTCCGGTATGCACCGCAGCACCGATCGGATCCTCACCACGCATGTCGGGAGTCTGCCCCGCAGCCAGGCGGTGGTCGACGTGCTGTTCGCGCGCGAGCGGGCCGAGGCGAATGCCTCGGCGAACGCGTCCGTACACGCGCCGGGGGAGGGGGAGGCGGTGATTGCCGCGGCGGTGGCCGAAGTCGTGCGCCGGCAGGTGACGCTCGGGATCGACGTCGTGAGCGACGGCGAGATGAGCAAGATCAGCTACGCGACCTACGTGGCGCGGCGCCTCACCGGGTTTGCCGGTGACACGCCGCGCGAGCCGGGTCAGGATCTCGTCGAGTTCCCAGGGCTGCTGCGCAAGCTCGCCGAGCGTGGTTCGACGGCGAAGTATCGCCGGCCGCGCTGCGTGGGCCCGGTCGCCGTGAAGGATACCGGTCCCCTCGAGGCGGACCTGCACAACCTCCGCGCCGCGGTTCGGGAGGCCGCTCCGGCGGAGGCTTTCATGAACGCCGCCTCCCCGGGGGTGGTGGCGCTCTTTCAGCCCAACGACTTTTACCGTACGCAGGACGATTACCTGACGGTGCTCGCCGGCGCGCTGCAAAGTGAGTACGAGGCGATTGTTGCGGCGGGCATCCTCCTGCAGATCGATGCGCCGGACCTCGCGATGGGACGCCACACCATGTACCGCAATCAGCCGCTCGAGGAATTCGAGCGGCTCGCGGCCCGCCATATCGAAGTGCTGAATCACGCCCTGCGGAACGTGCCGGGGGAGCGGGTGCGCATGCACGTGTGCTGGGGCAACTACGAGGGGCCGCATCACCACGACGTGCCGATGGAGCGGCTGCTACCGATCGTTCTCAGGGCGAAGCCGCAGGCACTGCTCTTCGAGGCGGCCAATCCGCGCCACGCGCACGAGTGGGCCGTATTCAAGGGAGCGCAGATACCCGAGGACAAGATCCTGATCCCGGGAGTCCTCGCCACCACGACCAACTACATCGAGCACCCGCAGCTCGTCGCCGAGCGTATCGAGCGCTTCGCGCACATCGTCGGGCGCGAGCGGGTGATCGCCGGAACCGACTGCGGCTTCGGCACCTTCGCCGGCTTTGGACCGGTCGAGCCCGAGATCGCCTACCTCAAGCTCGCCTCCATGGTCGAGGGCGCGCGGATCGCCTCCGCGCGGCTCTGGGGCTGAAGCGCCATGCCCAAGGCGCCGGGCAGAAATGCCGGTGCGGCCACCGAGCCGGCCCCGACTCCCTTTCGCTTCTACGACAACCGCCAGAAGTACCTGGCCTTCGTGACCGCCTGCAACGAGAAGTCGGCGATTGCGCGGCGCGCCGCCGACGAGCTGGCCCTGCTGCAGCCGACGCCGCCCGCCGTGCGGCTCTTCGACGCGGGCATGGGCGATGGCACGGTCATCGCGCGGCTGATGCGCAGTGCTCATCGCCAGTTTCCGACGGTACCGATGTGCGTCGTCGCCAAGGAGATCAGTCTCGAGGACGTGCGGCTCGGGCTCGAGAAGTTACCCGATCGGCTGTTCGAGCATCCGGCAACGGTGTTCGTCGTGACCAATCTCAAGTATGCCGAGGCGCCGCACCTCAAGCGCCGCGATGAGGTGTCGGCCGGCGCGTTGAACTGGCAGGAAGTCTGTCTGACCGGCACCACCGCGGACGAGTACGCGCAGCAGATCGAGGATCTGGGTACGGTGCTCGCGAACGGCTGGCAGACGACGCCGAGTCCGAGGACCGGAAACCCGCTCGTCGTTCGCCCCTCCGTGCTCGTCATCTATCGCGAGGATCACAAGTTCCTGCTCGATGCGGTGATCCCCACGCCGCGCGGAACCGTCGGGCAGTATGACCTGGTACTCGCGTCCCAACCCTGGCGGGCGCGTATGGGCGCCGACTTCAAGGTCGAGAAAGTGCTGGCCCCGCTCGCCCGCAGCCTCGCACCCGGCGGCAAGCTGCTGGCGATCCAGTCTTGCGGTCACGATCCGGGCCTGGAAATCATCCAGCAGCTGTGGCCGGGTGAGCAGCCGTTTCAGGTGAGCCGCCACGAGCTCCTTGCGACCCTGCGCCGCGAGCTTGCCGGCGACTACCGCCACTACGATCTGAGCGCTCTGCCGGACGATGAGGCGATATTTCGCTACGAGATGCACACGCTGCCGTCGGAGATCGGCGATCGCATCGGCACCTCGACGCTCTTTGCCGCGTGGAACGCCGCCATCTACGTCAATCAGATCGAGGATGAGCGGCTGGACGCGGTCGTCACGAGCGGAGCCTATCTCGAGGCCACGCAGCGCGTGCTGCGCAAGCACGGCGGGCTGTGGTTCAACGACGAGGCGTTCGTGGTGGCGCGGCGGCGCGATTGAGCGCCGTCACGTGCGCAGATCCAGGTTGTCGGGGTCGTAGGGCGACTCGCGCACCACCGTCGCCTGCTTGCGCTCGCCGAGAATCTCGATCGTGAGCTGCGTCCCCGGCTGCGCGTACTCCGCCCGCGCGTAGCCGATCGCGAGTGACTTGCGCAGGCAGTGGCCGTAGTAGCCCGAGGTGGCGCGCCCGATCATGCGACCGCCGGGCTCAAAGAGCGGCTCGTTGCCGAGCGGATCGGCATCGGTCACGCCGTGCACCTCGAGCGTCACGAAGCGGTTCGGCACGCCCGCCGCGAGCTGCTTCTCGAGCGCTTCCCTGCCGATGAAGTAGCCCTTGTTCATGCGCACGAAGCGGTCGAGGCTCGCCTCGAACGGGGTGTAGTCGGGCGTCATGTCGCTGCCCCACATGCGATAGGACTTCTCGAGGCGCAGCGACTCCATGGCGCGCATCCCGACCATGCCGATCCCGTGGGCCTTGCCGGCCGCGAACAGCGCATCGAACAGGTGGTGTGCGTATTCGATGGGAAAATGCAGCTCCCACCCCAACGCGCCGACGAAGTTCACGCGCAGCGCGTAGACCTCGACCGCCAGTCCCGCCTCGATGACCCGTGCCGTGAGCCAGGGGAAGGAGGCGTTGTCGAGCGGCGTGTCGGTCAGCTGCGCGAGCACCTCGCGCGACCTGGGTCCGGCGAGCACGAAGCAGCCGCGGGTGTTGGTGATGTTGCGCAGCGCGACCGAGCCGTCGGCGGGGAGCGACTTGAAGAGGTGGTCGCTGTCATAGCGCTCCGCCGCGCCCGCGCTCACGACGTAGTAGTGCCCCTCGTCGATCTTCGTGATGGTGAACTCGGAGCGAATGCCGCCCCGGCGGGTGAGCGCGTGACACAGCGCCAGCCGTCCGGTCTTCGAGGGAACCTTGTTGGCCACCAGCCCATCGAGCCAGGCTTCCGCCTTAGGCCCGGTGACCTCGTGCTTGGTGAACGGGGTGAGGTCGATGACGCCGGCGCGTTCGCGCATCAGGCGCGCCTCGTTCCCCACGTGCTCGAAGTAGTCGCTGCGCCTGAAGCTCCAGCGATCCCGGCGCTCGACGCCCGGCGGGGCGAACCAATTGGCGCGCTCCCAGCCGTAGCGCTGTCCCCAGACTGCACCGCTGGCGTCGAGGCGGCCGTACACCGCGCTCGTCTTCGCCGGTCGTGCGTCGGGGCGCTCCTCGTCGGGAAAATGGATGGTGAAGACGTTGCGGTAGGTCTCCTCGTTCTTCTGCACGAGGTAGCGCTTGCTGGTGTAGGCGCCGAAGCGGCGCGGATCCACCCCCAGCATGTCGATGCCGGGCTCGCCTTCGACGATCCACTCGGCCAGCTGCCAGCCGGCGCCGCCGGCGGCGGTGATGCCGAAGCTGTGGCCCTCGTTGATCCAGACGTTCCGCATTCCCCAGGCCGGTCCGATGAGAGGGCTCCCGTCGGGCGCGTACGGGATCGGCCCGTTGACGATGTCCTTGATGCCGCAGTGCTCGAGCGCCGGCACGCGGCGCGTGGCGGCCTCGACGTGCGGCACGAGGCGATCGAGATCGCCGGGAAAGAGGCTGCGCCCGAACCAATCCGGAACGCCGTCCGCAAAGCGCGCGGGCGCCCCGCGCTCGTAGGGGCCGAGGATCCAGCCCATGCGCTCCTCGCGCAGGTAGTAGGACTTGTCCGGCTCGCGCATCACCGCGAGCTCGCGCCCGCCGCCCTGGCGATAGGCCTTGAGCTCCGGAGACTCGTCGTAGACGATGTACTGGTGCTCGACCGGGATGGCCGGGACGTTGAGTCCCAGCAGCCGCCCGGTCTGGCGCGCGTAGTTGCCGGTGGCGAGTACCAGGTGCTCGGCGCGGATGTCGCCCTGGCTGGTGCGTACCCGCCACTCTCCGCTCGCGACGCGCTCGAACGCGAGCGCCTCAGTGTGCTCGTAGATCTCCGCGCCCGCGTTGCGCGCGCCCTTGCGCAGCGCCATGGTGAGATCGGCGGGCGCGATGTGACCGTCGTGCGGGTGATAGAGCGCGCCGATGACGGCGGGAGTGTCCGCGCTGCCGCCGAGCTCGATCAGCGGCCAGAGCTCCTTCACGCGCGCAGGACCGATGACCTCGAAGGGCACGCCGATGGTGTTGGCCGTGCCGCAGTACTTCTGGTACTCGTCCATGCGCTCGCGGCAGGTCGCGAGGCGCAGGTTCCCGGTGACGTGAAAGCTCACGTCCTGTCCGGTCTCCGCCGGCAGCCGCTTGTACAGATCGACCGAGTACTTGTGCAGCTGGCCGACGGTGTAGCTCATGTTGAACAGCGGCAGCAGGCCCGCCGCGTGCCAGGTCGAGCCCGCGGTGAGCTCGGTGCGCTCGATGAGCGCGACATCCGCCCAGCCCTTCTTCGTCAGGTGATAGAGCGTGCTCACCCCGACCACGCCGCCGCCGATGACCAGGACCCGAACATGCGTCTTCACGAGGCTATTCTCCCCAAGGCGCCGATGGCCACGCCGCCCCAATTGCGACGGCGCCTTGCCTTAAATGATCCCGCGCGCCGCCTCGGCGAGGAACTGCGACACGTAAGCGGCGAACGAGCGCCATACCTCGATGCGGAACTCGAGGCTGCCGGTCCGCCAGAGCACGATCTCGGCCTTCGCCAGCATGGTGCGCGTACACATCCCGACCGGGAAGGCGCTCGTATCGAGATCGAGCGGGCAGCCCGCGGCCAGCAGCGTCGCCGCCTCGGGGCCACTCACCGCGAGTGCGGTCTGCCGATGACTCACGTCGACGAGCGAATGGGGGAGCTCGTCGAGCGCGCGATTCAGCATCGCGGGCAGCGCCGAGGCGAGCCTTGCCGGCGCGATGAGGAGCCACTCATCCGGCCCGAGCCAGAGCGCCGCACGCTCGCCGCCGCCGCCTGCGCGGCAGGGGATCTCCGGAACGGGGAAACCGAGCGCCGCCTGGGCGGCGCTGCGCACCTTGGGGTCGCCGCGCAGCACATAGCGCGTGGCCGGCGGCAATGCCCGCACCGCGGCGCTCGCGACGATGAGCGGCGGGCTTCGGGCGGCGGTGAGATCACGCATGGAGGCGCTTCCCCTCGGGGTCGTAGAACACGGGTGAGGCGACCTTGACCGGGATATCGCCTCGGTCCGCGGCAACGTACAGCGTCTCTCCGACGCGGGCACGCCCGCGCGCGATCAGGCCCATGGCGATGGAGCGCCCGAGGACGGAGCTGTAATAAGAGGAGGTCACGTGTCCGATCGCCCGCGTGGGGGGGCGGGCGCCTGCGTTCGCCATGACCTGAGCCCCTTCCTCGAGCACGGTGCGCGGGTCGTTGGTCATGAGGCCCACGAGCTGCCGACGGTCGGGTGAGACAAGAGCCGGGCGCGCGAGCGAGCGCTTGCCGACGAAGTCGGGCTTGTTCTTGCCGAGCGCCCAGGAAAGACCCGCATCATCCGGCGTGATGGTGCCATCGGTGTCCTGGCCGACGATGATGTAGCCCTTCTCGGCACGCAGCACGTGCATGGTCTCGGTGCCGTAGGGCGTGATGCCGTGAGCCTCACCCGCTTCGTAGATGCCCCGCCACACCGCGGATCCGAAATCGGCCGGGACGTTGACCTCGAAGCCGAGCTCGCCGGTGAAGCTCACGCGGAAGAGCCGCATGGGCACGCCGCAGATGTACCCGGGCGCGACGCCCATGTGCGGCATGGCGGAGGCGGAGATGTCGATGTCGACGAGCCCTGAGAGCACCGCGCGCGCGTCGGGGCCCTGGACCGCGATCACCGCCCACTGCTCGGTGGTCGAGGTGAGCCACACCTCGAGGTCGGGCCATTCCGTCTGCAGGTAGTCCTCCATCATCGCCAGCACCCGGGGCGCACCGCCGGTGGTGGTGGTGACGTGGAAGGAGCGCGCGCTCACGCGCGCCACCACGCCGTCGTCGTAGATGAAGCCGTCATCGCGCAGCAGGATCCCGTAGCGCGCGCGGCCCACGGCGAGGCTCGCCCAGGCGTTCACGTACAGCCGCTCCAGAAACAAGACCGCATCCCTTCCGACGACCTCGATCTTGCCGAGGGTCGAGGCGTCGAAGAGGCCGCAGCCGCCGCGCACCGCGCGGCACTCGCGGCCGACCGCTGCGTGCATGTCCTCGCCGCCGCGGGGAAAGTAGCGCGCGCGCTTCCAGAGGCCCACGTCCTCGAAAACGGCCCCGTGCGCTCGTGCCCACTCGTGCATCGGCGTGGTGCGCACCGGATCGAGCAGCTCCCCGCGCGCGGGCCCTGCGAAGCTGCCGAAGCTCACCGGCGTGTACGGCATGCGGAAGGTCGTCAGGCCCACCTCGGGGATCGGCTTCCCGAGGGTGCGCGAGACGATGCCGAGCGCATTCAGGTTGGAGGTCTTGCCCTGGTCCGTCGCCATGCCGGTGGTCGTGTAGCGCTTGACGTGCTCGATCGAGCGGAACCCCTCGCGCAGCGCCAGCTCGAGATCGGAGGCGGTGACGTCGTTCTGCCAGTCGACGAATGCCCGGCCACGGCCGCGCGCCGGCCTGGGCAGGACCCCGACGAAGCCGGGCGCGGCGGTGCTGCCGTTCGCGGGCGCGGGGGTGGCGGGGAAGGGTCCCGACGGACGCACGCCGGTGCGTCCGGGGGCCGTGGCCTCGCGCGCCGCGGCTGCGCCCGCCGCCGCGCCGTCCGCGAGCGCCGCGGCGAGGCCGAACACTCCGCGACAGGCGCCGGCGCTGCGGACGCGCTCGGCCGGGTCGCCCGGGAGGAACGCCTGCAGCGCCGCATCCCACACGAGCCTGCCCCGCGACTGCGAGTGCAGGTGCACGCTCGGCGTGAAGCCGCCGGACATGAGCACGAGGTCGCAGGGCTGTGTCTCGGCGGCGAGCGGCTCGCCGGCGTCGTCGAGCTGCGCGAGGCTGATCGAATTCACGCGACGCCGGCCGCCGGTACCAAGCACCGTCGCCCGCGGCAGCACCGGGATGCCCGCTGCGCGGGCCTTCGCCGCCTCCGCACCGCCCGCTCCGGTCCGCAGCTCCGCGATGGCCGCGACGAACACACCGGCGTCCTGTAACTCGAGGGCCGCGTCGTACGCTTCGTCACACGCGGTAACGACCACGGCGCGGGTGCCCGGCAACACCCCGTAGCGGTTGAGCCAGGTGCGCGCCGCGCCGGCCAGCATGATTCCCGGCCGGTCGTTGCCCGGAAACACCAGCGGGCGCTCGAGGGCTCCGGCGGCGAGCACCACCTCGCGGGCGCGCACCTGCCACTGCCGTTCGCGCGGCATGTCGGGGCGCGGCTCGGCGAGGTGGTCGGTGAGGCGCTCGTTCAATCCCAGCAGGTTGTGCGGGAAGTAGCCGAATGCGGTGGTACGGATCAGGAGCGTCACGCGCGTATTCGAGGTGAGCGCCGCGACCGTCTCCGCGAGCCACTGCCCGGCGGGTCGCCCGTCGACTCCCAAGCCTGCGCCGGGTGCATCGGCGAGCAGCGAGCCGCCCAGCTCGTTCTGCTCGTCGCAGAGGATGACGCGCGCGCCGGCGCTTGCCGCGGCCGTGGCCGAGGCGAGTCCCGCCGGCCCCCCACCCACGACGAGCACGTCGCAGTGCGCGTAGCGCGCGGCGTAGCGATCGGGATCCGCGAGCGTCGGTGAGCGTCCGAGGCCCGCCGCGGCGCGGATGCGCGGCTCATAGAGCGTCTGCCACGCCCCGCGGGGCCACATGAACGTCTTGTAGTAGAAGCCGGCGGGCAGGAACGGCGCGAAGAGGTCGTTGACGGCGCCGACGTCGAAGGCGAGGCTCGGCCAGCGATTCTGGCTGTGCGCCTCGAGTCCCTCGTAGAGCTCGACCTGGGTGGCGCGGAGGTTCGGTGTGTAGCGCGCCGCGTCGCGACGCACGGCAACCAGCGCGTTCGGCTCTTCGGCGCCCGCGGCGAGCGCCCCGCGCGGCCGGTGGTACTTGAACGAGCGGCCCATGAGGTGCACGCCGCTCGCGAGCAGCGCGGAGGCAAGCGTGTCGCCCGCGAAGCCGCTGTAGGCGCGCCCGTCGAAGCTGAAACGGAGCGCCCGCGAGCGGTCGATCCGCCCGCCGCCTGGGGTGCGCAGACCCTCGTTCACCGCGGCACCCGCGCGTTCATCGCAGCACCGGTGGGACCGGCGCCGGCGGCTCCTCGCCGACCCTGTAGGTGGCGAGGAAGTGATCGGTCCTGGTGTCGCGCAGCGCGTTGAAGAAGCGGCCGCAACCGTGCGTGTGGCGCCAGCGCTCGGCGTGCACACCCCGCGTGTTGTCACGGCGGTAGAGGTAGTCCGCCCACTCCTGCGTCGAGACCGCCGCCGGATCGCGCGGGCGTGCGACGTGCGCCTGCCCGCCGTACTGGAACTCCGGCTCCGGACGCTCACCGCAGTAAGGGCATTCGATCAGCAGCATGGTGGTCCCGGCAGCCCCGATCCGCGCCTCAATGGGCGACCGCCGCTGCGGCCGCCTCATCGATCAGCCGGCCGTCGCGGAAGCGCTCCAGCGTGAAGGGCGCGTTGATCGGGTGAGGCTCGCCGCGCGCGATCGTCCAGGCAAACACGTGCGCCGAGCCCGGCGTGGCCTTGAAGCCGCCGGTGCCCCAGCCGCAGTTCACGTACAGCCCCGGCACGGGCGTCAAGCCGATGATGGGCGAGCGGTCGGGGGTCACGTCGACGATACCCCCCCAGTTACGCAGCATCCGCAGCCGGCGGAACATGGGAAACAGCTCGCAGATCGCTTCCAGCGCGTGACTGGTGATGTGCAGCCCGCCGCGCTGCGTGTAGGAGGTGTAGGCGTCGGTGCCCGCGCCGATCACCAGCTCTCCCTTGTCCGACTGGCTGATGTAGGCGTGGATGGTGTTGGACATGACCACGCACGGGAATATCGGTTTCACGGGCTCGGACACCAGCGCCTGCAGCGGATAACTCTCGAGCGGCAGCTCGACGCCGGCCATCCTCATGATGACGCTGGTGTGACCCGCCGCCGCGACCCCCACCCGCCGCGCGCGGATCGTGCCGCGAGTGGTCTCGACCGCCGCCACCGCGCCGTTATCGTCGCGGCGGATGCCGGTGACCTCGCAGTTCTCGATGATATCGACCCCGAGCGCATCCGCCGCGCGGGCGTATCCCCAGGCGACGGCGTCGTGGCGCGCGGTTCCGCCGCGGCGCTGCAGCGCGGCGCCGAGCACCGGATAGCGGATGTTCTCGATGTTGAGCGGCGGGCAGAACGCCTTGGCCTGCTCAGGGGTGATCCACTCGTTGTCGATGCCGTTGGCGCGGTTGGCGTGCACGTGGCGCTTGAAGACCTGCGCATCGTGCACGGTGTGCGCGAGCATCAGGACGCCGCGCTGGGAGAACATGAGGTTGTAGTTGAGGGCCTGGGCGAGGTCCTCCCATATCTTCAGCGCATGCTCGTAGAGCGCGGCGCTCTCGTCCCACAGGTAGTTCGAGCGGATGATGGTGGTGTTGCGGCCGGTGTTACCGCCGCCGATCCAGCCTTTCTCGAGCACCGCGATGTTGGTCAGGCGATGCTCGCTGGCGAGGTAGTAGGCCGCACCCAGCCCGTGGCCGCCGCCCCCGACGATCAGGGCGTCATACTCGGCCCTGGGTTCGGGGCTGCGCCATTGCGGCGCCCAGCCGCGCTGGCCGGTGAGGCCGCGCAGCAGGAGCGTGAGGCCGGAGAAGGATTGCATCGAAAGGCGCTTCAGTTAGGGCGCAGTGCGCCCGCGCGCGCATCATGCTCCGCGAGGTCTCGCGCGACGAGCACCCGCGCGTCCGTCGGCTTGAATGAATGCGACATCGCCCGACTCGCGCGGGCTTAGCGCTTGCCCCACATGCCGAGCCTGCCTCAGGTCTTCGGGGCGGCGGTGCCCTTGATGGCGGTGCGCGGATTCACGTACCGCACGAACTCGGCGACATAGTCGTCGGCGGGCCGCTCGAGGATGTCGCGGCCCGTGCCCGTCTGCACGATGCGCCCGCCTTCGAGGATGGTGACCTTGTCGCCGAGCTTCAGGGCCTCGTCGAGATCGTGACTGACGAAGAGGATGGTCTTCCTGACCCGCTCCTGGAGCGCCAGCAGCTCGTCCTGGAGCTTGCGGCGGATGAGCGGGTCGAGCGCCGAGAACGGCTCGTCCATGAGCAGGACGTCCGCATTGGTCGCGAACGCCCGCGCGAGCCCGACGCGCTGCTGCATGCCGCCGGAGAGCTCGCTGCAATAGCGCTCGGCCCACTGTGAGAGCCCGACGAGCGCGAGCTGCTGGTCGACGATGCGCCGGCGCTCCTCGGGCGGGTCGCCCCGCAGCTCGAGCCCGAAGCCGACGTTGTCGCGCACCGTCCTCCACGGCAGCAGGCCGAACTGCTGGAACACCATGGCGATGCGCAGGCGGCGAATGCGGCGCAGCGTCGCCGGATCGCAGTTCACCCCGATGTCGACGGTCGTGTCGCCGTCGCTCACCAGCACCTGGCCGCGTGTGACGAGGTTCAGGCCGTTCGCCGCGCGCAGCAGCGTCGACTTGCCGGACCCCGACAGGCCCATGAGGACCGAGATCTCGCCCCGCTCGACACTGAGGGATGCGTTCGCGACGCCGACCACGACGCCGGTCTTCTCGACGATCTCGCTGCGTGTGCCGCCCGTATCGAGCAGGGCGAGCGCCTGTCCGAGCGCCGCCGCGCCGGCGCGACCCGCTCGGGCGCAGAACAGGATGTCGACGGCGCGGAACTCGAGCGCTGCGGTCACGGCGCGGCCGCCTTGTCGGCCGGGCGGCTGATGCGGTCGAGCACGATGGCGAGCAGCACGATCACGAAGCCAGCCTCGAAGCCCATGCCGACCTGGACCGTGTTGAGCGCCCGCACCACCGGGACCCCGAGCCCGCCTGCTCCGACCAGCGCCGCGATCACCACCATGGAAAGGCTCAGCATGATGCACTGGGTGATGCCGGCGAGAATCGTCGGGGCGGCGCTCGGAAGCTCCACTTTCCACAGCAGCTGCATCGGGGTCGCGCCGAAGGCCCGGCCGGCTTCCAGGAGCGCCGTCGGCACGGAGCTGATGCCGAGCTGAGTGAGGCGGATCGGAGCGGGCAGGGCGAAGATGACCGTCGAGATGAGCCCCGGCACCACCCCCAAGCCGAACAGCACCAGTGTTGGAATGAGGTAGACAAAGGTCGGCAGCGTCTGCATGAGATCCAGCACCGGGCGGAGCGCGGCGTAGAGCCGCGGGCGATGGGCCGCGGCGATCCCGACCGGCACACCGATCGCCGTGGAGACGAGCGCGGCAACGATGACGAGTGAAAGGGTCTCGAGCGTCGCCTCCCAGTAGCCCTGGTTCATGATGAAGAGGAGCGCCGCCACGACGAATACGGCGAGCGGCACCGAGCGGCGGAGCCCCCAGGTGAGCGCGCCGGCGCCGAGGATGAGGAGCGGCGAGGGAATCGCCCGCAGCAGGCGGGTAAGCCCGTCGACGCTGTCGCGGATGACCGCCGAGAGCCCGTCGAACAGCACCCGCCCGTGACCCTTGACGTACTCGATCATCACCGCGATGCTGTCCCCGACCGGAATCTTGTGGCCCTCGAGCCAGCGCTCCAGGCTTAAACGGTCGGCGAGCTTGCCCGTCGTCTGCATCGCGCTGAAGCCCGGACGTCCGCCGAAAGTCGTGACCCCTTGCAGCCAGCCGGCCACCACGCTGGGGTTCGCCTTGAGCCAGGCTTCCGCGGCCACATCCGGTGACAGATGGCCATCGAGGATGTCGGCCATCAGTCGGCTCTCCTGTTGCGTCGTGAAGGAGAGGTTCCTGAGGAGCCGGCCGACGTTGGGGCACTCGGCCGAATAGCCGGCGCGCGTGTTGGTGTCCACCCGCGCCTCGCCGTAATTGGGTCCGAAAACCGTGTCCCCGCCCGCGAGGTAACGCAGGTCGAAGCGCATGTTCATCGGGTGCGGGTCCCAGGCGAGGAACACGATCGGCCGGTGGGTGCGCACGGCGCGCTCGACTTCGGCCAGCATTCCCTGCTCGCTCGATTCGATCAGCTTGAAACCACCGAGACCGAAGAGGTTATTGCGCAGCATGCCGAGCACCAGTCGGTTGCCGTCGTTGCCGGGCTCGATGCCGTAGATGGAATGGCCGAGCTCGGCGGCGAAGGGCTCGATGTCGGCAAAACTTCGAAGGCCGCCCTCGTAGGCGTAGGCGGGGACGGCGAGGGTGTACTTGGCTCCGGTGAGATTGGCGCGGATGACCTCCACGGAGCCCTCCGCCACGTAGCTCTTGCGATCGGTCTCCTGCGTGGGCATCCAGTTGCCGAGGAACACGTCGATGTCGCGGTTCTTCATGGACGTGTAGGTCACGGGCAGCGACAGCACGGTGATCTCGGGCCGGTACCCGAGGTGGCGCAGCAGCACGCCGAAGAGCGCCGTCGTCGCGGTGACGTCGGTCCACCCGATGTCCGACAGGCGCACGATGCGGCAACCGCTCCCGTCCAGGGGCGCAGGTGCGGCAGATGCCGGCGGCGCGGCACCTGGCGGGGCCGTGCCCTCCAACCCGAGCGCCCCCTGACAGACGAGCGCGCCGAGTACCGCACACAACCCGCGGTGCAGCGCGTGCGCCTCCCGCCGGCCCGCGCGCGCCACCCTCACCCCCGTCGGCTCAAGTCGCGGCATGTTCGCCCCCACACGGTCTTCTCGGCGGAAAGTCCGGCGGGCTTGACCCGTGACGCCGCCGACTCCATGATTCCGCTCGAGCTTGAATAGCCGTTTAACCAACTAGCGTCAAGCTCCGGTAAATCAGGCAAGTTACTGAGTAATCAAGAAGTATCGACACCGGGAGCGGTACCCAGAGGGCCGCCCGTCGCCTGCGCCTCGACGAGTCGCTGGAGCCCGCCGTTGAACAAGCAATCAACCACGCTCAAGGAACTCGTGCATCACGGCTCCTCCGCCGCGCACGACGAGGGAGAGGAGGCCCGGCGGGTCCAGCTCATCGAGGTCACGATCGACAGTCTCGCCGAAGTCGGCTACGTCGGCACGACCCTCGCAGAGATCGCGCGGCGTGCCGGGGTCTCGCCCGGACTGGTCTCGCATTACTTCGGCGACAAGGACGGACTGCTGGAAGCGGCTTTTCGGACGCTGGCGCGCACGCTCGCGGTGCGTGTGCGCGCGAGGCTCGCTCAGGCACGCACTCCGCGCGCTAGGGTGCAGGCGGTCATCGACACCAATCTCGCGCCGGAGGAATTCGACCAGCGCACCGGCACCGCATGGCTCGCGTTCTGGGGCCAGGTGCTGCACGTGCGCGGCTTGAAGCGGGTGCAGACCGCTTACCAGCGTCGCATGCTGTCGAACCTGCGCAGCGATCTGCGCCGGATGATCGCGGGCGAGGAGGCGCGCAGCCTCGCGGCGATGATCGCCGCCATGATCGATGGAGTGTGGCTGCGCGCCGCGCTGTCGGAGTGGCAGGAGGCTGACAGCGAGGCCGCGCGCGCCCTCCTCACGGCGTTCGTCGAAGGCCGGCTGAGGGAGCTCGCGCAGGCCGAGACACAGCGCGCGAACGCCCGGGCAACCGCGGAGACGTGCCGTGCGGGCGACACTCTCCGGGCGATCAACCCCGCCACGGGCGCGCTGCTCGCGGAGCTCGCTCCGGACGGCGCGGAGCAGGTCGATGCCGCGGTCGCGCGGGCACGGGCCGCGCAGGGAGAGTGGGCCGCCCTCACGGGCGCCGAGCGCGGGCGCATCCTGCAGCGCGCGGCCCGGGTGCTGCGGGAAAGGAACGACGAGCTCGCCGAGCTCGAGACGCGCAACACCGGCAAGCCGATCCAGGAGACCCGCTCGGTGGACGTGCTCTCGGGTGCGCAGTGCCTGGAGTACTACGGCGGGCTGGCCGCCGGCATTGCCGGAGAGCACTTCGATCTCGGCCCACGAGCCTTCGGCTACACGCGCCGCGAGCCGCTCGGTGTCGTGGCGGGGATCGGTGCGTGGAACTACCCGCTGCAGATCGCCTGCTGGAAATCCGCGCCGGCGCTCGCCTGCGGCAACGCGATGATCTTCAAGCCGGCCGAGCTCACGCCCCTCACGGCGATCAAGCTCGCCGAGGTCTACGCGAGCGCGGGAGTGCCCGAGGGAGTCTTCCAGATCGTGCAGGGGCGGGCCGAGACCGGGCGTCTCCTCACCCGCCACCCCGACATACGCAAGATCTCGCTCACCGGGGAGGTGGGCACGGGCAAGGCCGTGCTGGCGGACGCCGCGGCCTTCCTCAAGCAGGTGACGCTCGAGCTCGGCGGCAAGTCTCCCCTCATCGTGTTCGGCGACGCGAGCCTCGAGAATGCCGTCTCGGGCGCATTGCTCGGGAATTTCTATTCCGCGGGCGAGGTGTGCTCGAACGGCACCCGCGTGTTCGTGCACCGGAGCCTGCACGCCGCTTTTGTCGAGCGGCTGCGCGCGCGCGTTGCCGCCATGCGCGTCGGCGACCCGCTCGATCCCGCCACCCAGGTGGGCGCGCTCATTTCCGAGGCGCACCTGGAGAAGGTGCTGGGGTTCATCGCCCGCGGGCGCGCGCAGGGAGCACGTCTGGTGACCGGCGGGGCGCGACTCACCGCTGGGGAGCTGGCGAAGGGCTGCTTCGTCGCGCCCACGGTGTTCGATGACTGCCACGACGACATGGACATCGTGCGGCAGGAGATCTTCGGACCGGTGATGTCGGTGCTGGAGTTCGAAGACGAAGACGAGGTGATCGCGCGCGCCAACGCCACCGACTTTGGCCTGGCCGCCGGGGTCTTCACCAATGACCTCACTCGGGCTCACCGCGTGATCGCGCAGCTGCAGGCCGGCACCTGCTGGATCAATCACTACAACGTCACCCCCATCGAGCTGCCCTTCGGCGGCGTGAAGCTCTCGGGGCTGGGACGCGAGAATGGACGCGCCGCCATCGAGCACTACACGCAGCTGAAGAGCGTGTATGTCGCCATGGGCGACATCGACGCGCCTTACTGAGAACCAAAGCGCCGGCGGGGGGATGAGCGTGTCGCGGGAGACGTTCGACTACGTGATCGTCGGCGCGGGCTCGGCGGGCTGCGTACTGGCCGATCGGCTCACCGAGGACGGCCGGCACCGCGTGCTGGTCCTCGAATACGGCGGCTCGGACCGCTCCCTCTGGATCCAGATGCCCACGGCGCTCTACATCCCCATGAACATGGCGCGCTACGACTGGCGCTACTACACCGAGCCCGAGCCGCACCTCGGCGGCCGGCGGCTGCACACGCCGCGCGGCAAGGTGCTCGGCGGCTCCTCCTCGATCAACGGGCTCGTCTACGTGCGCGGCAATCCGCTCGACTTCGAGGGCTGGGAGCGGGAGGGCGCGGCGGGGTGGGGCTATGGCGACGTTCTGCCGTACTTCAAGCGCGCCGAGCGGCGCGCCGGCGGCGGTGATGAATACCGCGGCGCGGAGGGCCCGCTCGCCACCAGGCGCGGCAGGCTCGAGAATCCGCTGAACGCGGCGTGGCTCGAGGCCGGCCGCCAGGCCGGCTACGCGCTCACCGCCGACATGAACGGATTCCGGCAGGAAGGCTTCGGGGAGATGGACATGACCGTGGGCGGCGGCCGCCGCTGCAGCGCAGCCAACGCGTATCTTCGGCCCGCAATGGGCCGGCCGAACTTGAGCGTGCGCACTCACGCGCTGGCCACACGCGTGCTGTTCGACGGCCGCCGGGCCGCCGGGATCCGCTACGAGCGGGGCGGCAGCTCGCACGAGGTGCTAGCCCAGCGCGAGGTGCTCCTCTGCGCGGGTCCCATCAACACCCCGCAGCTGCTCAAGCTCTCGGGCGTCGGGTCGGCCCGTGAGCTCGCGGGACTCGGCATCGACGTAGTCCGCGACCTGCCCGGAGTGGGCGAGAACCTGCAGGATCACCTCGAGTTCTATTTCCAGATCGCTTGCCGCGAGCCTGTCACGCTCTACTCGCAGATGTCGCTCCTGCGCCGGGCCCTCATTGGCGTGCGCTGGATCCTCACCAAGGACGGCCTCGGCGCGAGCAACCACTTCGAGACCGGCGGCTTCGTCCGCAGCCGCGCTGGCGTGCGCTACCCGGACATCCAGTTCCATTTCCTGCCGCTCGCGGTGAGCTACGACGGCTCGGCGCTCGCCCGCGAGCACGGCTTCCAGGCGCACGTGGGCCCCATGCGCTCGCGGAGCGCAGGGTGGGTGCGCTTGAGGTCCGCCGAGCCCCACGATCCGCCGAAGATCTGCTTCAACTACATGTCGCAGCCTGCGGACTGGGAGGAGATGCGCGCCTGCGTGCGCATCACGCGCGAGATGTTTGCGCAGCGCGCGTTCGATCGTTACCGCGGGCGCGAGATCCAGCCGGGCGAGGGCGTCGGGACCGATGAGCAGATCGATGCCTTCATTCGCGAGAAGGCCGAGAGCGCCTTCCACCCCTGCGGCACCTCGAGGATGGGGAGCGCCACCGATCCGCGCGCAGTCGTCGACCCCGAGACCCGCGTCATCGGGCTGGAGGCGCTCAGGGTGGTCGACTCATCGATCATGCCGTCGATCACCACCGGCAATCTCAACGCGCCGACCATCATGCTCGCGGAGAAGGCGGCGGATCACATTCGCGGCAGGCCGCTGCTGCCGCGCTCGACGGCACCCTACTACACCGCTCCGAACTGGCAGAGCGCGCAGCGTTAGAACTTGTAGCCGAACGCAGCTCCCAGCACCCGAGGCCGCAGCGGCGTCTGCGCGACGATGAACTGATCGGTACTGACGAACACGCTGGCGTTCGAATTGCTCAGGTTCTCGGCGTAGAAGTTCAGATACCACGCGTCCTTCGCGACGCCGAAGGAGGCGTCGTAGACCGAGTACGCGGGGTTCTCGAACCGTCCCCTGGAGTTGCTGACGGTTTGACCCGGCAGGAAGGTGGGATTCGCACCGGCTTGCGTGAACGAATGAGCGCTGTGGGTCGCGCCGAACTGAACGTACGGCGTGTACCCGCCGATGCTCCAGTCGTACCGCGCGCGGAAGCTGAACTGAATGGGCGGCGCATTGGCGCTCGGGCTGCCGATCGCGCCGTAGGGGTTGCCGCCGCGCTGGCTGAGCGGTACGCAGTTCGCCCCGCTCGTGTCGCACACCTGCGTGATCGGGTTGCCAAAGTTACCGCTGGCCGGATTCAGGTCGATCAGCGTCGGGGAGTTTTTCTGCTCGCTCTGATTCCAGGAGGCCGCCCCCTGGAGCGTCAATCCCGGCACCACGCGGGCCACGAGCGAAGTCTCCACGCCCTTGATGACGAAGTTCTGGCCGTTGGTGTCGAAGAAGATGTTGCCGGTCACCTCGGGGTCGAAGAAAGCGACCTGGACGTTGTCCCAGGTCTCCCGATACAGGGCGCCGTTCCACTGCAACCGATGGTTGAGAAACTCCGTCTTCCAGCCGACCTCGTTGTTGGCGAGCTTGTCGGATGAGTAGGATTGGGGAACCTCGTACTGCGGCACTCCCGTCGGTACGCCATTCACGGGCTGCGCCGGGCCGGGGGCGTACCGGAAGACGCCGCCGTTCTGGTTGAAGCCGCCCGGGCGGAACCCCTGTGAGAAGGTGTAATACACCATGACGTCCGGCGTGATGTGCCAGGTCAGATTGCCGCGGCTCTTGTAGCCGGACTCGGTGTCGCGCAGATTCTGCGCATCGAGGTTGAAGGAGAAGGATGACTGGCAGGGCGGCAGGCCGGCCTCGAAGCAGCCGAAGCTGGACAGCACGCTGCCCGCCATCGAGTTCTTGAATTGAAAATGACGCGTGCCGAGCGTCGCCGTCAACACTTTCGGAATCAGGTCGAAGTCGACGGATACGAAGAACGCGGTCTGCTTCGTGTCGCGCACCTGGTCCTGGTAGAAGGAGGTGTTGTCGCCCTGAACACCCGGATTCACGACGGTCGTGCCGGCAAACGGGCCAACGTTCGTCAGACAGCCCTGCGTCAGCGTCGCGGTACAGGGGGGAACGTTCTTGTACAACCAGGCGGTCTGATCATACAGCTTGTTGTCTTCCCAGTACGCACCGGCGATTGCACGCACACGCCAGTCGTCCGGGGTGCTCAGGCGGAACTCGTGCTGCTGGTGGGTATTGCGCTCGACGTTGTGCCAGATGGCGCTCGGCGAGAAGCATGTGGGCGTCAGGGTGGCGTCGTATGCGGGGCCGTAGCACTGGTAGTAATCCGCGAACACACCGCGCGCGTAGTTCGTGTAGTCCCCGATCTGATCGACGTTGCGCACCAGATAGCCGCCGGTGTAGACCGCCTTCAGAGCGGCGAACCTGCCGTTGACCGTCCACGCGGTGCTCTCGAACTTGTCCTTGTCATAGCTGTTGTTGAACAGCGTGACCTGCAGCGCCTGTAGCGGCGCACCATCGGAGGCATTGGGCTGCTGATAGAACACGCCCTCCGACTGCATGTCCTGGTACGACTGCGTGAACAGCACGTCCCAGTCATCGTTGAACCTGTACAGCGCCTCCACCCGTATTCCCTTGTAGGTAACGGGATTGATCGCCCGCGCGGTCAGACTGTTGTTGTTGAGAGACGGGCTGCCGGGCGGCACGCCGAAGGCGGTCGCAGTGGAGCCGACCGGACACGCGCCGGCGGACGGCGTGCCCGTCGAGCAGGCGGTCGCGTACTGGGCGTAGTGGATGCCGATGTCGGTGCTCTTGCGGGTGAAGGTCGCCGGCACGTTGTCGATGTAGCCACCGCGGTGGTCGTCGTAGATCACCCCTCGCAGGGCCATGGTGTTGGGAATCAGCGGGACGTTCAGGACCGCAGTCAGGTCGGTATTCGGATCGCCGTGCGTGGTGATTCCGTATCCGGCCTTGACGCTCGCCTCGACCTTATCGAGCTTCGGCTCGTTGGTGATGTAGCGGATCACACCCGCCTCGGCGCCCGCGCCGAAGAGCGTCCCCTGAGGGCCTTCCAGCACCTCGATGCGATTCAGGTCAGCGGCGTAGATATCGAGGTTGCGGTTGGGGAGCTGGCCGGACTGGTTGTCGAGGTAGATGGCGACGTTGGGCCACGCCCCCGTCGAGCCACTCCCCTGGCTGGCTTGCGACCCGGCGCTCAGGCCGCGCATGAAGACCTCGTTCTGGCCCGGGCCGTTGCTCGCGGTCGTGACGCTTGGCAGGAATTTGATGTAGTCGTCGAAGGTCGAGACGTTGAGCTGTTGCAGGGCCTGTCCGGTGAGGGCCTGCATCGAGATCGGCACGTCCTGGATGCTCTGCTCGCGCTTCTGAGCCGTGACGATGATCTCCTCGAGCGCGCCTCCCTCGGTTGTGCCGGCCGCCGGCTCGGCGGCGGCCGCGCCGACGGACGCGCCTCCCAGGATGGCCGCTACCGCATATGAGATCTTCGAGCGCATGGCCGACTCCCCCCAAGGACCCGATGGACTAGACGATCAGACGCAACACTGCGGGCAGACGCAACACTGCGGGCATGCGATCGAACGCACGCTCACCTACTCGAACACCCGCGCACGCGCGGCGTCGCCGTCGATGCGGCGCTGCGGCTGCAGGCGGCGCGTCGAGGGCGACAGGCCATATGTATCCTTGAATTGTCGTGAGAAGTGCGCGCAGTCGGCGAAGCCCGCTTCGTTGGCGATGTCCGTGACGGAGCGGTCGGTGTTCTCGATCAGCCAGTTCGCGTAACGCATGCGCAGCTGCCGATAGAGCGAAGCCGGACCCATGCCGACATGCTGCCGGCAGAGCCGCTCGAGTTGCCGCGCCGAGAGTCCGAGCTCGGCCGCGACCGCCGCGACGGCAATGGGGCGCGCGAGGTTCTGCTCCATGAGCAGCAGCGCACGGCGCACGCGCGGCTCGGCCACGGTCTCCGACAGCGGCGGGTGTGGCTGGCTGTCGCTCCCGGAGCGCGGGCGGTCGAACAGCAGCACCTGGCTGGCCTTCTGCGCGACGGCGCGCCCGAGATGCTGCTCGATGAGGTGGGTTGCCAGCGCGGCGGTCCCGGCGCCGCCGGCGCAGGTGATGCGCGGGCCGTCCGCGAGGAACAGGCGATCGGCGATCACCTCGTAGCTCGGAAACGCCTCGAGAAAATCCTGGTAGTGATACCAGCTGACGCAGGAGCGCCGCCCCTTCATCAGCCCGGCGCGGCACAGGATGAAGCTGCCGGTGCAGATGCCGATCAGGGGCACCGCTGTCGCGCCCACTTCGCGCAGGTAGCGCATGGTCGTCTCGTCGATCTGTGGTCCCGCGTGCAGGATTCCGCCGATGACGACCACGTAGTCGAGCAGATCGGGGGAGAGCAGTGCGCTCGTCGGCTCGAGCAGCACGCCACAGCTCGCCGGCACCGACTCCGCCCGGCTCGACATGATCGACCATTGCACGTGCAGCGGACGACTGCGATCGCCCTCATCGGCGGCGAGACGCAGGTGGTCGATGAACACCGCAAACGCCGACAGAGTGAAATGATGCGCCAGGATCACCCCGACGCGCAGCGGCGGGCGCGCCCCGCGCTCGACCGAAGGGAGTCTGTGGTTGGCGCTTGAGTGGGGCATTGAACGCTCACTCAATGGTTATGGTTCCCCTGACGCGGCTATATTCCACCAACGCCGAAACAGACGCAAGACGAGCCTCGTACGGTCAGGAACATTACACCAAACAAGAGGATAGCCCGCGCGTGGCCTGAGCGCTGATCGCGAATCGTCATTGAACGCCCGTTCAGGAGGGCGGGACTGAGGAGCTCAGCGCAGGACCGCCAGCCGGGCGAGGTTGGCCTGGACAACCGTGTCGTGGCAGGCGCTGCGCGCGTACCAGCGGCGCGCGGCTTCCACCAGCGCGGTGCACATGTCGACCGTCTCGGCTTGCTGGGGAGCGAGATTCTCGCTGCGGCTGACGGAGAAGCCGCGCGGGGGCGTGCGCATATGACGACGGAGGCGCAGCCGCTTGAGCGCACGCGTCGGGACCGATTCCGGGGTCGCTCCGCCCTCCTGCGCGACGCGCTCGCTCACGCTGCGACCGACGCGTTCGTAGTCGAGTCCGCCGGCTGCGCGCTCGTAGCCAGACGGCCCGATCCATTGCTGGCACCAGCTCTTCAGCTGCTCCCCCGAGCAGCGCAGCTCCGGGTCGGTCAGCGCCACCGCGATGCGCGGCAGATCGAAAGCCTCGCGCAGCGCCGCCTCGCCGTGCTGCTCATCGAGCAGCTGCTCGATGTCCGTGAGGTATCTCGCCAGCATCCGCGAGCTCGAAGGAGAACCGGGCTGGTCGTGCATGAGGCAGTCTCCTGATCCGTCAGGCCGCCCGGTCGGCGGGAGTGACTGCCGCAGCCGGTGCGCCCTCGTCCCTCGGCGCGTCGATCAATTCCGGTGAAGCCGGGACGGAAGCGGGTGCCGGTAGCTGCGGCGCCGGGCGCGACGTCCCCGGGCGTTGCCGTGGCCGCGGCGCGCGCAGCGGACGGCTCGCGGAACGCACTGCGGCGCGCCGCCTCGAGACCGGCTGCTGCCGCGCGCGGCGGGCGGGGCTTGCGGTCACCGCACGGCGCTCCGTGCCCGGTGGAGCCGCACGCCGTGTGGCGGCGGGGCGCCGAGCGCGCGCGGGGGCCTTGGCGGGGCTCTTCGCAGCGGTCGTCGCCGCTCCGCGCTTCGCGCGCCGCCCGGGCTTGCGTTTCTCTTTCGAAGCGGAATCGTCTTTCTGGGCGCGGCGTGCGCGCTTCCACGCCTTGCGCGCGACCGCGGCTTGCTTGCGTGCGCGCCTGGCCTCCCGTTTGGCCTCCTTCAAGCGCTTGCGAGCGCGCTTCAGCTCTTCTTTGGCGATGCGGACGCGCTGCTTGGCGACGTCCGCCTGAAGCCGCGCGCGCTCGAGAGGCTCGGCCGGTGAGTTCTGTTCGCTGCCGGTCTTCTTCATCGGGTGGCTCGCGAAGCGAAAGGAGCGGCAGTCTCACACAAGCGCGGGGCGCTTTCCACCGCGTGCAGTTATCCACAGAATTTGTGAATAACCGTGTGGACAGACGGTTCCGCAGCACGCAAACGCCCAGCCCGGGCAAGGGCTTGCGTCACGGTGCACGGGATTTCGCCAGGCGCGATCACTCGCCGGTGGCGTTGAGCATCGTCGCCGTCACTCGATTACGCCCCGCGTTCTTGCTGCGATACAAGGCGGCGTCGGCAATCTTGAGCACGCGCTCGGCGAGCCGCCGCTCGCCGCCGGGTACACGATCGAGTCCGCACAGTCCGAAGCTGGCGGTGACCTCCATGGTTTTGCCCTCGGCCGTGTACGGGGGCTGGGCGACGACGGCACGGAGCTTGCGCGCGACGTCGAGCGCCTGCTGGTAGCCGGTCTCGGGCAGCACCACCGCGAATTCCTCGCCGCCGATGCGCGCCACCCAGTCGATGCCGCGGCGCAGGCTGAGTTGCAGCCGCGCGCCGAATTCCCGCAGCACCTGATCGCCGCAGGGGTGACCGTGAGTGTCATTGATGCTCTTGAAGAGGTCGATGTCGCACAGCACCAGTGACAGCGCGCGCCCGTAGCGCGCCGCGCGCTCTACCTCGCGCGGAAAATGCTTGCTGAAGAAGCGGCGGCTGTTGACGCGGGTGAGATCGTCGGTCGCCGAGAGCTTGCGATTCTCGGCGAGCGTGACGCGCAGCACGCTCTCGAGCTCCGCGATGCGCCGTGCGGCGGCGAGGCGCGCGTCGAGCTCGCGCGAGGAGGTCCGGCGGCCGACGCACTCGTCCGCGCCGGCGGCGAAACCGGCCTCGCGACCGGCGGTGTCGTCGAGCGGCGCCACGTACAGGATGAAGGGCGTCCGCACCGTGGCGCGCGCCCGCAGCCGCCTGACCAGTTCGAGCGAATCGGTCACGACCACGGGACGGAACTCGCTCTCGAAGCGGCGCAGCGCGTCGTCCTCGTCGGCGAGCGACTCGTAGTCGAGCATGTCGGGTGGGATGCGCCGCGCGAGCTGCTCCAGCAGTGGCGCGTCCTGACACACCAGCAGCGCCCGGGGCGGGGGCATGACGCGCAGCATGACCGCGATGGTGGCGGTGGTCTCCTCGGGAGTCGCCTCCGCCGCGCGTCGCTCCAGAATGCGCTGGATCACCGTCGTGTGGCCGCCGGCTCGCATGACCGCTCTGAACGCCTCCGTTGCCCGAGGAGCAGATTACAGACCCGCGCCGCAAAATGCGCGCTCCGGTGACGGGCGGCGGCGCTGTATGATGGCCTCATGGACCCGCCGGGCATAACGCGCCACCGCCGGCCGTTTCTTGCGCCGGTGTGGCTGACGCTGGTGGCTGCGCTGGTGATTGGCGGCGTGGCGGTGGCGTTCTATCGCAGCGCCACCACCACCGTCGTCCTGCTCGTGCCGCCGGTGGAAAAGGAGCCCGGAACCATCGACGATCCGCCGCTTTCGCCCGAGGGCGAGCAGCGCGCGCAGCAGCTCGCGCGCATGTTCGGCGACGTCGACGGGGGCGGGCGGCTCGACGCGATCTACGTGAGCGACGACCGCCGCGCCCGCCAGAGTGCGGCGCCCCTGGCGGAGCGGCTGCACCGCACGCCGGTCGTATTCAGCTCCCGCGAAGCGCGGGGCGCCGCGGCCCGTGTGTTACACGAACACCCGGGCGGCACGGTGCTGGTCATCGGCAGCGGCGCAACGCCCGCGCAGATGATTCAGGAGCTCGCGGGTGCGAACACCGTGCCCGCGGGGCAGGGCGCGTCGGATGCGATCTATATGGTCAGCGTGCCGAGCTTCGGCCGCGCCCACGTGGTGCGCATCAGGTTCTGAAGCTGCCACCGTCCTATCGATAACGCTGCGCGGTTGGCCAGTCAACGAACCGAGCGCGCACGGCGCGTGCCACCGGCGCTCAGCGCCACGGCCCGGTGGATAAAATCCTCGTGCTGACTGATGCGGAAGTCGGCGAGCACCGCGGAGCGGATGTAACGCGCCTGGTCGACGAGGTAGGTGGCGCGGCGCACTCCGAATCCGAGCGGCCCCCGCACGTCGTACATGCGGATGACGCACTTGTCCACGTCCGAGAGCAGGACGAACGGCAGCTTGTGCTGTTCGCGGAAGGCGCGGTGACTCTCGGGCCCCTGCGGGCTCACGCCCGCGACACTGAGGCCCGCCTCCTGGATCTCGGCATGCAGGTCGCGGATGGAGCAGGCCTCGCGGGTGCAGCCCGGAGTGAAGTCGGCGGGATAGAAGTACAGGATCAGCGTCCCGTAGCGCAGCAGCGCGCTGAGCGACACGCTCTGCCCGTCCTGGTCCGGAAGTGTGAACTCCGGCGCTCGCCCACCCGTGGCCAGCATGCCTGTTCCCCGATCCGCAGCTCCTGCGGGCCTCAAGGCCGTCGATCATAGCTGCATCCTGAGGCGCAGGGTCAAGACTTCGTTGGAGCGGCCGGATCGCGATGCTAGAATCGCGCGCCGGCCCGGGGTCCCCGCGAAATCGCGCATCTTGATGGCGGGCATTCGCTCGCTGTTTGCGACGAGCGTGATTTCGCGGGGTGGTTGTCCGGGGCCGCCGCGAAATCGCGCATCTTGATGGCCGGGCATTCGCTCGCTGTTTGCGACGAGCGTGATTTCGCGGGGTGCTTAGCCGTGGGGCGGTAGCTCAGCTGGGAGAGCGTCGCGTTCGCAATGCGAAGGTCGAGGGTTCGATCCCCTTCCGCTCCACCATTAATTCCAGGGTTTGCGGCGGTCCCTTGCAGGATGCCGAACTCCTCTGTCGCTATCCGGACCGCTTCGCGCAATGGCACCGCCGACGATGTGTCAGGTAGGGGGTTTGACAGATCCCTCAGCCACTTGAATGTGATTTTGAAAGGGTGGGTCAATGAAATATCTAATGATGTTGAGTGCGTTGGGGCTGGTAGGCTGCAGTGTCTATTCGCCTGATGCTGGGCATGAAGTCGTATTGATCGAAAAGCCATGGATTTTTGGCCATGGCGGAGTCGATTCTGATCCGGTGAAGCCGGGACGAACGTTCGCAGCTATCACGACTGAAGGCGTTGATGTCTACATGCAGCCTCAGAAGTTCGATACTGAGATGCACGACACGATGACCTCGGATGGCGTACCGATCAGTTTTCATGCCATCGTGGTGTTACAAGTCACGGATTCGGTAGTGTTGATCAAGAATTTCGGACCGAACTGGTATCAGAACAATCTGGAAGAGCAGTTCAAGACGATGGTTAGACAGGCTGTGCGCAAGCGCGGCATGAACGAAACGGCGATCAGTACGACAGCCTTGGATGCTGTCGATGCGGAGATTCGAGACGCTTTGAAGGCATTCATCAAGGAAAAGGGATTGCCGATCCAGCTTGTTACGATGACTGTAGGACGAGCCAATCCGCCTGATGCCATCAAGAATCAGCGGATTGAAACGGCCACACAGGAGCAACGCATCCAGACTGAGCAGCAGACCAAGTTGGCAGAAGTTCAGCGCAAGTCGGCTGAAGAGGCTCGGGCGGCAGCAGACAATGCTTATCGACAGGCTATCGGTCTATCACCCGAGCAGTATGTCCAGTTGAAGCGGATCGAGATGGAGAATCGCGTGTGCGCGGATGGCAAGTGCACGTTCATTGAGAATGGCGGAGCGGTGCCTGCATTTAGTGTGAAGTAGCGCCCGCCTGCGAGCGGGCTACGCATCACGGTCGGCATCGGCATGACGCTGGTTGGCGGGGTCACCGGTCTTCCCGGGCGTGAAAGATACGCAGTACGATAACGTCGCTGTCCCTCAGCTCGTAGCGAATCTCGTACTTCGCGGCGAGCACGCGCCTGACTTCTCGGGGCCCGAAGCGCGGCAGCCGCTCCCCTAGGCGCGGCTCGGCTGGAATGCGCTCGACGCGATTGAGACGCACCGAGCGGACGGCTGCGCCGGGATTGACGGGCTCCAGGAACTCGTACAGTCGGCGCAAGTCCCCGTAGGCTGATTGCGTCCAGCGGAGCGCCACGGAATCAGCGCGACGATTTGCGGCGACGGGGGTACCAGACTGCGGACCCAAGCACGGACCTCGGCATGGTCGATCGTCGCACCACCATCGACTTCGGTGAGCGCGGCCAACGTCTGCCGACGACGCTGCTCATCGAGGGCGAGGTAACCCTCGAGCGCCTCCTTGACGACCCACCCCCGGGGGCGCTCGAGGCGCTCGGCGAGACTGTCCAGCTTGCGGGCGAGCTGATCAGTTGGGTACGGCATGAGGTATCGGTAACGAGCCAGCATCAGCGCGGTACCGCCGACCACAACCTCGAGCGGCGCCGTAAGTGCGCCGACGCAGCGTCGCGCTTGTCCGCGCCACGTGCAGCGTAGCGATGCGACCGTCGGCTCAAATAGCCAAGGACCAGCACGAGCAGTGATAATGTAGGCAGAGAGGGGGCGCAATTGCGACGAATGGATGCCGAGCGGCGCGGTGCGCGGGAAGGGCTGAGCGCGAGCGAGGAGCGCATCCGCCTCATCCTCGATTCGGCGCTGGATGCACTCGTCACCATCGATCACACGGGGACCATAACCGGCTGGAGCCCCCAGGCCGAAACCCTGTTCGGCTGGAGCGCGGGCGAGGCGCTCGGGCGGTTGCTCTCGGAGACCATCATTCCCGAGCGCTACCGTGCCGAGCACACGCAGGGACTCGAGCGCTATCTCGCCACCGGCGAGGGTCCCCTGCTCAATCGCAGAATTGAGGTCTCCGCCCTCCGGCGTGACCAAAGCGAATTCCCCATGGAGCTGGCGATCACACCTATCCGATCCGGGAATAGTGTCAGCTTTAGCGCATTCGTGCGCGACGTCACGGAGCGCAAGCGCGCCGAAGCGGCGCTTCGCGAGAGCCAGGAGCTGCTCGAGGGAATCGTCAACTCCTCGGACGACGCCATCATCAGCAAGACCCTCGGGGGCATCATCACCTCGTGGAATCCCGGGGCGGAGCGACTCTTTGGATACACCGCGCAACAAGCGATCGGTCGGCCGATGCTGATGATCTTCCCGCCGGAGAGGCAGGGGGAGGAACCGGAAATCCTGGCGCGCATCGGGCGCGGCGAGCGTGTCGATCACTTCGAGACCGTCCGGGTCCGCGCGGACGGAACGCGTATCGATATTTCCGCGACCATCTCGCCGCTCAAGGATGCCGGCGGCCGGGTCATCGGCGCCTCGAAGATCGCGCGCGACATCACCGAGCGGAAGGCTCATGAGCGCAAGCTCCAGGCGCAGCTCGCACGGCTCCGCCTGCTCGAGCAGATCACCCGCGCGATCGGCGAGCGCCAGGATCTGCACAGCATCTTCCGGGTCGCCATTCACAGCCTCGAAGAGCACCTGCCGATCGACTTCGGCTGCATCGCCCTGCACGAGGTTGCGGGCCAGCCGCTCGAGGTCGCATGCGTGGGCACCCGGAGTCAGGCGCTGGCACCCGAGCTGGCGCTGGCGGAGCACGCACAGATCAGGAGCGATGAGAATGGACTTGGGCGCTGTCTTCGAGGCGAGTTCGTCTACGAGCCTGACATTTCCGGATCGCCGTTCCCCTTGCCCGCACGTCTCGCGCGTGGTGGCTTGCGTGCCCTGGTGATCGCCCCCCTGAGCGTCGAGAACAAGGTCTTTGGTGGCATGATCGCCGCCCGGCGCGAGCCGGCAAGCTTTGCGAGCGCCGACTGCGAGTTCCTCCGTCAGCTGAGCGAGCACCTGGCGCTCGCGGCGCATCAGGTGAGGCTCCACTCCGCCCTGCAGCGGGCGTACGAGGACCTGCGTCAATCGCAGCAGGCGGTGATGCAGCAGGAGCGGCTGCGGGCGCTCGGGCAGATGGCGAGTGGCATCGCCCACGACATCAACAACGCGCTCTCGCCCGCCTCGATCTACGCCCAGTCGCTGCTCGAGCGCGACGAGACGCTCAGCGAGAGTGCCCGTGAATCGCTCCGGGTCATTCATCGGGCCATCGACGATGTCGGGCAAACGGTGTCGCGCATGCGCATGTTTTATAGTCAGCGCGAACCGCAGCTCGCGCTGGCGCCGCTCGATCTCAACGATCTGTTGCAGCAGGTCGCGCGGCTCACGCGCGCGCGCTGGAGCGACATACCGCAGGAGCGGGGAATCGTCATCGACCTGAAGACGGATCTCGTACCCGATCTGCCCCGGATCATGGGAGCCGAGAGCGAGATCCGCGACGCGCTCACGAACCTGGTTCTGAACGCGGTCGATGCCATGCCCGAGGGCGGCAGGCTCACGCTGCGCACGGGCGTCAGTAACGGCACCGGCCGCGAAGCGGGCGCCGCGCCGCAGGTGCGGGTCGAGATCCGCGACACGGGTGTGGGCATGACGGAGGCGGTCCGAAGCCGCTGTCTCGAGCCCTTCTTCACGACCAAAGGCGAGCGGGGCACGGGCCTGGGGCTCGCCATGGTCTATGGCATGGTGCAGCGTCACAGCGCGGAGCTCGAGATCGAGAGCGAGCTCGGGGCGGGGACGACGATGCGGGTCATCTTTCCCACCGCGTGGCTCCGGGACGCACAGCAGCCGGCGCCTCGCGTCCGCGCCCCAAGACGCCTGCGCATACTGCTCGTGGACGACGACCCGCTCCTGCTCAAATCGCTCCAGGACGTTCTCGAATCCGACGGACACTCCGTGCTGGCCGTCGACGGAGGCCAGCGGGGCATCGATGAGTTCCTTACGGCACGCAAGCGGGCCGAGGGCTTCGAGGCGGTGATCACGGATCTCGGAATGCCGAACGTCGATGGCCGGACGGTTGCCGCGGCGGTCAAGAGCGCAGCCCCGGGCACGCCCGTCGTTCTCCTTACCGGCTGGGGACAGCGCATGCGGGGTGAAGGCGAACTGCCGGATCACGTCGATCGCGTGCTCAGCAAGCCGCCCCGGCTGCCGGAGCTGCGCGCAGCGCTCGAGGAGCTGGTCGCGCGCGGTTCCCGGACGCACTGAATCTGACATAACAGCGCGCTGCGCGCGCCTGAGTCTCGGGCTGCCGAGCCGGTGCATTTGAGCTTCGTGCAGACGCAACTGCGTGCGTAGCTGCCTCGATACCAACCTAAGGTCATACGCATTCCCCACTAACACGTATCTATATTCCGCGATGCCCGAGCCGCGCCAGGCCTGCCAGACCCCCCGCGTCAGCAAACCCACCTGGGAGGGCATCATGGCCCCGGGCCGGACGGGTGATCCGGCGCTCTCCGCCCGCGGGCGCGAGATCTATCAGCACGGCATCGAGTCCGAAGGGGTGCCGGCGTGCGGCAGCTGCCACGGGCCCGACGGACACGGCGTCGCCGACTTTCCGC